>OFMF01000140.1_pt1 | contig 67233 bp, 67 predicted proteins | sample 1541771 | NCBI WGS metagenome assembly OFMF01 (sample SAMN04209235, study PRJEB22552) | human gut metagenome | biome: gut; material: feces | host: Homo sapiens | place: USA: Oklahoma
AGTACCTCCTGTATTTTGAATATTTATCTCTTCATATACTCTGTACTGGCAGATGTAAAATCGGACATCATTTTCCGAAATTTAGCAAATTATTTTAATTTTACAGTTTCCATATGTGTTATCGCTGAACCATGGAGTTAATATCATTGAAAAAGGGTATAAAAAAACAGTCTGCCCTGACGGAAAATATTTCCATCAAAACAAACTGTTCTTCATATTCACACTAATTATATTTTCTGAGCATAGTTACTTTTGCGAAAATCTCAGATAACTCCGGAAAGAAAACAAAGAAAAAAAAGATTTTTTAACTCCATTTGCACTCCACCGGAACATCCAGACAGCCCGCAAAACCTTTATTTATGGGCTTTTTCGCAATTTAGTCCGCTACTCAAACTCGCAAATAAAATCTCATCACTATACTTTTTAATATTGGTATTATGGTTCTATTTGGTTTTATATGTGTTCAACTGTCCTAAATCCATAGGCTGTACTGAACGGTGTTATCATTTTGTTATCAATCTTTTTATGTATTTAAACATCCTTCTGTATAATAGGGATAATATCTGTATATTTTTTCGAATTTTCTTATTTCATCTAATCCTATACCATGAAACCTTTCTTTATTATCTTCATATTCTTTATCTGTTATTGGTATTTCTCTTAATACTAGCTGAATTTCTTTATATGTTAATTTAGGAACTTCAATATTGAAACATTCATTATCCCTCGAACAATATATAAGTTTTTGTAAAATATTTGAATTTATGATTCTATTTTTCAACTCATCATCCACAAGTATCCCACCTATCGTTAACATAGGTGCTCCATCTTTATATTTCAAAAATAGCAACTGCATATACTGGACATTTCTGCTACTATCAGAGCGATTTCTTTTCTCCAAAACCTTAAGGATAAGATTATTTATTAATTCTTGGATAATTAACGGTATGCCATTATTGGTATATCTACTTTTTTCTATATCTGGTTCAAAATAATCACCAACGCTCTTCTCAAAAGCAGACCTTTTCTCACTGGCTTTTCCTGCGAAAGAATAATTGCAAGATATAAAAAACATACTACCTACATACAATCTTCGACAAAGAGTCTCAATATCCGATAACATTCCTTCTGAAAAAGCACCATCATAATCAAGCCAAACTAAATTCATTTTTTCTTCAAATTGGTCAATTTGAGGTAACACCTCATTTGTTGTACCGTAAATCATCTGAATACTTTTTAATGGTTTATTAAATTCATATCGCATAGCTCTTTCTCGCTCTGCTTCTATACTAATCATGTCAGTTACACCAAATTCATTATGAAATAGCAGAAAATCTGTAAAATATTTAGCTCCCATCCCTATATACCTTAATTCACTAGTTCCTTGAATTATCTGAATTTCTTTTACCAATTCACACATCATTTTACGCTCTATTGACTTTGAAGGTCGAATTTGATAATTAATATTTTGATCACTTCCTGGCATATACTTAACACTCCGCATCTTTATAATAATCAAATGTTAATTCTCCAACTTCATTATTTGAAGTTACTCCCAATGATCGTTTTAACAATTCAACATCTTCTTTGGGTTTCTTATATCGAATCACTACATTTGGAACTGTTTTAACTTTTACATCTTTAATGGAAAGTTTTCTATTTTCTGGAAGAACTTTTTCTATATTTTTAGTAGTTAGTTCTATGGATGGCATATTAGCTACAGTTTCCGCAACACCATCATCATTTTCCTTTGTATTTTTCCTAATTTCATCAATAAACCCTTTCACTATTTTAAAAATATCAATCATTTTCTCCTTCGCTTGTAAATAAACTAACGAACTCTCATCTATTCCTGTTTTTGTTGTATTCCATGGCAGTTCTTCTGGTTTATTCGAAGAAAAAGAAACCGTTCCCTGAAAACTGGCATACGTATTAGTAAATACCACTCCACTGTTTTTATTTTCTATATCTTTCCATGTGGTTAAAGAAGTTTTATCAGCAGCCACTACAAGACGTCCATTACAATATATATACCATCCTGCATTTTCTGGTTCATATTTTTCTTTTTCCTTTTTCTCAGCAATACCAGCTACAATTTTCACTTTTACATTACCATGTATATAAGATTCTTTTACTGGTTGAATATCTTCCCCATTAACTAACTTTACATGATTTCCAATCAATTTTTTTCCATTAACCTCTATAATAATTCCATTATCAATGTCTAATCCTACTCTCCTTTGAATGTGCTCTATAAGTTCCTTTTCAAAATCCCTTGATTTCAAATCAGCAGAAATTTCTTTTCGTAGCCGAGATACCGTAATAGTTGTTCCTGTACTCTCTAAAGAATTACATAAATTTTCCTGATAACTAGAAAAAGGAAAATCCCAATTATTTGATTCTTCATTTTCCCATTGTTCTACATCTAATTTTACCTCAAAGGATGTCGTTACAGTTTTTGATTTTATTTCAAAATAATCTCCCAGTTTAAACAATGCTCTTTTCATTCCAATACCAAAAATTCCTGTCGTTTCATTGTTTCCAGTCTCTTTTTCTTTTGGTCGTCCAAAACGAAATGCATATTCTTGTGCAACATCTAATGGAATTCCTCCACAATTATCTCGAATGCAAAAAGAATCTCCATCAAAATCTACTGCAATTTTTAATCCAGTAAAGTCATTATCTTTTTTTATTGTTCTAGCCCCATCAATACTATTGTCTATTAATTCAATAATAGCCTGTTTTAACAAAATATCTCGAACCAACATATTTACAAAAAACTCTCGTGTTGGGTTTGCTTTAATCATTTTAGTTTCCACTACAAACTCCTCCTTTTTTCATATTAAACACAAATTCTTTATATTTTCGTGTATATTCATATGTGTCCTTAAATATATGATTTACAGCTTTATAAAGTCCTGGTTCATACTTTTTCATCGCCAATAATTCATCTTCAAAATTTTGCCCAAATGGACAGCCTGCACACCCTGTTCTTTTCAAACCATATTCTTCATAACATCGGCTATGAATAATGTTATAATGTTGCTCATATATTTTTTTTGTGTCGCTCAAATACCAAAAAATCGGTCTATAATCATCGCAACCGCTATCATTATTTGAAAAACAGGTTTTATATGCTGTTCTTCTTGCCCCTCCCTCTGCTTTTCGTACACCATACATATTTAAATCAAATTTTTCTTTTATTTTAAATCTACTAGCTGTCATTTTTTTTGCATAATGACAACACTTGTTTGATATTTTAAAATACGGTGGATTCTGTATCATAAATTCCTTTAGGAACTGGTTGTATGCAATATTAAAACTACTTTCTTTACCGTTTTTTGCCTTTTGGAAGTCATTGCACCACCATCTTAGTGCTGCTCTACAATTAGGATATTGTTTATACAATTCTTCAAATGGTTTATCCTCCCATTTAAAATTGTGCCTTTGCAATCTTTCTATCCATTCACTTACTTGTTTTGAAATGAATGGTTGACCGTATTTTTTACAACAACTTGGTATTGGTTTTATCGCTTTAACACATTCAATATGAATATTGTATCTATTTTCCAAATACTCTATATGTTCTTTAGTAGCTCGAAATTCTAATCCAGTATCAAAAAATGCATATGTTATTTTATTTGCATCATCAAATTTTTGACATAAATCTATAAGTATATCGCTATCACTTCCGCCACTAACAGAACACAATATCTTATTATATTGTTGTAACTTAGAATGAGTAATCACTATAGAATCCGTAATAAGCTGGCTAGTTTCCGGAGCATTTTTTATTATTTCAAATAAATTCATTATTAATCCCCTGAATTAAATTCCACTAATTTTTCCCAGTCAATACTTCCATCTTCTCTGCAGAAACTATTAGAAAACTCCCTAACAAGTCTATTAGCTGCTCTGTTATAACTTTCTTTATAATCAGCCACATATTTCTCCGGCATAGTCCCCATATATCCGATAATCTTTATGTAAAAGTCCTCGTCTCCTGTTAATTCTGCCCAGAATCGCTTTCCAGCCAATTCTTGATACATTTTGGGCTTTCCTCTACCAGATTCTTTCTTTTTCCCATAACAATAACCGATATACGCTTCATATCTTGCCTTTGCTTGCTGTGCCAACTTAGAAGCAGCTGTAAAATTCTGTTCCTGTCGTTTTTTACTGTCTGCATTAAATACGGACGGCCCACTTTTAACAGCTATTGCAGCGATTGTATTTGTTTCATTGTTCTGAATCATAATATCAATACCTTCTGCCAAGGCTTTATTTCCACCACTTGCAGCAATAGCAATCGATTCAAAAAAGCAATTTCCAAAAATCGTTTCTTCACTAGAACTTACAAATGCTGTAAGCACCGAATCTACGATTTCAGTTGCACTCTGCATAGCCTTTGCGCGGTATAAATACGGGTTTTTACGTTTCATTACCTTCTGTATGTTTAATCCATCTATCTTTTCAATTAACGTTCCATAAAATGTTTCCAAGGCAGAAGCAATCGCCTGAATTACAGCCTGTTCATCATATGAATTATTTAACGGCATATAAATTTCCTCCCAATTCTATTGCATTTCTAATCTTATTATGTACATTTGTGCCTCTAAAGCGTTTTGTCTGAACTAAAGCCGTCTTATTAGCCACAGAAAGCACAGCCTTTCCAATAGCTTCTGCTAATCCTACCGGAACAGCATTCCCTATCTGCCGATATTTTGCTGCTGTCGTTCCAGTAAATACCCAATCATCCGGAAATTGCTGAATTCTTGCATATTCTTTTACGCTTAATGGTCTATCTTGTGTAGGATGACACATCATTGTTGCTTTCTGTACTGGAGAAGTAACTACAGTTGGTGAAGGCTGATCATATGATAACCTTCTATAAAATCCAACTTTTCCACCTCCGGATTTATATGCACCTCCCATAGCAATAGGAATAATATTCTCTGGTAAATCTCTCCAATTCCCACCTTCCGGAACCATTTTCAAGAATTTTAATCTTTCTTCACTTAACGTTGCACATTCTCCATGGTCAGATTCCAAATCTTCAATCACACTTCTAACTGTCTGCCACTGATACTCCTTGCTTTGATGCATCTGAAAATGTGTAGGAATTGGTAAGAAAATATCTTCATTATCCCGACTACCAATTAACACAAACCTCTCTCTGAATTGTGGAACGCCATAATTTACAGCATCAAGTACGCCATATACAGTTTTATATCCCAGTTTATCAAATTCTGCTAAAATCACATCAAGCACTGTTCCTAATTTCTGATCAGGATCGCTTTCATCTCTTTCAGACAAAGGCACATGTTTCAATGGCGACGACATAATTCCTTTTACATTTTCCATCACGAAAAAGCGAGGCCGTATATAATCAATCATACGAATGAAATCCATAAACAAACTGCCTCTCGGATCATTTATACCCAATCTTTTTCCTGCTGTAGAAAAAGGCTGGCACGGCGGTCCTCCGCAAATCAAAAATGGCTCTCCTACAGATAAGCCTGTCATATCTAATAATTTCTGGGGCTGTATTTCCCTAATATCTCCGCCCAATACTCTATGGCCATTGACCTGCATAGTTTTTACACAGGCTGCATCAAAATCCTGTCCAATTGCTACATTTAAACCTGCTTTTCCCAATCCAATGTCTAATCCCATTGCTCCGGAAAATAAAGAAATAACATCTCTATTGGCAGCATATCTACTATAATTATTTTGTTTTATATTTTTATGCATTAAACTTTCTCTCCGTTTTTTAATACGAATTTTCTTTCAAAAGAACTGTTTACCGCACCTGCTATATCTTCTAATTCAGCTATGGTAAAACTCTCCCTTTTCATTTTTCCATTAAAATTCTGTGGTGTTGTCCCTATTCGCCGTGCAAGCTCAGCTACGCTAATATCTGACCGCACACACAGTACCTTGATTTGTTCAGAAATCGTCATTTCGGGTACCTCGTCATTTAATCAACTCTTACTTTACAAGTATAAATCATAGCCTTTATACCGTCAATCAAATAATTCATGTCCAACAGCCAATGGTACTTGTATCTTTTCCTTTAACTTGTTAGAATAATTAATATTCCCAAAGGTGGTGACCCGTTTATGTCTCGTGATTCTGAAACTGTCTCTAAAAATATGCGTAGCATTCATAGCAAAGACACATCCATAGAACTTCAACTCAGAAAAGCTCTATGGCACAAAGGATACCGATATCGAAAAAATTATAAAGCCTTGCCCGGCTCTCCTGATATTGTTCTGACCAAATACAAAATTGCTATTTTTTGCGACAGTGAATTTTTTCATGGAAAGGACTGGGAAATCTTAAAACTCCGTCTTGAAAAAGGTAAAAATCCAGATTACTGGATTAAAAAAATTGAACGTAATCGTTCCCGTGATTTTGAAACTGATAAAAAGCTCTTGTTTCTGGGTTATACAGTTATACATTTCTGGGGTCAAGATATCAAAAAACATACCGACGAATGTATTCAAGCTATTGAAGAAGCTATATGGGACAACACCTTTTCAGATTCTTCTTTCGATTCCTCTGACGAATAGTATAAAATTTATGGCTGCATCTTTTTTGATACAGCCATAATGGTTTTAAACATATATTATCTCTTTCAGTACAATTTCTTCTGCACAGGCTTTGATATTATTCATCAATCCAACCCATTTCATCTGATCCTGCATTTTCAGTTGTTCTGTCACACCCTGTTTCTCCACCATCTGCTTTACCAAGGTTTCCACCTGCTCTCTGGCCTCCTGATCGACCTGGTTCAAATGTCCTGTCAGTTCTCCCGTCATCAATAAATACTGATATCGTGCCGATCTATGCTCTTTCAGAAACTGTCTTCGCAACATTCCGTATGGGTGATATTTTCGTTCTGGTTTCCAACGAACAGGAAAAAGGCGTGCTGCTAGAACTGAAAGGAAAAGGCTGCCGCCAGTATGAAAACTTTCTGCTGGCACAGCATAGGAGCTGGTATGACTTTCTCATGGACGCACTTGTGGAGGGAGGTGTTATAAAAAGGCTTGACCTTGCCATCAATGATATGGTCGGAATACTGGATATTCCCGAACTGACAAAGAAATGCAGGAATGAAGAATGTATTTCCATTTTCCGAAGTTTCAAGTCCTATCGTTCTGGCGAACTGGTACAAAGCCGAGAAGAAAATAAGTCCAGTATGGGAAATACGCTTTATATCGGTTCTTTAAAATCCGAAGTCTATTTCTGTGTATATGAAAAAGACTATGAGCAGTATGTTAAATACGATATTCCCGTCGAAGAAACACTTATCAAAAACAGATTTGAAATCCGCTTAAAAAATGAGCGAGCCTATTATGCGGTGCGTGACCTGCTGACTTACCATGACGCTGAACGTACCGCATTTTCTATTATCAACCGTTATGTCCGTTTTGCAGACAAAGACGAAACAAAGCGGCGAAGTGACTGGCAGACAAATGAGCGTTGGGCGTGGTTCATTGGTGAGGATCGTAGGCGTTTGAAATTAACGACAAAACCCGAACCTTACGACTTCCAGCGGACACTAAACTGGCTGTCACGACAGGTTGCTCCCACTTTACAGGTGGCGGAAAAACTGGACAAGCAGAATAACACTACCATTATCAAAGATATGATTAAAAATGCAAAGCTAACTGACCGACTGGAAAAAGTTTTGAAGCAGTTATCCGTTACCGTAGAAGAAATGACCGTCTATGACAAGGAGGATTGATATATGCTGCATTTTTCTTTATGACCTGCTGCTGGTATCGGTATTGTAATTATGTGTATTCTGCAAGTAGGAAAAGAAGCAGATACCCATTTAGAAGAATTTGAAAGGAGAAATGACAAATGAATTTTGGACAGAATTTATATAACTGGTTTTTAAGCACTGCACAGAGCCTTGTGCTTATGACAATCGTAGTGATTGGAATTTATTTAGGATTCAAACGAGAGTTTTCCAAACTTATCGGCTTTCTGGTAATTGCCTTAGTTGCTGTTGGATTGGTATTCAATGCGGCTGGTGTAAATGATGTGTTGTTGAACCCGTTTAATAGGATTATCGGAGCATAGACACTTTATATAACTACTTAATTATGGTATAATATTTATTGCCCTACCCCGCTCAACTGAGAGGTTGGGTTGATGTGAGGTCTACGGACGGAATGAGGGCTAAAATTCTATCAGTATAGCGAGGTGAGTGTTATTATGAGTAAGATTGGTGATTTTGCAACAGTAGTAAGTTTTCTTATGATGGTTCTCTTAAAAATTATGGATACGAAAGTAGTAACCTCTCTGCTGTGCGGGGTGAACTAATGAGAAAAAAAGTCAAAAGTAAGAAAATTAAAAAATATAATAAATTTTTTAGCTATAACTGTGCTGAACGACAAAATAGAAATTTTTCTTATAAGGATTTTAGTTATAGTAATTCTTATAACACACGGTTTACAAATTCTATATTTTATGGGAATAATTTTTTTAAAGCAACTATGAAATATTGTGGATTCAACGGTTGTAAATTTAGTTTCATCGAATTTAAAAGTAGTAATTTTCGTGGGTGTAGATTTAAAGGAGCACAGTTTGAAAATGTGATTTTTGAAAATTGTAATTTGTCTAATACACATTTTCAAGGAGCAACCTTTAAAAACGTGTATTTTACTAACACTAGCTTAAAAAATGCTAGAGGAATAAAAGATACAGATTCATTGACCAGAATAAATAATCATAATTTGAAACTTTCTTTTAGTCCGCAACTACTAGAAGCTATAAATGAGTGTAAAACCAATCCTTATATTATATCTTCTGGAACAATTTTTTATAAGAAAAAAGGACGATTAAGCAATGCTCAAAAAAAAGCAGAGAAATCATTGCCAAAGCAAGAACGAAAACGTCTACAAAGGGAGCGACAAAAAGAACTCTTAACACACCCGAAACAAATGTCCTTATATAAGGTAAACATTATCCGTTTACTGGACAATTTTACCGAAGATGAAATTGCTAAAGGATTACATTTAGCCGCCACATCTATTGATAAGAATTTTTCATCTCTTAGTTATTTTATACCATATATAAAAAAAGCAAATAACACAGCACTTAGCAGTAAATCTTAAAGGTTTGCTGCTTTTTTCATGCCTAATTTTAAGATTGGGGGTATTACTTGAAAGATATTTTTGAGGATATGAAACAGTGGATCGGCTGCACTTATATTTCTGACTTACCTTACCATAAGCGTGAGGTCTGGCAGGAATTTAAAAAGCTGCCACCCCGTTCATATCCGCTAAACCAATTAGAAGATTTTTCCCTTTATGTATTTAACGTAAAGTATCCCATTTTAATGGAGATACTAAAAAAGATGAAAGGAAGTGACACGTCATTCAATGTATGAAATGAGATTGTATAGGGTCATTTGATCATATTCCAAATCACTCTGTAACTGATTAGCTATATATTCCTGAATTTTCTTCGCATTTTTTCCTACCGTATCTACATAATATCCTCTGCACCAAAAATGTCTGTTGCCATATTTATATTTCAAATTTGCATGGCGTTCGAATATCATTAATGTACTTTTGCCTTTTAAATACCCTACAAAATACGATACACTTATGCTCGGTAGAATCTCAACTAACATATGCACGTGATCTGGACATATCTCTGCTTCCACAATTTTTACACCTTTTCTCTTGCATAACATACTTAAAATATTTGCAATATCTTGCTTAATCTTTCCATATGCTACTTTTCTTCTATATTTGGGTGCAAAAACAATATGATACTTACAATTCCATTTCGTATGTGATAAACTATTACTATCCATATGGATACCTCCTTTGTTAAATAATGCGGTTGGCGAACCTAACATTATTATAGCACTGGAGGTTTTATACTGTAAGCTGAAGCAACTTCAACCACCCGCACAGCAGGTGGTTTATTTGTTTTCCAAAGTTCCGTTTTTCGGATCAACGAAAAACTCCACAATGTAAAACAGGGCTTTGCCCTAACAAAGAAAAAAGCCGTAAAACCCCATGAAATGGGGCTTTACGGCTCACCTCAAGCTATTCAAACTCGACAATTACTAATCAATTTTGTTTAGAGATTATTGGTTGCCGTGTTCGCTTTTCTTTCAATTATTTGATTTATCCATATTATCCTGCCTATATGGGCTAATGTTATCAGTTTGTTATCGGTGTTGATAACACTCGCTCCGTAACTGTGGATAATAACAATATGTTCCGATTCAGATTATAAACGGTTTTGCTTAGAAAAGCAACAGTATATAATTAAAAACAGTAACCACTTCAGACAAATTAAATACAACTACTATTCCTTATTTATATTCGCCATCTTACTAACGCCGATATACATTTTTATGAATTTCCAATAACTGCTTTAACACATCCTCTATCATCTCATTATTTTCGGTATAAAAAATGTTCTCTTTCTCGTTCAAAGTATTTTCCATGATCTCGATATTGCTATCTTTATCAAAGCAACCTTTTATACTTCTAAAATGATTAAATTCAATAGCAAAATCCTCTCCATCATAAATAGAAATACTAATCTCTATATCTTCAATCATAAAATCGGCATAACTGTTTTTTACATGAAAGTCCTTCTTTAAGAACGGGAGTTTTTGGTTTGGCAGTCGATACCGAACATTGTCTTTTTCTAATTCGTAAAGTTCTCCTTTTACGAATCCTAATTTCTCTGCATTCATTTCAAATGCTTGATTCATATTTCTTTCTGTAATTTTCCAGTTAATAAATACAATTGCAAATATAAGCAAACCAGCCAACAGACACATGCCCACTAATCGAATTGCCTTTTTATATTTATTGTAAAAATCTATTTTCTCAACAAACTCTTTATCCTCGTTTAATAGCTTATCCAAAGAAACATGATAGGTGTTACAGATATCAATCAACATTTGAAGATCTGGCAGACTTCTTCCATTTTCCCAACTGGAAACTGTCTGTCTTGAAACACCAAATTTTGCTCCATATTCTCCTTGAGTCATGTTTGCTTCAGTCCGAGTTTTTTTTATCATCTCTGCAACTGTCATTTCAGCTCACCTTTCCATTGTATAATAATGCGCTGTCTCAAGTATGCCATAATCGTGTATTTTACACAAGATATTATCGTTTTACATGCATGTAAAGTAACCTTATCCTTCTAAAATCCAACTGTAAAAGGCTATTTGCTTTATTTTTTTCTTCCAACAACCTATACTTTCATTAACAACAGCAATTGCCGTACAGATTTAGAAAGGATGAATTTTATGAATGATATTATTAGAACCCAAAACCTTTGTAAACATTACAAAGAAACAATCGCTTTAGATAATGTTTCCCTTCATATTCCTCGAGGTGCTATCTATGGATTGATTGGAAATAATGGTGCAGGCAAGACAACTTTAATGAGAATACTTTCTAATTTGCAAAGTCCATCCTCAGGAACAGTTGTTAAATCTGAAAATATTAAAATCGGTGCCATTATTGAAACACCTGCATTATATCCTACCTTAAGTGCAAAAGGAAATTTGAAGTATCAGCTTAAAATTTGTGGATGTCCATCAAAGGAAGTAAAGTCGAAGATTGCTGAACTATTAGAACTGGTACATCTGAAAGATACTCGAAAACTGGTAATGAATTATTCATTAGGTATGCGTCAGCGTCTGGCTTTAGCAATGGCACTTGTAGGAAATCCGCAATTCCTCATTTTAGACGAGCCTCTTAACGGACTTGATCCTGAAGGCATAAAAGATGTCAGAGCTATCATCGCAAAGTTAAATGAAGAGTATGGTGTTACCATTATGATTTCAAGTCATATCTTAAGCGAACTTCAAAAAGTGGCAAACCACTATGGTTTCCTCAAAAATGGTGTTTTAATTCAAGAATTCTCTTCATCAGAAATAGCCGATACCGATTTAGAAACTTTTTACTTCAAAAATTTTTTATAGAAAAGCAGAAAGGAGACTTAAACTATGAATAAACTTTTATCTATGGAACTAAAGCGTGCTGCAAAATCTCCAATTCTATGGCTTGGAGTAATCGCAGTAATTGCCATCAATGTTTATGGAATCTTATTAAATGGATATGGTTTCAAAATCTTTACAACAACATTTTTATTGGAAAATTCTGACCTGATATGTATCATTTTGGCAGTGTTGATTCCGTTATACTTAGGGAGTGACTTTGAAAACAGAACAATCAACAACAAGATATCCGCAGGATATACACGAAAAGAGATTTATATTGTCGAACTAATCGTCAGTAGCATATGTGCTACAGTTCTCTTTGTTGCTGATATATTATCTGTTTTCACAAGCTCAAATATTGCTGGATTAGAATTTAGTGATAAAGTCAATGTAACTGAATTTGCATTTCATGCTGCGATTGCTTTTGTGTGCATCATCACAGTATCTGCTTTGTACACTATGATTGTAATGATTTCACATAAGCAACTTATCAGTCTTGGAATTGCAGTTATTCTAACCTTAGCATTGTTGACATTAGGTGGAAAGTCAGTTTCCAGCTTAAATCAATCAAGCACTTGGACTGATCCTATCACTCATGAAATTGTGGAAAACCCTCTACGAATAGATAGTTTTGCCCGTACAGCAAATAACATTCATGTTTTAGTATCACCGTTTGCGCAGGCTGAATTTCACAGTTATCTGCTATTTGAATCAGAATTCGGCACAAAGGAAGAAACTTCTCTTATTTTCAAAGACTTTCCTTACCACATAGAATTTTGCCTGTTCAATATTCTGGAAATTCTTCTGTTTTACAAGATTGGGATTCGTATTTTTAGAAAGCAGGACTTGAAATAGTAACTTTAATAGTCTTTGTCCCCTGCATTATAAATATGCTTAATACAGATTTTATTAAGAAGGTAAAAACGGTCGCAATATACGCCTGCTTTTACCTTCTGATATTAAATTCATGAATTTATGATTTATAATTATATACATCAGCCGCCTACATTGTAAAGCAAAAAGCAAGCCATTTTAGACTTGCTTTCCGCCACTCTTATTCCTTATTGATAAATGATTTCTTTATCTACAATCTCCCTCGCACACGCCTGTATATTATTCATCCTGCCTACCCACTCCCACGCATTGTCTGCCTTTAACCGTTCTGTAATTCCTTGTGCCTGTTTCATCTGCTCTACAATTCTTTCAAAGCGTTCCTGTGCCTGTTCCTCTATATCTACCAGATAACTGTTCAGTCTGCCGCTCATCATCAGATCCAGATATACATTCCTGCGGTATTCTTTCAAATACTGCAAATGTCTTTGTCCCCATACTCCAACAAATCTCGGTTCTTCTTCCTCCGGCAAAGTAAGGTTGGGGATAAAGTAATCCCCACATCTTACATAAGTGCCGCCCATTTCTTCAAAAATTGTTTTCTTCATTTTCTGTTCCACCTTTCTCATCGTCCTCTGTCCATTGATTTCTTCTTTGCTGTCTGTTTTGGCTGTTGCCTGCTTTCCTGCTGATAGCGGTGCAATTTTTCCCGTATGCTTGCCTTTTTCGACGGTTCTGATAGCTTCTCTTTTTTCGGTTCTGTCTGATTTTTCCATGCTCGCAGCTCCTCATTATATTCCCTGACCAGTTTTTCCGATTTCTGATATGTCTTTGCAAAGGACTGAACATCTGGATATCCTGCCTGTTTTACAGTCTGCTCCATATCCGTGTGGATACGTTTTTCCTGTTTCTCTGACTGTTCAATTTTGCCCTCTAAAGATTTCCGTGCTTTCCCTTTAAAAAATCCAGTTGTCTCGGAAAGCTGTTTCTTCAATGAGGAAATCTCCTGCTGTGTGGATTTCATTGCCTGTGACTGCTTCTGAAGTTTCTCCATCAGCTTCCGCATATCATTCCATTCCTGTAAATCAATCTTCGGTACTGGCTTCGGCGGCAGCTTAAACTTGAAAATCATTTCCTGTAAGAAGTCTTTTGCACCACGGATAATCTGCTGAAACATATCTGGCAACCAACCATGTGTCCGTATAGATTGCAATGTTTTGTCTGTGATTTTCTCACGCTTAATTGTCAAAATATCTTCTTCGGGAACACCCTCAACCAATGCTACATCTACCGTCCGATTCCATTCCTGCCTTGCCACATTGTCCGCCCGTATCTCTGCTTCTTTCGGGTTGTTCTTCCCAATTTTCTTTGTTGCCAGATACACGCCGCCCTGCTGAAATACAGACAGTTTTTCGGATTCTTCTTTCACATGGCTGTTAATGATTTCCGTAAACATCTCCTTAACTTCTCTGGTAAACGCATCGCTCTTAAACCACTCATCTTTCTTTGTAAAAATATGGCTTTCATAAACCTCCCCTTTGGGAATAATGCTGCATCCTGCCCGAAGATTTCCCTGCTCATCTAAAATCTCTTTCTTCGTGCGTCTGTGCTTGCCCTGCTCATCATAAAACATATTTCTGGTAGCAATTTTCACTTCGGGATGTTCTAACATTTTCCGTTCGCTGAATACGAGATGAATATGGTAATTGGTCATTTTTTTGTTATGATGAAGTGCTGCACTGCATTCCACACCATACCCTTTATGAAAGCTGTCTGTAAAAAGCCTTACCACATCATCTGCCTTGTACTCAACAAAACTTTCAGGAAGTGCAATAATAAACTCCCGCCCTTCAATACATTTCCCTGTTGTTCCGCTTGCTTTAAAATCCAACTGATTCTCTCTGGCAAGATTCTTCCAGAACTCTGGTGTTGCTCCCTCTGTCTGATAGGTCGCATAAAGATGTTCCTGTCTTTTCGGATTGGAAATATAATCAATTCTTCCTGCCACATCAGACAGCTTGTTTTGTCTGATAAATGAATGTCTGCCTATAAGCATTCTCCTTTCCGGCTCTCGCCTGCTTTGCTGTGAGTAGGTGCATAGGCACCTGTTTACGAACTAACTGCCGTTTCCGGCACAAATAGCTCCCGGCAGGGCGAAATACCCTGAGTACAAATCACTGATTTGTGCGATGGGTGTATTTCGCTCTCAAACGCCGAGGGCTTTATAAGGTGCTATCTTCCTCTGTCATGTTCCGGCTTGGACTTTTTATTTTGGGCGTATCCGCCCTTTTTATTTGCCCGTATCCGGGCTTATTTTTTATCTCTGACACCAAACCGATTCTTTACTTTTCTGTCTGATTTATTCCGGTATCCTTGCCCGTACATACTCTAGATCACCGCAATAGGGCGTTCCCACCAGATACCATTCCCTCGCCAGATTCATTTCCATCCTGGTCTTTACCCACTGATCATCTACCAGAACTTCCATACACTCTCCGCAGTGAAATCCCGTATCAATCCATAAGTCCATTGACAGCAATCCATATCTTCCATTTTCACAGTTATAACCTAATCTTCCTTCTCTCATTGCATGATTCTCCTTTCCAGATTTCTCCTTGTCTATGCTTAACAGGGGCGTGCCACGCTCCTGTTCTTATCACCAAGGAAGAATTACCATCGGAAACTCTCCGGCACTCCACGTCTGTCCAGATACTCTTTTCTCGCCCGTTCCCGTTCTTCCTCTGTCGGAGCAGTTTTAAATTTTCCATACAGGTCACGCATGACCATTCTGTCCAGTTTTTTCTCCAATCCCTGCTTGATTTCTTTCTCACAGCTCCCATCTTCAACCAAGTGAAAGCGGAGCAACTGCATAAATAATTCCTGTGATATTTGCACATTTCCCATCTTATCCATCCTTTCCGTGACGGTATGTGACAGTCGTGACGGTTATTTTGATACCGCCCCGCTGTCAAAAATACCGTCACAACCGTCACGTACTGTCACGCATTCTCTGTATTGTCTTTCCAGAGCCTTAGTTTCCGTCCCTCATGGACACGCTCACTCCGAAAGAGAATCCCATGCTCTGCATACAACCTTCCTGCAAGAACATTCAGCTTTCTTGTAATAACATGAGGTTGAATGTCCACATTTATCAGTGCAACAAGTGCCGTTGGAGAACCCTCCCAATAAGGATTGTCTTTCATAACAAGCTCCGCAATCTCATCCAGTAACGGCTCTGGCGGTTCTTTCCATAATTCCGTTTCTGCCTTTTGCAAATCCCACAACAATGTTTCTGTATTGCGGATAAGATACAGCTTCTGGTCTTGCTGATCTCTGCCCGATACTTCCAGTGTTGCGGCATTGCCTGTCCGTTTTTCTTTCTGAAGAAGAAACGCTCCGTCTGCCGCCCCAAGCAGTCCGCTTGTCCCGGAAATCATGTCAAACTTATCATCCGCATTCTGCTTTCTCGTGTGGTGTACGAGCAGTAAGCAAAGTCCGTGAGCATCCGCAAAACTTTTCAGTCTTGCCATAATCTGATAATCATTTGCATAACTGTAATTATCGCCGCCAACCTCACGCACTTTCTGAAGCGTATCAATGATAATCAGCTTCGTGTCCTTATGCTCTGCCACAAATGTTGCAAGCTGTTCATCCAGTCCATTTCCAAGCTGGCTGGCAGAAACAGAGAAGTAAAGATTATCGGTACTTTCTGTCCCGAACATCCGGTACAGACGCTCCTGCAAGCGGCGGTAATCGTCCTCAAGTGCCAGATACAGCACCGTTCCTTTTCGGGTGGTATAATTCCAAAGCGGTGTACCTGTGCTGACATGGTAGGCAAGCTGTGCCATCAGAAAGCTCTTCCCCAGTTTGGGCGAACCTGCAAAGATATAAGTGCCGGGGTAGAGCAGACCGTCAATCAACGGCTGCTTACTCCGATACTGTGTGTCAAACAGTTCATTCATGGAGATTGTCTGGAGATAGGACGGGTCTGATCGCAACTGCATTTCTCTCTGCAATTCCTCAAAACTCTTGATATTTCCACCATTCTCGGATATACTACTTGTAGTGTTTTTACGAATTGGCTGCTCCGTATCTGCGCCAACAGATACATCCGGGGCAGTCTTTTCTTTTTTATTTTCCATCCTCGTCCTCTCCTTTCAGACCGCCCATAATAACAGCGATCAGTTCAATGACATTCAGCAGTTCTTCATCCACACCGTTTCCTGCTTCAATCCGCTTTAATTCTGTGAGCACAGTGGCAAGTTCCGTTTTAAGTGCCTTGAATATTCTGGGATTGCCCTGTACCACTACATCCTGATTCAGACAGCGGCGGTAACAGTATTCCTGCTTTGGCAGTCCCGATAAGGCAACTGCCTTGTTAATGAGTTCATTTTCTTCGGGCGATACCCGAAACCCTACTGTGATGTTTCTCCAACGGTTTTTGTTATCTCTGTTCTTAGCTGACATTTTCAATCTCTCCTTTCCCTAAATCGTCTAATCTATCTGCCATTTCCGTTTGCTTTGACGGGAACAGATGAGCGTACTGGTAAGTGATGTCAATGCTTTCATGCCCTACACGGTCTGCAATCGCCACCGCTGAAAATCCCATATCAATCAACAGGCTGATGTGGCTGTGCCGTAAATCATGGATACGGATTCGTTTTACGCCTGCGGCTTTCGCACCTCTGTCCATCTCGTGATGAAGATAACTTTTTGTGACTGTAAAGATTCGGTCTTTCTTCTTCAATCCGTAAAGCATCTGCAAATATTCCTGCATTTCTTCACATAGGAACTTCGGCATTTTGATGATGCGGTTACTTTTCTTTGTTTTCGGTGTGGTAATCACATCTTCGCCGTGTAATCGCTGATAGGACTTATTGATTCTGACCGTTTCTTTCTCAAAATCGAAATCAGCGGCGGTCAGTGCCAGCAGTTCTCCTTCACGGATGCCGCACCAGTAGAGCATTTCAAAAGCGTAAAAGGAAACAGGCTTGTCCATCATCTCAAATGAGAATTTCTTGTATTCTTCTTTCGTCCAGAACAGCATTTCCTTGTGTTCCTCACTTCCCATATTTCCCGCTTTAGCGGCTGGATTGGAACGCAGCTCATAATACCGCACCGCATGATTGAAGATAGCGGACAACTGATTGTGCAGCGTTTTCAGATAGGTCTGTGAGTATGGCTTTTTCTTTTCGTCCCGATAGGCAAGCATCTCATTCTGCCATGCGATAACCTCTTTTGTAGAAATCTCGCTGATTTTCAACTTGCCGAAATAAGGTAAAATCTTTGTGCGGATGATATGCTCCTTTGTCAGCCATGTATTCTCCTTCAGACGGCTTTTCATATCCCGGATATACAGTTCGGTAAAAGCTTCAAAACTCATATCCATATCAGAGGAGTTCTGCAACTGAAACATTCGCTCCCATTCCTGTGCTTCTTTCTTGGTAGAAAATCCACGCTTGCATTTCTGCTTACGCTCGCCTTTCCAGTTGACATATCTCGCCATCACATACCATGTTCCATTGCTCTCGTTTTTGAATACCGGCATTATTCATCCTCCTTTCCTGCTCCGTAGAGCCTTTCATAGAAATACTGGCGGTTTACCCGTCCTGAAATAGTAATAAAGCCTTTTTCTTTCAGTTCCTCATTCAACTGACGGATTAGCTTGTAAGCATACGGCTTTGATACGCTTAGTTCCTGTGCCACTTCTTCGGCACAAATAAATCTGTTTTTCATATAATCAGTCCTTTCTTTCGTTTTTGATTGCCGTTCTATCCGAATGAAGTTCCAGCAGGTATTCCCTGTTCGGCACTGTGCTGTCCCGATATACCGTAATAGATCAGGCGCTCGCTTGCCGTCTGGCAAGGTCTTGGCGGTTTATACTGTTCTGACGGTCATTTTGTTTTTATTAAACTTATTTGCTTAATTTGAACTTATTATACTAAGCATATTTGCTTGTGTCAAGTGGCTTTTCTGAAAATATTAAACTTTTTTGTTTTGTATTATCTTGACTTCTCCTAAACATATCTGCTATACTCATTGTAAAATACATACAAGGAGTGGACACGTTATGGCGATTGGAGAGAGAATCCATTTTTTCCGCATTCTGCGTGGGATGACACAAAAATATCTTGGTACGATTGTCGGCTTTCCTGAGCGAAGTGCCGATGTACGTTTAGCACAATATGAAACAGGAACAAGAAAACCGAAAGCGGAACTTACTGCCGCACTAGCACAGGCACTTGATGTTTCCCCTCATGCCCTCGATGTACCCGATATTGACAGCTATATCGGACTGATGCACACTTTGTTTACCCTTGAAGATTTATACGGTCTGACTGTCAGCGAAGCAGACGGAGAAGTCTGTCTGAAAGTCAACAAGGACAAAGGAAAAGACGCTCACGAACTACTGAAAATGCTCTATGCTTGGAAAGAACAGGCGGACAAGTTATCTTCCGAAGAAATCAGTAAGGAAGAATACGATAACTGGCGTTACCACTATCCAAAGTTCGATACCACACAGAGATGGGCGAAAGTGCCATCACAGGCACTTAGTGACGCATTAGTCGAAGCATTCAAAGACCAACATTCTAATAAGTAAAGGAGTTGATACAAAATGCCAGTTGTTCCAATTTATCTCGATATCGATGAAAAAACATACGCAGGTGTGAAGGCTGGTGCCTTGGAACTATATGGGTTAGCTAAAAATGTGGATAACAAAAAGGTAGCCAAGCATATTCCAGCGGTTGCTGATGCCGCCAAAGAGGGCGCATCTAAAGCTATTGATTTTATTCGAGTCCATCAAAAAGGTACTATCATCGTGGGCGGTGTCCTTATCGTAGGTGGCGCAGTCGCTGGAACGGTAGGATATGTAGCACATCGAAAACAGAGAAAACTTGACAGACAATTTGGATTAGCTTTACAGGAGTACTTAGATTCTGCTCGTAACGGAACTTTGAACATTGACATCTTGAACACTCTTATCAACTCCATCGAAGCAATCGAAAAAAATAATCCAAAGAAGTCTATTAACCTCAATATTTCCGCAGCTCAATTTAGTGATTTGATAAATTGCATATTTGATTTCACTAAACGCTTAGCTGAAGCTAATAACATTAACACACATTCTATAAACCGACCAAAATATTTCAAAAAGAAAACCTCTGATGATTTGAAATACTATTTGAATATGCAAAAACAGATTTTTGAGCAAGTAGCATAAAGACGACAAAAAGCCCTTAGCCATGAGTTTCATACCCACAGCTAAGGGCTTAGTTTATAATATGGATTTATTTGTTGCACAACCACCTGTCAATCATTCTTTAACCGCAAAACCATTGGATTACAAGAATAATGGCTCTTATGCAACTGTTATCAATTTGTTATCAAAAGACTTTTGAAAGTGCCGCAAACCCACATAAACACTGGGTTTTTACGATACTCCAACTTATTCCCACTCGATCGTTGCCGGTGGTTTAGAAGTGATGTCGTAGCAGATGCGGTTGATGTGGTCAACTTCATTGACGATGCGGACCGAAACCTTATCCAGCACCTCGTACGGGATGCGTGCCCAGTCGGCAGTCATAAAGTCGGAGGTGGTAACACCGCGCAGTGCGAGGGTATAGTCATAGGTTCGGAAGTCGCCCATGACGCCGACCGAACGCATATCGGTCAGAACCGCAAAATACTGGTGGATGGATTTATCCAGACCCGCTTTGGCAATCTCATCGCGGAAGATGAAATCTGCTTCGCGCAGGATGTCCAGCTTTTCTTTGGTAATCTCGCCGATGACGCGGATGGCAAGACCCGGACCCGGGAACGGCTGGCGGTTGACCAGATAATCCGGCAGACCCAGCTCTCTGCCCAGTGCGCGGACCTCGTCCTTGAACAGCAGGCGCAGTGGCTCGATGATTTCCTTGAAGTCGACATAGTCCGGCAGACCGCCGACATTGTGGTGAGATTTGATGACAGCAGCATCACCGGTGCCGGATTCTACAACGTCAGCATAGATGGTGCCCTGTGCCAGAAAGTCGACCTTGCCAATCTTTTTGGCTTCTTCCTCAAATACGCGGATAAATTCCTCGCCGATGATTTTGCGCTTTCTTTCCGGCTCGCTGACGCCAGCCAGCTTGGAGAGGAAACGCTCCTCTGCGTTGACGCGAACAAAATTGATGTCGCCGTTACCGAATACCGCTTCGATCTCGTCGCCTTCGTTTTTGCGCATCAGACCGTGGTCAACAAAGATACAGGTCAGCTGGTTGCCGATGGCTTTAGAGAGCAGCTTTGCAACGACCGAGCTGTCCACACCGCCGGAAAGAGCCAGCAGGACTTTGCCGTCTCCAACCTTCTGGCGAACCTGTTCAATCGCAGTGTTGCAGTAGTCCTTCATGCTCCAGTCGCCCACAGCGCCGCAGACGTTGTACAGGAAGTTGCGCAGCATTCCGCTGCCGTTTTCGGTGTGCTCTACCTCCGGGTGATACTGGAAGCCGAACACCTTTTTCTCCAGGTTCTGCATAGCAGCAACCGGGCAGTGGTCGGTGTGCGCAATGCTGACAAAGCCTTCCGGCAGCGCTCCGACATAGTCCACGTGGCTCATCCAGGTGACTGCCTCAGCCGGCAGCGACTGGAACAGCGGGGAAGTGGTATCGAAATGGGTGGCTGTTTTTCCAAACTCGCGGGAAGGAGCGGTTTCCACCTTGCCGCCGAGGGTGTGCGCAATCAGCTGGCATCCATAGCACAGACCAAGCACCGGAATGCCCATCGAGAAGATAGCAGGGTCGATTTTAGGAGCGTTTTCTGCATAAACGCTGTTTGGACCGCCGGTGAAGATCAGACCGATCGGGGAGTAGGAACGAATCTTTTCCACCGTAGCGGTTCTGAAGGGAATGATTTCGCAATAGACGCCCAGATCACGGACGCGGCGTGCAATCAGCTGGTTATACTGACCGCCAAAGTCCAGGATCAGCACGTTTTGATGTGACATGAAGACACCATCCTTTCAGGGATAGAAAGTAAATTTATATACCTTAAATTATAAGGGAGAAACGCACTTTTGTAAATAACCGCAGGGCAAAAAGACCACAACAGAGGAAAACTCTGGAGGATTGCCGAAGATTTTGTCACAGCGATGCGCTTGAAATAGGAATTTTGTTGAAAAGCTTTGGAAGCATTCGACAAAAATTTCAGCAGAAAGGATTGCCATTGGTAGGCGTGCAAACAAAAGGAATACTATCCTTGAGAACAGCTGTGAAAGGATGAAGTAAAATGAAACGAAGTTTTTTACAAAACAGCGCACGCAGGACGGCGTTTGTGCTGGCGATGCTCCTGCTGCTGGGAGGAACACCGGTACAGGCGGCAGAAAATACCACCGCCTGCAAAAACCAACAGCCGTCGATGGAAAGCAAGGTCTGTCCGCTGCTGCTGCCGCCGGGCAACAGTGTGACCCTGTCGGCAGAATATCTGGAGATGCGGCTGGGATTGCCCGCAGGTGAGATTGCAGCTATCACCATCACCTCCCTGCCAAAACAGAGCGGCGGCAGGCTGATGCTCGACGGTGTGGAGGTGCAGATGTACGACACCATCCTGCGCAGTGAACTGGACCGGCTGTGTTATGTGCAGGACGACAGCGCACAGCAAGCCGGCGCCGGATGGTTCAGCTTTATTCCGCTGTGCAAGGAAAGCACAAAAATTTGTGCGACCTTTCAAATCGGGCAGCAGCCGGACACTGCACAGCGCCCGTTGGTGCAGGATGTCTTTTGCTGCACCAGCGGACAGACGCCGGTCTTTACAGCGCTGTCCTGCTTGCAGGGGAAGGTGGTATACACCGTCCAGCGAAAGCCTGCCAAGGGCAGCGTTTGCTTTGCAGATGGAAAATGTGTCTACACGCCCAATGAGGGAGCGCAGGGAACCGACCGCTTTGTGCTGACTGCGCTGGATGAACAGGGTGGAGTATCGGCGCCCATCGAGGTGCAGGTGATGATTCGGTCGGAAGGATAGGGAGAGCCGCAGTCAAACGACTGCGGCTCTTGTTTTTATAGATCGGATAAAATCGGGTCGAAATATTTGGAAAAATCACCAAAAGCAGAGCGATTATATTGAAAAATAATATTATTCAGAATATAATATAGAAAAACAAAAAGGGAGGTACAAAATAGATGAAAAAACTTTCTGTACTGATGGCTTTGCTGTTGGTGCTGGGTATCTGTTTGACCGGATGTCAGCCGCAGCGGATGGGTGTGGAGGAATATCTGCAACGGTACGCGACCAAGCTGGACTGGGAAAACGGAATCACCAACCGGGCGTTTGGTAATGCGGATTATCGCGTCTTTTTAAGCGGGGAAACGCACGCCAAGCAAAAGGGCTATGAAGCCAAAAAACTGCTGATTCAGTATTTTCACGAGAAGCAGAAGGTGGATTATCTGATTTTTGAAATAGGCATGGGACACGGTTTCCTGATGGATGATTATATTCGAACGGGGAATGAGGAAAACCTGCGATTTTTCCTGGAGGAGCTCAAGGGTACAATGGCATATTCGCAGGAGGAGTATGAATTCTGGCAGTGGCTGTACGAATACAACCAACAGCAGCCACAGAAGCGCAAGCTGCACGTCCTTGGGCTGGACATCGAGTTTCAGGCAAACTCCAGCGCACGCGGCTTATCGCTGCTGCTGGACGAGAGCGTGACACCGGCACAGGAGATTCGACCGCTGATTGAAAAGCTCAAAGCATCGGATGGGGAGGCGCTGGGAAAACTTCCGAAGGCGATGGAGCAGTATCCGCAGGAGATGCAGGAGGCGTTTGGAGAAAATTTTGCGTGGGCACAGCAGTATGCCAAGAATATAACGGCGACGGTTACATTTTATCAGGTGCGCAAGGAAACAGAAGATGAAGAGCAGGCGCACCGGGTGCGGGATGATGCGATGACAGAAAAGCTCTGCTTTGCAATCGAGCAGCTGCCGAAGCAGGCAAAATTTTTCGGGCAGTTTGGCAATGCGCACGTCCTGCAAAAAGATACCGCAGCGGATGGGTACAATCTGGACTACCATCGTTTTGCAACACAGTTGCAGGAGGAAGATTCTCCGGTAAAAGGGCAGGTCTGCTCCATCTATATGGCATTTCCGCACAAAAATGTGATGGCGCCTTCCGGTTATGCCTTCCCATCCAACAAAACCCTTCCGTTCGAGCTGTTTGAGGATTACTTTGGGCAGGACACCCTCATCCCGCTGGATGAAAAGGGCAGTCCGTTTGTACATGGAGAAGGAGAAGAAGCGACCGACCCTGCCGCAGGATTGACCGATTATTTTCAAAAGGTGATGCTGCTGCCCGGCTCGAAGGATGCGATTCCTTATCAGGGGTAGATTGGCAGAAAAACAACAGCAGAGGAATGTTCCGTGCGGAACATTCCTCTGCTGCTTTGTGATGTTTTACCTGTTTCAATAAAACAGTGTCCGGCTTCAAGCTGGTCTGCTAGAATTTCAGCTTTTTGATGATGTAGTGGGTCAAATCCTTCATCGGGATTCTTTCCTGCTGCATGGTGTCGCGGTCGCGGACGGTGACACAGCCGTCTTCCTTCGACTCAAAGTCGTAGGTGATGCAGAACGGGGTGCCGATCTCGTCCTGACGGCGGTAGCGTTTACCGATCGAGCCGGCTTCATCGTAATCGACCATGAAGTGCTCGCTCAGCTCGGCGTACAGGGCAGAAGCTTCCTCCGACAGCTTTTTGGAAAGCGGCAGGACGCAGGCTTTAAACGGAGCCAGTGCCGGATGCAGGTGCATGACCACACGGGTGTCGTTCTTTTCTGCATCCACGACCTCTTCGTCGTATGCTTCGCACAGGAATGCCAGTACCACACGGTCAGCGCCCAGAGAAGGCTCGATGCAGTATGGGATGTAATGCTCGTTGGTTTCCTGGTCAAAGTATTCCAGCGGTTTGCCGGAGTGCTCGCTGTGGCGGGACAGGTCGTAGTTGGTGCGGTCTGCAATTCCCCACAGTTCTCCCCAGCCGAACGGGAAGAGGTATTCAAAGTCGGTGGTTGCTTTGGAGTAGAAGGAAAGCTCTTCTTTCTCATGGTCGCGCAGGCGCAGGTTTTCGTCGGTCATGCCCAGATCGAGCAGCCATTTGTGGCAGAAGTCCTTCCAGTACTGGAACCATTCAAGGTCGGTGTCCGGTTTGCAGAAGAATTCCAGCTCCATCTGCTCAAATTCGCGGGTACGGAAGGTAAAGTTTCCGGGAGTGATCTCGTTACGGAAGGATTTACCGACCTGTGCAATGCCGAACGGCAGCTTTTTGCGGGTGGTGCGCTGAACATTGGCAAAGTTTACAAAGATACCCTGTGCGGTTTCCGGGCGCAGATAGATCTGGCTCTTGGCATCCTCGGTGACACCCTGGAAGGTTTTGAACATCAGGTTGAACTGGCGGATGTCGGTAAAGTTGGTGCTGCCGCAGTTCGGGCATTTGATGCCGTTTTCCTTGATGAAGTCCATCATCTGCTCGTTGCTCCAGCCGTCGGCGGATTTGCCGGTGAAGTCTTCAATCAGCTTGTCGGCGCGATGACGGGTCTTGCAGTCCTTGCAGTCCATCAGTGGGTCGGAGAAGCCGCCTACATGACCGGTTGCAACCCAGACCTCCGGGTTCATCAGGATGGCGCTGTCCAGACCGACGTTGTATGGGGACTGCTGGACAAAGCGTTTCCACCAGGCGCGTTTGACGTTGTTTTTCAGCTCAACACCCAACGGACCGTAGTCCCATGTGTTGGAAAGACCGCCGTAGATTTCGGAGCCTGCAAAGATAAAGCCTCTGCCTTTGCACAGAGAAACGATTTTTTCCATTGTTTTTTCGTTGTTGTTCATCACAAATTCCTCCTTCTATTTATTAAAGAGTAAAGAAAATCTGCTCTCAGATAACCTTATGAAATGCTGTCGGATGCCAATGAAAAGAAAGCCTTCATATTGTTTAATGATAAACAATTTTAGGGTGGAAGTCAAGGGAAGAGAGCGACAAACCGCCTGTTTATGCGGAAAATGTTGCCTGTTTTGGACGCTGAGCAAAAAAATTGAAAAAAGATAAAAAAAGATGAAAAAAGGTGTTGACAAAATGGAATGGATGCGATATAATAACAAACGTGCTCGACGAGGCGTAGCTCAGTTTGGTAGAGTGCTTGGTTTGGGACCAAGATGCCGCAGGTTCAAGTCCTGTCGCCTCGACCATAAAAAGTTTAGTGCGAACTATTGACATTGGATTCGATGTCTGCTATAATGAACAGGCTGTTTCCACAACATGCTGGTGTAGCTCAGTTGGTAGAGCAGCTGATTTGTAATCAGCAGGTCGGGGGTTCGAGTCCGTCCACCAGCTCCACTAAACTTGATAAAAATTAAATATGGGCGAGTTCCCGAGTGGCCAAAGGGGGCAGACTGTAAATCTGTTGTCAGTGACTTCGGTGGTCCGAATCCACCCTCGCCCACCAAATCGGATGGACACAAAAGTGTCCATCCGATTTTTGTTTATATACGGCTTTGCGCCTTTAGAGTGTAAACTTCAAAATGATTTTCCGTGAAAGAAAAATATAAAAACTTTTTGAGAGCAAGAGCGGGGTTTTCGTCTGAATCTTTCAGGCGAAAACCCCGCTCTTTTTATTTACCCGAGAGAGGTTCGCATTGGTTCAATGTAAATTATTTATGAACATCCTCGAAAGTTGTACAAAACAGGGCAATTTTTGAGTGTTTTCTCCCTATTGGTGAAAAGACTTATCTTTACCACCAAATAGGGGAGTGTTAAAATGTATGTAAAACAGATGTGCGGATATGCCATTTCACAGGATATGTTCTGTATCTTGACAAAAGGTCTATTGGATTTTTATTCGCCGCCCACACAGGAGAGCCGGAATTATAAAAACTGGGTTGCTACTTTGGATTTAAAAACCTGTCCAAAGTGTCGTTCCCGCCACGGTCAAATCTATCAGATGGATGAGACACCGGACACAGAACCACCGTTTCACCCAAACTGCCGGTGCAAGATAAAATCAATGGAAGCAGTGATTGCCGGAGAGGGAACAAAGGACGGACAAAACGGTGCCGATTACTGGATGAAGTATATTGCAGACCTGCCGGACTATTATATCACCAGAGACGAATTATTATCTTTAGGCTGGGAAAAAGGTAAATCACCCGCTAAGTTTGCGCCTGGAAAAATGGTTACTATGGGAATTTACAGAAATGATGATAACCGTTTGCCACAGATTTCTGGGAGGGTTTGGTATGAGGCAGGCATCAACTATTATAGCGGAAGACGAAACGGTCATCGTTTGTTATGGTCGAACGATGGATTGCTGTTTGTTACCTATAATCATTATGAGACATTTTTAGAAATCATTTAAAGGAGGTTATGCGCAATGAAAGAGAAAAAAATCGTCACACTGGACTTAACCGACTGCAAGTACTTGGGAGAGATTCATCAGAGAATTAAAAAGGCGTTTCATTTTCCTGATTTTTACGGGGAAAACTGGAGTGCATTTTGGGATTTGTTACGGAGCGAGTGTGATGCAGACAAAGTAATAATAGTAGGGGAAGATTCTGTATCCAAAGAGTTAGGCACTAGTGTTCAAATCCTAAAAGGGATTTTAAAAGAGTTTAAAGAACTTTGCGATAAAGACGGCGACCCAATAGAGATTGAAATACACGGTTAAGGGATATTTTTGTTGATGCAGGATGGCATCTAAAATATGGCTCCTCTTTAAAAACGTGTTTGACTGTATGGTCAGACACGTTTTTGCGTTTTATACAATAGAAATTCTCATACGACAGCCGCTATCGCGCAGTTTTAAACCGGATGGGGAAAGAAATGTGAAAAACAAAGGGGAGAAAATCGCTTCTTTAGGATTCGCACAAAAGAAAAGAAATTTTTATAGGAAATTGGACGATTGATTTTTTGGAAAATGAGCGTATAATAATACTCATAAGTTGCATACGCAACATTTGCGCACTGAAACTTTTGCATGTGCAACGGTTGTGGATGTAAGCTTGTGTGTTATGAAAAGGAGGGAAAAAGATGAACGGAATCATGAAGTACATCAACCGCATCTCTCGATGCAACGGAGTTGTCTACGCAAACCGTCTGCGCGGGTATGGCATTACCCAGTGCCAGCACCCATACATCCTGCTGATTTGTCGGGAACCGGGTATTCCCCAGGAAAAGATTTCCCGGGAGCTGTGCGTCAATAAAAGCAGCGTGACCAGACAGATTACCCTGATGGAAGAAAAGGGATTGATCATGCGCAAACAGGACCCGACCGACCGGCGGGTATGGAGGGTATATCCCACCCAGAAGATGCAGGAGCTGCTGCCGCACGTGCGGCTGGTGATGCGGGAGTGGAACGAATATCTGCTGGAAGAGTTCAGCGAGGAAGAACAGGAGAAGTTGGTTGTCGCTCTGGAAAAACTGATGCAGCGGGCGCAGACTGCGGCGCAAGAAAGTCTGAAGGGGAGATAAGCACACCGATGAAAGGAATATTTCCGTATTTAAAACCTTATGTACCCCGTATGAGCGTTGGGGTCTTGACCAAGTTTTTGGGAACAGTGGTCGAACTGCTGATCCCATGGATGCTTTCTTACATCCTGGACAACATCGTCCCGCTCAAGGACACCAAACGGGTGTTGATTTGGGGACTGTACATGGCAATCTGCGCGGTGCTGGCATTGCTGATGAACATCTATGCAAACCGCGTGGCAGCATCGGTCGCAAGAGATACCACCCGGGCGGTACGCCACGATTTGTTTAAAAAAATATCCTATCTGTCCTGTCGGCAGATTGACGAGTTTTCCATCCCGTCGCTGGAATCCCGACTGACCACCGACACCTATAACGTCAACCAGGTCATCGGAATGATGCAAAGAATGGGAATCCGTGCACCGATTTTGCTCATCGGCGGCATCTGCATCACCATGACGATGGAGCCGGTGCTGACGCTGGTGATGATTTCGGTTCTGCCGCTGATTACGCTGGTGGTCTGGCTGGTTTCCCGCAAGGGGATTCCGATGTACGGCTACCTGCAAAAGGGCATCGATATGATGGTGCGCACCGTGCGGGAAAGCATCGCCGGAATCCGCGTCATCAAGGCACTTTCCAAGGTCGAACAGGAAAAGGAGCATTTTGCGCAGGTCAATGCTGAGGTGGTTCGCCGCGAAAGCCGCGCTGCCATCCGCATGGGCATCACCAACCCGATGATGAACCTGCTGCTGAATATCGGTTTGACCCTGGTTATTCTGGTGGGAGCCTACCGTGTCAACGAAGGCAGCACCCAACCCGGTGTCATTATCGCATTCCTGTCCTATTTTACCATCATCCTGAACGCCATGCTGAACGTGACCCGAATGTTCGTCATGTACTCCCGCGCCAGTGCATCGGCAGGACGAATCCAGGAGGTTTTGGAAACACCGGAGGATATGGAACTGACCGACGAACCGAAGAAAAATGAGGAAGAGCACATTGTCTTTGAAAATGTCAGCTTTTCTTATAAAAACAAATCGGTCAAGAACATCGACAACATTTCCTTTAAACTTAAAAAGGGAGAAACACTGGGTATCATCGGCGCAACCGGCTCGGGCAAGACCACCATCATCAATCTGCTGATGCGCCTGTACGAGAAGGATGCGGGCAGCATCCGCATCAACGGGCAGGAGGTTTCTTCCATTCCGCCGCACGAGCTGCATACCAAGTTTGGAGTGGTCTTCCAAAATGACGTCCTGTTTGCCGATACCGTCCGCGAGAATATTGACTTTGGCAGAAACCTGCCGCAGCAGCGCATCGAGCAGGCAGCTGTTTCTGCACAGGCGATGGAGTTCATCGACACCCTGCCGGAACGGTTTGAACACATGGTCACCGCAAGAGGAACCAACCTCAGCGGCGGACAAAAGCAGAGGGTCCTGCTTTCCAGAGCGTTGGCGGGTCATTCTGAAATCTTGATTCTGGATGACTCCTCTAGTGCGCTGGACTATAAGACCGATTCCCAGCTGCGCGCTGCGTTGCGCGAGCAGTATGACGGCATCACCACCATCGTCATCGCACAGAGGGTCAGCTCGATTCTGCATGCCGACCACATCCTGGTGCTGGATGAAGGAAAGGAAATTGGCTACGGCACCCACGAACAGCTGATGGAAAGCTGTGCAGTCTACCGTGAAATCAGTGAATCTCAGATGGGAGGGGATTTTGGATGATACCAAACGACCCGAATCAACATAAACCAAGGGACCGCAAAAAGGTCATCCTGCGGCTTGGAAAATATCTGCTGCAACACAAGTGGATGGTGCTGGCAGCGGTCAGTCTGACCATTACCGGCAACCTGTTGGCTCTGCTGGGACCGATGCTGTCCGGCTATGCCATCGATGCCATCGGCGTCGGACCGGGGCAGACCAACTTCGATTTGGTGCTGTTTTACTGCGGTCTGATGCTGGTGTTCTATGTGCTTTCTTCGGGACTGAGCTACCTGCTGTCGGTGCTGATGGTCAAAATCAGCCAGAAGATTGTTTATCAGATGCGTAAAGATTTGGTGGATAAGCTGCTGGAGCTGCCGGTGCGCTTTTTTGACAGCCACCAGACCGGCGACATCATCAGCCGCCTTTCCTATGATATTGATACGGTCAATTCCTCGCTGTCCAACGACCTGCTTCAGATTGCAGCCAGCGCCATCACCGTCATCGGCTCCTTTATTATGATGCTGCGCATCTCTCCGCCTTTGATTTTGGTGTTTGTGGTCACGGTGCCGATTTCGGTGCTGTTCATCATCTACCGCACCAAAAAGGTGCGCCCGCTCTTCCGCAAGCGCTCGGCAAAGCTGGGCGAGCTCAACGGCTTTGTAGAGGAAATCATCTCCGGTCAAAAAACCACCAAAGCCTATCACCAGGAACAGACGATGGTCGGACGTTTTGACCAGCGAAACAATGAGGCGGTAGAAGCCTACTATATGGCAGACTACTATGGAAGTACCGTGGGTCCATCGGTCAGCTTTATCAACAACCTGTCGCTGACCCTTATCAGCATCTTCGGCTCTCTGCTGTATCTGGTGGGGAGTGTCTCGCTGGGCAACCTTTCCTCCTTTGTGCTGTATTCCCGCAAGTTTTCCGGTCCTGTCAACGAGATGGCAAACATCATCAGTGAGCTGCAATCGGCAGCAGCGGCGGCAGAACGTGTTTTCCGTATGATCGACGAACCGGCGGAGGCAGCAGACCTGCCGCAGGCAAAACCGCTGGAGGAGGTCAAGGGCGATGTCCAGATGAAGGACATCCAATTTGGCTATGAGCCGGACAAGGTGATTATCCACGACCTTAACCTGCACGCAAAACCGGGCAGCCTGGTGGCAATCGTAGGACCGACCGGTGCAGGCAAGACCACCATCATCAATCTGCTCATGCGCTTCTATGACCCGCAGAAGGGACAGATTTTGATGGAGGGACGCGACAGCCACGACATCACCCGCAAGAGCCTGCGTGCAGCGTACACAATGGTTTTGCAGGACACCTGGCTGTTTTATGGAAGCATCTATGACAATATCGCCTTCAGCCGACCGGATGCAACACCGGAAGAGGTCATCGAGGCGGCAAAAGCGGCAAAGATACACAATTACATTATGAGCCTGCCGGACGGCTATGACACCATCGTCAACGGAGATGGTCTGAACATCTCGCAGGGACAAAAACAGATGCTGACCATTGCGCGCGCGATGCTTTCCGATGCGAAGATGCTGATTCTGGATGAGGCGACCTCCAATGTGGACACCCGAACCGAGATGCAGATTCAGTCGGCGATGCGCAACCTGATGAAGGATAAAACCTGCTTTGTCATTGCACACCGGCTTTCCACCGTGCAAAACGCCGACACCATCCTGGTCGTTCAGCACGGCGACATCATCGAGCAGGGCAACCACGAACAGCTGATGAAAAAAAGCGGGGTGTATGCAGGCTTGTATTCCTCCCAGTTCCATTAAACCATCTTGGCAAATTCTTCAAAAAAAGCACCCACAAGGGTGCTTTTTTTCGGAAAATATTCGTTGCATACAAAGAAAAGCTGCGCTATACTGGTAGGGAGAAATGAGGAGTAGGGAATATGCAAAATTGTAAGCGATTTTTGAAGCAGGAGCCGGTCTTTGTCATTGCAGCTGTCTGTGCAGTGGTTTCGATGCTGTGGGTGCCGCCCTCGGCGCAGTATCTGGAGTATATCGACCTTCGTGTGCTGGAGCTGCTGTTTTGTCTGATGGCGGCGGTGGCAGGGATGCAGCAGGAGGGGACCTTTCTGGTGCTGTCCCAGCGGATGCTGGCAGGCAGGAAAAGCAGCCGCCTGCTGACCTTATCACTGGTGATGCTGCCGTTTTTTGCCTCGATGCTGATTACCAACGATGTGGCGCTGATTACCTTCGTGCCGTTTGCAGTGCTGGTTTTACAGCTGACCAATCAAATACAGCGGCTGGCATGGGTGGTGACCCTGCAAACGATTGCCGCCAACATCGGCAGTATGCTGACGCCGGTGGGCAATCCGCAGAATCTGTACCTGAGCAGCTTTTACGGGATGGATGCGGCAAGCTTCTTTGCCGTGACGATTCCGGTGGTGGCGCTGAGCTTCTGCCTGCTGGCAATCTGCTGCCTGTGGGGAAAAAACAGACAGATCGAGGTGCGCTTTGAGCACAAAGAGGTCATCCGCAGTCCCAAAAGGCTGGCGGTTTTCCTTGCGTTGTTTGGGCTGAGTCTGCTGTCGGTGCTGCATCTGGTGGGGAACCATCTTGCCTTTTTGCTCACCGTCCTGATTCTGCTTGTGGCGGACCGTTCGGTGCTCAAAAAGGTGGACTACTGGCTGCTGGCGACCTTTGTCTGCTTTTTTATCTTCGCGGGGAATATGGGCGCCATCCCATCGGTGCAGCATTTCCTGGGAAATGTGATGGAAAGGAACACCATGCTGTGCGCGGTGGTATCCAGCCAGGTCATCAGCAATGTGCCGGCGGCGGTGCTGCTGTCCAATTTCACCCGCGATGCAAAGGGGATGCTGCTGGGAACCAACATCGGAGGTCTGGGGACGCTGGTGGCTTCGCTGGCAAGCCTGATTTCCTTTAAACTCTATGCGCGCACCCCGCAGGCAAAACTTTTGCCCTATTTGGGAATCTTTACAGCGGCAAATGCGGCAATGCTGGTACTTTTGTATCTGTTTGCGGCAATTTGTTTATAAACGGGAAACAAGAAAGGAACGAGAAAAGTGGAAAGAAGTAAAGTTTGGGAAGCAGCACAGAAACACAAGGACGGATATAACTGCTGTCAGGCGGTCGTCTGCACCTACTGCGAGCGGTTGGGAATGGATGAAAAGACCGCCTTTCGCGCAGCGGAGGCGTATGGACTGGGAATTGCAGGAATGTTCCAGACCTGCGGCAGCGTATGCGGTATGATGATGCTGGCAGGATTGAAAAATTCCGATGCCAACCTCGCACAGCCTGCATCCAAATTTGCAACCTTTGACCTGGGCAAAGAGATGGCAAAACGCTTTGAGCAGAAGAACACCAGCATGATTTGCTCCGACCTGCGCGGAACCGACGGCAAGACCGACCGCCTGCGCTCCTGCCGCGGCTGCGTGATGGATTGTGCGCAGATTGTGGAAGAGATGCTCTTCCCCGGCGAATTTGAACCATACGATGGACCAAGTGAGCTGTAAGTTGTGTAAAAAAGAGGAACCGATTTTCGGTTCCTCTTTTTTTATTGCGGAGATTTTAAAAAGAAAAAGCCCATTCCAATTGGAATGAGCTTTTGGCGGGAATGTGTGGGAATTGAACCCACCTATGCAGCTACTAACTGCAATTACTGGTTTTGAAGACCAGAGGGCACACCAGCACCCATCCACTCCCAAATGCTTAACTAGTATAACACAGAAAAAGAGTATTGGCAAGAAGTTTCTATTTTGTGGCGGCATTATTGGAAGATTGCACAAAAAAGTGTCGATTCCTTTTTGGCTTTGTTAAGACAAAGGCAAATCCGTTTCCGGCAAAGTGAGGATGAATAAAGAAACACTGTGGTAATTGTAGAATATGCCCATTGAGTTTCGGAAAAATCTTTGTTAGAATAAAGCCATAGAACTGCAAAAAGGGGAGATCTTACGATGAAAAGATGGGCAGGGATTTTATTGGCGGCAGCTTTGTCGATTGCCTGCTGTGCTTGTTCGATGCAGAAGCCGGAGCTGTCGGTTGCGCCGAGCAGCTTTTCCCGGGAAACCACCGAGGTGCTTCGTCCGTTCCAGAGCGAATTGCAGTTTGTTGACCTAAAGCTCAACGAGGATGCCAAGCAGTGGAAGATTTCCCTTTGGAGCTATCGCGACGGAGAGTGGAAAGAACAGGGTAAGATGTTTGAAAAGGTAAAGCAGAAGTCCGAATCGCTTCGCATTGCAATACGCCTGACGACCAAAGAATGTGACCTTTACCTGATAGACGAAAATGGATTTTCCAAGGCAAGTTACAGCAGTATCGGGACCAATTTTGAGCAGACACAGACGGTGATAGACCAACGAATCGAACAAAAGACGCCGTTTGCCATCGGAGAAGAGGTCACCCTCTGGGCAAAACTGGGTGTGGACGGACAGCAGATGGAAGCGGGGGATTTGACGAAGGATTTTAGAAGCTGCCCCTGTACGGCAGGAGCCGCTGTTACCGTGACTATTTTAGATGAAGAGCCGCAGGAGCAGCAGGAATAAAAACATAGAAGAAAAGAAGGGTCGTGTATCGCTGGCGATACACGACCCTTTTGGATGGGACGATATAAAATCTTATTTAAAGGTGCGGGCGTCGCCGACCTTTTTGGTGATGCCGCGTTTGTCCCAGTATTCCAGAACGGCAACGGCAAATTTTCGGGAAGCACCCATCAGGTCGCGCATCTCTGCTAAGGTGATCTGACCGTTTTGGTCGACGTGCTCCTTGGCAAGGGTGAGCGCCTTGTTGTAGTAGTCGGCGTGCAGCAGAATCTTTTCCTCCACACGCACCAGTTTACCGGTGTTGACCAGCGATTCCAGCACCTGCTTAAAGTTTTTCACCTTCGGGAAGCGGGCAGCAATCTGGTCGGGCGATTCAGGGGAGAAGCCGCCCTGCAAAAAGGCGTTTTCAATCTCCTGCTGGTTGTTGTCCTGCTGTACCTCAAAGTCGGCAAGGGCAACGCAGTTGTTGACATACTTGAGCACCTTGCGGTTGACCAGCGAATCGGTGATCTTATCCACCACCGAGATGTCCTCGTACTTGATGAGCTTGTTGCGGAACTCGTCCTTCTTCATGCCCTCACGCAGAGGATTTTCCTTGTGGTAGCTTTCCAGCAGTTTGACGGCGCTGTCCTTTAAGCGGTTGAGGTAGTCGGTGTGGATGACCACGTTGTCGCTGACGCGGAAGGCAACCTTGTCCTTGATGAGCTTGTTGATCTGCTGGTCAAACTGCTCTTTGGGGATGCCGGTTTGAATCTGCAAAAAGTCGAGCGTTTCAAAGCGGGCAGAATAATCCCGCAGGGCAGCGCTGATCTTTTCGCGGTCGGAGCCGCCTTCCTTGAGTTTTAACGATTCCAGCACAGCCGCATCGTTGCGTTTGTGCTTAAAAGGGTTGGAGTCGAGGATGACACCGCCGCCGATGGTTTCCACCGGAGAGTAGAAGCGCAGGACAAAGCGGTCGCCGGTCTTGACAGCGATCTCCTCCTCCAGGCGCAGCTGCGCGTAACAGCTTTCGCCGGCGCCCACGCTGTCGCGGTCGAGCAGGACGATCTTGCACAGGATGTCCCGCGCACCGTGGTAGAGATGCAGGCGGGTGGCGTTGCGAATCTCACGGTCGCAGTCCTTGAGGACGGTGAGGTGGATGTCGATCATCATGGTGGTGTGCATTGAGTCGGGCACAGCAATGACGTCACCCTTGTTGAGGTCGGTCTTTTTCAGTCCCGCCAGATTGACAGCGACCCTCTGACCGGCGTATGCCTCCTGCACATCCTGCGAGTGGACCTGCAGGTTGCGGATGCGGCTTTCGATGCGGGACGGATAGACGGTGACCGGGTCGCCGACCTTCATCGTTCCTTCAATCAAAGTGCCGGTGATGACAGTACCAAAGCCCTCCACCGAGAAGATGCGGTCGACCGGGATGCGGAAGGGGACATCCAGATTTTTGATCTGGGTCTTCTGGTCGATCATGGTAAAGATAGCCTGCCGTAGCTGTTCGATGCCTTCGCCGGTGTAGGAGGAAACAGGGATGATCTGCGCATTTTCCAAAAAGGTGCCCTGCACCTCCTGGCGGACCTCATCACAGACGATTTCCAGCCAGTCCTCATCGACCATGTCCTTTTTGGTGACGACGATGATACCCTCCGAGATGTTCAGCAGCGACAGGATGCCCAGATGCTCGCGGGTCTGTGGCATAAAGCCCTCGTCTGCGGCGACAACCAGCAGGGCAAGGTCGATGCCGCCTGCACCTGCCAGCATATTTTTGACAAACTTTTCATGCCCCGGCACATCAATGATGCCCGCCTTTTCGCCGTCGGGCAGGTCGAGGTAGGCAAAGCCCAGCTCGATGGTGATACCGCGTTTCTTTTCTTCCTTGATGCGATCGGTTTCGATGCCGGTCAATGCCTTGATCAGGGCAGTTTTGCCGTGGTCAACGTGTCCGGCGGTACCGATGATGATATTTTTCATGTGCGTGGCTCCTTTGTGAAAGCTGCCCTTTGCAGGACAGGGTCGGGTGAGAAAGAACTATTTGGAACAGCAGTCCAGGATGCTCTGGGCAACATAATCAAAGTGACGGGATTCGATGGTGCGCACATCCAGCAGCAGACGGTCCTTGGAGATGCGGGCGATGACCGGCAGCGGGTCGTGCTCGCGCAGGCGGGTTTCCAGCAAATCCAAAGAGATGCGGGTCGGTTCGACAGCGACCACCGAGCTGCGAATCATCTGGGTTGGCACCGAGCCGCCGCCGACCTGTCCGAAATCTTCGGTCAGGGTGACGCGGTAGCTGCCGTCGCAGACCTTTTGAAGCGCTTCCAGCAGCTGCTGACCCATCGGCACCAGGTCGTCCATGGTGGCGGTGATCATCCGCAGGGTGGGGTTGCGGTGGATGACCTCTTGAGGGTCCAGATATTCCCGCAGGGTAGCTTCCAGTGCGGCAAGGGTGAGCTTGTCGATACGGAAGGCGCGGGTGAGCGGGTTCTTCTTCATTGCCTCGATGTATTCGCGGCGTCCGATGATGATGCCTGCCTGTGGACCGCCCAGCAGCTTGTCGCCGGAGAAGCTGATGATGTCAGCGCCGGATTTGACCGAATCCAGAACGTTTGGCTCATCCTGGATACCGTAGTCGGACAGGCGGACCATCGCGCCGGAGCCAAGGTCGTAGATGACCGGGATGTTGTGCTGATGACCCAGCTCGACCATCTCTTCCAGCGAAACCTCTTCGCAGAAGCCCATAATCTTAAAGTTGCTGGTGTGGACCTTCAGCAAAGCGCCGGTGTTTTCGGTGATGGCGTTCTGATAGTCGGACAGGTGGGTTTTATTGGTGGTTCCGACCTCCACCAGGGTGCCACCGCTCTGCTGCATGATTTCCGGTACGCGGAAGGCGCCGCCAATCTCGACCAGCTCGCCGCGGGAGGTGATGACCTCTTTTCCTTTGGTCATGGTGCTGAGTACCAGCATGACGGCTGCGGCGTTGTTGTTGACCACCATGGCAGCTTCGGTGCCGGTCAGCTTGGCAATCAGCTTTTCAACATGGGAGTAACGGCTGCCGCGGGAGCCTTTCTCCAGGTTGTATTCCAGGGTGTTGTAGTCCTGTGCAACGCTGTGGATTGCCTCGACAGCGGCATCGCTCAGGCGGGCACGTCCCAGGTTGGTGTGCAGGACGATGCCGGTCGCGTTGATGACCGGACGCAGGCTCATGGTCGTTTTTTTGTGTACCAGAGCGAGCACCTGCCGGCACAGCTGCTCTGCCTCCAAGGAAGGCTGTTCGCCGGACAGAATCTGCTGGCGTACCCGGTCGATGGTTTCACGGACCGATTCGGTCAGGATAGTGTGCGGGCAGGACAGCTCAGACAGCTCAGGCAGACGCAGCAGCTCGTCCACCTTCGGGATTTTTCTTAACAGTTGGGAGTTTACGCTCATAGTTGTATCGCACCTTTCATAAGGAATTCAGATAGAAGCAGGGATTTGTGCGGCATCGTCAATTTATCAAAACGGTTTTAAGCACAATGCTATTCGCTCCTATTGTATCAAAAAAAGGGAAGGGATGCAACGTGAAACAGGCGGCATTGTTGCAAGAAAATGCGGGTTTTGATTGAGTAATACCGCCGAAGATGGTATAATAGTCTAAAGGCAGACCGATGCTGCCTGTGAATTTGGTTCGAATCGTGATATAAAGGAATGATAACTATGTTAAACCGTCTGATGACCTCCAGACGGGTCAGAGGAATTTTGCTGACGGTGGTGCTGCTGTCGGCGGTGGTGGCAATCCTTTCGGTGGCAATTCCGCTCAACCGAAAACGGGATGCGGTCACCTCGCTTGGGGAGCAGTCGCTTTCAGAGGCAAGCTCGCTGGCTATGTCGATGGAATATTATAACGGACTGCGCATTCAGTCGTTGCTGGATTACCCGAGCGAAACGGTCTTTTATCAGAATCTGTGCGGCTTTCTTTCCCGTGCCAAGCAGACCCTTTCCTACGACCGGGCGTACATCCTGTATCAGGGCTTGGAAGGAAGAATCGCATATCTGGCAGATGCAGATTATGCAAAGGATTTGCAGGCGGGTGTGGATTACCACGCCATTGGAGAAGAATATACCGACGAGCGTTATACCCGCCGCTGTATCTCCATTTTGCAGGAGCAGTTTGAAGGACGGCGAAAGGAAACGTATGTGCCGGATATTTTGGACGACAGCTATATCATCACCTATCTGCCGCTGCACAACGCCGACGGCGAGGTGATGGCGGTGCTGGGAGTAGATGCAAAACTGGGGTATTCTGATTTTGCACAGTACGGTCCCATCAACTTTGAACGGCTGACCAGCATCAGCGCGCTGCTGTTTTTGCTCAGCCTGGTGCTGTTTGTGCTGTGCATGGACAAAGGACTCAGCGAGGAAGAAAAAGAAAATCGCTGGCGCCGCCGCCACGGTCTGCCGCCAAAGCCGACCAAAAAGGACAATATCGTGGTGGATACGCTGGACGACATCGACCCGAATGATTATCTGTGATGGTTGAGAAAGGAAGTGCGTGTAGCGATGGAAGAACACAAGGACCAGGTGATTGAAGAGACGGTGGACAAAATCGTCGAACTGTTTTCTCCAAGTAAAGTAATCGAATACAATACCAAGTACGATATGGACGGTCATCTGATTTCCTTTAAACTGTGCATCGTGGGCAATATTCCAGACAAGAAAAAGATGCTTACCCGCATCTATGACGAGGTGGACAGCGAAATTCCGTACGACATCATTTTGTATACCGACGAGGAATTTAAAGAGTTGTCCGAGCAGCTGAGTGCATTTGCAAACCGAATCAGTCAGAAGGGCAGGGTGCGCTATGGGAGGTAACCGTTCCAGGATGCACAACGGCAATGACAGCCGTCGGTACTACGACTGGCTGGAGCATTCCAGTCAGGATTTGATTGCAGCCAAAATCCTTTCCGAGGATGACCGCTGCTACCGTCTGAGTGCCTTTCATTGTCAGCAGGCGATTGAAAAGGCGCTGAAAGCATATATCCTGCTCAAGTCGGATGTGCTGGTGGACGGACACAACCTGACCTGGCTTTGCCGGCAGGCAAAGAAGTACGACAAGGGCTTTCACCAGTGGTTTGATGAAAGTGCAGACTTAAACCAGTGCTACATCGAAACCAGGTATCCGGCAGACATCGAGCGAGAATATACCTATAAGATGGTGCGCAATTTTTATCGGATGGCGCGTGAAATGTATCAGTACATCTTTGCGGAAATCGACCGTGAATTTGACCTGCGGGAGCGCGCCGAGGAGGAAGCGCCCTTCAACCGTTAAAAAGAAGAATGTTTTTACAGGAGCCTTTATGGAAAGGCTCCTGTTTTTTCTGGCAGATGATAAAACAGAACAAAGGATATTGACATTTTCGTTCGGAGACAGTACAATAAAAGCGCAATAAATTGTACCAAATGGAACAATTTATCAAGAAGGAGGTGGATCAATTTGAAGGAATCGAAGGCGGAATTTCAGAAGGCGTTGGATTGTATGCTCTTTGAGGGAGTGGACAGCTGCTGGGCAGAATTGTTTTTGCAGCAGAACGGACAGAGCCGCTGCTTTGCAAAGGGGGAGGAAATTTATTCTCCGGCGCATTACAGCAAAAGTCTGGGCATCCTTCTGCGCGGCAAAGCAGTGGTGGAGAGGGATCAGGTGCTTCTCAACCAGCTTTCGGCAGGGGAATGTTTTGGTGTAGCCGCGCTGTTTGTGCAGCGGGAGCAGTATGTCACCACCGTTCGGGCAAGGACCGATTGCAAGGTGTTGTTTTTGTCCCTTGAGGCAATGCAGCGTCTGCTGGAAAATCCGCAGGTATCTCTCAACTACATCCGCTTTCTGTCCGACAGAATCCAGTTTCTGAACCGAAGGATTGCCAGCTTTACCGCACCCAATGCCGAGCAGACGCTGCTGTCCTTCCTTCGTCAGCAGCCACAGCAGCGGTGTGAAGGGGTGTCGATGGTTAAGCTCTCCGAGGTGCTCAACATTGGCAGGACTTCGTTGTACCGCGTGGTGCAGCAGCTGGAACAGAACGGAGTAATCAAACGGGAAGGCAGGGTCATCCAGCTGATGGAAGAACCAGATATTTCCCGGGAAAAGAGGAAATGATCCATGAAAATGAAAAGATTATTGGCAGTAGCCCTTGCTTTGGCGATGGGACTTTCGATGATTTCCTGCTCTCAGAGCACCGAAGGGGAAGAAACACAACCGCAGTCGACAGAAGAACAGGTGGCTGAACAGCCAGCAAAAACGCCAGAAGAAAAACCAGTCGAGGAACCAACAGAGAAAACGAAGGTCAATCTGGCAGCGCTGAGCGGTCCGACCGCATTGGGAATGTTGGAGCTGCTGGAGCAGAACGAAAAGGGAGAAGCAGCAAACGATTATCAGGTCACCCTTGCAACCGCACCGGACGAGGTGGTTGCCAAGGTGGTGTCCGGTGAGCTGGACATCGCAGCGGTGCCGACCAATGTGGCAGCTACCCTGTATAACAAAACACAGGGCGGCGTGCAGCTGGCAGCGCTGAACACGATGGGTGTGCTGTACATCGTGGAAGCAGGCGAAAGCATCCAGTCGGTGGCAGACCTCAAGGGCAAGACCATCTACTCCACCGGACAGGGCTCTACACCGGAGTATGCCCTCAATCTGGTACTGGAAAAGAACGGGCTGACGGTGGGCGAGGATGTTACCGTTGTTTATAAGACCGATAACAGTGAGATCGCGCCGCTGCTGGCTTCCGGCGAAGCGCAGGTGGCGCTGCTTCCACAGCCGTTTGTGACCTCGGTGATGGGACAGAACGAAACGCTGCGGGTCGCACTGGATATGACTGAAGAATGGGACAAGGCGACCGACGGAGCCAGCGGACTGACCATGGGCTGCGTAGTGGTACGCACCGAATTTGCACAGCAGAACAAGGAAGCGCTGGACCTGTTTTTGGACGAGTATGAACGCTCGGTTCAGACGGTGACCAGCGCAGAGGGACTGGAGCACGCAGCCCAGCTGGCAGAACAGTACAACATTGTCAAGGCACCGGTGGCACGCAAGGCAATCCCGGCGTGCAACATCGTCTTTGTGCAGGGCGAGCAGATGCAGCAGATTGCAGGCGGATTTCTGGAGGTGCTGTATCAGGCAAATCCAAAATCGGTAGGAGGAAAACTTCCCGATGCAAACTTCTACTACAACCGATAAAGTTTCCTTGCCGCGGCGGTGGATGCAGCCGACTGCGGTGATGCTTTGGGTGCTGATCTGGCAGCTGGCAGCGATGGCGGTGAACATTCCGCTGCTGCTGCCCTCGCCGGTGGCGGTGCTGCAAAGGCTCTGGCAACTGTGCGGGGAAGGGGAGTTCTGGTATACGGTGTTGACCTCCCTGTGCCGCATCCTGCTGGGCTTTGCCGCAGGGGTGGCAGCCGGTGTTTTGCTGGCGGCAGCAGCGTGGCGATGGCAGTTTGTGCAGGCGATGGTCCGTCCGATGGTCGGGGTGCTCAAATCCACTCCGGTCGCCTCCTTTATCATCCTGGCGTTGGTGTGGGTCAAAACCGAGCAGCTGGCGACCCTCATCTCCTTTATCATGGTGCTGCCGCTGGTCTACAACAATCTCTGTCAGGGGATTGCTGCCGCGGACCCGAAGCTGTTGGAGATGGCAAAGGTGTTCGAGCTTTCCGGCTGGAAAACCTTCCGCTGCTGTTATCTGCCGGCAATTCTGCCTTTTTTCCTGTCGGCAGTCAGCAGTGCGCTGGGACTTGCGTGGAAATCGGGCATCGCTGCCGAGGTGCTGGGCAGACCGCTGACTGCCATCGGGACCAAAATCTATGAGTCGAAGGTGTATCTGGAAACGGCGGATTTGTTTGCATGGACGCTGGTCATCATCCTGCTGTCGGTGGCGTTGGAACGGCTGCTGTTGTGGGTGACCGACCGCGTCCAAAAAAGAAGGAAAGGCGGCGAGCGGGATGCAGCTGTGTGATTTGACCTTGCAGTATGACGGCGTGCGTGTGCTGGAGCATCTGAACCTGACGCTGCCCGACAGCGGGCTGGTCTGTATCTTTGCTCCCTCCGGCACCGGAAAAACCACCCTGTTGAACCTCTTCTGCGGGCTGCTCAAGCCGGACAGCGGAAGGATAGAAGGGCTGGAGGACAGAAAATTTGCCTATGTGTTTCAGGAGGACCGACTGGTGCCGCAGCTGACGGCAAGGGAAAATATCCGGCTGGTGATGGAGCAGCCGGATGACCGATGGATTTGTCAGATGATGGAGCAGCTGGGTTTGGCAGGCTGGGAGGATGCCCTGCCACAGGAGCTGTCCGGCGGGATGCAGCGCAGGGTAGCGATTGCGCGCGCCTTTGCTTACGGAAAGCAGTATGGCAGCCGGACGGTGTACCTGCTGGATGAACCGCTGAAGGGCTTGGATGAGCAGGCAGCAGCGCAAACATTGGCGTTGATTCGGGAGCGGGTCGGAGGTGCGCTGGCATTTTGGATTACCCATGACCGCGCACAGGCACAGGCTGCCGACTGGATTGTCTGCTTTGAGGGCAGACCGATGCACCTGACGCAGCTGGTGGATAACCGAAAAAAAGAACAGTAAAAAAGGAGCCGTCAGGCTCCTTTTTTAGTTAGCGTATTTTCTTTGTAATAGGGCTTACTGCGCAGGAGAGGAAAGAAATTCCATCAGCTGCGGGAAGGCTTCCTTGGCTTCCTCATATCCCTGGATGTACAGTTCGCGCAGAGACTGCTCGTCGGCACGCATTGCACTGATGGTGAGCGGCTGCTTGGGTTGCAGGACAAAGGCTTGTCCGGTTTTGCTCAACAGCGCACAGCTGCTGCGCTGGCGGCGGTCGATGAGGTGGCGTTTTTCCTCGGTGGCAATGAAGTTGGGGTATTGGCGGTAAACCTGGCGAATCAGGTGCATATGGGAGGTTGGCTTGCGGACAAAGGAGGCATTTCGGGTCAGGATGATGACGTGCTTTTTGTTGCCGTCGCGGACCGAACGGGCAATCGGGATGGGACAGGCGATGCCGCCGTCGAGATACGGCACGCCGTTGAGGTAGAGGATGTAGGAAAACAACGGCAGGGCAGCCGACGCCCGGGCAGGAAAGAGCTTTTTGTCCATCTGGTCTTTTCCAAAGAAGTCACAGCGACCGGTTAAAAGATTGGTCGCGCCGACGTGGATTTGCACCGGAGAGGAAAAGAAGGTAGAATAGTCAAAAGGGATATAGCGCTCGGGGATGGTGTCGAAGATAAATTCCAGGTTGAAGGCGCAGCGATATTTAATCATATTGTGGACGCTGATGTAACGTTTGTCATGGCAGAAGCGGAAATTGATTTGTGCGGTTCTGCCGGGCTGTTTGGCAGCGTAGCCCAGTGCGTTGAGCGCACCGGCAGAGATGCCGTAGACCTGTGGCAGATAAAGACCCTGCTCCATAAAATAATCCAGTACGCCGCTGGTATAGATTCCGCGAAAGCCTCCGCCTTCCAGAACAAGGGAGGTTGCGGTCAAATCAGGCATCGTCATTTGTGATCGTCCTTTCTATAGATGGATTGCAGCGCTGTTTGGGGCAAAGGGCGCTGCCGAATTTAAAACGGGGTTTAATTCTATTTTATACGTTTTGTAATATAAAATCAAAGAATGAACTGTTAATTTTCACAGGAGCGGGATTTCCACAATTCCAACGGGGAAATGTGGAAAAGTAAGGAGAGCAAAATGGAAGAAAAAGCTTTTTGGGAAAAACGAAATTTTATCCAATCGGTGTGGTTTGAATTGCCGGAGGAAAAGAGGGGATACCCGTTTGATATTGAAGCGGTGGCGGAGTGCGGAAAAATCGAACTGGAAGAGCCGGTCACGATTTTGACCGGAGAAAACGGCAGCGGAAAATCGACGATATTGGAGGCAATCGCAGTGGCAGCAGGCTTTAATCCCGAGGGCGGTAGTCGGAATTTTTCCTTTTCCACCTGCGACAGCCATTCGCAGCTGTACGCCTATACTCACTTAACCCGAGGAATTTATCGACCGAAGGATGGTTACTTTCTGCGGGCAGAGAGCTTTTATAATGTAGCGACCGACATCGACCGGATGGACAAGGAGCTGCTGAAAAGCTACGGCGGAGTGTCGCTTCACAGCCGGTCGCATGGGGAATCCTTTTTGGCGCTGGTACAAAATCGATTTGGCGGAGATGGCTTATACATCTTCGATGAGCCGGAGGCGGCACTTTCTCCTGTCAATCAGCTGGCGCTGCTGCGGCTGATACACCGCTTGATCGGCAAACACTCGCAGTTTTTAATCAGCACCCATTCACCGATTTTGCTCAGCTATCCGTATGCGCAGGTTTGGCAGCTGCGTCGGGAAAAGGGAAGGGCATTTGAACAGCTGCCGTATGAAAGTACCGACCTGTTTCGGTTTTATCAGGGATTTATGCGCGCGCCGAAGAAGGTACTCGACGAGCTGCTCAAGGAATAAAAAAACGGCAGACCGGATACGGTCTGCCGTTTGGTTCGATTTTATTCATCCAGCGGCTGTGTAGCTGCCAGAATGGCATCCACGCTGTCGGTGGGTGCTTCTGCATGAAGAGAAGCGGCGAAGTGTCTGCCGCCCAGCGGACGCAGAAAGATTTCCGGCTCCTGTCCGGCTGTCCAGCTTGCTTTTCCGTTTGCAATCAGCCATTTTCCGATGACGCCGCTGCGCAGCTCTCTTCCATGGCTCCAGAAGGCGTCGGTGTTGATGGCAAGCTCGACCTGTTTTTCCCAGCCCTCCAGCTCCAGGGTGATGGAAACCCAGTTGATGTCCAGGTATTCATCCTTAAAATAGTTGGTCAGACGGATGCCGTATCCGCCGCCGTTGGGCAGAAATTTTCCATTGTTCCATGCTTTTGCCAAAACGATGTGGGACATAAATTGCTTTCCTCCATTTTACAAATACAAAACTCAAATAAACCTTACCGAAAATTGAAATGATTCTTTGTCACGACTACTTGTCACGACTATTTGTCGTAGTACATCTTCACGAAATTGAGAAACACCTCGCCGATGAAAGGCAGCGGGTTGTTTTTGTGGCTGACGATGTAGAGATAACGGTCCATCGAGATACCGCTGAGGTCGAAGCTGAGCAGCAGACCGAAGTTTTCATAGTCCTCCACCGCCGTTTTGGAGATGATGGAGATGCCCATGCCCTGGCTGACCGAATGCTTGATGCTGTCCGGGTCGTTGAACTGGGCTGCCACCTTCAGCTCACCGATGTCGATGCCCGCCTTGGTCAGAAAATGCTCCATCTCCTTGCGGGTGCCCGAGCCGTCTTCCCGCAGGATGATCGGCTCATTTTTTAGAAACTCTGCCTTCATGCCGCTGCTCTGCATCTGGCGGAAGCGCTCGGTGTTCGGGGTGATGATGACCAGATGGTCCTTGATGAAGCTTTCGAACACGCAGTCGGGATTGTGTGTATCGGTTCCGCAGAAACCGATGTCCGCCATCCCCTTGGCAATATTTTCCACCACCAGTTCGCTGTCCTGCCGCTGGATGTTGAAGGTGACGTGCGGGTACTCCTCGCGGAAGGCAGAGACCACCTTGGGCAAAATGTACTGGGAAGGAACGGTGGAAGCGCAGATGGACAGGGTGCCTTTTAGCTCCTTGTTGTAGTTTTTGACCGAGCAGCAGGCATCGTCGCGCAGGTTGAGCATTTTGATGGCATACTGGTACAGGATGCTTCCCGGTTTGGTGGGGTAGACATACTTGGTGCCGCGTTCAATCAGCTTGGTGTCAAGCTCCTTTTCCAGGGAGTTGATGTGGGCGCTGATGGTTGGCTGGGTCAGATAGATACGCTGTGCAGCCTTGGAGAAGCTTTTGAGCTTGACGACATAGACAAAAGCTTCCAGCTGTTTGAAATCCATAAAATGAGACCTCGTTTCTTCTATGGTAGTAATTGAAAAAACAAATGAGAACACCTTCATTATAACATATTTCGATAGGAAATGGAACTGAATCGACAGGGCATATTATTGTTTTTGGATATAAACAAAGTAGGAATATATACAAATTATCTATAAGACAGCGATAAGATTGAAAGAAAATCCATTTGACAAACGATACACAGGAGGGTATACTGAATTAGTAGGAATTACCCGCGAACGACTAAAGGAGGAAAAAAGTATGGCAGAAACAAGACGCCTTACCGAGATGACAAAAGGGGCAGGTTGAGGAGCTAAAATAGGCCCACAGGCCCTGGCGCAGGTTCTGCACCAGTTACCGAAATTTACCGACGAAAAATTGATCGTAGGTTTTGACACCAGCGACGACGCCTTGGTCTATAAGGTTCGAGATGACCTGGCGGTCGTGCAGACCGTGGACTTTTTCCCTCCGATCGTGGACGACCCATATACCTTTGGTCAGATTGCGGCAGCCAATTCCCTCAGCGATATTTACGCGATGGGCGGAGACCCGACGCTGTCGATGAATCTGATCTGTTTCCCGACCTGCCTGCCGATGGACATTATGGCAAAAATCATGCAGGGCGGCGCGGACAAGGTCAAGGAAGCCGGAGCCATCATTGCCGGCGGGCACACCATCGAGGATTCTGAGCCGAAGTATGGACTGTGCGTCACCGGCTTCATCCATCCCGACCATGTAATGGAAAACAGCAACTGCAAGGAAGGCGACCTGCTGGTGCTGACCAAACCTTTGGGCATCGGCGTGCTGACCACCGCGAACAAAGCGCAGCTGCTGGATCAGCAGACCTATGACCAGATGGTGGAAGCGATGGCGACCCTCAACAAGTACGGCAAGGATGTGATGATGGAAGTGGGCGCAAACGCCTGCACCGACGTCACCGGCTTTGGCTTGGTGGGACACGCCAGCGAGATGGCAAAGGGAAGCGATGTGACCATCGAGCTGTTCAGCAAGGACATTCCAATCATCGAGGCGGCAATCGACTTTGCCAAAATGGGTATCATCCCATCGGGTGCATACAACAACCTGGCATTTGTAAAGGACGACGTTCAATTTGCCGACAGCGTGCCGCAGCACATCCAGGATTTGCTGGTGGACCCCATCACCTCGGGCGGTCTGCTGATTTCGCTGCCGGAGGAAAAGGCGTATGAGCTGGTGGAAAAGCTCAAAGGGGTGACCATCTGCAATGCCATCGTAGGCAGAGTGGTCAAAAAGCAGGAAAAAGCCATCGTTGTTCTGTAAGGCGGATGCAATGCAAAATAAAAGCCGATGTGACAATTTGTCACATCGGCTTTTTGCTGTTGGCAGATAGAACGATTGAATCGTCAGAATTGGTACAGGAAAAAGCCTTCGGAGCGGGCAATCGTCTGCGCCAAGTTGAGCAGCTGCTGCGACGGATGGTAGAGGGAAAGGCTGAGGGCATCCCATTCAAAGACCAGCAGCGATTCCTCCTGCCAAAACAGCAGGTACAGTGAGCCGGAGTGGTTTTCCATGACGGTATCGACCGCCTGCTCAATCAACTGCGGGCTGGGTTGTTCCTTCCAGCCGTCCCACAGGGCAAAGGCGGGGAAAAAACAGAGCAGCTTGAGGAGGATATTGACGATTCGGTTTTTGATTTCCTGCCGTTTTTCACCGTTGAGCAGGTGGTATTGTATGGTGCGAAACTGCGAAAGGGCAGCCGGCGGTATCGGCTGCGGCAGAAAATCAATGGAATAGCAGGGCGTTTGCAGAAGCTCTTCGAGCTTGCGGTTTTTATCTTCCATGGGAGTCCTCCTTTTTGGAGTGGGATGTCCGATATTTCTGATAGATGGCAACCAGCAGATTGCCGACGCAAAAAAGCAGGACACAGCCGCATACCACCAGGTCGGCAGTGGTCAGCAGGTTTCCGGTGATGCGTTTTGCCAGATAGTAGAGGGTCCAAATCAGGGCAAGGAGAGAAAAGATTTTCATCAAGACACCTCCTGTATGTACAACCAGTTGGATGGGTTGTTTTCAGTGTAACACAGGGAAGAAAAGAAAATCAATCCAGGCAGATAAGAACGCGCAAAGAAAAAACCCTCGACCGATGCAAAATCGGTCGAGGGTTGCTGTTTTGGATTTATACGTTGAAGCGGAAGAGAACAACGTCGCCGTCCTGCATCACATATTCTTTGCCTTCGGAGCGGACCAGACCCTTTTCCTTGGCAGCAGCGATGGAGCCGTTGGCAATCAGGTCCTCAAAGGAAATGACCTCTGCACGGATGAAGCCGCGCTCAAAGTCGCTGTGAATCTTGCCGGCAGCCTGCGGTGCTTTGGTGCCGCGGGTGATGGTCCATGCGCGGACCTCCGGTTTGCCTGCGGTGAGGTAGGAGATGAGTCCGAGCAGGTGGTAGCCAGCCTTGATCAGACGGTCCAGACCGGATTCCTGCAAGCCCAGCTCCTCCAGGAACATCATCTTGTCCTCGGTGGACATATCGGAGATTTCCTCCTCCAGACGGGCACAGATCGGAACGACCTCCGAGTTTTCTTCGCGGGCAACCTCCAGCACCTCGTTATAGAAGGGGTTTGAATCCAGTTTGCCGTTGAAGTCGTTGTCGCTCATGTTGGCAACATAGATGATTGGCTTGTTGGAAAGCAGCGGGATGTCCGCCATAATCTGTTTTTCCTCGTCGGTAAAGTCCATGCTGCGGGCGGATTTGCCTTCCTCCAGATGTGCTTTGACGCGGTTGAGCAGATCGACCTCTGCCAGATATTTTTTGTCACCTTTAGCAGCCTTGACCGCTTTGTCGATGCGTCGGTCCAGAATGTCCAGGTCGGAGAAGATCAGCTCCAGATTGATGACCTCGATGTCGCGGCGCGGACCGATGCTGCCCTCTACATGGACAATCTCTCCGTCCTCAAAGCAGCGGACGACGTGGACGATGGCATCCACCTCACGGATGTTGGAGAGAAATTTATTTCCCAGACCCTCGCCCTTGGAAGCGCCCTTGACCAGACCTGCGATGTCCACAAATTCGATGACGGCAGGGGTAATCTTTTCCGGGTCGTACATCTTTGCCAGTGCATCCAGACGGTGGTCGGGAACAGCAACGGTGCCGATGTTTGGTTCGATGGTGCAGAAGGGGTAGTTGGCAGACTGTGCGCCTGCGTTGGTGATTGCATTAAAAAGTGTGCTCTTGCCGACGTTCGGCAGACCCACGATACCAAGTTTCATATTGATTCGTTCCTTTCTATAAGTGAAAAAAGCAGATACACCTTTATTATATCCTTTGTCGACAGTTTAGGCAAGAGCTGCGCTGCCAAAATCGAAGACGGAGATTTCATCGGTTTGGCAAAATCTGTTTAAAGTTTTTTCACCATTTTTCGGCACAGTTTAGTATAATAAATAGTAAAGCCCGAGGGGATTTTCGACAAAAAACAGGGTGCAAGCCCTTCGGTTTTGTGCTATAATAAAGAAGAAAATGCGGCACATATCCATGGCGTCTGTCCGCTGCTGCGGCGCCACGGCTGGGGGATTTTTGCAGGGCAGCGGAGAAAAGGAGCAATTTATGTCTATGGGAAAAATCCTGGTTGCAGATGACGACCAGAATATTGCGGAGCTGCTGAGATTATACCTGGAAAAGGAAGGATATACCGTAGTGCTTGCGGCAGACGGCGAGCAGGCAATCGAGCGTTTTAATGCGGAAAATCCAGACATCGTGCTGCTGGACATCATGATGCCAAAGCTGGACGGCTGGCAGGTGTGCAGGGACATCCGCAAAAAATCCAACTGCCCGATCATCATGGTCACTGCCAAGGGCGAAACCTTTGACAAGGTGCTGGGTCTGGAGCTGGGCGCCGACGACTATGTGGTCAAGCCGTTTGATGCAAAAGAGATTGTAGCGCGCATCAAGGCTGTGATGAGAAGAACCGGAAAAGCTTCGGCCGGCAGCGATGTCAAGGAGGTTTCCTACGACAAGCTGGTGGTCAACATGACCAAATATGAGCTGAAGGTGGACGGAAAGGTCATCGACACACCACCCAAGGAGCTGGAGCTGCTGTACCATCTGGCAAGCAATCCAAACCGTGTTTATACCAGGGACCAGCTGCTCAACGAGGTATGGGGATTTGAGTATTACGGAGACTCCAGAACGGTGGACGTACACGTCAAACGCCTGCGTGAAAAGCTGGAGGGTGTGTCCGACAAATGGAGCCTGAAAACGGTATGGGGCGTCGGATACAAATTTGAAGTGAAGGAATAGCTGTTCCAAGCCGCTGTACAAGGAATACAGCGGCTTTTTTAACGGAAATCGACAAGAAGTGTCAAAGGAGGAAGATCTATGCAGCGAGGATTGGTAAGAAGATATTTTACCATGTGTTGTTCGATTATCCTGACCAGCATCATTTTGCTGGGCGTGATTTTCATGGTGTTTGCAGCACAGTATTTTAAGGAGGACAAGCTGGGCGCTTTGGAGAAAAATGCTAAGTATGCTGCGGAGATGACCGAACGGTATATCATATCTGTGGACGGAAGATACCAGCTGGTCAACAATGCGCTGCTGACCAGCTCATGGATTCCGATGGCAAAGGCGCTGGATGCGGACATTTACCTGGCAAACCTGTCGGGCGATGTGCTGTTGTGTACCCATCGCTCCACCTGCAACCACATGGTATATGGGATTGAGGAGGAAATGATTCAGAAGGTCAAAAACAGCGGCTGCTACACCGAGGTGGGAAAGATGGGAGAAATCTACAAAAGCTCCTACTACACTGCCGGCGTGCCGCTGACCTTGTCGGACGGGCAGATTGCAGGGGTCATCTTTGCTTCCAGCTCTGCGCAGGGTCTGACCGAATTTATGGGAGATATTCTCAAAATGTTCCTGCTGAGTGCGCTGGTGATGCTGGTGGTGACTTTTGCACTGGTATATGTGGTCACCGGCAACATGGTGCGCCCGCTGCGGGAGATGCTTAAAGCAACCGAGGCGTTTGCCAAGGGCGACTTCAGTGTTCGGGTGCCCATCCGTGAGCAGGACGAAATTGGAAAACTGTCAATGGCATTCAATAATATGGCGGACAGTTTGGCACAGCAGGAGACGGTGCGTCGGTCGTTTATCGCCAATGTTTCCCACGAGCTGAAAACGCCGATGACCAGTATTGCCGGTTTTATCGACGGTATCCTCGACGGCACCATTCCGCCGGAGAGGGAGCGGCATTATCTGACACTGGTCTCCGATGAGGTCAAGCGTTTGTCGCGTCTGGTGCGCTCGATGCTTAACATTGCCAAAATCGAGGCAGGGGAGATGAAGCTCAACCCGACCGTCTTTGATGTCAACGAATCGGTGCTGTCGAGCATCTTCACCTTTGAGCAGACCATTGATGCCAAACATCTGGAGATTCGCGGACTGGAGGACACCGGAAAGATTATGGTCGAAGCCGATCAGGATTTGATTCATCAGGTGGTGTACAACCTGCTGGAGAATGCGGTCAAGTTTGCAAACGAGGGCGGTTATGTCGAGGTCAGCTATACGGTGGACCCCAAGCGCACCTACATCAACATCAAAAATTCGGGCGACGGCATCCCGAAGGATGAAATTTCCAAGGTGTTCGACCGATTCTATAAAACCGACCGCTCCAGAAGCATGGACAAGACCGGTGTGGGTTTGGGGTTGTACATCGTGCGCTCGATTGTCAACCTGCACCAGGGAGAGGTCATCGCCCGCAGCGTAGAGGGTGAATACTGCGAGTTCAGCTTCTCGGTAGCAACCGCTCCCAAGGCGCTGACCCGTCAGCCAAAACCGGTTTCGGTGCGTGAAGTCTAACAGCTTTGCCGAATGTAAAAATGATGAAGAAAAATTCATTATTTTAGCAGAAAAAAGTATGAAACAGTTTAAGCCTTGTTTCATTTATCTTCATAAATTGCGGATATAATAAACACTGTAATCAAACAAGAACAACAGCTATCCGGGTGAGGTGCTTGTGACAGCCGGAAGCAGGGAGGTTTTGCAATATGGATGATAAGAGATTGAATGAAAACGGCGAGCAGCCAAATGAGGAAATGAATCAAAATGAGCAGCCCGTACAGAACGAGCAGCCATCGGAAAGCTCCGGCAGCGGCTGGGTATTTTCTGACAAAAATGTTTCCGGCAGCGGGCAGGAGGAAGCACAGCGGGCAGGAGGCGTTTTCCACAAGGAAGAAACCACGTCCGGTGAGCAGCCGAACGAAGAGGGCTGGTACCATTCGGGACCGAAAAAGCAGCAGGAAAACACCTCGGGCTACAACAGCCGTTACAGCTATGGCGACAACAGTGCCCAGCAGGATGCCGCTGAGCCGCATATCGACCCAAAGGAAAGCGAAAGCTACAAATGGAATTATGAGGATTATAAGGCAGAGCCAAAACATACATCCTCCAAAAACAAAAAGAACAAAGGGCTGCGGGTGTTCACCATCATTATGTGTGCCATCCTGTGTGCCGGTGTCATCAGCCTTGCCGGTTATGGAACCTATGCACTGATCTCCGACCAGCGTGCGCCGCAGACGGAGGAAGTTCCGAGTGCTGAGGTCCAATCGCAGGCAGGAACCCAGTTGACCTTAAACAACAAGCCGGATTCGACCGGCTCGGAGGCAGTCAATCTGTCGGAGGGTCAGCTGACCATCACCGACCGTTACAACAAGGTGCTGCCTTCTACCGTAGGTATCGTGGGATACATCCAGAGCCAGCAGAGTATCTTCGGCGGCGAGCAGAGCCAGGGTTCGGGTATTATCCTGAGCGCAGACGGCTATATCGTGACAAATGCCCATGTTGTCAGCGGTGCAACCAGCATCAAGGTAGTGCTCAACGACAACAGCGAATACAATGCCACCGTGGTCGGCTCGGATGAAAAGACCGACCTTGCGGTTTTGAAGATCGATGCCACCGGACTGACTCCGGCAGAATTTGGAAACTCTGACCAGATGCAAATCGGTGAGCAGGTCATCGCCATCGGCAACCCGGGCGGACTGGAGCTGGCAGGCACCTTGACAGTGGGATATGTGTCGGCGGTCAACCGTCCAATCACCACCACCGGCGGCAGCACCATCGACTGCATCCAGACCGATGCTGCCATCAACCCGGGCAACTCGGGCGGTGCGCTGGTCAACTCCTATGGACAGGTCATCGGAATCAACTCGCAGAAGATTGCAGCGACCGAGTATGAGGGTATTGGCTTTGCCATCTCCATCAACGAGGCACAACCAATCATCAATGATTTGATTGAGTACGGTTATGTCCGCGGCAGAGTGGTCATGGGTATCACCATGCAGATCATCGACCCAACCTTCGCAGCTATCTACGGTTACCAGCCGGGTATCGGTGTTGTATCGGTTGAGCAGAACTCTCCGGCAGCCAAAGCAGGTCTGGTAGCGGGCGACATCATCACCGCTATCGACGGCGAGAGCATCACCTCGCAGGAGACTTTGACCTCCATCCTGGAAGGTCATAAGCCGGGCGATGTCATTGAGCTGACCGTTTACAGACAGGCAATGCAGAGCTATGGCAAGGACCAGCAGCTGACTCTGAAGCTGGAGTTGGGTGAGGCAGGCGCTCCGTCGGACACCACCGTACAGACCGAACAGCCACAGCAGTCACAGCAGCAGGTTCCTTCCCAGAATGAAAACAACTCTGGAAAAAGCTTCTGGAGCTGGGGCAACTAAAGCAGCCAATCACAAGATAACCAGCGCTTTTTTGAACGCATAAATACTTTCCTTTCAAAGAGAACACCCGCGGCACCGGACAACAGGCGACCACGGGTGTTCTTTTTTGCAGGAAAAGAGCGAAAAAATTTCTATGCCTTGTTAAAAAAATATCCAGCAAACGGGTGGAAATCTGTACAATCTCGGAAAAACGAGTAAATAACCGGCTGTAACGATTGATTTTATCAGAATTGTAAGATATAGTTTTATTAGGACTTTGCAGACAGGACAAGCTGGCTGGCAGGGTCAACGATTGTGCAATAAAAAGAGATGGTATTTTACAAAAGGAGTGTGCACCATATGAGAAAGACGAAGATCATCTGTACACTTGGACCGGCAAGCGAGTCCGAAAACACGTTAAGGGAAATGATCAAAGCGGGAATGAACGTTGCCCGTTTTAACTTTTCGCACGGAAGCCACGAGGAGCATCAGAAGCGCCTGGATGTGGTAAAAAAATTGAGAAAAGAGCTGGATGTTCCGCTGGCAACCCTGCTGGACACCAAAGGACCGGAAATCCGTCTGGGCAAGCTCAAGGACGGAAAGGCAGTTTTGCAGGAAGGCAACCCGTTTGTGCTGACCACCGAGGATCTGCTGGGCGATGACACCATCGCTTCCATCACTTTCAAGGACCTGCCAAGGGATGTTTCCAAAGGTGACCACATCCTGATTGACGACGGTCTGATCGAGCTGCTGGTAGAAAAGGTGGAAGACACCCGAATCAGCTGTGTGGTCCTCAACGGCGGACCGATCTCCGACCGCAAAGGCGTCAATGTTCCGAATGTAGACCTGTCGATGCCGTATTTAAGCGACAAGGACCGCGATGATATTCGTTTTGGTATCAAAGCCGGGTTTGACTTTATCGCAGCTTCCTTTACCCGCTGCGCGCAGGATATTTTGCAGATTCGTGAAATCCTGGAGGAGAACGGCTGCAACACCATCAAAATCATTGCGAAGATTGAAAATGCACAGGGCGTCAACAACATCGACGAAATCCTGCGTGTTTCCGACGGCATTATGATTGCCCGCGGCGACATGGGTGTTGAGATTCCGCTGGAGGATGTGCCGGTTATCCAGAAGATGCTGATTCAGAGGGTCTACACTAGTGGTAAGTATGTTATCACCGCAACCCAGATGCTGGACAGTATGATGAACCATCCGCGTCCGACCCGTGCAGAGGCAACCGACGTTGCCAACGCTATCTATGACGGCACCAGCGTTATCATGCTCTCCGGTGAGACCGCTGCCGGAAAATATCCGGTGGAGGCAGTTCGGACAATGGCAAGAATTGCGGAGCGTACCGAGGAAGACATCAACTATCGCCGCCGCTTCCGTGAGCATGAAGGCACGGTGAACCGCGATGTGACCAACGCGATCTCCCATGCGACCTGTTCGGCAGCGTATGACTTGGAGGCAAGCGCCATCATCACCGTTACCCAGTCGGGTCAGACCGCTCGTATGATCAGCAAATACCGTCCGCAGATGCCAATCATCGGTTGCACCACCCAGATGCCGACCTACCGCCATCTGAGTATGTCCTGGGGTGTTGTGCCGGTATTGTGTGAGGAGCAGAACACCGAGGATGGTCTGTTTAAGCACGCTATGGCGCGTTCGAAGGAGTGCGGAGTGGTACAGGACGGCGACCTGGTCGTTATCACCGCAGGTGTTCCGTTGGGAATTCCGGGCACCACCAACCTGCTCAAGGTGCAGACGGTGGGGGATGTCATTCTGCACGGAACCGGTATCGGTGAAGGCAACATCAAGGCAGGCGTCTGTGTAGCAAAGAGCGAAAGAGAAGCGCTGCAGAACTTCCGTGCCGGAGATATTCTGGTCATCGACAGCACCACCAACGAGCTGCTGGATGTGATGAAGAAAGCCTCCGGCATCATCACCTCGCAGGGTGGTGTGAATTCTCACGCAGCAGTGGTCGGACTGGCGCTGAACATTCCGGTCATTGTTGGAGCAAAAGATTGTACACAGGTTCTGCGCAACGGAACCTCCATTCTGCTGGATGCAAGCAAAGGGGTTGTCTGCAACCTGACCAACCAGCAGTAGAGGATTGAAAACGGAAACGGTCCGTCGAAAGGAGCTTTTATGAAAGGAATTCTGAAAAAAGCAATGGCTGCCGCACTGGTAGCGGTCATGGTGTTGTCGATGAGCGGCTGCACAGAGGAAGAGCAACCGCAGACCAATCAGCCGCAGCAGGAGCAGCAGCAAGACGACGGACAGCAGCCGGAAACTCAACAGGAGCAGGAGGAGCAATCCCAGCAGCAAACGGTGACGGCGCCCAGCCTGAGCCAGCAGCTCAAGGAGGCAAAAGCCAAGAACGATGACATCATCGGGTGGCTGAAGATTGATGACCTGAAGGTGGACGGAGCAGTTGTTCAGGCGGAAAACAACACCAAGTATGAGCGCTTGAACGAGTGGGGACAGTATAGCTGGACCGGAACCTACTTTGCCGACTATGAGTGCAACTTTGACAGCCGGGAATCCCTTTCCAAAAATACGGTCATCTATGGGCATAATGTGGATTTCAACGACAATCGGGATGGGGAGCGCTTCAGCCAGCTGCTTTATTTTGCGGACGAGGAGTTTGCAAAGCAGCATCCGTACGTTTACTTTACCATCGACGGGGATGACAAGAGCAGCGAGATGGTCTGGGAAATCTTTTCGGTGTTCTATACCACCACGGATTTTGACTACATCCGCATCAACAAGGACTATCGAAACCCGCAGGAGGGTGAGATCACCGATGCCCAGCTGATGAATATTATCAAGGGAGCACAGGAGCGCTCGGAGTACGACTATGAGGTGGAGGTCAGCGGAGAGGACAAGATTTTGACCCTCTCGACCTGCTCGTATAAATACGGCAGGCGCAAGGATGTCCGCTTTGTGGTGATGGCAAAGCTGCTCGATGAGGATGCAGTGCTGCATACGCAGGCAAAGCTGACCCAGAACACCGATAAAAAAACGGTGGAATAAGAGATGAAAAAAGCAGCCTGACCCAATCGGTCAGGCTGCTTTTTTCATATTCAAACTCTCTTTATTACTGAATGCGTGCTCTTAAAGCAGCAACAATCGGTGCCCAGTCCACCCCGTGAACCATAGCGGCTTCTTCAATCGTTTCGCCGCGAGCGCCCGGTCAGCCGACACAATGCATACCAATGCCAAAGAAGATTTCGGCAAGGGAGCTGTCGTAGTCCAGAACATCACCAATGATGGTGTCCTTTGTAACGGTAAATGCCATAAAGTTGTCCCTCCTTCCTGTGTTGGGTTCAGTTATCTTTTATGATTTTTGTACAAGCACATTATAATACAAAAAAGGTATAAAATCAAGAACGGGAAACAAAACAAACCGTGAACAAAAAATCCCACTCAAACGGCTGTTTGAGTGGGAAGAAAGGTTCGGTTATTCTTCATCGGTCTGCTCGGGAACGGGCAGAATCTCGGCACGCAGCTTTGCGATGCGGCGTTCATCGGTGGCAAGAACGGTAAATTTGACATTGCCCGCCTGTACCGATGGGTGTTCGTCCTTGGCAGGGATGCAGTCAAGCAGGTCGGTAATCATGCCGCTGAGGGTGTCGTAGTCCTCTTCGGGACCGATGTTCATGCCCAGCAGCTCCTCGACGTCGTCCACAGACATGGAGCCGTCCAGAACGAAGATGGTGTCGGAAAGCTTCTGGTATTCCTCTTCCTCCTGGTCATACTCGTCCTGCATATTGCCGACGATTGATTCCAGCAGGTCCTCCATGGTAACGATACCGGAGGTGCCGCCGTACTCATCGACGACAATCGCCATCTGGGTTTTCTTTTCCTTAAAGGTTTTGAAAAGGTCAGAACAGCGGTTGGATTCGGGGACGAAGATGGCTTTGCGGATAAAGGGGAGGATTGGCTGGTTGGAAATTTGCTCCACTGTTTCGGTGATGCAGCGCAGCATATCCTTGGCGTAGACGATGCCGACGATGTTGTCGATGTCGTCCTCATAGACCGGGATTCGGGAGTAGCCTTTGTCGATGGCAAGCTGGATGACGTCCATCACGGTAGCGGTGTTTTCTACGGCGGCGACGTCAGTTCGGTGGGTCATTACATCCTCCACGGTGATGTCGTCGAACTCAAAGATGTTGTCAATCATGTCGGCTTCATCCTTTTCGATGGAGCCTTCTTCGTTGCCGACGTCGACCATCATGCGGATTTCCTCTTCGGTGACCTGCTCCGGCTGGTCATCGGCGCTGATGCCGAACAGACGCAGGACCAGGTTGGTGCTGGCGGAAAGAACAGCCACAAAGGGCTTGGAGATGGTGAACACAAAGCGGATGATCGGAGCGACCATCAGGGAAATCTTTTCGGGATGGTGCATAGCGATGCGCTTGGGGACCAGCTCACCGAGAACAAGGTTAAAGTATGCCAGCAGCAGGGTGATGGAGATCAGAGCGATGGTCTGAGCGGCAGGCAGCGGCATATAAGAGGAAAGAAAGGCTGCAAACGGCTCGGAGAATTTGTCGGCGGCAGAACCGGCTGCCATAAATCCGGCAAGGGTGACACCGATTTGGATGGTGGAGAGGAACTTGGAAGGCTCTGAGACCATCTTGTGCAGGATGGCGGCGCGCTTGTTGCCGTCCTCTGCCATTTTTTTGAGCTTGTTGTCGTTGAAGGTGACGATGGCGATCTCGCTCATAGCAAAGAAAGCGTTGATAGCGATGAGCACCAGAAGGATGACGATTTGTAAGATTGTACTGTCAGGGTCCATTTTTTACTCCTTTTTGTTAAAGACTGAAGGTTTGATTCGAAAATGATGAGAAGCACCGAAAACTTCCATCATACACTTTAATACTATACACAAATCGAAAGGGGTTGTCAATTTGACTTTTGCGCACAAAAAAGACGATATTCCCCTTTGTGGAGAGGTTGCGACGCAGGGAAAGGGCTTTTTTGTGCAAAAGCTTCGCAGAGCGGGTCCTTGCGCAGTGAACAGAAGCGAACATAAAAGAAGGAAACGATTTTGATGAGAGAAGCTTTGGCGGTGCGGGAGGAGAAGAGGGTGAAAACTGACTAAATAGGTACAGGATAAATTGTGCGATGTGGTAAAATTGTTAAAAAAGTATAGGGACAATCCAATAAGTTGGCACACTTTGTCCCTTTACAATACGACCAAAAAATGATAAACTTTATAACGTAGGTATGTGTGATATGATTATAGCATAACATCCATCTAAACCTATCAAGGAGGAATAATACATTATGGCTAGATCTATGAAAACCATGGACGGCAACAATGCTGCTGCATATGTATCTTATGCATTTACAGAAGTTGCCGGCATTTACCCGATCACCCCATCCAGCCCAATGGCTGACTATGTGGATCAGTGGTCTGCACAGGGTAAAAAGAACATCTTCGGTTCCACTGTCAAGGTAATGGAGATGCAGTCCGAGGCTGGTGCGGCAGGTACCGTACACGGTTCCCTGAACGCAGGCGCTCTGACCACCACCTATACCGCATCCCAGGGTCTGCTGCTGATGATCCCGAACATGTACAAAATCGCAGGCGAGCTGCTGCCAACCGTTTTCCACGTTTCGGCAAGAACCGTAGCTTCCCACGCGCTGAACATCTTCGGTGACCACTCCGACGTTTATGCTTGCCGTCAGACCGGCTTTGCTATGCTGGCTGAGACAAACCCACAGGAAGTTATGGACCTGGGCGCTGTTGCTCACCTGGCTACCATCAAGAGCCGCGTTCCATTCATCAACTTCTTCGACGGTTTCCGTACCTCCCACGAGATCCAGAAGATCGAAGTATGGGATTACGAAGACCTCAAAGAGATGTGCGACATGGATGCAGTAGAAGCATTCCGCAAACGCGCACTCAACCCAGAGCATCCAACCATGCGCGGTTCCCACGAGAACGGCGACATCTTCTTCCAGCATCGTGAAGCCTGCAACGAGTACTACGAAGCAGTTCCGGCTATCGTGGAAGAGTACATGGGCAAAGTCAATGCAAAACTGGGCACCAACTATCAGCTGTTCAACTACTACGGCGCACCGGACGCTGACCGTGTCATCGTAGCAATGGGTTCTATCTGCGACGTTGCAGAAGAAGTTATCGACTACCTGACCGCTAAAGGCGAAAAGGTTGGTCTGGTCAAAGTAAGATTGTTCCGTCCATTCTCTGCTAAACACCTGCTGGCTGCTATCCCAGAGACTGCAACCAAGATCGCTGTTCTGGACCGTACCAAAGAGCCAGGCGCATACGCAGAGCCTCTGCATCTGGATGTTATGTCCGCTATGAGCGAAGCTGGACGTCAGGCTACCATCATCGGTGGTCGTTACGGTCTGGGCTCCAAGGACACCACCCCTGCAAGCGTATTTGCAGTATATGAAGAGCTGGCAAAAGCAGAACCAAAAGCTCGTTTCACCCTGGGCATCAACGATGACGTTACTCATCTGTCCCTGGAAGAAAAAGAAGCTCCAAACACCGCAGCAGAAGGCACCATCGAGTGCAAATTCTGGGGTCTGGGCGGCGATGGTACTGTTGGTGCAAACAAGAACTCCATCAAGATCATCGGTGACCACACCAACAAATATGTACAGGCATACTTCCAGTATGACTCCAAGAAGACCGGCGGTATCACCATCTCCCATCTGCGTTTTGGTGACAAACCAATCAAGAGCCCATACTACATCAATAAAGCAGACTTTGTTGCCTGCCACAACCCATCTTATGTAACCAAAGGCTACAAGATGGTTCGTGACGTAAAACCAGGCGGCGTATTCCTGATTAACTGCCAGTGGACTCCTGAGGAGCTCAACGAGCATATGCCGGCTGATGCAAAACGTTACATTGCTAAGAACAACATCCAGCTGTACACCATCAACGCAATCGACAAGGCTATCGAGATTGGTCTGGGCAAACGTACCAACACCATCCTGCAGTCTGCGTTCTTTGCACTGGCTGGCGTACTGCCGAAAGAAGATGCTATCACCTACATGAAGGATGCAGCTACCCGCAGCTTCTCCAAGAAGGGTGAAGCCATCGTTAAGATGAACCATGACGCAATCGATGCCGGCTTTGACTACTATGTAAAAGTGGACATCCCTGCTGATTGGGCAACCGCTGAGGACCACAAAGAAGCAGAACATCTGGAAGGTCCTGCAAAACTGGTTACCATGGTACAGGATATTATGGAACCGGTTGCAAAAATGGACGGCGACAGCCTGCCTGTATCCGCATTTGTTGCTCATGCTGACGGTACCTTTGAACAGGGCGCTTCCGCTTACGAAAAACGCGGCGTTGCTGTTATGGTTCCAGAGTGGGATGAGACCAAATGTATCCAGTGTAACCGCTGCTCCTACGTCTGCCCACATGCTACCATCCGTCCATTCGCTCTGACCGAGGAAGAAGTTGCTGCTGCTCCAGAAGGTCTGCAGGTTGCTAAGATGACCGGCAAAGGTCTGGAAGCTCTCAAGTTCACCATGGCAGTATCTCCAATGGATTGTATGGGATGCGGCGTCTGCGTAGGCGAATGTCCTGCAAAAGAAAAAGCAATCAAGATGGTTCCAAGAGAGAGCCAGGAATACAAACAGCCGGTATTTGATTACCTGGTTGCTAACGTTGGCAAGAAGGAAGGCATGCCTGCAAAAGAAACCGTTAAGGGCAGCCAGTTCGAGAAACCTCTGCTTGAGTTCTCCGGCTCCTGTGCAGGTTGTGCTGAGACAGCTTATGCTCGTCTGATCACCCAGCTGTTCGGCGACAGAATGTACATCTCCAACGCAACAGGTTGTTCCTCTATCTGGGGCGGTCCTGCTGCTACCTCTCCATACACCGTCAACGAAAAGGGTCACGGTCCTGCATGGGCAAACTCCCTGTTCGAAGACAACGCAGAGCACGGCTTCGGTATGTACCTGGGTCAGAAAGTTCTGCGCGACAAGCTCATTGAGGAAGTCCGCGATGTAGTTGAAAACGGCAGCAACGAAGCTGTTAAAGCTGCTGGTCAGAAATATCTGGATACCGTTAACAACGGTAAAGAGAACCAGGCTGCTACCGAGGAGCTGATTGCTGCTCTGGAAGCTTGCGGATGCGAAAAAGCAAAATCCATCCTGGCTCACAAAGAATATCTGGCTAAGAAATCGGTTTGGGTATTCGGCGGCGACGGCTGGGCATACGACATCGGCTTCGGCGGTCTGGACCACGTTCTGGCTTCCGGCGAGGATATCAACGTGATGGTATTCGACACCGAGGTATACTCCAACACCGGCGGTCAGGCTTCCAAGGCTTCTCAGGTAGGTCAGGTTGCTCAGTTTGCAGCAGCAGGTAAAGCAATCAACAAGAAGAGCCTGTCTGAAATCGCAATGTCCTACGGTTACGTTTATGTTGCTCAGATCGCTATGGGCGCTGACATGAACCAGACCATCAAGGCAATTGCTGAGGCTGAGGCATACCCAGGTCCATCCCTCATCATCGGTTACGCTCCTTGTGAAATGCACTCCATCAAGGGCGGCATGGGCAACTGCCAGAAAGAAATGAAACGCGCTGTTGAATGTGGTTACTGGAATATGTTCCGCTTCAACCCAGCTCTGAAGGCTGAAGGCAAGAACCCATTCACTCTGGACAGCAAGGCTCCAACCGCTGATTACAAAGAGTTCATCATGGGCGAGGCTCGTTACTCCTCTCTGACCCGTGCATTCCCAGAAAGAGCAGAAGAACTGTTCGAGAAGGCTGCACAGAACTCTCGTGCTCGTTACGATCACCTGGTACGTCTGGGCGAACTGTATGCAGCAAAATAGTTTTCAGGCATCTTGATCCGATAGGGTCATCAAAAAATCCCGCTTTCATTTTGAAAGCGGGATTTTTTTCTATATAAGGAAAATAAGGAGAAGGATGTTAGGCTCTGGAAGGGAAGTCAATCAAATCAGTTGAAAATCCAGAAAAGGTATGGTATTCTGAAACAGAAATGCAGGACAGAAAGGAACGAGAAAGATGAAAATCATGGCGGTGGATTTTGGCGATTCCCGAACCGGAATTGCCATCTGCGACAGAGGAGAGCTGCTGGCAAGCCCGGTGTGTGTGATTGAGGAGAAACATTTCCCGACAACCGTTCAAAAGACGGCACAGCAGGCGCAGGAGCAGGGTGTAGAACGGATTGTAGTGGGACACCCGCTCAACATGGACGGCAGCAAAGGACCCAGAGCACAGCTGTGCGAGGAGTTTGCGCAGCAGCTGGGAGAACTGGTGTCGGTCCCGGTGGTGCTGTGGGACGAGCGGCAGACAACCGTTTCGGCGATTGGATTTTTGAATGAAACCAACACCAGAGGCAAAAAGAGGAAGCAGGTCATTGATGCGGTAGCGGCGACCATCATTCTGGAAAATTATATGAGTTACCGGAAAAATCACAGCGAGGAGGAGTAGGATGGGTGCAATGCAGAAGCTGGCAGGCTTGATGCGCAGGGCGATTGAAAAATACGATATGATTCAGCCGAACGACAGGATTGCTGTTGGGGTCAGCGGAGGAAAGGATTCGGTTGCTCTGCTGGTGGGACTGTGCAAACTCAGAGAATATATTGGGATTCCATACGAAGTGGTTGCCATCACCCTGGACCCTTGCTTTGGCGGGGTGGAGACCGATTATACACCGATTGCGCAGCTGTGCGAGCAGCTGGGGGTTCCTTACGTTTTGAAGCGGACGGAGATTGGGCAGATCATCTTTGATGTGCGCAACGAAAGCAACCCATGCAGCCTGTGTGCAAGGATGCGCAGAGGTTGTCTGCACGATGCTGCCAAGGAGAACAACTGCAATAAAATCGCGCTGGGACACCACTACGACGATGCCATTGAAACCTTTATCATGAACCTCTTTCAGGAGGGGCGGGTCGGATGCTTTCAGCCGGTGACCTATCTGTCCAGAAAAGATTTGACGATGATTCGACCGATGGTGATGGCGGAGGAGAGCATGATTTCGGCAGCGGTGCGGCACGAGGGTCTGCCGGTGGTCAAGAGCAAGTGCCCGGCGGACGGCAACACCAACCGTGAGAAAACCAAAGAGTGGATTCGCATGATGGACAAGGAGAGCAAGGGCTTTAAAAAGCGACTTTACGGTGCGTTGGAGAGAGGACATATTTCTGGCTTCTAACCTTTTCTTTGCTAGAAAGAAAAGGTTAGACCAAAAGAAAAGTGTTTTGGAAAATGGAGCGAAGCGACATTTTCGAGGGCAAAGGTGACGGTTAGAGCAAACAGCTCCAATCAAAATAAAGTGCCGTCACCAGGGGAATCGAATGAAATTCGATTCCCCGAAAATGGAAAGCAAAACATTGTCTGTTCGCCTACGGCTCGAAGACGGGTGGAATGGAGATTTGAGCAAAAAGGAAAGCATTGCTCTGCTAAGCCTGCAACTTGCTTCATACGGTGGTTTTATAAAAGATAAAAGTGCCGGTGCACAGCGGTCGACGATGAAAAAATTCCTGAGGAATCCTCCTTGGGGATTTTTTAGTTAGAAGGGATCTCTATAAAGAGAAAGGGATTTTACTGGATAAAAAGCCAATTTTACCGAGTAAAGGGTAGATTGGCTTGACATGGGAAATCAGAAGTGATATGGTGAAAATAAAGGGAAACAAAAATTTTCAGAATATATCTATATAAAAAGTAAAGCGAGAAGCTGTTTTGCAGAAGGAGGAAGAGAAAGATGAAAAAATTGTTTTTATCAATCGTCAGCGTGATGACAGCGGTTGCCCTGATGGTGTTTCCTGCTTCGGCAGCGTTTGAATTAGACGGTGTGCAGGCGAAAGAGAGAAATCCAGGAGTGACAGAGCAGAACGAAGTACTTTCGATGAGCAGAGAAATTGAAAATCCAATCCGTTTTGAGATTCCTTGTACAGAGTTGAACCTGATGCAGTATACAAATGATGATACTCCAAAACAGGGAAAAGAAATTCTAAACGATGCTCTGATTGCTGAGATGAAAAAAATAAATCCTGACTTTGAGACAGAATATTATTCCGTTTTCTACAATCCGTCGGGGGGACTACTTTTTTTGTCAAAGGTCATTCCTACTGAATATAGAAATGTTTTTGTAGGAGTCGGATATAGCATTTACATTGAGAATGGAATCGCACTGGAACTATTTTACACGGATATTCCCACTCAGAAGCAATTCTACCAAGAGGAGACACTTTCAGAAAGAATACGGATTTTTGTGGAGAACGGAGGAGAAAACGTCCAACTGCCGGATATTCCGAATGCGCTGGTAGAGGTGGATGAAGATCACGTTTTTTACAGCTACGATTCAGAAACAGATGAGCTGACTTATACAGTCGGTTATGAAGTAACCCATCTGGATGAAGATGGAGCGATGTCGGCACATGAGATTGTGGTTCCAGTTCCACGAGTGGAAAAAAAGTGGACAGACAAAATATTTTTGGTTGTGTCAGGAGGCATTGTTTTTATTCTGATGGGTTTTCTTTGTCTGGGGAAATTTAAAATCAAAAAGGAAAAATAACAAACCCTCCGAAGAAATTTTCTTCGGAGGGTTTGTTTTAGTTTATAAATTTTAGAGGAGCGGGTCCAGCCGCAGCTTTCCCAAGTCGTATGGGGTGGACTGGTAGACGTAATAGTTGAGCCAGTTGGAGTAGAACAGATAAGCGTGGCTGCGCCAGATACGGATGGGTTTTTGGGCAGGGTCGTCCTGTGGGAAGTAGTTGCAGGGCAACTGGATGGGCAGACCCTTGTCCAAGTCGCGGAAGTATTCCTCAGCGAGGGTGCCGGCTTCATACTCCGAGTGACCAAAGATGAAGATTTGTCGACCGTTGTGGTTGGAAACGATGTTGACCCCGGCTTCGGGAGAGGCAGAGAGGATGTAGAGTTTTCCGGTTGAGCGAATCTGCTCCGCGCTGATTTCGGTGTGGCGGGAGTGCGGCATCCAGTAGACCTCGTCAAAGCCGCGCAGCAGAGGAACACTTTTATCGACCAAGGTGTGCTGGAAGACACCGAACAGCTTTTGCGGCAGTTGGGTCTTTTGCAGACCGTAATGGTAGTGCAGCGCAGCCTGTGCTCCCCAGCAGATGTGGAGGGTAGAGTGGACGTGTGTTTTGGACCATTCCATAATGGTACACAGCTCCTGCCAGTAAGAAACCTGTTCAAACTCCATCTGCTCCACCGGAGCACCGGTGATAATCATTCCATCAAAGTACTGCTCACGAATCTCTTGAAAAACCTGATAAAATTTGAGAAGGTGGTCAGAAGGGGTATTTTTAGAGGCGTGGGTAGCGGTTTGCAGAAGTTCCACATCCACCTGAAGCGGCGAATTGCTGAGCATACGCAGCAGCTGGCGTTCGGTATCAATCTTTTTGGGCATCAGATTGAGAATCAGAATTCGCAAAGGACGGATGTCCTGTGAACGTGCGCGTTTTTCGGACATGATAAAGATGTTTTCCTGCTCGAGAGTATCCCATGCAGGAAGATCATTGGGAATATTGATTGGCATAAAGGAATCTCCTTATGATATAATGTGGATTTAAAAGCAAGGTTTATTGTACAATACTTTGATTTTGATTGCAATGACAAAGGATAAAGAGAGGAGAAAAAGGGAAGAAAAGGGGAAAAATCCACTTTTTTCAAAAAAAGTCAAAAAAAGGGTAAAAAAGGTGTTGACAAAAGGAAGTCGGCGTGGTATTATAATTGAGCTGTCTGAGAGCGGCACACCAGAGCGGTCCGATAGGAACCCAAACGGTGAGCCAGTCAGGGAAATTTCGAGAGACTGAGCCAAAGCGGTTCAAAAAAATCTTGAAAAAAGAGCTTGACAAACTCGAAACGACATGCTATAATAAATAAGCTGTTTCGATGAAACGCATTGATACAGCGAAGCAAATTTGGTCCTTGAAAATTGAACAACATGATAAGCAAAAACAATCGTAAGATTGCAAAGAATCAAGTTAATTTCTTTGAAGCTTAATGTACTTTTACGAACGCAAGTGATTTCGTTTGGAGTAATAAGTTTCAAACTTTTTATATTAAGATTGTATTGATCGAAAGGTCATTATGATACCATAATATCTAAGAGTTTGATCCTGGCTCAGGACGAACGCTGGCGGCGCGCCTAACACATGCAAG
>OFMF01000149.1_pt1 | contig 66089 bp, 60 predicted proteins | sample 1541771 | NCBI WGS metagenome assembly OFMF01 (sample SAMN04209235, study PRJEB22552) | human gut metagenome | biome: gut; material: feces | host: Homo sapiens | place: USA: Oklahoma
AAGATTTGCAAAGGGACGGTTTCATAGAAACCACAGTAGGCAGAGGGAGTTTTGTGTCAGCACAAAACAAGGAATTTTATCAAGAAGAACAACAACGTATTGCAGAGGAACATTTACAAGCCGCTGCCGAGATTGGGCGGACAAGTAATATCTCTCTTGAAAAATTGACAGAGTTGTTGGCTTTATTCTATCAGGAGGACGAATGAGCATGGAAAATATTTTGGAATTACAGCAAGTTTCCAAGACATTTCCCAAGTCGAATTTCACATTGGAAAATGTGACTTTTTCCCTACCGTATGGGGCTATTTTGGGATTTGTTGGAGAAAATGGAGCAGGAAAAACTACGACGATTGGTTGTATTCTGAATACAATCACGAAAGACAGCGGAACAGTAAAGCTATTTGGACAGGAAATGCTGGACGCAGATACGAGCTTGCGTGAAAAAATTGGTGTTGTCTATGACGGCGACAATTTTCCCGCTTACTGGACAGCAAAGCAATTATCCAAAGTCATGGAGGGGCTTTATACACAGTGGGACAATTCCCTGTTCCAGAAGTATTTAGAGGACTTCCACCTATCGGCGAAGCAAAAAATCAAACATTATTCCAGAGGAATGACAATGAAACTGGCGATTGCCGCTGCGCTGGCGCACCACCCGGAATTATTGATTTTGGATGAAGCGACCAGCGGCTTAGACCCAATTATGCGTGATGAAATGTTGGACGTTTTTCTGGAATTTGTACAGGAAGAAAATCACTCCATTCTGTTATCTTCTCATACCACAAGCGATTTAGAAAAAGTTGCGGATTATATCACTTTTATCCATAATGGCAAACTCATTATGACCGTATCGAAAAATGATTTGGTATATAACTATGCTGTTATGCGCTGTAAGGAAAGTCAATTCCTTACATTAGACCCGAAAGATATTCTTGCTTATCGGAAACGTGATTTTCAAATTGATGTGCTGGTTTCTAACGGGAAAGAAGCACAGAAAAAGTATAAGGGTGTTGTGGTAGACCATGTTTCTGTTGATGAAATCATGCTACTATTGGTAAAGGGGGAACGGGTATGAAAGGACTCTTGAAGAATAATTTCTATGCGACACTTTCAAATGCGAAAGTCTTTGCCGCTATCATGCTCTTACTGGGTATTTTTGTTGTCGCTATGGACAATAAAATCCCGTCGCTGATAATTGGTTATATGTTGCTGGCTATGATTGGTTTTTCTCTCAATTCGATTGCGAGCCTGCGAAAGGAAAGTGCTACCAAATGGAGCAAATACAAACTTACCACACCTGTAAAGAGGTCTACCATTGTACAGAGTTATTTTTTGAGCTTGTTATTGTGGCTGATTGTCGGAATGGTCTTTGCGGGAATTGGAGTAGCTTTATCAATCATGCTACATGGTTTCCCTTTTGACAAGGATACAGATGTTTTCATGCTGTTTGTGATAGGCGTTGGAATAAGCCTATTTATGGGAGCCATATTTTTCCCGCTGTTCTATGTAGGCGGAGAAGAACGAAATGAGGTATTTTTAGTAATTAGCTTGCTCTGTGGGATTGGATTTGTTATGGGGCTTACGACCCTTATAAACACTTTGTTTCCAGCACCTATGACTACAATGCAGATAATTTTAGGCGGCGTAATTATTTTTGCGTGTGCACTGCTTGTATTTGTTATTTCTTGTCCTGTAACCGCCTATGTCTATCACAAAAGAGAATATTAAGTGAAATAGCAAATCCATCCGAGCCAGTCAACGGCAAGTGAATGGGCTACGCCCACTGTTGACAGCCCCGTCTGTCCTTGCTGGTGGGTAATCAAGGGCGACAGCAAAAAGTGCTGCCGCCGGGATTTTGTTTTTGTCCGGCGCTGCTGCGGTGACAGCATCTGCCTTTGCCGGAGCGCTGCTGGCGGTCGTGCTGGCGCTGGCACTGTCGACCCTCAACCGTAGCGGGAAAAGCAGCACCATCGTCTTAGCAGACATTGCAGTTCACTCCCTTGCCCAGACGGTGCTGATGTGCCTGAAGCTGATAGCCGACCCGGAGAGGGAGCTTGCCTCCATTGAATATTGGATGATGGGGAGCCTAAACGGAGTCAGCGTTCACTCCATCGGCGGAAATTTGATTTTGTGTGTTCTGTGCATGGGGGTATTGTTTTTGCTGCACCGGCAAATCATCCTGCTTTCTGCCGAAGAGGGAGAGGCAAGGATGCTGGGTGTTCAAGTTGCACAGCTTCGTTTGCTCGTTTTAATGGTGGCAACCCTTTCGGTATCGTCGGTGGTCAGCCTGACCGGACTGATTAGCTTTGTCGGTTTGCTGGCGCCTCATGGGGCAAGGCTGTTGACCGGGCAAAATCGAATGGGCACTATGTTGCTGGGTGGGCTGCTGGGCGGGATTTTGCTTTGCGGAGCAGTTATTCTGGCGCGGTCGGTGGCGTCGACAGAGCTTCCGGTCAGCATCTTCACCAGTGTTCTGGGAGCGCCGTTTCTGATTTTTCTGATTGTGCAAGGGAGGCAGAGAGAGTGAGCTTTTTATCGGCTGAGAAAATCTCTGCCGGCTATGGCGGGCATCCGATTCTTGCGGATGTTTCCTTTCAGTTGGAACAGGGCTGTATGATGGGGATTCTGGGAGCGAACGGCTGCGGAAAAACCACCCTGCTCAAGACAATATGCGGAATCTTGCCGCATAAAGGAACCTGCCTGCTGGAGCAGACGGTGCTGGAGCAGCTGTCTGCCCGCCGGATGGCACGACTGGTTGGATATATTCCCCAAAGAAGCGGTATCTCCATCGACATATCGGTGCTGGATGTGGTGCTGATGGGCTTTAATCCTCGCTTGGGTCTGCTGGAACGTCCGGGAAGAAAAATGCAGGACTTGGCTGCACGGGCGCTGGAGCAGGTGGGACTGGGTGGAAGAGAGCAGAGCAACTACCTTTGCCTGAGCGAAGGGCAAAAGCAACTGTGCATTCTGGCGCGGACACTGGTCTCCGGGAGCAGGCTGCTGCTGTTGGACGAGCCGGAAAGTGCTCTGGATTTTCGATACCGCCACCGGATGTTCAATCTGCTGAAGGCATGGGTCGCACAGGAGAAGCGCACGGTGGTGGTCACCTTGCATGACCCTTCCCTTGCGCTGCATTTTTGTGACCGGCTGCTTTTGCTTTCTCAGGGCAATGTTTTGGGGATTCTGGAGCCGCAGAAAGATTCATTGGAACGGATGGAGCAACTGCTTTGTCAGGTATATGGAAAGGTCAGCCTGCACCGCTGCCAAAATCATCAGGGAAAAGCCCGGCTTGTGATGCTGAGTGAGGAGGAAGAGGATGAAAGCGGTAACGAAAATCATCTTTTTGGACGATGAGGGCGAAAAGTTCTTCGGCGAAGGACCTGCCCGCCTGATGCACGCCATTGAAGAGACAGGCTCATTGAGAGCTGCGGCAATCTCCATGAATATGGCATACACCAAAGCTTTAAAACTGATTCGCAATGCCGAAGCGGCGCTGGGTTTTTCCCTGATTCATCGGCAGACCGGCGGGAAGGATGGCGGAGGAAGTACCTTGACACAGGAAGGAAAGGAGTGGCTGTGCCGCTATGAAGCCTATCGAGATGCCTGTAAGCAGGCTAACAGCAGGCTGTATCTGGAGTTCTTTTCAGAGCAGCCAAAAGCGACACCTGATTTTGACCGGAGCTAGGGGCAGCGGCAAGACCACCTTGCTTCATCAGCTCTTTTCCGAGCCGCAGCCGGGAATGACCAGCTGGGCAAAACCTGGGCAGGCGGTCTATCTTCGGGAAAATCTCTCCGGGGAAACGGTGCAGGTGGGTGCTTTTGACCCTTCCTTGCCGGGCACTGCAAACCGGATGAAGCCCTTGCCGGAAGGCTTTACCAAATTGGGGATACCCGCTCTGCTGCGCTGTGCCCATTTAGACACCCTGTGGGTCACCGTCGATGAGGTTGGCTATCTGGAATCGGGAATGGAGGGGTATCAGCAGGCATTTCGCACCCTTCTGGAAAATAAGCAGGTCGCAGCGGTGGTTCGCAAGCAGCCGCTTGCTTTTTTGCAGGAGCTTTGCAGCCGAAAGGACGCATTTGTGGTCGATTTGGACGACCCATTTGGAAAAATCGGCTGTGTCATCATGGCATCGGGCTTGGGAAGACGATTTGGCTCAAACAAACTGTTGGCGGATTTTGGCGGCGAGCCGATGATTTGTCGGATTCTGGATGCAACCGAGGGCATCTTCCGCCGACGTGTGGTGGTGACCCGCCACGAGGAGATAGCCCGACTGTGCAGGGAACGCGAAATTTCGGTGGTCCTTCACTCGCTTCCCAACCGCAACGACACAGTGCGGCTGGGTTTGCAGGGGATGGGGGAGATGGACCGCTGTCTGTTTGCACCGGCAGATCAACCGCTGCTGCGCAGGGAGACGGTAGCGGCGTTGGCACTGGTGTCCAAAGATTCGCCATATTGTTGGCGTCTGAGCTGTGAAGGTGTCCCCGGTTCTCCGGTGGTATTTCCAGAATGGACATTTGAACAACTAAAAAATCTCCCGGAAGGAAAGGGCGGCGGAATTTTACTAAAAAAATATCCCGAACGCTTACGCACGGTAAACATTCGGGATAGATATGAATTACAGGATGTCGACCGCCCGGAGGACCTGGTCGAATTGTTGGAGCAGCGATGAAAGCTGCTCCTCTTTTTTATTTTGCAGCAGTTTCTTTTGGCAGCAGGATGTTCAGCAAAATGGCAACCATAGCGGCAGGCACGATACCGGAGCCACCGAAAATCAGCTGGACAGCCTGTGGCGCATGAGCCAGAACGCCGGTGTTGGCGCCCATTCCGTAGCCAACACCTAAAGCAACCGATACGATGGACAGGCTGCGTGGGGTCAGCGGCTCTTTGGTAATCAACTGGATACCGCTGATAACGATGGAAGAAAACATCATGACGGCAGCGCCGCCCAGAACCGACTGCGGCATGATGGAAACCACAGCACCCAGCTTCGGACACAGACCGCACAGGATGAGGAAGATTGCACCGGTGGAGATGGCAAAGCGGTTGACCACCTTGGTCATTGCAACCAGACCTACGTTCTGGCTGAAGGAGGTGTTGGGAAGAACGCCGAAGAGAGCGGCAAAGGAGGAGCCCAGACCGTCGCAGATGACGCCGCCGGACAGTTCTTTGTCGGTAGCTTCTCGACCCAGTCCACCCTCCATAACACCGGAGATGTCGCCCACTGTCTCCACAGCGGTGACGATGAACATAATCAGAACCGGCAGGATGGCACGCAGGTCAAATACCGGTTTGATTGGCATCAGTCTGGGAATTTCAAACCAGGGAGCGCTTGCCACCTTGTCCCAGTTTAAGACCCATGCCTTGGTGTATTCCACGCCTTCGGCAGTGACGCCGGTGGTGGGCAGGAAAAATCCCATCAGAAAAGCAGCCAGATAGCCGCAGATGATGCCCAGCAGGATGGCAGAGGAGCTGGTAAAGCCCTTGGTGCAGTGCTTAAAGAACAGAATCATCACCAGAACAAAGATTGCCAGCAGCAGATTTTCCATCGAGCCGAAATCGGAAGCGGTGTTGCCTCCGCCAAAGGAATTGATACCGACGGAAATCAGGCTCAGACCGATGGACATGACCACTGTGCCGGTGACCACCGGAGGGAAGAAGCGGCGCAGCGGCTTCAGAAAAAATCCCAGGATTCCTTCAAAGATGCCACCGATGATGGAAGCACCCATAATAGCGCCGTAAGCAATCACACCGCCGCCCATTGTTGCGGTAACCGAGTGGAACACACCGATAAAGCCGGAGGAGGTGCCCATTACAATCGGAACCTTTCCGCCGATGGGACCGATAGAGAACAGCTGAATCAAGGTGACAATGCCGGCAACCAGCATGGCGTTCTGCAAAAGATGCAGTTGCAGGTCGGCAAATTCGCCGCCGGCAATGCCGCAGGCGCCGGTGATAATCAACAGGGGAGTCAAGTTCCCGACAAACATGGCAAGTACATGCTGCAAGCCAAGGGGAATTGCCTGTTTCAAAGGCATTTTACCGTCGAGCTGAAAAGCAGCTTCGGACAGTTGGTACGTTTTCTTCATAGGAAGACCTCTCTTCCCTTTTTTTCCGCAGATAAGTATATCATTCTGCCGCAAAGAAGTAAATTGTCAAATATGCAAGAAAATGTTTTTTTATCAAGGGAAAAAAGAAGAAAAAATTGCGAATTTTTTCGAACGAAAGAAAAAACGCCTGATTTTTAAAGAATTTGCCGCAGTCGATTCTGTAAAAAAGAATGCAGGAAAGATTAAGGAAAAAGGTATATCAATTCAGATGCGGATTCAAAAAAATAAAGGGAAAAAGGTTTTTCTACACAACCCTTGTGAAAAAGAAGAGCCATTCGGCGGGTGATGTCCCGGGAAAAGAGAGCGATTCAACAGAAAAATTTGATTTTACAAAATATACTTGACATTGACGTTGCGTCATAGTATATACTTTCAGCAAGGTCAGGGAAAAACGCCGGATATTTTCTCATCCTTGGTAAGGATGAGGTCAGAATACACCCGATAGGAGGGAGGAAATGTCGAAGCAAAACGGAATCTCCATCAAGCAGGCGGCACAGTGGAGCGGAGTCACCGTTCGTACACTCCACTATTACGACCAAATCGGCTTGCTTAAACCGCAGGTGGTCGGAGAAAATGGGTATCGTTATTACTCACAGGAAAATTTGCAAACCTTGCAGCAGATTTTGTTTTTCCGGGAGTTGCAGTTTCCGTTAAAAGAAATTATCAAAATCATCCATCAGCCGGATTTTGACAGAAAAAAGGCGATGCAGGAGCATAAAAAACTGCTGATTTTACAAAAGGAACGGTTAGAGCGTTTGATTCAGTTGACAGAAGAAGCTTGGAAAGGGGAAATGGAAATGAATTTTCAGCCATTTGATGAAAGAAAACTGGAAGAATATAAAAAGGAAGCAAAGGAGCGCTGGGGAAAAACCAAAGCCTGGCAGCAAAGTCGGGAGAAGGAACAGAAGCGTGGAGAGGAGGAAGGGAAAGAGATGCAGCAGCAGATGGAAGAAATCTTTGAGCGGGCAGCACAGCTGAGAAAAACAGACCCGGCTGCTCTGCCGGCACAGCAGCTGGTGGAGGCGTGGAAAGCACATATCACCCAATATCATTACGAGTGTACCAACGAGATTTTAGCGGGTTTAGCGCAGATGTATCGGTATGATGAGCGTTTTATGGCAAACCTTGACCGCTATGGCAAGGGAACAGCCTGCTTTTTGGCAGAGGCAATCGATTGTTATTGGAAGGAAAAATCCGGTTGTTGACTGTGTAGAATGTAGTAAAATAACAGCATAAATGCAGGAATTTTTGACAGCTGGTCCAAGGTTGTCTATATGATAATTTTTTAACAAAAAAGTTCTTGATAATTTTTCATAATCCTTTTATAATAGAAGCGTAAAGTCCAAAAGTTTTTAGAGCAACATTGGAAAGGGGTTATCGATATGAACTATTCTCACGAGGTAGAGAGGATGTGCCCGATCGCAAAGGGTCCTCATCATGGTCCGGCTCCAATCCCGGAAGAAGGCAGATGGGTCAAGGCATATCAGATCTCTGATATTTCCGGTCTTTCTCACGGCATTGGTTGGTGTGCTCCACAGCAGGGCTGCTGCAAACTGACCTTGAATGTAAAGGACGGCATCATCCAGGAGGCACTGGTGGAAACACTGGGCTGCTCGGGTATGACCCACTCCGCAGCGATGGCTGGCGAAATCCTGCCGGGCAAGACCCTGCTGGAAGCACTGAACACCGACCTGGTCTGCGATGCAATCAACGTAGCAATGCGTGAAATCTTCAAGCAGCTGGCATACGGAAGAACACAGACTGCTTTCTCGGAGGATGGTCTGCCAATCGGCGCCAGCCTGGAGGACCTTGGCAAAGGTCTGCGCTCCCAGGTGGGAACCATCTTCTCCACCGGTGCCAAAGGCGTTCGCTATCTGGAGCTGGCAGAAGGATACATCCTTTCGGTTGCTCTGGATGAGAACAACGAAGCAATCGGATATAAATTTGTCCGCGTAGGAAAAATGCTTGAATCGATTCGCCACGGTATGGACCCGAAAGAGGCGTATGAACAGAATATCGGTACATACGGTCGCTATGAAAATGCTGCCAAATATATCGATCCACGCGAAGAATAAGGAACAGGAGGGAAACTATCATGGCGAAATTTGAAGGACAGGAAAGAAGAATGCCTAAAATTGAGGCAGCTCTGAAGGAATATGGAATGACCTCTCTGGAAGAAGCCAGAGACCTGTGTCTCTCCAAAGGGATCGACGTGGAGTCCATCGTCAAAGGCGTACAGCCAATCGCTTTTGAAAACGCAGTATGGGCATACACCCTGGGCGCTGCTATCGCTCTGAAAAAGGGCATCACCAAGGCAGCAGAGGCAGCAGAGGCCATCGGTATCGGACTCCAGGCATTCTGCGTGCCGGGCTCGGTTGCAGAAAACCGCAAGGTAGGTCTGGGACATGGTAACCTGGGCGCAATGCTGCTGCGGGAAGAGACCAACTGCTTCTGCTTCCTGGCAGGTCACGAATCCTTTGCAGCTGCTGAAGGTGCAATCGGTATCGCAAGAACCGCCAATAAAGCAAGAAAGTCCCCGCTGCGCGTCATCCTCAATGGTTTGGGCAAGGATGCAGCTTACATCATCTCCCGAATCAACGGCTTTACCTATGTGGAAACCCAATATGACTACTTCACCGGCGAGCTGACCGTAGTTCGCGAGGTTGCTTTCTCCGATGGAGATAAAGCGAAGGTCAGATGCTTCGGCTGCGATGACGTACAGGAAGGCGTAGCGGTTATGCAGATGGAAAAGGTAGACGTTTCCATCACCGGCAACTCCACCAACCCAACCCGCTTCCAGCATCCGGTAGCAGGTACCTATAAAAAATGGTGTGTGGAAAACGGCGTGAAGTATTTCTCGGTTGCTTCCGGCGGCGGTACCGGCAGAACCCTGCACCCGGACAACATGGCAGCAGGTCCTGCTTCCTACGGTATGACCGATACCATGGGCAGAATGCACTCGGATGCACAGTTCGCAGGTTCTTCCTCCGTTCCGGCTCACGTTGAGATGATGGGTCTGATCGGTATGGGCAACAACCCGATGGTCGGTGCTACCGTTGCCTGCGCTGTTGCAGTAGAAGAAGCAAATAAATAGTACCTTTTCACAGGTGAGCAAAGGGTGGACCGCAGGGTCCGCCCTTTTTCTTATCGGATTTTTCACATCTTCCACTGGAAAATGTGGAAAACAAGGCATAATGCTGATTTTACCGGATGCTCTTTGTGCGTTCTTTCGGATTCTCGGAAAAGACAAAATGTTGTATAATAGAAAGAAGTCCCCTGTAAGGTGCGATACTCGATCGTAATCTGCCGCAGGACAGGGGAATTTGAGAATAGCAAGGAATAAAAAATGGAGGAATCACCCATGATAGAAGACCCAAGAAAGCAACAGATGAAGGCACTCAAAGGAGAGATGGTGCGCAACATCATCATTTCTTTGTTGATTGCCGTCGTCATCTTCGTCGGCTTGAGCGGACTGCCGCTGTCGGGCGCTCCCAAGGCAAAGCAGATTGCTTCTGCGCAGGCGACCTTTGACGGAAAGACGGTGGAGGTTTCGCAGCAGGATATGCAGATTGCTGCCGATTTGGCGGGCGGTCTGCGCAGATGGTTTGGCAAAACCGAGCAGACGATGCCGCGCGCCTACATCACCTATCAGCTGACCAACGGGACACAGGTGGTCATCGGCGCCAACGAGCACACCATTTATGAAAACGGGAACTACTATCCCAACAAAGGGGAAAAGGGAAAGCTGTTTGAACAGGTGGTAGAAGGGCTGTTCTTCGGTGGAGAAATCCCCGCGCAGCCACAAGGAAAATAAAGAGTAAGGGATGAAATTGGGATGAAGACATTGATTTTTAACGGCTCCGCAAGAAAAAACGGAGAAACGCAGAGCATGATCGATGCACTGACAGCACAGCTGGAGGGTGAATACAAGATTGTAAATGCTCATAGCTGCAACGTGCGCGCCTGCATCGACTGCCGTTACTGCTGGGAGCACCCGGAATGCAGCATACAGGACGGCTGGCAGGAAATTGACAGCTACCTCAGAGAGTGTGACAACGTGGTCATTGCTTCGCCGGTCTATTTTTGCGAAATCACCGGTCCGGTGCTCAGCGTGCTCAGCAGGATTCAGGTCTATTGGGCAGCCAAGACCTTCCGCCATGAAAAGCTGCTGGAAAAACCAAAGCGCGGCGGGATGATTCTGCTGGGCGGAGGACAGGGCACGGCGACCGCATCGATGAACACCTCGGCGGTGCTGCTGCGCCAGATGAATGCCAAAGAGATTTTTGATCCGGTCTGCTGTTTTGCCACCGACCACCATCATGCGCTGGAGGACGAAGAAACCATGGCAGATTTGAAAAAATTTGCGCAATTTTTAAATAGAAAGTAAAAAGCAGCGCAAAAAGTTTTCTTCTTTCCGACCGAAAAAGAAGAAAAAAGGAAGAAAAAGAAAAGAAAAGGCAAAATTCCCAAATTACAAAGTATACAAGAAACACGATATTTTATTCTTTTGAAAGCGAAGCAAAAACGGAGAAATTCCGCAGTTTGCTTCGCTTTGCTTTTGTAGTAAAATCAAATTGAGAAAAATGTGTTTGCATAAAGGACAAATGTTTTCCTAAAGTGGAAGAATATTCTAATGGCGACAGAAAACAGTTGTGCAACTTGCTGGGATTGAGAAAAGAACGGCAGAGTGCATTTTAGATGAATAGGAAAATCATGTACAAAATGCATAATAATCTGAGCGGATTGTACCTAAAAGATAAAAAACTTTGTGATTTCAGTGGATAATTTAAAATAGATATGAACAAATATGATGAAAATGAATCAGATTATTAAGAATCTATGGACAAATCCGTCAAATTACGATATAATGAAATCACCGACAAACAAATTGTTGAGGAGGAAAATGTATGGAAGCTTTTTTGGATCAATTGAATGAAGTGGTATTAACGCTCCAGGACTTTATGTCCGGTAAACTGTTGGTAGTACTTCTGGTAGGTACTGGTTTGTGGTTCACCATCCGTCTGGGCGGTGTACAGTTTACTCAGTTCGGTCGTGCTTTTAAATCCGTTTTCGGCAACATCAAACTCAACGGTGAAAAAGCAGGCAAAGACGGTATGACCTCTTTCCAGTCTTTGGCAACCGCGATTGCTGCTCAGGTAGGTACAGGTAACCTTGCCGGTGCTGCAACCGCAATGGTAATGGGTGGTCCTGGTGCTATCTTCTGGATGTGGATATCCGCAATCTTCGGCATGGCAACCATCTTCGTAGAGGCATCCCTGGCTCAGAAATATAAGACAACCGATGAAACCGGCGAGGTAACCGGCGGACCTGTATACTACATCCGCGCAGCTTACAAAGGCACTCTGGGTAAAGTCCTTGCAGGTGCATTTGCAATCCTGATTATCCTGGCTCTGGGCTTCTTCGGCAACATGGTACAGTCCAACTCGATCGGTGACGCTTTCAAGGGCGCATTCGGTATCAACCCTCTGTTCGTTGGTATCGCAGTTGCTATCCTGGCAGCATTCATCTTCTTGGGCGGCATTGGACGTATCGCATCTGTAACTGAGAAGCTGGTTCCAATCATGGCTGGTTTCTACATCATCGGCGCCCTTGTTCTGATCATCATGAACATCGGCAATCTGCCAAACGTAATCAGAATGATCTTTGTCGGTGCATTTAATCCAGAAGCTGCTATCGGTGGTTTTGCCGGCGTAGCAGTATCTCAGGCTATCAAATACGGTGTTGCCCGTGGTCTGTTCTCCAACGAAGCTGGTATGGGTTCCACTCCACATGCACACGCAGTAGCAAAAGTAAAACATCCTTGTGACCAGGGTCTGGTAGCTATGATGGGCGTATTTATCGACACCCTCATCATCCTGAACCTGACTGCTTTCGCAGTAATGATTACTGGTCAGCTGAACACCTACAACCAGGACCTGACCGGCGCTGCTCTGACTCAGGCTGCATTCACCGCAGGCTTTGGTAAATTCGGTGCAATCTTCATCGCAATCTGTATGTTCTTCTTCGCATTCTCCACCATCATCGGCTGGTACTTCTTTGGTGAGAAGAACGTAAGATACCTGTTCAGCAAACATGCAAACCTGGCAACCAAGATTTATGCGGCTCTGGTAGTTGTATTCATTGTTCTTGGTTCTACCCTGAAGGTAAACCTGGTTTGGAACCTCTCCGACCTGTTCAACAGCTTGATGGTAATCCCGAACGTACTGGGTCTGTGGGCACTGTCCGGTACTGCAAAAGAGCTGTATGAAGACTGGAAGAAACAGGCTCCTGCAAAAGTTAAATAAGAGATTACGTATACATCACGATACATGTCTATCTAGGGGAAAAGCGTCCGAAAGGGCGCTTTTTTCCTTTGTGTAAAAAGGCGCCCATGAACCACTTGACGGATGCTTTGCCATATACTATAATAAAGCCGAAAACTGAATGGTCGAAATACAGGTGCAGATGCACAAAAGGAACCGGGTGAAAATCCCGGACAAGACCGTTGCCGTGTTTAGCTCAAAGGGATGTGCAGAGAAAAGCTTTCTCAGCCACTGGAAAATTCCGGGAAGGCGCACATACCGCTGATTTCAGCAGCTATCAGTCGGAATACTTGCCTGTGTTTTACTCGTTTCCAAACGGGTGTTGTCTGTTTTCTACGGAACTCTGGAAAACAGATGAAGAAACTGTGGAGAGCAGCATGGTTCAAAGATATTTTGAAGGATGCTTTGCTTTGCTGTTTTGTCAACACAAGACATCGTTTGGAAAATTCCGAACGGTGTCTTTTTTATGTCAATCTCCGGTCGGAAAAGGAGTGACCATGATCCATCAGAAAGAAAAGAGGAAGCGTTATGGAACAAAAAACAAAAATATGGCTCAGTGACTTTTTGATTTTAAACTTTGGTACCCTGCTGACAGCGATTGGAAGCTACTTTTTTAAATTTCCAAATAACTTTTCTACCGGTGGCGTCACCGGTATTTCGGTCGTGCTTGCCCACTACTACCCGCAGCTGAGCAACGGTACCATTGTATCAGTCATCAATATCGCCCTGATGGTGGTCGGTCTGCTGCTGCTGGGCAAGGAGTTCGGATTTAAAACCTTTTATGTCACCATTGCTTTTTCGGCAATGCTCAAGATATTTGAAGTTCTCTTTCCGCTGACGAAGCCTTTGACCGACCAGCCGTTTATGGAGCTGCTGCTGGGCGTTTTCCTGCCGGCGTGGGGTTCGGCGTTGCTGTTTAACATCGGTTCCTCCACCGGTGGTACCGACATCATTGCGATGGTCGTCAAAAAATACTTTAAATGTCACATCGGAAAGGCGCTGTTGGTGGTAGACTTTTTTATCACGGTAATGACCTTTGTTGCCTTCGGTCCGACCACAGGGTTATTCTCGATGGTGGGTCTGGTGATTCGTTCCTTTGCGGTTGACTTTTTCCTGGAGGACATGAACACCTATAAGTCCTTTACCATCATTACTGACAAACCGGAGCAGATTTACAACTTTATTACCATCACCCTCCATCGCGGAGCGACCGTCTACCATGCGGAAGGCTTGTATGAACACACCGACAAGACGGTTATCCTGACGGCGCAGAATAAGAAACAGGGAATTCGTTTGCAGGAAGCCATTAAGCAGGCGGACCCGCACGCCTTTGTGTTGATTACCAACACCAGCGAAGTCATTGGAAAAGGATTCCGCGGCGGTAACTAAAAAAACAAGAGCAAAACAAACGCCTGCTTTGGAAAAAAAGCAGGCGTTTTTGTTCAAATTTTCGTTGACGGGAAATAGATAGATTGGTACAATGGTAAAAAGGAATTTAAAACGGCGCAGTTTGTACCGAACAGGGGGAAAATCGGATGGAAATATTAAAGCAACGAATTTTGAAGGACGGTAAGGTCAAGGAAGGAAATGTGCTGAAGGTGGACAGCTTTTTGAATCACCAGATGGACATCCGCCTGCTGGATGAAATCGGCAGGGAGTTTCGCCGCCGCTTTGCAGGGGAAGAAATCAACAAGATTTTGACCATCGAAGCGTCGGGCATTGGAATTGCTGTGGCAGCCGCACCACACTTTGACTATGCTCCGGTCGTTTTTGCTAAAAAAAGCAAGTCGAAGAATCTGGATGGGGAGCTGTACACCTCGCAGGTCACCTCCTTCACCAGAGGAACCACCTTTGATGTGCAGGTTTCCAAAAAATATCTCAACCCGGGTGACCGCGTGCTGATTATTGATGACTTTCTGGCTAAGGGACAGGCGTTGCTGGGTCTGCTGGACATTGTGGAGCAGTCGGGCGCAACCGCAGTCGGCTGCGGCATTGTCATCGAAAAAGGCTTCCAGGAGGGCGGACAGATGCTGCGGGAGAAGGGAATCCGCCTGGAATCGCTGGCAATCATCGACCGGTTTGAGGATGGCAGACCGATTTTTCGTGACTAAATAACAGAAAGGGGACTTTGGAATGCGGATGTACGATTTGATCGAGAAGAAAAAGCGGGGACACGCCTTAGACAAGGCTGAAATCTGCTGGATGATCCAGTCTTATACCGCAGGGCAGATCCCTGATTATCAGATGGCAGCCTTTTTGATGGCAGTTTGCTTTCAGGGGATGGATTTGCAGGAAACCACCGAGATGACGCTGGCAATGGCACACTCGGGACAGATGGCAGATTTAAGCGGCATTGCCGGTGTGAAGGTGGACAAGCACTCCACAGGCGGTGTGGGCGACAAGACCACCCTGATTGCAGCTCCGATGGCTGCTGCCTGCGGGATTCCGATTGCCAAGATGTCCGGCAGAGGGCTGGGCTTCACCGGCGGCACGGTGGATAAGCTGGAATCCATCCCGGGTTACCGCACAGTGCTGCCGCGGGAGGAATTTTTCGAGATTGTCAACGAGGTCGGCATCTCCCTCATCGGGCAGAGCGGGGAGATGGCAGTCGCAGACAAAAAAATCTACGCCTTGCGGGATGTGACAGCGACGGTGGACAGCCTGCCGCTGATTGCTTCGAGCATTATGAGCAAGAAGATTGCTGCCGGAGCGGACGCAATCCTGCTGGATGTCAAGACCGGAAGCGGCGCCTTTATGAAAACAAGGGAGCAGTCGGCTGCTCTGGCAAGGACGATGGTCGGCATCGGCAATCGGGCAGGCAGAAGGACCGCGGCGCTGATCACCGATATGGACACACCGTTGGGTAATACGGCAGGCAATGCCATCGAGGTTCAGGAGGCAATCTGGACGCTGCGTGGAAAGGGTCCTGCCGATTTGACCGAGCTGTGTATCCACCTGGCAGGCAACATGCTCTGGCTGGCAGGTCAAGGAGAGCCGGAGGACTGCCTGCGCAGGGCAGCAGCATCCTTGCAGGACGGCAGCGCCTACCGGTGCTTCTACCGGATGGTGCAGCGGCAGGGCGGCGATGTCAGCTATCTCGAGCAACCGGAAAAATTCCAGCTGGCTCCGGTTTATCCGATACAGGCGCCGCAGGATGGCTATATTGCCTCGATGCAGACCGATGAGATTGGCAACGTGGTCGCCTTGCTGGGAGCAGGCAGAGAAAGAAAAGAGGATGCGGTCGATGCCGGAGCGGGTATCCGCTTTACAGCAAAGACCGGTGCGAAGGTCTGCAAAGGACAGACGATTGCTCTGCTGTACACCCATCGTCCCGAGCGGGTGCAGGAGGCAACCGAGCGGTATGTAAATGCGCTGCATTTTTCGCAGTCGGCGCCGTCACCGTCCGCTTTGATACAAGAGCGCATTACCGAAGTATAAAAAAGGACTCCCCTCGGGAGTCCTTTTTCTTTTGCTATTTTACCTTGCGGATGATACCGATTGGAGTTTGTTCCAGCGACTGACCCAGCGGGTTGTCCTTGAGGATTTTGACCAGCAGGTCGCGGTCCATGGATGGGTCGGAGGTGCCAAGGATCTGACCCTCCAGGTCGTTGATGTCGGTGATGGCTACCTTGATACCGCCCAGACACTGGGACATCTTCTGTGCAGTTTCGTCCGGCTGCGCAGGACCCAAAACGACATATTCATTGTACGGCGGCAGGGTGTAGTCGCAAGGACCGTCGATGGAGCGTGCTTTGTATCCGGCAATGGTGTAGAACCAGCCGCGCTTGTGGAACAGCTTGCCCACCGCAGAAACAGCAGCAGCAAACAGAATCCTTGGAGTACCGCATTCCTGCAGCGCCATCTCCATCGTTTCCGGGATGCCCAGACCGATGCCGTATGGAGTTTTGAGGACAAATTTGCACAGGAATTTTGCCAGCGGGCGCGGGTGGATGTCCTTCATCGGGATGGCGCGGCGCTGGGTGCAGGCAACTGCCTTTTCGGTCATAAAGACGATGTCGTCCGGCTGGGCGTATGGCTTGGCATACTTTTCGATGACCTGACATACATCATCCTTATCGGTGATGACATGGGTGCGGATTGCAAGACGCTGGTATGAAACGCCATCCACCTGGATGACCTCATTCTTTCCTTCATTTACGATATAGCTTTCTTCGCTCATTTTTCACAGTCCTTTCAAAGACGGATGCACCGCTTTGTGCGCATCCTTTTCCAGACAGACCTCGGTCGCCTGTAAACATATCCTTATTTTACCCCAAAAAAAAGATAAACTCAATATTGTGGGGAAATTTTATCGACAGTTTGTCAAAGGCGGCAATTTGTGTACAACAGGCGGTGGATTTGTGTATCAATCTGCCAACGACCCGGCAGAATTGGAAAATAAAAAATTGCGACGAGTGAAAAAAGTCTCTTTTCATCCACAGGGATGTGTTATATAATTAAAAAAGCGAAGAGAAAGGTCCGGGAGGAAAAGCAAGATGGTGTTTTCAAATCTGTTTTTTATTTATCTGTTTTTGCCGTTGAATCTGATTTTATATTTTATATCGTCCAACAAAACCTGGCGCAATGGGGTGCTGTTGGCTTTTTCCCTCTTTTTTTATGCGTGGGGAGAGCCAGTGTGGGTGTTTATGCTGATGCTCACCGCCTTTCTGGATTACACCTGGGCAAGGTGTATCGAATATTTTCGCCTGAGCGGGCAGAGCCGCCGGATGAAGCTGGCGCTGGCAGCCTCGCTGCTGTTTGATTTAGGGATGCTGGGCGTTTTTAAGTACAGCGGGTTTTTTGTGGAGAATTTGAATCTTCTGACCGGTCTTTCTCTGCCGGTTCCGCAGATTTCTCTGCCCATCGGTATCTCCTTTTATACCTTTCAAACCATCAGCTATGTGCTGGATGTCTACCGCGGGCAGGTGCCGGCGCAGAAAAGCTACTGCAAATATTTGATGTACCTGTCGAGCTACCATCAGCTGGTGGCAGGACCGATTGTGCGGTACAGCGATGTGGCAGCACAGATTGAGGAGCGCCACACCACCCCGCAGGACATGAGCGAGGGCATCACTCGCTTTTGCATCGGCTTGACTAAAAAGGTGGTGGTTGCCAATGCAGCAGGCAAACTGGTGGAGCAGTATCTGAATGCGCCTTTGCAGGAGCTTTCGGTAGCGGGCGCGTGGTTTGGGGTTCTGCTCTATTCCATCCAGCTCTATTATGATTTCTCTGCCTATTCGGATATGGCAATCGGGCTGGGCAGGATGTTTGGATTTCATTATCACACCAACTTCAACTACCCGTATCTTGCCAAATCGGTCACCGATTTTTGGCGCAGGTGGCATATTTCGCTGGGCAGCTTCTTTCGGGACTATGTTTACATCCCGCTGGGCGGCAACCGCAGGCACCAGCTGCTGAATATCAGCGTGGTGTGGCTGCTGACCGGACTGTGGCATGGCGCCAGTTGGAACTTTGTGCTGTGGGGCGCCTTTTATGGAATCCTGCTGATGGTGGAAAAGCTGGGACTGCTGCGCTGGCTGCAAAGGATGCCGGTGGTGTTTTCCCATCTGTATCTGCTGTTTGTTACCTTGATTGGCTGGACCCTCTTTTACACCACCGACCTGAGCCGTCTGGCAGGCTATTTTCAGGTGATGTTCGGCGGGTCGGGTAATCCGCTGACCGACCCGCAGCTTTCCATCACCTTTGCAAATCACCTCTTCTGGCTGCTGGCAGCGCTGCTGTTCTGCCTGCCGCTGACCCAGTGGTGCAAGAATCGTCTGGAGAGCTGGGTGGTACAGGACGGCAGAGGGCAGGGCAGACAGGCGCTTGTTTCCATCGGGACAGCGATGATGAATGTAGCGCTGCTGCTGGTGTGTACAGCGCTTCTGGTAGGGGACAGCTACAATCCGTTTTTATATTTCCGTTTTTGATGGCGTTAATCACCGGTCAAGGCGCTGCCCGGAAAAGGCAGTTGCCCTGTCGGTGGCAATAAGGAGGAGCTATGAAACAATCAAACCGCTCTCAGCAGCTGTATCTGGTCAACGTCAGTGTGGTGATTATGCTGCTGGTCCTGGTGGGAATCCTGGCAGTCGTTCTGCCCAAGCCCACCGTTTCCGAGGTGGAAAAAAGAGAGCTTGCAGCAAAGCCGCAGTGGAGCCTGCGCAGCTGGTTTTCCGGCGAGTATGCCGAGCAGTACGATGCCTACTATGCCGACACCTTTCCGCAGAGGGAGCAGCTGGTGTCGCTGGCATCGAAGCTGGAACAGATGCAGGGTGTTCACCCGGATGATGTTCGCATCCATCCGGCAGGAGGAAATGCTCAGCAAAGCCAGCAGCTGCCGCAGCCTGAGCCGGAAGCTGAGCAGGAGCCACAGCAAGAGCTGGCAGAAGAGCCGCAGTCCCCGACAGTTGACTATGACGCTTACAGCGACCCGAATGCACCGGGAAACGGCTTGAGCGAACAGGGAACCGCAGGCGAGCAGGTGGGCAGCCTGTTTTTGTACCGCAATATGGGGATGCAGATTTTCGGCTCCAGTCAAACGTTGTCGGAAGAGTATGCGCGGGTCATCAGCTCCTATGCCCAGCAGCTGAATGGGGTACAGGTGTACAATCTGATTGCACCGACCTCCATCGAATTTTATCTGCCGGAAAAATATCAGGGCATTGCAAGCAGCGAGCGGGAAAATATCGACTTTGTGGCACAGCAGATGAGCGACAAGGTCATCTCGGTGGATGCGTACAGCCAGATTGAAAAGAATCGGGAGGATTACCTGTATTTCCGCACCGACCACCACTGGACGGCACGCGGCGCTTATGAGGCATACATCGCCTTCTGCAAATCGGCAGGGTTGACCCCGGTTTCGCTCGAGGAGATGGAGCATCAGCAGATTGACGGATTTTTGGGTACCTTTTACAGTCAGACCCATGACAGTCAGCTGGCACAGACACCGGATTTTGTGGAATACTTTGTTCCGCCGGTTCAAACGACCACCACCCGCTATCAAACGGGTGCGCCGTTTACGCCGATTGACAGCAGCATCTTTGCTTCCTATGCAACCGGCGGACAGAACACATACAGCGTTTTTCTGCACGGGGATTTTCCGTTGACCCACATCCAGACGGACAACCGCACCGGCAGAAAGATCCTTCTGGTCAAAGAATCTTACGGGAATGCCTTTGCTCCCTTTTTAGCCTGCAACTTCGATGAGGTCTATATTGTGGACCAGCGGTATTTTGAACTGGGTCTGGTCGATTTTGTCAAGGAACATGGCATCACCGACCTGCTGTTTTTAAACAACATCTTTGCAGTCAATACCGATGTGCGCATCCGGGAACTCAGCCGCATCCAAAACCAGAGGTACCAGCCAATTTCTCAACAGCCGGTGCAGCAGCCGACCCAGCAGACGCAGGAAATCGAGAAAGAAGCGGAAGAGCAGAGAGAGGAAATGAGCAATCAATCGAAAGAACAGGCAGAGAAGCAGGAGAACGAAACACCGTCAAAGCCATCCAAAACAGAGGACCCGCCCAGGAGGTTAGGTCATAGAGAGTAAGCAGATGAGAAAAGAGGAGGGACAGGATGCGCAGGATAATGAAGCGGTTGGGAGCAGTGGCAGTAATCTTCTTGCTCCTTTCTGGATGTACACAACAGGCGGTGCAGAAGGAGCAGGAGGAACAGCCGCGGACGATGTCGATGGTGATTGCCTCCGATGCACCGACGAGCATCCAACTGGCAGCGCAGGAATTTGCCAACCGTCTGGCATACTATTCAGATGGGGAACTGGAGATTTCATTGAGTGCCAGCGACCAGCTGGATGCTGTGCTGACAGCGGACGACACCCAGTTTGCTTTTGTGGAAAACGAGCGGTTGAGCAAAACCATCGAGCAACTGGAAACCTTTGCGCTGCCCTTCTTTTTTCAGGATGCCGATTATCTGTTCAGTGGGCTGAATTCCGAGCGCACCCGCAGGCAGCTCAATCGTCTGTTGGAAGAGGAGTATCCGATGGAAATTCAGATGTCGGTGGTGTACGGCTACGAGGATTTGGCAGCGGATGCAACGGTTGATTTGACCGATTTTCGCAAACGCTATCCATTGGCGGTCACCCGTTCCTTCTTCTCGCAGGAGCAGCAACAGGAGATTGGTGCATTGGAAATCGAAGGGGAAGAGCCGTTGCAGATGCTGCTGGACAAAGAGGTGGAAATCGCGCCGGTGGAGCTAAGCGAGCTGGTACAGACCGTGCAATCTCAGGACAGTGCACTGGTGCTGTTGGAAAGCTCTCACCAACTGAAACCGGCTTATCTGATGATGCAAACCGGTTTGTATGGACAGCTGACACCAAAGCAGCAGGCGGCGGTGGAGCAGGCGGTGGTGATGGCGTGCGGATACTGCCGCACCGTTGCCGACCAGAACCGTCAGGAAAACCTGGAGCAGCTGCGCCAGTTGGGCGTGCAGATAGAACCGGTCAACCGAGAAAAGTATCTTGCACTGTTGGCAGACATCTACCAGTATGATGCGGGCAATATGCTCTATCGACCGGATGCCGAGCTGGACCAGATGGTGCGCAGCGATGCGGTCAAATACAGTGTTTCTTAAAAAGGAAGGGGGCTACGGCTCTCCTTCTTTTTTGATTTGCCGATATTTTTGATAAAAGAAGAGAGCAGCCAGCACCAGACATGGCATCAGTAGACCTGCGATGCCAAACAGCTGCAAGCCGGCGTAGATGCTCAGCAAGGTTACCAGCGGCGGCAGACCGATGCTTTTTCCCACCAGTTTTGGTTCCAACAGGCTGCGGAGCAGGTTGATGGCAAGATACAACAGCAGCAGCCCGAATCCCAGCAGGCGGTTGCCCTGAAAAAGCGAGATAACCGCCCAGGGAATCAGGATAAAACCGATGCCGATGACCGGCAGCAGGTCCAGCAGGGAGGTCAGCAGAGCGACCGGGAAAAAGTTGGGAACCTCCAGCAGCCATAGACCGCAGGAAAGCGCAGAGAAGGTCACTGCCATTAAAATCAGGTAGGCTTTTGCCATGCAAAATAGGGTGGAAAAGAGAAAGTGCTTCATCTCACAGGCAAGCGAACGCAGCGAGGGCGGAAGCAGGCGGAGCAGAAACTGGGTCACACGCGGGTAGTCCAGCGAGATAAAACTGGAGCAGAGGATGGTGACCACCACGCCAAAGAAAAAATGAGGCGTACAGGCAGCAAAAGAGGTACAGCACTTCAGCAGGGAAGAGGACAGGGAAGCGGACAGTTGGGCAGCGGCTGCGGAAAAGCTTTGCCGCCACAGGGCGACGGTCTGGGCAAGGTCGGGAGAAAAGTGGGACAAAAAACGGCTGAGCCATTCGAAGAAATCAGCAGTAGCAGGCAGAAAAACCGTCCGATAAAGCTGTGGCGCGCGTGCGGTCAGGGAGGAAAACCAGCTCCACAACAGCAGGAGCGCCAGCCAGAGCAGCAGACCCAAAAGCAGGTAGAACAGGGTCATCACAAAGGCAGCAGCGCGGCGCCGACGCAGATGCAGCTTTTGGGAAAAGAGCAGCGACACCGGACGCAGCAGGGCAGCGATTGTCAGACCAAGCCAAAAGGGAAGGGTGGCGGGTAGGAAAAAACGCAGGACCAGCCAGCCAAGGAAAAGCAAACTGCCGACTGCCAGAGCAATCGCAATCAATTTATCTGCCGCTTTCATTCCATTTCCTCCTTCACCGTTTCAATATCTTGTGTCCATTAGTGTGCCCGAAGAGCTTGAAGGGATGAAAGAGAAATATTTCCCGGGAAAAGCTTCCTGAATTGGGGAAAAAGCGAAAATTGCCCGGGAAATTATTTTCCGGGCAATGATTTTTGAAAACAGCGAAGAATATGGCAAATCAAAAAATCTGAGTTGACAAACAAAACAAAACGTGGTAGATTAAAGTATACCCAAAAGTCAATACCACATAAATCGATGAGAAGGAAGTAAAACGACCAGCGCACTCACAGAGAGCCGGCGGCAGCTGAAAGACCGGCAGAAAGCGGGATCGACAAGGTAGCCTTTGAGAGTATGCCGAACGGCGGGAGGACCGCTCAGTAGACCATAACGGCTGAACCCCGTTACCGGTTCGGGGTGTTTTTTTAAGCACCTGCCGAGTGGGCAGAATCCTCTGCCAAAAAAGGTGGTACCGCAGGAAATGATCTCCTGTCCTTTGTATAAAAGCAAAGGACGGGAGTTTTTTTATTTCCCAAAACATTTATTTTTAAATACGCAAATACACAAGGAGGAAACACCATGAAAGAACTTTCCAAGGTTTACGACCCGAAACAGGTTGAGGACCGCACCTATCAGTTCTGGCTGGACGGCGGCTATTTTCACGCTGAACCAAACCCGGACAAAAAACCGTACACCATCGTAATCCCGCCACCGAACATCACCGGTCAGCTGCACATGGGACACGCGCTGGATGAAACCTTGCAGGACATCCTCATCCGCTTCCGCAGGATGCAGGGCTATGAGACCCTCTGGCTGCCGGGCACCGACCACGCTTCCATTGCAACCGAGGCAAAGATTGTAAACGCAATGAAGGAAGAGGGTCTGACCAAGGAGGATTTGGGCAGAGAAGGCTTCCTGGAGCGCGCATGGGAATGGAAGCGCAAATACGGCGGCAGAATCATCGAGCAGCTCAAAAAACTTGGTTCTTCCTGCGACTGGGAGAGAGAACGCTTCACCCTCGATGAAGGATGCTCGCAGGCAGTCAAAGAGGTCTTTGTCAACCTCTACAACAAAGGCTTGATTTATCAGGGCGAGCGCATCATCAACTGGTGCCCGCACTGCATGACCTCCATCTCGGATGCAGAGGTTGAATATGAGGAGCAGGCAGGACATTTCTGGCATCTGCGCTACCCGCTCAGCGACGGCAGCGGAGAGGTCATCCTGGCAACCACCCGCCCGGAAACAATGCTGGGCGATACCGCTGTTGCTGTTAACCCGAAGGATGAACGTTACCAGAAGCTGATTGGCAAAACCGTCATCCTGCCGCTGGTCAACCGTGAGATTCCGATTGTCGGTGATGACTATGTCGATATGGAATTTGGTACCGGCGTTGTAAAAATCACTCCGGCACACGACCCGAACGACTATGAGGTTGGACGCCGCCACGACCTGCCAATCCTCAAGGTGATGAACGATGATGCTACCATGACCGCTGCCTGCGGCAAATATGCAGGTATGGAGCGCTATGAGGCAAGAAAAGCCATCGTGAAGGATTTGGAAGAGCAAGGCTATCTGCTGAAGGTGGAGGACCACACCCACAATGTAGGAACCTGCTACCGCTGCGGCACCACCGTTGAACCGATGGTTTCCAAACAGTGGTTCGTCAAGATGGAGCCGCTGGCAAAACCGGCAATCGACGTTGTCCGCAACGGACAGATCAAGCTCATCCCGGAGCGTATGGACAAGACCTACTATAACTGGATGGAAAACATCAAAGACTGGTGTATCTCCCGTCAGCTGTGGTGGGGTCATCGCATCCCGGCGTACTACTGCGAAAGCTGCGGAGAGGTCATCGTTGCCAAGGAAGCTCCGTCTGTTTGTCCGAAGTGCGGCAGCACCCACCTGCATCAGGATGAGGACACCCTGGACACCTGGTTCAGCTCGGCACTGTGGCCCTTCTCTACTCTGGGTTGGCCAAACAACACCGAGGAGCTCAAATACTTCTACCCGACCAGCACTCTGGTGACCGGCTATGACATCATCTTCTTCTGGGTAGCCAGAATGATTTTCTCCGGCTTGGAACACATGGGCGACATCCCGTTTAACACCGTTTTGTTCCACGGTCTGGTTCGCGATGCCCAGGGCAGAAAGATGAGCAAATCGCTCGGCAACGGTATCGACCCGCTGGAAATCATCGACCAGTACGGTGCAGATGCGCTGCGCTTCACCCTTGCCACCGGCAATACACCGGGCAACGATATGCGCTTCAGCGATGAGAAGGTCATTGCCAGCCGCAACTTTGCCAACAAGATTTGGAACGCTTCCCGCTTTGTTCTGATGAACCTCAAGGATGAGCAGATGGATTTGGCTCTGCCGCTCGATCAGCTTGCCATCGAGGACAAATGGGTGCTGACCAAGTACAACACCCTGGTCAAAGAGGTCACCGATAACCTTGAGAAGTTTGAGCTGGGCATTGCAGTCAGCAAGCTGTACGACTTTATCTGGGATGTTTTCTGCGACTGGTATGTTGAGCTGGCAAAATCCCGCCTGTGGGAGGATGGAGCCGAAGCAGAGGTCGCCAGAAAGGTTCTGGTCTATGTGATGGGCAACACCCTCAAGCTGCTGCATCCGTTCATGCCGTTCATCACCGAGGAAATCTGGCAGGCGCTGCCGCATGAAGGCGAAAGCATCATGGTTTCCCAGTGGCCGGTTTATGAGGAAAGCCTCAACTTTGCAGCCGAGCAGGCAGAGTTTGAAAAGGTGATGGATGCCATCAAGGCAGTCCGCGCCCGCCGCAGCGAGATGAATGTACCTCCGTCCAAGAAGGCTACCCTGTACATCGAAACCGCTTCGCAGGAAATCTTTAATCTTTCCACCCCGTTCCTGACCCGTCTGGCATGGGCAGATGAGATTATCCTGAGCACACCGGATGACCCGAACGGCTGCGTTCAGGTCATCACCGACAGCGCAAAGGTTTATATGCCGCTGTCGCAGCTGGTGGACCGCGACAAGGAGATTGCCCGCTTGACCAAGGAGAAGCAGGCTTGTGAAAAGGACATTGCGTTCCTCTCCGGCAAGCTGAACAACCCCGGCTTTGTAGCAAAGGCTCCCGAAAAGGTCATCAACGACCAGAAAGCCAAGCTGGAAAAAGCACAGGAACTGCTGGCAAAGATTGAATCGAGCCTGGCAGCTTTCAACAACTAAACCGTGTAATTGTGGAAAAACAAGCGCCGGAACGCATCTGCGTTCCGGCGCTTTTGTGCTGTTTTAGAGACTAATTTTAAAGGAATATTCCTCTCCGTTGTACTCAAAATCGCCCGAAAACCAGAGTCCACTGTTGTTGGAAGGGACAGATCGGGTGAGCCGCAGGTCAGTCGCAAACTCACTGCCCTCAAAGGAGACGGGTTGCAGACCCTTGCCGTAGATTTGCGTGTTGCGCACGGTGATGTTTTCTGCCGTTTCGTAGGAGAGGGTGAGGCGGTGGATGCGCAAGCCGTTGCCCTGCTTTGTATAGTCGTAGGTAAAGACTCCCTTGATGATGCCCTCCTCCGGCAGGATGTCCTCCAGGACATAGGAGTACTCAGGTGGGAGAACGTAGAAGGCTCCCTTACAGATGGTGTCCTCCTCAAACTCATAGACACGAACGCGGTGGGCGGGGAGAGCATTGTAGCGGGTTTCCACAAAAACAGTGTCCGGTTTGTCCGGGTTGCCCGGTGTGTCGTCAAAGACGGTCTCAAAGGAGAGTGGGTTGGTGTCGTAGTCCACTTGCTCCGCTTTGGAGCAGCCGCTTAGACAAAACAGCACAGCCAGCAGGAGAGCAACAGTACGAGTCCATTTTTTCAACATCATTTCACCTTACCTTTCCGACAGATTTCAATGGTTTCTTTTCTCCACTTTATCATATTGCTTCATGCAATTCAATAGATATAGAAAAAATCAATCGGGGAAAAATACAGACCTTTTATCATATTTCCTCCTTGGGGATAGGGTTAGATGCGGGATGAAAAGGAGTATTCTTCACCTTTATAGGTAATCACACCACGGAAAATCAGGTTGTTTCCAAGGTCAGTCACGATGGGAGACACACGGTCGAGGTCGGCGGTGATAGAAAGGATGCCGTCCGTTTCCTCGATGGTGAGCGGAATCTTTTGATTTTGCAGATGAAACTGCGGTGTGCCACGGTACTCCAAAACCACATCGGTCAAGGAACAGTCCTGCAACTCGATTTTCATAGAAAAAGCAGACAGAACAGATGGCTCATATCCTTCTTCCTCTTCGATTTGTATGTCGTAGATTCCGCGGACGATGCAGCGATTTAAACCAACTGCCAGATAACCATAGGGTGGCTCCACAAAAAAGAAAGCGCCCTTGGAAAGAAGGTGGGGATAAAAAACCTCCCGTTTAAACAGTCGGGCAGGCGGTTCGTTTCCGCCGTTTCCTCCGTATAACTGCTCGGGCGAGCTGTAAGGCGCAGGCGGAAACGGTTCCTCCACCGTTGGCTGATCCAATTCATAATAAAACAGCTGCTGGAAACGAGTGTCCAAATCATCAGAGAGAAGATCCGGGTGATTTTGATACTCGAACGCAACTTCCCTGTCGGATGGAGCAGAGGGACGCTCCGGCTGGCAGGAACACAGCGTCAGCACAAGCAGAGTGCAGATAAGCATAGCGCAGATAGGCAGACGGTTCATAGTATTTCCTCCTTGAGGATTTGTTTACAGGTCGATTTGGAAGGAATGTTCCTCACCTTTATAATCGAAACTGCCCGAGAAAAAGATATTGCTGCTGGGTTTACGAGAGAGAATACGAAGATGTTTCAGTGAAATCTGGTTATCTACAACCGGTGTGCGCACAAGGTCTACAGCGTACACTTCCGGGTTACGAATGGTGATTCCCTCTGCTGTTTCATAGGATAGGGTAAAGCTGTGGATGCATATGTCATCACCTTCTTTCGTATAATCGAAGGTGAAAACACCCTTGATGATGCCCTCCTCCGGTGGAGTGTCCTCCAAAGGATGACCATATTCAGGAGGTAGAAGATAGAAAGCACCCTTGGCAATGGTGTTTTCACGAAAATGATAGATACGGATTCGGTAAGCTGGTGGTTCATAACGACAGAGTTCTGAGTCAGCAGTGTCCGGCTTGTCCGGGTTGCCCAGTGTGTCATCAAAGACGGTCTCAAAGGAGAGGGGGTTGGTGTCGTAGTCCACCTTCTCCGCTTTAGAGCAGCTGCTCAAACAAAACAGCACAGCCAGCAGGAGAGCAACAGTACGAATCCATCTTTTCAACATCATTTCACCTTGCCTTTCCGACAGATTTCAATGGTTTCTTTTCTTCACTTTATCATATTGCTTCATACAATTCAATAGATATAGAAAAAACAATCGGAGGGGGAGGACAGACGTAGAAATTCGATTTTTCCCTCCTTTCTGCCGCCGCTTTTGATGGGACAGGAAAAGGGAGCAGTATCCTTTGCAGGGGAGAAAAGGGAATTTTGATTATGGAATCTATACAAACAGCTTGCACAAAGCATCGGTGCAGTTGTATAATAAAGATGCAAATGAAAAGCAGGAATTTGGATTTCTGCTTACAAGATAGAATCAGGAGGAAGATCATCATGCGCGCATACGAAAGACTATTGCACTATGTCAGCTTTGGCACCCAGTCCGACCACACATCCGAAACCGTTCCATCCACCGCAAGCCAGAAGGTGCTGGCTGCCGACCTGGTGGAGGAGATGAAGAAAATCGGCATTGCCGACGCCTTTGTGGATGACAAGGGCTATGTCTACGGCAGCATTCCTGCCACCAAGGGCAAGGAGGATAAACCGGTCATCGGCTTTATCGCTCACATGGACACCGCGGAGGATGCTTCCGGTGACAACATCCGGGCAAAGGTAGTCGAATATAACGGCGGCGACATCCTGCTCAACGAAGAAAAGCAGATTTACCTGACCGAGAAGGAGTATCCTTCCATCAAAAAATATGTCGGTCAGCACCTGATGGTCACCGACGGCACCACCCTGCTGGGGGCAGACGACAAAGCCGGCGTAGCGGAGATTATGACGATGGCAGAGCAGCTGCTCAACGACCCGACCATCGAGCATGGAAAAATCTGCATCGGCTTTACCCCGGACGAGGAGATTGGACGCGGCGCCAACTACTTTGACGTCAAAGGCTTTGGCGCACAGTTTGCCTACACCGTCGACGGCGGCGAGCTGGGTGAGCTGGAATATGAAAACTTTAATGCAGGCTCTGCCAACGTGCAGGTCAACGGTCTGAGCATCCACCCGGGTTCTGCAAAGAACGCGATGCTCAACGCCTCCCTGCTGGCAATGGAGTTCCATCAGATGCTGCCGGTCGAGCAGAATCCACGCTACACCGAAGGCTACGAGGGCTTCTTCCATCTGAGCGAGATGAAGGGTCATGTGGAGCAGGCGGAGCTGGATTATATCATCCGCGACCACGACGCTGCAAAATATGAGCAGAAAAAACAGGTGATGCAGGAAATTGCAGACTACCTCAACCACAAATACGGCGAAGGCACCTTTGTGCTGACCATCAGCGATTCCTACCGCAATATGAAGGAGATGGTACAGCCGCATATGCACTTGATTGACAACGCAAAGAAAGCATTTGCACAGTGCGGCGTAGAGGCGCAGACCGTTCCGATTCGCGGCGGCACAGACGGCGCAAGACTGTCCTACATGGGTCTGCCTTGTCCGAACCTGTCCACCGGCGGTCACAACTTCCACGGTCGCTTTGAATATATTCCAATCGAAGCGATGGACAAGATGGTAGAAACCCTGATCAACATTTCTAAAATCTACGCTGAATAACGGGGTATCGCACCTCGTTTTATGCACGAAGCTTTGTGGGGAAAATGGAAATTTTGCACCCGCAAGCTGCCTTGAATAAAAAATTTTCGTCCACCTTTTTTAAAAGGTGGCGGGTGTTCAGCGGGCAGCGCCTGCTGGTCGACGGGAATTTTATTTTTGCTGCATATATACGAACGAATTCAATCACGCGGGAGGGATTGCCTTGGGCACTCCAAAAACAAATGCGATGCGGATTCTGGAAAAGGAAAAGATTTCCTACCAGATGCACACCTATGATGCTTCCGATGGGCAGATCGACGGCGCTGCCGTTGCCCGCAAGGTGGGGATGGACCCTGCCAAGGTGTTCAAAACGCTGGTGACCCAGGGACACAGCGGAAACTATTTTGTCTGTGTGTTGCCGGTGGAGCACGAGCTAAACTTAAAAAAGGCAGCCAAGGTGTTTGGAGAAAAATCGCTGGAGATGATTCCGGTTGCCAAAATCAATGCGGTCACCGGATACATCCGCGGCGGATGCTCTCCCATCGGGATGAAGAAAAGCTACCGGACGGTCTTTGACTGCTCGGCACAGCAGCAGGAAACGATGGTGGTCAGCGGGGGAAAGATTGGTTTTCAGATTGAAGCCAAGCCCGACGACCTGCTCAAAGCCTGCGGCGGTGTCTATGCGGAGATTTTGGCAGAGTAACAGAAGATGCAGCGCCAAAGGAGGAAACGGATGGAAAAGATTTTCAGACTGGGCAAGGAATCCCTGAAAGAAATCGTGGCATTTGACTGCCTTTGCTTTCCGAACGACTTTTGGCGGCAGGAAGACTGGGAGAATTTGCTGAAAGATGAATGTGCCATCTACTATGCTCTGCTGGACGGCGAGCAAATTGTCGCCGGGCTGTTTCTCTACAACTGGCAGGGAAAGCGGGACTATGTCAAAATCATGAGCCTTGCAATCCATCCAAAGTACCGCAAGCAGGGCTTGGGAGAGCGGCTGCTGCGTCACGCCGAGCAGGAGATGAGGCAGCTTGGGATGACAAAGTTCTGCGGAGAAACCAGAGCGTCCAACAATGCCATGCAGCGGTTGTTTACAAGGTGTGGCTATCGGCTGGAGTGGGTCGAGGAAAATTACTACCAGCATCCCGACGAAAGTGCATACAAGTATATCCTGCAATAAAATGAGAAAAAGCAATAGGCGCAGACCAAACGGTCTGCGCCTATTTGTTATAGAAAAAGTTTTTGCAATGACTTATTTTTTAGCTTCCTTTGCCCAGCTGTCTTTAAGTCCGACAATCTGGTTAAAGACGCCTTCATCCTTGCTGTCTTTGCAGAAGTAGCCGGTGCGGACAAACTGGAATTTGTCGCCCGATTTTGCCTCTGCCAGAGCTGGCTCCAGCTTGCAGTTGTGCAGCTCGGTCAGCGAGTTCGGGTTGAGGTAGTCCAGATAGTTGGTGCCTTCCGGTACGTCGTTGACATTTTCCAAGGTGAACAGGTAGTCATACAGACGAACGGTGGCATCGATGGCATATTTTGCGGATACCCAGTGGATGGTGCCTTTGATCTTTCTGCCGTCAGCCGGGTTGCCGTTGCCGGTTTCCAGGTCAGCGGTGCAATGCAGCTCGACGATGTTGCCCTGCTCGTCCTTGATGATTTCATTGCATTTTACAATGTAAGCGCCCATCAGACGAACCTCGCCGTCCGGTTTCATGCGGAAGAACTTCGGAGGCGGTACCTCGGCAAAGTCGTCGGCATCAATGTACAGCTCGCGGGTGAACGGAACTGCTCTGACACCGGCTTCCTCATTTTTCGGGATGTTTGGCAGCTCGAAGGTTTCTTCCTTGTCTTCCGGGTAGTTGGTGATGACCACTTTAATCGGGTGCAGGACAGCTACGCGGCGCTGTGCGGTGGTGTTCAGCTCGTCGCGGATGCAGTGCTCCAGCAGACCGATGTCCACGATGCTGTATGCTTTGGCTACGCCGGCTTTTTTAACAAATTCGTTGATGGCAGTCGGGGTGTAGCCGCGGCGGCGCAGACCACAGATAGTAGGCATTCTCGGGTCGTCCCAGCCGTCTACCTTTTTAGTTTCCACCAGCTCGCGCAGGTAGCGTTTGCTCATGACAGTGTGGGTGACGTTCAGGCGGGCAAACTCGTACTGATGCGGTTTGTGCTCAAAGCCGATGTTATCCACGACCCAGTCGTACAGCGGGCGGTGGTTCTCAAATTCGATGGAGCACAGCGAATGGGTGATGCCTTCAAGTGCGTCCTGAATCGGATGTGCATAGTCGTACAGCGGATAGATGCACCATTTGTCGCCCTGTCTGTGATGATGTGCGCGCACGATGCGGTAGATTGCCGGGTCGCGCAGGTTCATGTTCGGGGACGCCATGTCGATTTTAGCGCGCAGGGTGTGGCTGCCGTCCGGGAACTCGCCGTTCTTCATCCGCTCAAACAGGTCAAGGTTTTCCTCCACCGAGCGGTTGCGGTACGGGCTTTCCTTGCCGGGTTCGGTCAGGGTGCCGCGGTACTCGCGCATTTCGTCGGCACTCAGGTCATCGACGTAAGCTTTGCCTTCACGGATGAGCTTGAGGGCAAATTCATAACATTGATCAAAGTAGTCCGAGCCGTAGTAGATGCCGCCGGTCGGCTCTGCACCCAGCCAGCGCAGGTCCTCTTCGATGGATTTTACATACTCGTCATCCTCGCGGACCGGGTTGGTGTCGTCAAAGCGCAGATTAAACAGACCGTGGTATTTCTGTGCAGTACCGGAGTTGATCCAGATGGCTTTTGCCGAACCGATGTGCAGGTAGCCGTTTGGTTCCGGTGGAAAACGGGTGTGGATTTCTTTTACACGACCCTCTGCCAGGTCGCTGTCGATAATATCATGGATAAAATTCGATACATTTTCGGTATCCAGGATTTTTTCATCAGCCATGAAAAGTCAGTCCTTTCAAAAATTGATAGCGGAAAAATTTATCGGTTGCTCAACAGTTCGATTGCCTGTGCAAGGCGCTGCTGGCAGACCTCCTCGCCCAAAATCTGCATCACGCTGCACAGGTCTGGGGAGTTGGTGCGTCCGGTGATAGCAAGGCGGATGACCTGGCTGACATCGCCGACGTGACCTTTGTACTGGTCCGGGTTCTTCTTGTAATCCTTTGGTTTAGCAGCGAAGCCCAGCGATTCGCCCAGCTCGCGCACCTTGTTGAACCAGGTTTCTCCATCGTCCGCAGGGGAGTAGAGGGAGCGGTACTGGGTCAGGATGTCCAGTGCATCCTGGGTGCTGACATTTTCCGGGTACTCGCTGGCAGCGGTGAACAGCTCCTCATAGAAGAAGGCAACATAATCCTTGACCTCGCTCCAGATGGCGATGTCCTTTCTTGGCTTGGCGCCGCCGCGTCCGATGGCAAAAATGGCTTTTGCTTTCTGCTGGTCTGCGGTGAGCAGGGTGTACAGCTGCGGGTCGAAGTCTTTTGCCCATGCGGTGACCTCATCATATACCTGGTCTGCGCTCATCACCGAGATGGTGTTTTTGCTGACGTCCTTGAGCTTGTCGATGTCGAACAGCGAACCGCTGTTGCCCATCTTCTTGGTGGTAAACTGGAAATCGCCCATCGGAGCGGTCGGGTTAGCAAGACGCCAGTCCTCGAAGTTGGAGTTTAACAGGGTCATCAGGTACTCCAGCACCGATGGCACCGGATAGCCCTCTGCATTGTAGAAGTCGAGCGCCAGCTCCGGGTCCTTTCTCTTGGAAAGTTTGCGTTTGGAGCCGCCGTCCATCTTCATCAGCTGGGCAGTGTGGACATATTTTGGAGCCTTCCAGCCCATCGTGCGGAACAGCTGGAGGTGGATATTCAAAGTAGCCAGCCACTCTTCGCCGCGGACAACGTGGGTGGTGCCCATGAAGTGGTCGTCAATGATGTGGGCAAAGTGGTAGGTCGGGATGCCGTCGGATTTGAGCAGCACGATGTCCTGATCGTTTTCCGGCAGCTCGATGTCACCCTTGACCAAATCGCGGTGAACAAAGCGTTTGTTCGGGTCGCCCGGGCTTCTGAAGCGCAGGACATACGGCTTGCCTGCCTGGATGTTTTCTTCGATCTCTTCCAGAGTCAGGTCGCGGCATTTTGCCCACTGACCGTAGTAGCCGAAGTTGATCTTCATCTCCTGCTGCTTTTCGCGCATGGCGGTCAGCTCTTCCTCGGTGCAGAAGCATGGGTAAGCCATTCCCTGTTCCACCAGCACCTTGGCAAAGGTCTGGTAGATTTTGGCGCGCTGGCGCTGGCGGTAAGGACCGTAGGCACCGTTGTCGCCCTCGATGGTAGCGCCTTCGTCAAAGTTTAAGCCGTAGTGGTTAAAGACGCGGATGATGGTTTCCACGCCGCCCTCTACTGCACGCTTGAGGTCGGTGTCCTCGATGCGCAGGAAGAAAACGCCGCCGCTCTGGTGAGCCAGACGTTCACTGACGATGGCGCTGAACAGGTTGCCTAAATGCATAAAGCCGGTTGGGCTGGGTGCGATTCGGGTGACCTTTGCGCCTTCCGGCAGGTTGCGCGGTGGGTACATCGCTTCGATGTCTGCCGGTGTGGTGGTAATATCTGGAAAAAGCAGTTGTGCAAGACGCTGGTAATCCATTTGTATAATCTCTCCTTTTATGAAAACGCCGCCTTTGGACAAGCCAAAACAGCATGGATTTATATAGATAAAATCGGGGATTTATAGATACTAGGATACCACAAAATCTGGATGAATAAAAGGGTTTTGCCCAAATTTACCCTTTTCTTCCACCAAAAAAGCGAAGGACTTTGCAGGAAGTCCTTCGCTTTGGTTTAAAAAATGGGAGAAGAGGGGGATTATTCCACCACGATCAAGTCTTTGGTGTAGCGGTTGAGCACCTCGCAGCCGTCCTCGGTGACCAGCACCAGGTCCTCAATGCGAACGCCAAAGTTTCCGGGCAGATAGATGCCGGGCTCGATGGAAAAGACCATGCCGGGACGGGCGATGGTTTCGCTTTCAGAGGATACCGGCGGACGCTCGTGCTCCTTCATGCCGATGCTGTGTCCGGTACGGTGGGTGAAGTATTCTCCATAGCCGGCATCTTCGATGACCTTGCGCGCTGCCAGGTCAAATTCCTTGAAAGCAACGCCCGGTTTGATGATGGCGATGGCAGCTTCGTTTGCACGGCGGACCGTTTCATAGACCTTGCGCTGTTCTTCGCTGACCGAGCGGTAGAAGATGGTGCGGGTCATATCGCACCAGTAGTGACCAAAAGGAGCGCCGATGTCCAGAACGATGCTGTCGCCCGGCTGCAAAACGGTGGAGTCGGCATCGTGGTGCGGATCGGCTCCGTTTTTGCCCATGCCTACGATGGAAAATCCAAGAGAATTGCATCCGTGTTCTTTAAAGAAGTTTTCTACCTTGGTGGAAAGTTCGCGCTCGGTTGCGCCTTCGTGTACAGCGTGGATGACCATATCCATGCAGGCGTCGTTGATGCGGGAAGCGTTGCGCATCAGCTCGCGCTCCTCTTCATCCTTGTACATGGTAGCCTGCTCGACCGGCAGCGAACCCATGACCGGCTGTACGTCGGGACGGTGCGCCATCAGACCAATCAGGAAGCGGCTGGGCCAGGTTTCGTCGATGCCCAGTTTGCCGGGCTGCACGCTCTGTGCCAGCTGGGCGACCGGATCGTCGCTGTCGGTGTGTTCCACCAGCTCCATCCCTTCCTGTGGCTGTACGCCGAACAGCTTGTTTCCAAAGAAGGTGACTTTGCCGCTGCTGTGGATGTACACCGCCATCATTCTCTCCAGCGGTGCGACCCAGATTCCGGTCAGATAGTAGACAGGTTCGGTTTCAGTGACAATGATCTGCTCCAGACCCGCTTTTTTCATGTTTTCCAAAACCTGCTGCAATCTTTTTTGATTCATATTAACATCCTCCCTTAAAATTTTATAGCCATAAACAGAAAAATTCTGTTGGTTGCCGTTTTGCAGTGGATGTACAAATGCTTCTATCTTCAAAATGTGGGGAAAGCATTTTCTTGTACACACAACCATTTCCTCCACATTATAGCACATCCATCCGCTGGATGCTATGATTTTTTGGGTGGATTTTCTAAATGCCGGAGATTTTTGCAGCAGATACTTGACAAATCTGCTGTTGTCCAATATAATTTGTAACTATTGATACTTTTGTAACTAAAGATACATTTTAGGAGGAAGAGGATGAAACAGAAGGTAAATGTTCGCAATTTGAGCTTGATGGCATTGTTTGCCGCGTTGACAGCGGTAGGAGCTTTTATTACCATACCGGTGCCGCCGGTTCCGTTTTCCTTGCAGATTTTTTTCGCAATTTTAGCAGGTGCGCTGTTAGGGTCGCGACAAGGTGCGATGAGCATTGTGATTTATCTGCTGCTGGGATTGTGCGGGCTGCCGGTCTTTACCAAGGGAGCGGGCTTGTCCTACCTGTTTCAGCCGACCTTTGGTTATCTGCTGGGATTTGTTCCGGCAGCATGGCTGTGCGGAAAAATCATCGAGGTTCGAAAAAGCAGCAGCTTTCGAACGATGCTGGTGGCTTGTTTTTCGGCAGCAGGTGTGGATTTTGCCATCGGGTGCGGATACTTTGCACTGATTACCAACCTTTGGCTGGGAAAAGGAATGAGCGCAGGGGCAATCCTCTATTCGACCTTTCTGATTTTTGTGCCGGCGGATACCCTGCTGATGGTCTTAGCAGCCTTTTTAGGCAGTCGCTTGCTGCCGATTCTGCGGCGGGAGCAGTTGATTTCCCATTGAGTTGTTTGCCTTGTATCTTTCCTCAAAAGGGAATATAATGAAGAAAAAGAGGGGAGAGATGAAGATGAAAATACAGCCGACCAATTTGACCGAGCCGCTGACAGCTGGAAATCTGCTGTATGACCTGGTGCAGATGCAGCAGCAGGACGAGGAGGAGTTGCACGGCGGCATCTACCGAAACCAGCTGCTGGAAGGGTTTGACGGCAGTGGAATCGAGTTTAAAAACTGTGTCTTTCACGGCTGCCAGTTTTCGCAGTGCTGTCTGGATAATCTTTCCCTCACCGATGTGCTGCTGGAAAATTGCAGCTTTTCTGCCTGCCGTTTGCAGGACCTTGCCGCCTGTCGGGTGACCCTGCGCGGGTGCAAGCTGATGGGTGTCGGGATGGCTCACTCTCTGCTTCGGGATGTGTCCTTCTTAGGGTGCAATCTGCGCTATGCAGCCATGGGAGGGAGCCGGTTGAAGGCGGTGCTGTTTGACGGGTGCAGCTTGCAGGAAACCGATTGCAGCGAATGGAGATGGAAGGAAACAGCCTTTTCCGACTGTGACCTGCGCAAATCCCAGCTGCTGCACACCTCTTTGAATGGGATGGACCTGCGCAGCTGTGAGCTGGATGGCTTCCGTCTGGCACCTCAAGATTTAAAGGGAGCCATCGTCACACCGGAGCAGGCGATGATGCTGGCGGGTTTTTTGGGTGTTGTGATTCGGTAGCGGGTATGATAACAAAAAGAGCGGCTGCACAAAAGTGCAGCCGCTGCTTTTTATAAATTGTAGAAAAATTATTTGGTGCCGAAGATACGGTCGCCGCAGTCACCCAGACCAGGAACGATGTATTTATCGTCGTTGAGCTTTTCATCCAGAGCAGCACAGTAAACCTGTACGTCAGGATGTGCTTCGGTCAGTGCGTTCAGACCTTCCGGTGCAGCGATGATGCACATGAATTTGATATTGGCAGCGCCGCTTTCCTTGAGCATCTGGATGGCAGCGACAGCAGAACCGCCGGTTGCCAGCATTGGGTCAAGAACGATGACCTCGCGCTCATTGATGTCGGAAGGAAGTTTGCAGTAGTATTTGACCGGCTGCAGGGTCTGTGGGTCGCGGTACAGACCGATGTGACCGACCTTAGCAGCAGGAACCATCGACAGCACGCCGTCGAGCATACCGATACCGGCACGCAGGATTGGAACGAATGCCAGTTTTCTGCCGGCAATGACCTTGGTCTTTGCCAGAGCAACAGGAGTTTCGATTTCAACCTCTTTAAGCGGCAGGTCGCGGGTAGCTTCATAGCACATCAGCATGGATACCTCGCCGACCAGTTCGCGGAATTCCTTGGAACCGGTGTTTTTGTTTCTCAGCAGGGAAATCTTGTGCTGGATGAGTGGGTGATCAAAAATCATAGGAGTCATAATGATCGAATCCTTTCAGTTTTAATAAGATGAGGATAGGTCATGTGGCAATTCAACAAAATCGAACACCGAACCTATACCTCTATTTTACAACAAACGCGGTCAGAAGAAAATATTTTTTTCACCATTTTTTTCAGAAATGGGAAAATCGGCAATTTACTCAAAAAAGACGGGGAAAATGCGTTATTTGCCAAAGTTTTCTTCCAAAGCCAGAATTTTGTCCACCCTTCTCTGATGGCGTCCACCCTCAAAGCCGGTTTCCAGGAAGGCATCGACCATCATGCAGGCAAGTCCTGCGCCGACAACCCTTCCGCCAAAGCACAGAACGTTGGCGTTGTTGTGCAAACGGGTGTATTTTGCGCTGAAGCAGTCGGAGCAGCAGGCAGCGCGGATTCCCTTGACCTTGTTGGCAGCCATCGAGATGCCGATGCCGGTGCCGCAAATCAGGATGCCGATGTCACATTCTCCGCTGGTGATTTTGTCACAGGCAGCCTTGGCAACGTCGGGATAATCCACCGAGTTTTCGTCGTAGCAGCCGACATCTACAAAGTCGACTCCTTTTTCTTCCAGATGTTTTTTGATTTCCTGTTTGAGCAGGAAACCGCCGTGGTCACTACCAATTACGAGCATAATGATACCCTCCGTCGTATTTAGATGATTGGATAAGATGGTGTAAAAATAGCTTTGCAAAAAGCAGGAGCAGTTACTGCTGCTTTTTCAGTTTGAGTTGAAGCTCCCGCTGTGCCTGCGGCAGCTTGAGATAGACAGGAACCAGCTGCTGGGCAGAGATGAGCGGCAGCTTCTGCTGGGTCACCTGGCGCCAGGCGGCAAGCCCGATGCCATAGGCGTGCTGGAGCAGAAGGTGCTTACCCGGGAGCAAAAGTCGGTCAGCCAGCTGCGGGTCGATGGTCTGCATGGTGTCCTTTACCAGCTGCGCTCCGTCGCCCACCAGCGTGATGGGAGCCTGTTGGGAAAGAGGAATCAGCTGTTCGCACAGCTGGTCTGCCATCAGCGCACAGTCCTCGTGCATCCGCTGCATCTGCCGGTCGGCGTCGAACCAAGCGGTGTAGACCTGACCGCAGCGCGCATCCAGTGCAGGACAGATGATGCCGGTGCGGTCGGACAGGTTGTATGCCAGTCCTTCCAGTGCGGAAACGGCAGCGCAGGGCTTGTCCAGCACCTGCGCCATCCCTTTGACGGCAGCTACCCCGATGCGCAGACCGGTGAAGGAGCCGGGACCCACCGAAGCGGCAAACAAATCCACCTGCTGGATGGTCATGTGGCTGCAGGACAGCAGCGATTCCACCATCGGCATGATGGTTTGGCTGTGGGTCAGGTGGGCATCGGTATAAAATTGAGCAATCGGTCGGTCGTCCTCGAGCAAAGCGCAGGAAGCGGCGGCAGCCGAGGTATCCATAGCAAAGATGATCAAGAAAAAGCTCCTCCTTATTTAGGGTCGGTCAATTTGAATCCGGCGCAGGTCGGGGTCGTTTTCATCCTTTTGGATGGTAACGGTGATGGTGTTTGGCGGAAGGACCGCCTCGATGTTTTCGCTCCATTCGATGGCAAGGATGCCTCCGTAGTCCAGATAATCAAAAAATCCGGTGGAGTACAGGTCCTCATAGCTTTCCACCCGATACATATCGAAGTGATACAGGGCGTGTTCCCCGTTACCATATTGATGGACCAGAGCAAAGGTAGGGCTGGAAACGGGATCGTCCAGTCCCAGCCCACGGCAAAGCCCGCGGGTGAAGGCTGTTTTTCCTGCGCCCATCGGACCTTTATAGGCGATCACATCGCCGCTTTTTAAAGTCGAGGCAAACTCGGCGGCAATCTGTTCGGTCTGCTCGGGACTGTGGCTGATATAATTTTTCATGGATTTCCTTTCTTCCCAACCGGGCGGCAACCAAAAGGCAGGGAGGTCCCCGCCTTCGGAAACCTCCCTGAAAACTGCGTTAAAACAGACCGTGGATGTGACCGTCCTCATCAATGTCGATGCGGTAAGCCGCAGGGTCTTTGCCCAGACCGGGCATGGTCATGATGGTACCGGACAGAGCGACGATGAAGCCGGCGCCGGCAGAAAGTTTGACATCACGGATGTTGAGCTTGAATCCGGTTGGACGTCCAAGCTTGGAAGGGTCGTCGGACAGCGAGTACTGGGTCTTTGCCATGCAGATTGGCAGTTTGTCCTGTCCGAGTTTTTCGATATTGGCAATCGACTTGAGTGCCTCGGAGGAGTAAACAACGCTGTCTGCTCCATAGATGTTTTTGGCGATGATGTCGATTTTTTCCTTGATTGGCAGTTCGATGTCGTACAGCGGTGCAAAGTTGGCAGGTTTTTCGCAGGCTTTTACCACCTTTTCTGCCAGTGCCACGCCGCCTTCGCCGCCTTTGGCGAATACATCGGAGAGGGCAAACTCGACGTCGTTTTCACGGCAGTAGTTTTCCAGCACAGCAATCTCCTCATCCGAGTCGGTCAGGAAATGGTTGATGGCAACAACGACCGGAACACCGAACTTCTTCATGTTTTCTACATGAGCGGCAAGGTTGCACAGACCGGCTTTGACAGCTTCCACGTTTGGCTGAGCGGTTTCTGCCTTTGGTACACCGCCGTTATATTTGAGTGCGCGCAGGGTGGCAACCACAACGATAGCCGATGGCTTGAGTCCTGCATAGCGGCACTTGATGTCCAGGAACTTTTCAGCGCCAAGGTCCGAGCCGAAGCCTGCCTCGGTGATGGTGTAGTCTGCCAGCTTCAGGGCAAGCTTGGTTGCACGAACCGAGTTGCAGCCGTGTGCGATGTTGGCAAATGGACCGCCGTGCATCAGAGCAGGGGTGTTTTCCAAAGTCTGTACCAGGTTTGGTTTGATGGCGTCTTTAAGCAGAACTGCCATCGCGCCGTTTACCTTGAGGTCTTTGGCGTAGACCGGTTTGTTGTCATAGGTGTAAGCGACCAGAATGTTGCCCAGACGTTCCTTGAGGTCCTGCATATCCGATGCAAGGCACAGGATTGCCATAACCTCGCTGGCAACGGTAATCTGGAAGCCGTCCTCACGCGGGATACCGTTTGCTTTTCCGCCCAGTCCGACGTTGACAAAGCGCAGTGCGCGGTCGTTCATGTCCATGCAGCGTTTGAAGAGAATGCGGCGCTGGTCGATATTCAGCTCGTTGCCCTGCTGCATATGGTTGTCCAGGATGGCGCACAGCAGGTTGTTGGCAGCGGTGATGGCGTGCATATCGCCGGTGAAGTGCAGGTTGATGTCCTCCATCGGAACGACCTGTGCATAGCCGCCGCCGGCAGCGCCGCCCTTGATGCCGAATACAGGACCCAGGGAAGGCTCGCGCAGAGCGATGATGGCTTTTTTGCCAATCTTCTGCATCGCCTGTCCAAGACCGACGGTTGTGGTGGTCTTGCCTTCACCCGCAGGAGTCGGGTTGATAGCGGTGACCAGGATCAATTTGCCGTCCGGCTGGTTTTCCAGACGTTTGGCAAGGTCGTCCGAAAGCTTTGCCTTGTAGTGACCGTACGGTTCCAGCTCCTCAGGACGGATACCGAGCGCACCGGCTACTTCGGTGATGGGCTTCATAGCACACTGCTGGGCGATTTCGATGTCTGTAAGCATGGGTAATTTCCTCCTTGGTGTCTTTGATAAAATAAAGATGCAGTGAAAACTCAAAAAGAGTGCGGAACGATGCCGACTGACCAAAAGCGGATGTCCCGCGAAACTGCCGCAGGTATATGCATCCATCGGTTTGAAAACCGGTTCTGTCATATACTGGTATCCACAGTATACCATAATTTTGTGAAAGGTGGAAGAGAAATGCAGGCGAATATTTATAGATTTTAGCTTGAATCCCGACAGGTTTCATAATATAATAAGACTGTTCTGAGGGTCAAACAGCCGAAAAACGGGAACAGAAAGGCTTTTTTACAGATGATAAAAAATATTTTTTCTGCCATAGGCAGATATTTTAAACAGACCGACTGGCTGTTGCTGCTGTGCTGCACCGGTCTGTCGGTATTCAGCACCCTGCTGATTTACAGCCTGTACCAAAACGGGGAAATCGGCAGAATCAATACCGTTGTGGTGCAGCCGGCGATGGCGCTGTGCGGCATTGCTGCGGCAATCGTTCTTTCCAAAATTGACTACCACACGATGGCGCGGATGTGGAAGTTTCATACAGCAGTCTGCTACGGTTTGCTGCTGCTGCTTTTTCCCTTTGGAGTGCAGCGTGTCGAATGGGTAGACGACCGCAACTGGCTGCCTATCCCGTTTTTAGGGATTAACTTTCAGCCCTCCGAGCTGCTCAAGATTTCGTTTATTATCACCTTTGCTTATCATCTTTCCAAGGTAAAGGATACATTGAATCGTCCCAAACAGCTGCTGCTGCTTTTGCTGCACGGACTGCTGCCGGTTGCCATCATCCATTTGCAGGGAGATGACGGCACCGCGCTGGTCATGGCGGTCATCTTTGCAGCGATGCTGTTTACAGCGGGACTTTCCTGGAAGTACATCCTGCCGGTAGCGGCGATGATTCCGCCGGCAGCCATTGTGGCGTGGAATTTCCTGCTGGACGACGACAAAAAGAACCGGATCCTGGCGGTCATCGACCCGACGCTGGTGGAGGCGGCGGATTCCTGGCAGCAGCAGCGGGGACTGATTTCGATTGGCAACGGCGGGCTGTGGGGCAACGGTGTGTTCATGGAAACCGGACAGTTTCGCTATGTCCCTGAGGTGTACAACGACTTCATCTTTACCTACATCGGGGAAACGGTGGGCTTCATCGGTTGCTTGGCGGTGCTGCTGGTGCTGGCGTTTTTGTGCATCCGCATCCTGAGCAACGGTCTGCGCGCACCCGATGATTTGGGAAAATATATCTGCGTGGGAGTCTTTGCGATGATTGGCATTCAAATCATCATCAACATCGGAATGTGTCTGGGGATGATGCCGGTTATCGGTGTCACCTTGCCGTTTTTGTCCGCAGGCGGAACCTCGACCGGTACCCTCTACCTTGCCATCGGTGTGGTACTGAGCGTCTATGTCCACAGCGGCAAGGATAGGCTGTTTGGGTAATCACAGTTTGCGTATGGGAAGGCTCCGGCGATTGGTCGGAGCCTGATTTTTATTTTTTGCAAAACTTTTACATTTATCACTAAAAATATCGGGTGTTTGCTGGTAGGATATACCGTAGGCAAACCGGTCCGAATTAGAGGAGGCAGCAAAATGAAGCAGGACACCATAAGAATGGGAGCAGTGATTGCCGCAGGAGGAATGGCACAGCGGATGCAGGGAGTGGACAAGCAGCTATTGGAGTTAAACGGAGTGCCGGTTTTGGTGCGTTCCATCCAGGCGCTGGCACAGGTCCGGTCGATTCAGGAGCTGGTGGTGGTAGCGCGGCAGGAGCAGTTTGCCCGGCTGCAAAGCTGGAAGGAGCAGTATCACCTGCCCGATTTTGTCCTCACCACCGGAGGTGCGACCCGACAGCAGTCGGTGCAGGCGGGGATTGCAAAGTTGTCCGAGCAGGTGGAATATTTTGTTATCCACGACGGAGCCAGACCCTTTGCTCAGCCGCAGATGATTGAACAGTGCATCCAGGCGGCGGTCGAATATGGAGCGGCAACGGCAGCGGTGCGTGTCAAGGACACCATCAAGCAGGCAGACGAGGAAGGCTTCATTGAACAGACACCGGACCGCAGCAGGCTGTATCTGACCCAGACACCGCAGGTGTTTGAGGCGGGACTATACCGCCGTGCAGTAAAGCAGGCGCAGCGGGAAGGACTGGATTTTACCGATGACTGCCAGCTGGTGGAGCACATCGGTCATGCGGTGAAGCTGTGTGAAGGAGATTACCGCAACATCAAGATTACTACGCCAGAGGACATTGCGGTGGCAAAGGCGATGGCAGGTCAGCAGGAGCAACAGGAGGAGAAGAGGATGGAGATTCGCACAGGACACGGGTACGACGTACACCGACTGACACAGGGGAGAAAGCTGATTTTGGGCGGGGTGGAAATCCCGTGGGAGAAAGGACTGTTGGGTCATTCGGATGCAGATGTGCTGGTACACGCAGTGATGGATGCCCTGCTGGGTGCAGCGGCACTGGGGGACATCGGCAGACATTTTCCCGACACCGACCCGCGCTATGCCGGAGCAGACAGCATCTGCCTGCTGAAGCAGGTGGTACTGCTGCTGAAGGGAAAGGGATATTCCATCTCCAACATCGATTGCACCATCATTGCACAAAGACCAAAGCTCAAGAACTATATCCCACAGATGGCAAAAAACATTGCCGATGCCTGCCAAATCGACACAGAACAGGTCAACGTCAAGGCGACCACCGAGGAGCAGCTGGGCTTTACCGGCAGCGGTGAAGGGATGAGCGCCCACAGCGTTTGCCTGATTACCCGAGGCTAGTCTAAAAAATACATTGCCGCAATGGGCGCGTGCATCCGGTTCCCTGCATAGAATGGAAGAGGACATTGTTTGTCCGATAATCAGAAAGGGGGAACGTCAGATGAACAAAGAATATTTATCGACCGATATACCGGTCAGCTCGCTGACCTATGCGCTCAAAGGGCAGAGGCTGCTGGAACAGAAGGGATTTCGTGCCTGGGCGGGCAGAGACCATGACCGCATCCAGGGCTGTGGATACAAACTGACGGTGAAGGGGGATGCACAGCGCGCAAAACAGCTGCTGCAATCGGGCGGCATCAAGCTGGCGCGCTCGACTCAGCCAAAGGCAGGTGAGGGGCGATGATCTATTTTGACAACGCTGCCACCACCTTCCCGAAGCCGGGCTGTGTGGTGCAGGCGGTGCAGCAGGCGATGCTGTACTATGGAGCCAATCCGGGCAGAGGAGGTCACGACCTTTCGATGCAGACCGGCAGGATGATCCACCGCTGCCGCGAGCGGGCAGCTGCCCTGTTCGGCTGTCAGCCCGAGCAGGTGGTGTTCACCAAAAACTGCACCGAATCGCTCAATATCGTCATCAAGGGACTGGCGCAGCCGGGGGACCATTTCATCATCTCCGACCTGGAGCACAACGCGGTCTACCGTGTGGTGGAGCAGCTGCGGCGGCAGGGGATAATCGAATACAGCGTGGCTGCGGTGGAGGAAAACGAGCAGAAGACTGTCTGGAATTTTGAGCATCTGATTCGCCCGAACACCCGCATGATTGTCTGCACCCAGGCATCCAACGTCTTTGGAATGCGGGTGCCGGTGGAGCGCATCGGTGCAATGGCACGCTGCCGCGGCGTGATGATGACGGTGGACGCTGCGCAGAGCGCGGGATTGCTGCCGTTGGACCTCAGACGGCAGGCAATCGACTACCTGTGTCTGCCGGGTCACAAGGGATTGTACGGACCGGCAGGGACCGGACTGCTCATCGTCAACTGTCCGGTGCTGCCGCAGCCGCTGCTGTCCGGCGGAACGGGCAGCTTTTCGATGGAGCCGGTGATGCCCGACCTGCTGCCCGACCGGCTGGAGGGCGGGACGGTCAACACACCCGGAATCCTGGGACTGAGCGCCGGCATCTCCTTTGTGCTGCAAAACACGCCGCAGCGGCTGTATGAAAAGGAGATGCAGCTGTGTGCTTCTCTCTACGAGCAGCTGTGCGGGATTCGGGGCGTACAGCTGTATTCGCAGCCGCCGTGTATAGGAAAAAATCTGCCGGTGATTGCGCTGAATCTGGGAAATCTGGATTCGACTACGGCAGCAGAGTGTTTGAATGAAAAGGGGATTGCGGTGCGGGCAGGTTTTCACTGTGCGGCACTGGCACACCGCAAGATGCACACCGACCGAGACGGTGTGGTGCGGATGAGTCTGGGCGCCTTCAACACCCGCGCGCAGGCGGATGCCTGCTGTGCAGCGGTGCGGGCTATTTTATCGTAAAATTTGTGAGATTGTGTGAAAAGGGAAAAATGTTTGCGGGAAATTTTGTAGGAGCTGTTGGATTGCTGCACAAAATATGTTAAAATAAAATAAGGACAGCCACATCATCTTCCGGCGCTGCACGGCAGCGTCGGCAGCCAGAGGGGACAGGCTGTTGAACAACGAAAAAACAGGCAGAGAAGAGAAGGATGATGACGATGGTAAGTGAATGGAACCAGATCATCGGTACGGTAAAGGCAATCGGAATTTGGGATATTCTGGATATTGTGATTGTTGCCCTGCTGATCTATCAGGTGATCAAACTGATTCGGGAAACCAGAGCGATGCAGCTGGCAAAGGGATTGATTTTGCTGCTGCTGTTATATTTTGTAGCATACAATTTAAATATGAAAACGGTGCGATTCATCATGCAGAATGTAGTGGCAACCGGTGTGCTGGCGTTGGTCATCGTCTTTCAGCCGGAGCTGCGCAGGATGCTTGAGCACGTGGCACAGACCAAGCTCAACAAGCTCAATATTTTTCAGTCCTCGCAGGATAAGGACAGCGAGCTGACCGGCGTCTGGAACGAGTCGATTTCGGTCATTGCCAACGCCTGCGAAACCCTTTCCAAAACCAAGACCGGTGCTCTGATTGTCTTTGAACGGCAGACCAAGCTGGGGGAAATCATTAAGACCGGAACGGTGGTGGATGCAACCCCGAGCAACGAGCTGATTGGCAACCTGTTTTTTGTCAACTCGCCGCTGCACGACGGCGCGATGATTATTCGAGACGGACGCATCTGCGCTTCGGGATGCTTCTTACCGCTGAGCCAGAACTATACCATCAGCAAGGAGATGGGCACCCGTCACCGCGCAGCGCTGGGCGTGAGTGAAAACTCGGATGCGGTGGTCGTGGTGGTTTCGGAGGAAACCGGGACCATTTCCATTGCAGAGGGCGGCGTCATCGAGCGGAATTTTACCATTCCACAGCTGGAAAAGCGTCTGCGCCATGAAATCCTTCACAAAAACGAGGAAGGTCAGCGCAAGCAGAGCAGCGTCAAGGCGCTGCTGCGCAAGGTCAAAAAGTAAGACGGCGGAGAGGATGATCTGTGGGTGAAAAAAGAATCTATTTTTGATAACAAAACCTTTTTGGTAGTGCTTTCGGTCGTCATGGCATTTTTGGCGTGGATTTTTGTGTCGCTCAACTCCAATGATACCAAAGGAAAGACCATCAGCGGCATTGCCATTGATATGCAGCAGGTGGACGAATCGATTGGCAAGCTGGGCTTGAGCACCATCTCAGCAGAGCAGCCGAAGGTGACCGTTCGGGTGGAGGGTGTAATTTATGACATCGGAAACCTGACCGCTTCGGATGTGCGGGTCTACCCGGATATTTCCAAGGTGACCACCGCAGGCGTACACACGGTGGAGCTCAAAGGAGAGGTGGAGGACGGCGACAAGAATATCAGCATCGAGTCCATCTCACCGGCCAGCATCCAAATCAAATTTGACAGCCTGGAAACCGTTACCATGGACATCAAAGCAAGGCTGTCCGGGTACAGCGCACCGGCAGACGATTATCTGATCCGCGATGTCAGCGTCAGCCCGTCCAGTGTGGAGCTGACCGGACCGGCAGAAGATATTGCAAGAATCAGCCAGTGCGTGGTGGAAAAGGACATCGACCAGGAGTTGACCAGCAGCTACAGTGAAACCCTTCCGATTCAATTTTTGGATGTGGACGGCAACGAACTGGATTTAAAATATGTGGTCAGCGATGTCACCGAAGCCAGAGTGACCATCCCAATCCTCAAGAAGAAGGTCGTTCCGGTTCGTCTGGATTTCATCAATGTGCCGGAGGGCTTCCCGGTCGGACAGCTGAGCTTCCATATTTCCAACGAGGAGATCGAGGTGGCAGGACCGGCGGAGGCAATCGACCGTTATAAGGAGATTCCACTGGGACAGATTGACCTGCGCACACTGGATATTGGTATGACAGAATCCTTTGCAGTCGAGCTGCCGACCGGATTTGTCAACACCCAGAATATCCAGAGCGTTCTGGTTCAGCTCAATTCGGAGGGAATGGTCAGCAAAAACTTTAACGTAAGCACCATTCTGATCAACAATGTGCCGCTCAACTATCAGGCGACCGCAACCACCCAGGAGATTCCGAATGTCAAGGTGGTGGGTCCGCAGTCGATTGTAGAGAATCTGGTAGCGGGCGACATCGTGGCAACGGTCGATCTGGAGGAAAGCTCGAGCATCGCTTCGGGACAGATTGAGCTGCCGGTCAAGATCTCCATTCCGAAAAAGGGTCTGGTCTGGGCAAGCGGCAGCTATAAGGCAATCATCTCCATCGCCGAGCAGAACGGCTCACAGACAACGACGGAGGATGAAACAGAACAGCCGCAGGAGCCGCAGTCGGAGCCAACCGAGCAACAGACAGAATAAAACGAAGATAGAGCAGGAAGCCCGCAGCCGTCTGCATGACAGCCCGCGGGCTTTTTGCCGGAAGAAAACAGGAAAGGCGGTTGGATATGGCAATCATTGTTTCGCAAGTCAAAACCAGATTGAAGGATGGCAGCAGCCATCAGCAGATCATCGAATCGGCAAGAAAAACAGCGCAGCTGCGCCCGGAACAGATTAAGCGCAGCTATCTCATCAAAAGCAGCGTGGACGCAAGACACCAGGAGAACATATTGCTGGTCAGCTCGGTGGGATTTGAGCTTCATACAGCGAAAGAAGAACAGCAGACGGTGGCACGGCTGCAAAGGACAAAGGCAGCTTCGTCGGTCAAATGGGAGGAAAAGCAGCCGCTGGAATTTGTGCAGGGTCAGAGCCCGATGGAGCATCCGCCGGTGGTAGTAGGCTTTGGTCCGGCAGGGATGTTTGCCGCCTTGACCCTTGCCCGTCTGGGTTACTGTCCTGTTGTGCTGGAGCGCGGCGCGGATGTGGACAGCCGGGTGCAGGCAGTGCAGGGCTTCTGGCAGCAAAGGCATTTGGATGTCAAAACCAATGTGCAGTTCGGCGAAGGGGGAGCCGGAACCTTTTCGGACGGCAAGCTGACCACCCGCATCAGCGACCCGCGGTGCGATTTTGTGTTGGAGGAGATGATCCGCCACGGTGCGCCGGAGGAGATACGCTACCGGCAGAAGCCGCACGTGGGGACCGACCTGCTGCGCGGGGTGGTCAAATCCATCCGAGAGGAAATCATCCGGCTGGGTGGACAGGTGTTGTTTGAAACCAAGATGGAGCGTGTGCTTTTGCGGCAGGGACGGGTGCAGGCGGTCAAGAGTAGCGCCGGAGAGATTCCGACACAGGTCTTGGTGCTGGCAATCGGTCACAGTGCGCGGGACACCTTCGAACAGCTGTGTGCCGACGGTGTATTTTTGGAGCCGAAGCCATTTTCGGTGGGTGTGCGCATCGAGCAGCGGCAGTCGGTAATCGATGCCGGACTGTACGGCAAGCAGGCGGGGCATCCGGCTCTGCCAAAGGGAGAGTATCAGCTTTCCTGGCGGGATGAGCAGGGCAGAGGGGTCTACACCTTCTGTATGTGTCCCGGAGGATATGTGGTGGCTTCCTCCTCGGAGGAGGAGACGGTGGTCACCAACGGAATGAGCGAATATGCCCGCGATGGAGAGAATGCCAACGCAGCGCTGGTGGTGTCGGTGGATGCTTCCGATTTTGGCAGCGGCGTGCTGGACGGCGTAGCGTTTCAGCGCAGATTGGAGCGGCAGGCGTTTGTGCTGGGCGGCAAGGATTACCGCGCACCGGCGCAGTCGGTCAAAAGCTATCTGGAGGCAGCTGCTCCCGACCTTTCGCAGGCTGCCACCGCACCCAGCTTTTCCTGCGGTGTGCGGGAAGCGGATCTGCACAGCCTGTTCCCGCAACCCATCAACCAGATGCTGGAGCAGGGACTGCGCCGCTTTAATCGCAGATTGCCGGGCTTTGCCGATGCCGATGCGGTGATGACCGGCGTGGAGACCAGAACCTCGTCGCCGGTGCGCATCACCCGCGATGCCCAGAGCTTTCAGGCGCTGGGGATGCAGGGACTGTACCCCTGTGGAGAGGGTGCAGGCTATGCGGGAGGCATTATGAGTGCCGCAGTGGACGGTGTTCGGATTGCCCAGCAGATTATCGGGCAGTATGCACCGGTCAAACAATAAAGCGGACAAAAAAGCCACCGGACCTTTTAAAGGTCCGGTGGCTTTTGCAATTTATTTTTTTATTTTAGCAATGGTCATGTCCACAGCTGCAATGCTCGTCTTCACAACCGCAGTGGTCATGTCCACAGCTGCAATGTTCGTCTTCACAACCGCAGGAATCCTCTTCCTCACAGCAAGCCTGATGCGGGTCATAGAAGATGCGGTGTTCGCTGTCGGGGATGTTCAGCTCCTCGCGCAGACGTTCCACCAGCTCTTCGGTGGCAAAGATGCCGTCCTGTGCCAGCAGCTGAGCAAGCTGTTCGTCGGTGTACGGCTCATCGGGCTGTTCTGTGCGCACGATGGCGGACAGCTGGGTGCGGATTGCCTCCATGCCCTCCTGCTGCGGCTGGTGTTCCCGTGCAACGAAGAATTTCATCGGGTACACGCCGAATGGAGATTGCAGGTATTTATGCTTGAGAACAGCGCTGACCAGCTCCACCGGCAGATGGACTGCCTCGGCAAGCTCCTGGATAGGCAGCAGCTTCATGTAGCGGGGACCGAAGCGGAAGAACGGCTCCTGTAATTTAATCAGCTCTTTGGTCACTTCGACCAACAAGTTGCCGCGTAAGGTGACCTCCTGCTCAAGAAGCTGTGCATCTGCGATCTTGTCCTCCAGATATTCCCGCTCTTCCCGGTGTTCCTCTCCGCGGGAACGGGCAAGCAGATTGCGGTAATCCTCACTGATGCGAATCTGCGGGAGGGAGAAGTCGCTGAGGGCAACGTAATACTCGTTGACAAATTTAATCATCATTACGTCCGGCAGAATGTAGGAGGAACGGTCGTGGCTGCTGTACTGGGAGCCGGGCTTCGGGTTGAGCTGGCGGATGCGTAGCATTGCCTGCTCGATCTGCTGTTCCGATTGTCCAAACTGCTCTGCCAGCTGATGCACGTCGGCGCTGCCGGTCAGGTCGATTTCATCCAGCAGCCGTCTGGCGGTCTGGTCGTCCTCGTCCAGCTGCAAGCAAAGACATTCCTTCAGGCTGGTAGCGCCAACGCCCAGCGGCTCCAGATTTTGCAGGACAGACAGCGCTTCCTCAAATTCCGATTCACAGTAGCCCTCTTTGGCAAGGTCCTGCGTCTGTGCCAGCAGGTAGCCGTTTTCATCCAGGCAGCCTGCCAGATAGATGGCGGCGCTGCGCACCCGTTCGGGCAGTTGCAGCACGCCGATTTGTTTGGTCAGATGCTGTTCCAGCGTTTCGTCGCTGCTGACATTGAGCATGGCATAATCGGGCTGTTCCAGAGCGGGCAGTTCCATCTCCTTGTCAAAATAGCCCAAGCCTTCCTCAAAGTCGTTGGATTCCAGCCACTCGGCTTTGCGGGCGCGCATATCTTCATCGGTGTAGCCGGTCAGATTTTCCTCCAGCTCGATCACCGGATTTTCCAGCATCGCCTCATTCAGGTATTGGTTCAGATGCAGGGTATCCATTTTTAAGATTTTCAGCTGTCTGGGGCTGATAGTTTCTTTTCGGGCATCCATTATGATCAGTCACCTCTTGGCAATAAAATTAGATAGAAAAGCCTTGAAAATTTTGCCATAGATCGAATCAGGCTAAAATTTCAAATTCATTTATATTTATTATACCATACCTTTTCGGATGCGAAAATGATATTCAGGTTGTTTCATTAAAATAAACAAAAATCCTTTTTAAATATTAGCAAATTAAAGGGTTCTCGGCGGCTGTTTTGGAAAATTTAATAGTTGAGGTCTATTTTTCCTAAGGAAAATCCGCTATAATGAAGCAATGTGTACAGCCGTTTGTACGGCAAAATCAGGAAAGGTGTGTCTAAAAAAGATGAAATGCAGTCATTGCGGCAGAGAGATTTCTGCCGAGCAACTGGAAGAAAATAAAGGACTTTGTCCGCACTGCGGCAAGCAGCCGGACGAGCAGCTAACCGGGCAACAGCCGCAGGAACAGCCGGAGCCAAACGAGAACGGGGATGCCCAACAGGAACAGCCACAAAAGCCGGTGAAAAAGCGCAGCCCACTGCCGTTTGTACTGGGTGCAATCGTGCTGGCAGCGGCAGCAGCGGCGGTCATCTGGCTGGCAGCAGGCGGCTCGCAGCAGACAGTCACCGCACAGGACCACAAAAATCCGACCGTGTTAGCCTACACCAGCGATGATGCCATCGGCTTTGCGAAAGGCGAAAAGATGATCGGGATGTACCTCAACGAGGCGCAGGATGAGGAGCAGCACCGGCAGGTTGCCAACGGACTGTCGCTGGCATCCCCTTACATCGGCAGCAAAAACTATGTGGAGCTGGACAACGGCGATGTGGTCTACCTGCCGATGACCTTTGAAACCACCGCAGAGATGGTGGGCGATTTGCGTGTGAAAAAGACGTCCGGCGAGGAGGAAATCCTGGACGAGGCTGCAAACCTAATCTATTGCAGCAACGGTCTGGCAGTTTACTACAACAAGCTGGACGAGGACGGAAAGCTACAGCAAATTCGTTACAAGGACGGTCAGCTCAGCCCGATGTCGGAGGTGGCAGGGCAGGAGAACATCGTTGCGGTCAAAGCCTCTGCGGACGACACTCTGTTGCAGGTGCTCCAGTTGGACGATGAACGCAACACCATCGGCGGCGGCTACCTGTACAACGGTCAGCTGCACCTGCTGGACAGCGAATACACTGTCTACAATATTTCCTCCAAAACCAAGGATGTCTTTGCCATCAAGATGGATGGCGAGGACGGTTTGGTGGAGCTGTACCGGGTCAGCAATCTGGAAACCGGCGAGTTGGAAAAGCTGGGAGGCAAAATCAGCGAAGCAATGCTGTACGGCGACGGTTCGGTGAGCTTTGTAGGCGACTGCGACCTTGCTTCCAACAAATATAACCCAATCGGCAGCCTGTATCTGTATGACCCAGCCACCGGTGCAGTCGAAAAGATGGCGGACAATGTAGCCGCTGTGCTGGAATCGACCGTCCGTTCGAGCGGCTGGCTCAATGAGAATGCCAAAGAGCTTGCCACCGGCGAGATGATGGGCAGCTCGGAGGAGGAAGACACCCTGTATGCAGGACAGCTGCACTATATCGACGGACAGGGCAATCTGTGCGTGGTGGCAAAGGGCAGCGCAACAGTAGGGGACAGCGGTTTGCAGGGCTTTACCATCTTTGAGAATTTTTACAGTGTGAACGGCTATGCCATCAATTATGATATTGACTTTGCCAGCGCCACCGACAAGGCGCTTTATTGGAGTCTGGGCGACCAGCTCTACCGCTATCAGTTGGGCAGCATGCAGTCCCCACAGGTGCTGCCGCTGGACGAATCGCTGGAGGATAAGGCGGGCAACGATGCACAGGTGGGCTATTTTGTCACCGGCAGCGGGGATGTCGTCGAGGAAACCGAGCAGAAGCTGGTGCTCAAAAACTTTGATGATGAAAGCAGCATCACCATTCTGGAAAATGTCGGTCAGCTCAATCTGATTGGCATGGACAACGATGGAGAGAATATCTATTTCATTTCGGAGGACAACAGCCTGTATGCAAAATCGCTGACCAGCCGCTCCAATCCAAAGCGCATTGCATCGGATGTGACACAGGCGGTTGCAACCAGCCATGGGCTGTATTTCCTGCAAAAATCGCAGCAGCAGCCGGTGGTAGGTCAATCCGGCGAGGAGCAGGAGGAGCAGACCGACCTGATGTTCCTGCAATATGGTCAGAAGAAGGCAAGCTGTCTGTTGGAGGATGTCAACAGCATTTCCACCATCTATCTGGCAGAATAAGAAAATCGGACAGGATAAGCAAAAGCCTTCGCTGCGTGTAGGAGCGAAGGCTTTTTGATTTGGCAAGGAGGGTATGTTATGTCGAACCCAATCGGGATTTATCTTCACATCCCATTTTGTATGAACAAGTGCCCGTACTGTGATTTTTACTCGCTGCCCTACTGTGAGCAGAACGCACAGCAGTATGTCGGCGCCTTGCTGCACGCGCTGGACACCGCTCCCGGAAAGGGACGAGAGGTGGACAGCATCTACTTTGGCGGCGGGACACCGGTGCTGCTGGGCGGTGCGTTGCTGGAAATTTTGCAGGGAGTGTACCGAAACTTTTCGGTGCAGCCGGACTGCGAAGTGACACTGGAGGCGAACCCGGCGGCGATGACCCTGCAAACTCTGCGGCAGCTGCACGGGGGAGGATTCAACCGCATCTCGATGGGGGTGCAGTCGGCATCGGACCGGGAGTTGCAAACTTTGGGGCGGCGGCACAGCTTTGAGCAGGCGGTGCAGAGCGTGCAGATGGCGCAGCAGGCGGGTTTTGAAAACGTATCGGTCGATTTGATGCTGGGGACACCGGGACAGGGACGGCAGTCGGTAGAGCATTTTGTCAGCACCTTTGCACAGCTGGGTGTGCAGCACATCTCCGGCTATCTGCTAAAGATAGAGCCGGGAACGGCGTTTGCCAAAAATCAAATCGAGCTGCTTTGTCCCGACGAGGACCAGAGCGCACAACTGTATTTGGATACGGTCGAACTGATGGAGCGGCATGGATTTTTGCAGTATGAGATTTCCAATTTTGCCCTTCCCGGGCGGGAAAGCCGCCACAACCTGAAATACTGGCGGTGTCAGGAATATCTGGGAGTGGGACCGGCAGCACATTCCTTTTTGGATGGCAGGCGGTTTTACTTTCCGCGTGACCTTGCAGGATTTGTCAACGCATCCGACCCCTGGGAACAGGTGGTGCAGGACGGCAGCGGCGGAGATGCGCAGGAGCAGCTGATGATGCGCCTGCGCCTGCGGGAGGGCATCGACCTTGGGTGGTTTGCCCGCAGCTTTTCGCTGGAGCTGGAGCCGATGTACAAAAGGGCACAGTTTTTGCAAAAGCACGGGCTGCTCGAGCTGCAAAAGGGCAGGCTCTTTTTGACCCCGCAGGGCTTTTTGCTCTCCAACAGCGTCATCAGCGACCTGCTGGCAGAAATCTTTTAGGCAAGACCGAACAAAAACTTTGCACAACTTTTAACCGCTTGACACTTGTGCAATATGGTTAATTGTGATAGAATAAATGCAAACCTATGATATGGCGGAGGAGGAATGCTTTTATGAAAATTCTGGTTCTGGATGGATTTGCATTGAATCCGGGCGATTTGAGCTGGCAGGGAATCAGGGAGCTGGGGACGCTGGTCGTGTATGACCGTACTGAGCCCATCAGACTGCTCAACCGCATCGGCGATGCACAGGTTATTTTGGTCAATAAATGTCCGATTTCCAGAGAGACCATTGAGGCGTGCCCAAACCTCAAGCTGATTTGTGTGACAGCGACCGGCTACAATACCATCGACCTGGAGGCGGCAAAGGAGCATGGGGTGCTGGTGTGCAACGTTCCGACCTACGCCACCGAATCGGTCACCCAGCATGTGTTTGCAATGCTGCTGGCGGTGACCAACCGCATTTCGGAGCATGTGCAGTCGGTCAAAGCGGGTGACTGGCAGAAGGCACCTGATTTTTCCTACTGGAAGACACCTATCACCGAGATTGCTGGCATGACGATGGGCATTATTGGGACTGGACGCATCGGTATGAGCGTAGCCAAGGTGGCAAAGGCGTTTGGAATGCAGGTGCTGTGCTACAACGGCAACCACCCGCACCCGGAGAAAGAGGACGATCAGCTGCACTTTGTTTCCCGTGAGGAGCTTTTGGCAAATGCAGATGTTATCTCACTGCACTGCCCGTTGACAGAAGAAACCGACCAGATGATTTGCAAGGACAGCATTGCTAAGATGAAGCAGGGGGTCATCATCATCAACACCGCTCGCGGCAGGATCATCAATGACCTTGACCTTGCCAATGCGCTGGCAAGCGGCAAGGTGGGCTATGCCTGCATCGATGTGCTGGAGGAAGAGCCGCCGGTTCACAATTCTCCGCTGATTGAGCAGCCGCACTGTCTGGTGACACCGCACATCGCGTGGGCTCCTTTGCAGGCGCGCAAACGCTGTATGCAGATTGTCGAGGACAACATCCGCGCATTCCAGCAGGGACATCCGCAGAATGTGGTCAATCCGTAAATACAATAAAAAGGCACAGCAGAAATTTTCTGCTGTGCCTTTTCTTGTAGCGTTTGTAAAAGGATTCTTTGCCGTCAGGAAAGATGCTCGAGGGCATCGCTGTCGATGACGACATCGGTTTCCAGCCCCAGCGGATGATGCAGCAGCACTTCGCCGCGCGCCATCGGGCGGGTAATCTTCTCCTTTTTGATCAGGCGAATCAGGCGAAAAACCAGCTCGGTGGGGACGATGGAGGTGGTTTTGACCTCGACGCTGGGGACCTGCTCAAAGCAAGTGGAAGCGTGGTAGGTCACAATTTTGCCTTTGCCCTCCAGTTCCTCGCGGGCGTGCAGCTCTCCGCGGGCGCATTTGTTTCCTTGAACCAGGATGTCGCTGCCGTTTTGTTCGACGGTCAGCAGACAGCGGTTTTTACAGACCGGACAGGTCATCTGTACCATAGTGGGATACTCTCCTTACTGTGCGATTTGATTTTACAGGTAGCGGCGGCGGTTGACGCGGCGGTATTTCTTGCGCCGCTTGTTCTGGATGATGTTGATGATGATGGCAAACAATACGACCAGCACCACAAACAGGAAGGCAAAGCGGAACCAGAAGTTCTGGAAAAACTGGCTGATTTTGTCCATCAGCACCAGCATCGGGCTTTCCTCTACGCTTTCAGCAGCAATCAGGTCGACCGAGCCCAGCTCGCTGCCGTACAAAATGAGCTTGAGGGTACCCATCTTGGCTCCCTTTTCAATCGGTGCGGTGACATAGTCATTTTCACCGATGCGCTCGCCGTTGTTGTTATAGGCGATGCGGCGGACGTTGGTGACATCGATGTTGTTGGGAATCAAAGCGGAGAAGGTCTGTGCGCTGACCAGCTGTAGGTGGTTTTTGCCGTCCTTGGCAAGGCGGACGTTGTTGATGCTGCTGACCTTGTCCCCTTTTTCCACGATGGTCTTTGCCTTGTAGGTGTCGAACACCCAGTCATAAAATTTTGCCGTCAGGACAAACGCCTGGTTTGGAGTGACATATCCGCCGGCTCCATCCAGATAGGGTGCACCCATCAGCACCAGCAGGTATTCGTAGCCGTCCTTCTGCGCGGTGGTGATTAAGCATCTGCCCGCTTCCTCCAGGGTACCGGTCTTGACACCGGTGATCTGCGGATAGTAAAAGCCCGAGCCTTCCACAATCATCTTGTTGGTCGAATCCCAGTGCAGGTTTTCCTGCTTGTTGGTCGGACCGGTGTCATAGCTTGGGGTGGACACAATCTTGCGGAAGGTTTCGTTTTGCAGGGCGTACTTGGTAATTAGGTACATATCATAGGCGGTGGAGTAGTGATTTTCGTTGAACAGACCGTTGGAGTTGACAAAGTTGGTGCCGGTGCAGCCAAGCTCCCGGGCTTTGTCGTTCATCATCTGCGCGAATTTTTCCAGTGAGCCGTCACCCATCTCATAGGCGAGCATGACGGCAGCCTCGTTGGCAGAGGGCAGCATGATGGCGTACAGCAGCTGTTCGACGGTCAGCGTTTCATTGAGCACAATGCCGCCGGTCGAAATACCGCCGCCGTAGGAAACGTTGATTTCATAAACATAGTTTTGCAGCTCGGCAGTGAAGGTCAGCTCCTGGCTCAGGTCGGGAAAATGCTCGAGGGTGAGGATGGCGGTCATAATCTTGGTCAGCGATGCGGGATATTTTTGCACATCGGCGTTGCGGGAATGGATGAGGGTATCGGTGGTCAGCTCCACCATATAGACCGCCAGATTCTGCATCAGCGGGTCGCTTTCGTCGATAAAGGGCACTGTGCCCTGTGAAACGTCCAGCTTTTGTGCGCCGGAGGCATAGTCGCTGTCGATGGCAGGTGTGCTTGGAGTGGTGTCGCTGTCGCTTTGTTCAGGCTGCTTTTGTTCAACCTGCGCCTGGGCGGAAAACAGGTCGCCCAGAGGAGCCGCTGCGCTTTGGAGGGCAAAGGAGCCTACCATCAAACAGCAGAGCAGCAGGGCGGTCAATCGTTTCATCAAGTCATCTTCCTTTCTGGTCCGTTTGGGGAATGTATCGTTTTCTATCGTTTATGTAAAAAGAAAATAAGAACAATTCCATTATAATATATCCTCTGGGATTTGTAAAATCATTTTCCACACCAAAAAAATTTGCCGGTATTATTCATTTTCAGTTCATATTCCTTCTGGAAAAAAGAGGTGCTGTGTGGTAAGATAAGATAGAATTGACAGGGGGAATCAGGATGATTTATCTGACGGGAGATCTGCACGGCGATTTTGAGCGATTTCGCTCCAAAGAGATGAAGAAGCTCAAAAAGGGGGACACCCTGATCGTCTGCGGAGATTTCGGTTTTGTATGGGACGGCTCGAAGAAGGAGCAGTCGATCCTCAAAAAACTGGGAAAGAGCAAATATCAAATTCTTTTTATCGAAGGAACACACGATAACCTCGACCTGCTCTCGCAGTATCCGCAGGAGGAATGGAACGGCGGCAAGGTGCGCAGAATCAGCGGTTCGCTGCTCAAGCTGGAGCGCGGAGAGGTGTTTGAGCTGGAGGGCAAGCGCTTTTTTGCCTTTGGCGGAGGCGAAAGCCCGGAGATGGAGCTGCGCGCAGCCGACGGGACCTGGTGGCAGCAGGAGCTGCCCAGCGTCGAGGAGGTGCAGCGGGCAAGGGAAAATCTGGCTGCCTGCCAGAATCGGGTCGATTTTATCGTGACCCACGAGTGCAGCTCGAAGGTACGCCACTTTATCGAAATGGATGAGGAGCACAGCAACCTGATGACCTACTTTTTTGACGAGGTGGGGGAGAAGGTGCAGTTTGACCGCTGGTATTTTGGCTGCTACCACATGGACAAGGTGATTCCACCGCGTTATCATGCGTTATTTTCCAAGGTAGTGGCACTGGAAGGGTAGATGATGGTGTTGGACAGAGGAAAGGATTGTGCCATGGAGCAAAAACAGGCAATCGAACAGAGGATTTCCCGGCGCAGCTTTTTGCAAACCCCCATCGAGCAGCAAATCCTTCGGCAGTTGCTCGAGGCAATCGAGGAGGTCAACGAAACAAGCGGGCTGACCGTTTCCTATCTGGAGGACGGGAGCGACGCTTTTGCCGGCTTTAAAAGCTATGGGATGTTTGACGGCGTGCGCGCGATGCTGGTGCTGAAAGGAAACCGGGAGCTTGCCTTTTTAAAGGAGAAGGTCGGCTACTACGGCGAGCAGCTGATTTTAAAGGCGACCGAGCTGGGACTGGGCAGCTGCTGGGTCGGAGGGACCTTCGACAGGCGCTCCGCTGTCTTTGAACCGTCATCGGAGGAAGAGATGGTTTGTGTGGTACCGATTGGAAAGGTTGCCCAGAGCAGCCGCAAGGAGCGGATGATCCGCGGAGTGATCCACCGCAAGAGCAAGACCATCGAGGAGATGGTCCGCGCCGACCGCCCGCTGTCCGAGGAGGAAAGTCAGGCGATGCAGCTGGTGCAGCTGGCGCCCACCGCCAAAAACACCCAGAAGCCGGTCTTTATCTTTGCAGGGGACAAAATCTATGCGGGAGTAGCGGACGATGAACCGTTTGACCTGGTGGACCTTGGTATCTGCAAGCTGCATTTTGAGATTGGGATGAAGCAGCTGTTCTTGCAGGGTCACTTTGAATTTGGCAACGGCAGCATCTATAAGAGAAGCTGATGTAATAAAAAATGTACAGGAGGACACCTTTATGTCTAGTTATGTAACCAAACCGACTCCGGGCGACACCGCCTGGTTTACCCATGACCGATTTGGTATGTTTATCCACTTTGGATTGTATTCGATGCCGGCGCGCCACGAGTGGGTCAAGACCCGCGAGCGCACACCGGAAGAAAAGTATGACCTGTATTTTAAGCACTTTGACCCGGACCTGTATGACCCGAAGGACTGGGCACGCCGCGCCAAAGCAGCCGGTATGCGCTATGCAGTGTTTACCACCAAGCACCACGAGGGCTTCTGCCTGTTCGACAGCCAGTACACCGATTACAAATGCACCAACACACCGGCGGGCAGAGATTTGACCCGCGAGTATGTGGATGCTTTCCGTGCAGAGGGAATCCATGTCGGCTTCTACTATTCGCTGATTGACTGGCATCACCCGGACTTCACCATCGACGTCAACCACCCGCGCCGCGATGACCCGGATGCCCGCCAGCAGAACGAGGGCAGGGATATGCACCGCTATGCCAAATATATGCGCGACCAGATCACCGAGCTGCTGACCAACTACGGAAAAATCGACATCCTGTGGCTGGACTTCTCCTACAGCCAGCGCCACGGCGAAGGAGACAAGGCATGGTTGGGCGGCAAGGGCAAGGATGATTGGGAATCGGAGGAGCTGATCCGCACCGCAAGAAACTTGCAGCCGCACATCATCATCGACAACCGCGCAGAGCTGGAGCAGGACCTGTGGACACCGGAGCAGTTCCAGCCGACCGACTGGTTCCGCCATCCAAAGACCGGTGAACTGGTGACATGGGAAGCCTGCCAGACCTTCTCCGGCTCCTGGGGTTACTACCGCGACGAGTTCACCTGGAAATCGCCGGAGATGTTGATTCGCATGCTCATCAACACCGTGTCCAACGGTGGCAACCTGATTATGAACGTGGGACCGACCGCCCGCGGTTATCTGGACCACCGCGCCGAGGAAGCGCTGGCAGTCTATGCCGACTGGATGAAGTACAACAGCCGCTCGATTTACGGCTGTACCAAGGCAGAGCCGGAATTCAAGACCCCGACCGACTGCCGCCTGACCCAGAGCGAGGACGGAAAACGCCTGTACATCCACCTGTACGCTTACCCGTTTGACAACATGAAGGTACAGGGACTGGCTGGCAAGGTGGAATATGCCCAGTTCCTGCACGACGGCAGCGAGGTCAAATTCACCGACGGAACGGTCGAGCTGCTCAGCGACGACAAGCAGGAGGACGATGAGACTGCAACCTTCTTCTACCTCCCGCACGTCAAACCAAATTCGCTGGTGCCGGTCATCGAGGTATTCTTAAAATAATCATACAGCTGTATCCGACCTGTGAGGCAACTTGCAGGTCGGATTTTTTATGTGGTTTTTGATTTGGGAAAACGCCGCTAGAAAGGGTGGTCGGTTTCGATTGGCTGAAACGCGAGCCGCTCATTTCGATAAAAAAAGAGCCTGGAACGCGAACTGCGTCCAGACTCAGTCTGGTAGAAAGGGTGGTCGGTTTCGATTGGCTGAAACGCGAGCTACTCATTTCGATAAAAAAAGAGCCTGGAACGCGAATTGCGTCCAGACTCAGTCTGGTGGCGGAGATGGTGGGATTCGAACCCACGTGCCCATCTCTGGACAAAACGATTTCGAGTTAGAGTCGCTATCCGGACTTTGAAGGAAAACGGCGGAAACTCACGGACAATGCGAGAGTTTGCAAACCCTTGAAAAATCAGCATTTTTCCGCCCTTGAAGGTTGAAAATCCCGAAAGCCCAGACAGAGCAAGGAGTTCGAAAGAAATCCGGTTTTGGGGAGAAAAAAGCCCGTTGGGGAGAAGATGGGGAGAACTCGGGGAGAAATCACAGTCCAGTGCAGATGACACCTACCGATACCGAACATCAAAATCAAGGTGGTTATCCGCATGACTGAAAGCATGAAATATTACGAATCCATCCGTCGCAAATACCCTGATACAGTCTCGAAAGATCAGTTCTACCAGATCGCCCATATCAGCAAAGCAACTGCTCTGCACCTTCTGCAAAATGGTTTAGTCCCGTGCAAAGATACGGGCAAGAAAACTCGCCGGTACACAATCCGCACCGACGATATAATCTTCTATTTGATTGACCGGGAGCTTCACCCGGAGGTCTACCGCGCACCGGATCGCTGGTATCAGGAACGGTCAGGTCATTACAATTCGCGTGTCACCTATCGGAATGAGCTGACGAAGCTGTCCGAAGAGGAACGAGCCAGCTTCCGAAAATATATGGAAGACGAGTTTTGTCAGTACGGCGATCTGCTGACCGTCGTTGAAGTGGCTGAGGCAATCGGCTACTGCGATACTTCTCTTCATCGCTGGTGCAACGCCAAGAAGCTCAAATCTTTCAATATCTCCGGCAGGTTTCTCATACCGAAGATCAGCCTTGTAGATTTCCTTGTTTCTCAGTACAGCTTCGACATTACACGGAAAACTTGGAAGCACACACTGCTCATCAAAGGATTTCTTGATAGACTTGATACAACAGAATAATTCGTACAGCAAAGCCCCGTTATTGCACTGCGCATAGCAGAACAATGACGGGGCTTATTTTTTTGTCAAATTGGAGGTCAAAGCAATGAACACAAACGATTCTGCCAAGGCATTTGACGCCTTGATGCAGGAAACGCCGTATTCCCATTTCGATAGCGGCTCCGAGGGTATCACACCGGAATGCCGCACCTGTCGATTTCATCGTCCCTTCTGGAAATATCAGTCCTGCGTGTTTGCAGAGTGTCCCTACTGCAGCAAGCCCGTTTCTACTCTCAAAAATCAAAATGGCACATCTGCTGCCGGAAAGGAAGTCAGTCATGAATAACAAAATCGAAGTCTTCAAGAACGAACAGTTCGGTGAGGTGCGAACGATCCTCGAAGGGGAAACACTCCTGTTCTGCGGTTCAGATATTGCGAAAGCGCTTGGATATGCTCGACCCGGAAAGGCAATTATTGATCACTGCAAGGGTGTCCTAAAACGGGACACCCTTACAAGCGGTGGCATGCAGTCCCTTTCCTATATACCGGAGGGCGATGTTTACCGACTGATTGTTCACAGCAAACTCCCTGCTGCTGAGAAGTTTGAACACTGGCTGTTCGATGAAGTTGTCCCCACCATCCGCAAGACCGGCGGCTACATGACGGACTCCCTTCTGGAACGCATTCAGAAGGAACCGGCGGTCATCATGGAGTTCGCTCAGGCGTTGATTCGAGAAAAGAATCGCGTAAAGGCTCTTGAGGTTGAGCTGAACACTGCAAAGCCCAAAGCCGATTACTACGATGCCTTTATCAATCCGGATGACTGTACCAATATTAGAACAACGGCGAAGGAACTGAAAATCCCGGAGCGCAAGTTCGTCCAGTTCCTTCTTAGAGAAAAGTACCTATTCCGCTCTCCCTCCGGTCAGCTTCTTCCCTACAACAAGGACAGCAATGCCGGACTGTTCATCGTCCGCGATTTTGTGACGTACTGCTACACCGGTTCTCAGACCTACTTCACGCCGAAAGGCAAGGATGTCATCCGAATGAAGTTCCAGAAAAAGTGCGGCGAAGAGCTGCTTCCCAAGATGGTAAGGTGATTTTATGGCAGTTTTCAGAGTCCCCAAGATCGAGAACTTCACGATGATGAGCAATCACCATCTTCGCAACAAGAAGCTCTCCCTCAAGGCTGTTGGGCTGATGTCGAAAATCCTCAGCCTTCCGGATGAATGGGACTACTCCCTCAAGGGGCTTGCCAAGCTCAACGCGGACAGCATCGACGGCGTTCGCTCTGCTGTGCAGGAATTGGAGGATGCCGGTTATATCATCAGGCGTCAGCGTAGGGACAAAAACGGCAGAATGGCGCAAAGCGAGTATCTTGTCTTTGAAATACCGGAGTTGTCAAAACCGGCGTTGGATTCACCGTCATCGGAAAAGCCGATACCGGTAAAACCGGCAACGGATGTCCCGACATCGGGAAGCCCAATACAAATAAATACGAACCAAGTAATTACACACCAAGAAAATACTCACTTGAACAATACTCCATCTATCAATCACTCAGGCACAGGACGCAGAAATGATGGGACTGATTGGATGGATGAGCGAGAGCGATATAGAGAAATCATCGAAGAGAACATCGAATACGAGATTATGAAAGACCGCCCTGACGGAGACCGCCTCGGTGAAATTGTCGAGATCATGCTGGATGCCGTTTGCTCAACTGCTCCTACCATCCGCATCAATGGCGAAGATATGCCGCAGCAAGTGGTCAAGTCCCGCTTTCTCAAGCTGGACAGCAGCCACATCGAGTATGTTTTCCACGCAATGAAGGAATGTCCGTCCAACATTCGGAACATCAGGGCATATCTCCTGACCACACTCTATAACGCTCCGGCAACGATGGACAATTTCTACTCCGCAAAGGTCAATCATGATTTCAACGGCTGGTAAACCGCAAGCGAAACGCTGGCGGCTATTTTTATGCCTGAAAGGAGGGCTTTACATGGTCATATTCATTCATCTGCCGGGTGTGCCGCCTTAGCTGAGGCAGCATTCCCTCAATTATTCCAAGGAAAGGAGGTATCACTGCATTGCAGGATGAAGTCAACACCAAAGTTGTTGCAATCATAATCAAGGGCGGCAAAATCTCAGCCGAAGTGCTGAAAAAGGCACTGGACAAGTTCGTTCAGGAGATCGAGAAGGCGCAGAAGCAGATGCAGCAGCCCAAAACCTATCGCGGCAAGCAGTCCATCAAGCATCTGATGAGCCAGAACGCCGCCATCTCTAACATTGAAGTGACGGACGGCAACATCAAGTCCTTTGAGCGGACTGCCAGCAAATACGGTCTGGACTTTGCGCTCAAGAAGGACGTTTCTGTTGAGCCGCCCAGCTATCTTGTCTTCTTCAAGGGACGGGACGTTGATGTAATGACCGCCGCCTTCAAGGAGTTCTCCGCCAAGACGGTCAAGCAGAAGGAACAGCCGTCTATCCGGCACAAGCTGGATCAGGAGAAAGCACAGAGCAAGGCGCAGCACAAGGAGAAAGTCAAGGTCAAGACCAAGGATCTGGGTGTGGAGCTGTGAACAAACCCGATGTGAAGAAGCTCATTCTTCTGAACCTCCCGTATGTCTTTGCCTTTTACTTTGCGGATAAGATCGCCGCCGTGTTTCGTCTCGCCCCCGGCACAGAGTTCGTTGACAAGCTGACAAACGGCTTTGCCGTGTTCGGCTCTTCCTTTGCAAATCCGCTGCCCAGCTTTCATCCCGTCGATCTGCTCATCGGTCTGATTGCCGGTGCGCTGCTCAAGCTGGCAGTCTACGTCAAGGGCAAGAACCGCAAGAAGTTCCGGCAGGGCGAAGAATACGGATCTGCACGATGGGGCAAGCCTGAGGACATCAAGCCGTACACGGATCCGGAGTTCTCGAACAACGTCATCCTAACGCAGACGGAGTTCCTGACCATGAACAGCCGCCCGAAGCAGCCGAAATACGCCCGCAACAAAAATATCCTTGTCATCGGCGGTTCCGGCTCAGGTAAGACGCGCTTTTTCGTGAAGCCAAACCTGATGCAGATGCACAGCAGCTATGTTGTGACTGACCCGAAGGGGACGGTGCTGGTGGAGTGCGGTAAAATGCTTGAAAAGGGCGGCTACATTATCAAGTCGCTGAACACCATCAATTTCCGGAAATCCATGCACTACAACCCTTTCAGCTACATCCGCAGTGAGAAGGACATCCTCAAGCTGGTCAATACGATCATCGTCAACACGAAGGGAGATGGCGATAAGTCCGGCGAAGATTTCTGGGTAAAGGCGGAAAAGCTCTACTACACAGCTCTCATCGGCTACATCTGGTACGAGGCACCCGATCACGAGAAAAACTTTACTACCCTGCTCGAAATGATCAATGCCTCGGAAGCCAGAGAGGACGATGAAACCTTCAAGAACCCTGTGGATGTCATGTTCGACGAGCTGGAAGCCCGCGACCCTGACCACTTTGCGGTCAAGCAATACCGCAAATACAAATTGGCGGCGGGAAAAACAGCCAAGTCGATCTTAATTTCCTGCGGTGCAAGGCTTGCGCCCTTCGACATCGCAGAGCTGCGGGAGCTGATGAGCTACGATGAGATGGAGCTGGACACCATCGGAGACCGAAAGACGGCGCTGTTCGTCATCATTTCCGACACCGATGACACCTTCAACTTCATTGTGGCAATCATGTATTCCCAGCTCTTCAACCTTCTCTGCGACAAGGCAGATGACGTTTACAACGGACGGCTTCCCGTCCATGTGCGCTGTCTGCTGGATGAGTTTGCGAACATCGGTCAAATCCCGAAGTTTGATAAGCTCATCGCAACCATCCGAAGCCGGGAAATCTCGGCGTCAATCATCTTGCAGTCCCAGTCTCAGCTCAAGACCATCTACAAGGATGCGGCTGACACCATCACAGGCAACTGTGACTGCACACTTTTCCTCGGCGGAAAAGAAAAATCGACCCTCAAGGAAATCAGCGAGGTGCTGGGCAAGGAGACAATCGACCTTTACAACACCTCAGAAACTCGTTCCAACAACAACTCCTATGGCTTGAACTATCAGAAAACCGGCAAAGAACTGATGTCTCAGGATGAGATCGCCGTCATGGACGGAGCCAAGTGTATTTTGCAGCTTCGAGGCGTGAGACCTTTTCTCAGTAACAAATACGACATTACGAAGCATCCAAAGTACCGGCAGCTCTCCGACTATGACAAGCGGAACGCCTTTGACATCGAGAAATACCGGCAGCACAAGCTGGTGGTCAAGCCCGATGACACATTCGACCTCTATGATATGGGCGAGGTCGATGCAGATTAAAGCCCCGTCGCTGCACTGCGCAGTGGGTAAAGCCTGATGGCTCCCAAAGCAGAACAGCGACGGGGCTTCTTTTTTTATGCCCATTTTCAAAAATACACACTCAACTTTCATCGATTCAAGGAGGAAAATCTATGGCTTTCATCAATCAGGCTGTCACGGTTCTTCAGACGCTCGTTATCGCCCTCGGCGCAGGTCTCGCGGTGTGGGGTGTTGTCAACCTCATGGAAGGCTACGGCAACGACAACCCCGGTGCCAAGTCTCAGGGCATCAAGCAGTTCATGGCTAATTAAAGGGAACAAAAAGAAAGGAAAAGCCAATCCAGACGGTATCAGCGGCAGGCTACAAGAATAAATTGTGATTTCACAAGAT
>OFMF01000164.1_pt1 | contig 63399 bp, 42 predicted proteins | sample 1541771 | NCBI WGS metagenome assembly OFMF01 (sample SAMN04209235, study PRJEB22552) | human gut metagenome | biome: gut; material: feces | host: Homo sapiens | place: USA: Oklahoma
ATTTGCATGGATTTGAATATTGGAATGAAACACAGGAGAGAAAACTATTATGAGTGTACAAGATATGATTAAAAAGTCGGTACTGGAATCCGGCGTGTTTGACAGCTTTAATGCACCGAAGATGGCAATTTCGCTGATCATTGCATTGCTTCTTGGAGCGGTGATCTATATGGTTTACAGCAAATTTTATGTAGGGGTGATCTTTTCCAGAAGCTTTGCGGTCACTTTGGTCGGAATGACGCTTCTTACCTGTATGGTTACTCTGGCAATCAGTACGAACATCGTGATCTCCCTTGGTATGGTCGGAGCGTTGTCTATCGTTCGTTTCCGTACAGCGGTGAAAGATCCGATGGATCTGCTCTATCTTTTTTGGGCGATCACTACAGGAATCACAACCGGAGCAGGAATGTATGTGCTGGCTCTGATTGCGGCAGTAGTGATGATTGCGATGATCTTTCTGTTCTATCATAAGCAGCAGAAGGGCAGGATCTATATCGCAGTGATTCATTATCAGGGAGATGAGGCAGGTGATGAAATCATCCGCAGCTTTGGAAAAATGAAATATTTCATAAAGTCAAAGACGATGCGTGGAGAGAAAACAGAGATGGCGGTTGAAGTGTTCTGCCGGCAGAATGATCTTGATTTCACAGAGAAGATCCGGAAGATCGCGAATGTGGAAGATATTACATTGATCCAATATAATGGGGAGTATCACGGATAAAATAAGATTTAGAGAGGGCGTGGACATTTAATGTTCATGCTTTTTCTTTTTGATATTTTTTAATCATTTACATCTCCGATCGATATTGTATAATAAAAAGTAACTGCTCAGAGCCAACCTCCAAAATGCTACGCATTTCGTCGGTGTGGCGTATCCGCCAAATAAAATTTCAAAAATAGTCTTGAAAATGCAAGCATTTTATACCTGTTTTTGAAATTTTGCTTGGCTCTGAACAGTCACAAAATGTAGAAAAATATTAAAACATAGTTGACAGATGGGTTTTATAAGTATATAATACAAACCATCAAAAACACACCAACTAAGTAGGTTAATAAAGAAAGTGAGGATATAGACTATGGCGGCAATTTATAAAGGCACACTTGGACTGATTGGAAACACACCACTTGTTGAACCTGTGAATCTGGAAAAAGAGCTTGGACTTGAAGCAACGATTCTTGTAAAGCTTGAGTATCTTAATCCGGCAGGAAGTGTGAAAGATCGTGTTGCGAAGGCAATGATCGAAGATGCAGAAGAGAAAGGAATCCTGAAAGAAGGTTCTGTTATCATCGAACCTACTTCCGGAAACACAGGAATCGGACTTGCATCAATCGCAGCAGCGAAGGGGTACAGAGCAATTCTTACCATGCCAGAGACCATGAGTGTTGAGCGAAGAAATATCCTCAAAGCATATGGAGCAGAGATCGTACTTACAGAAGGTACAAAGGGAATGAAGGGAGCAATTGCAAAAGCTGAAGAGCTTGCAAAGGAAATCCCGAACAGCTTTATCCCGGGACAGTTCGTTAATCCGGCGAACTCAAAAGCACACAGAGAGACAACAGGACCGGAGATCTGGAAAGACACAGATGGAAATGTTGATATCTTTATCGCCGGTGTCGGTACAGGTGGAACACTGACAGGTGTTGGTGAATATCTGAAGTCCCAGAAACCGGATGTGAAGGTTGTAGCACTTGAGCCTGCAGCATCCCCGGTACTTTCAGAAGGAAAGGGCGGACCGCACAAGATTCAGGGAATCGGAGCAGGATTCGTACCGGATGTCCTTAATACAAAGATCTATGATGAGATATACAAAGCAGACAATGACGAAGGATTCGCAGCCGCGAAGCTTCTTGCAAAGACAGAAGGAATTCTGGTAGGTATTTCTTCAGGAGCAGCACTTTCCGGAGCAATTGCATATGCAAAGAAACCGGAGAACAAGGGCAAGACAATCGTAGCGCTTCTTCCGGACAGCGGAGACAGATACTACTCTACACCACTCTTTACAGAGTAGGCACGAATATCAAGACAACCGCAAGGCATTAATTAAGTAAGATTTTAACTTCCAAGCAGCTCTGGCTGCGGAATAAGAATACAAAACAGGAATTAGAAAAAGGAGAATAAACCCATGGCAAAATTAGAGAGAAAAGACAGAAATTTTAAATTTGAAACATTACAGCTTCACGTAGGCCAGGAGCAGCCGGATCCGGTGACAGATGCAAGAGCAGTACCAATCTACCAGACTTCTTCTTATGTGTTCCGCAACAGCCAGCATGCAGCAGACCGTTTCGGACTGAAAGACGCAGGAAATATTTACGGACGTCTGACAAACCCGACAGAGGATGTGTTTGAGAAGAGAATCGCAGCACTTGAAGGAGGTACAGCAGCACTTGCAGTAGCATCCGGAGCAGCAGCAATCACATATACAATTGAGAATCTGGCTCAGCAGGGAGATCACATCGTATCTGCAAAGAATATTTATGGAGGATCTTTCAACCTTCTTGAGCATACACTTCCGAATTATGGAATTACAACAACATTTGTTGACATTTTCAATCTGGAAGAAGTTGAGAATGCAATCCAGGAGAACACAAAAGCTGTTTACATCGAGACACTTGGTAACCCGAACTCAGATGTAGTTGATATTGAAGCAATCGCAAATATCGCACATAAGCATAAAATCCCGCTTGTTGTAGATAATACATTTGCAACACCTTATCTCGTAAGACCAATCGAGTACGGTGCTGACATTGTTGTTCACTCTGCTACAAAGTTCATCGGTGGACATGGAACAACAATCGGTGGAGTTATCATCGAGGGCGGTAAGTTCGACTGGGAGGCTTCAGGAAAATTCCCGTCACTGACAGATCCGAACCCAAGCTATCACGGCATCAGCTTTACAAAGGCTTGCGGACCGGCTGCATTTGTTACAAAGATCAGAGCAATCCTTTTGAGAGATACAGGAGCAACAATTTCTCCAATCAGTTCCTTTATCTTCCTGCAGGGACTTGAGACACTTTCCCTTCGCGTAGAGCGTCATGTGGAAAATGCACTGAAGGTTGTTGAGTATTTGAACAATCATCCACAGGTTGAGAGAGTACATCATCCATCTGTAGATCCGGATCCGAAGCAGCAGGAACTTTATAAGAAATATTTCCCGAACGGCGGTGGTTCTATCTTCACATTTGAGATCAAAGGTGATTCTAAGAAAGCTCAGGATTTCATTGATAACCTGGAACTGTTCTCACTGCTTGCAAATGTAGCAGATGTGAAATCACTTGTTATCCATCCGGCTACAACAACACACAGCCAGTGCACAGAGGAAGAGCTTCTTGATCAGGGAATCAAGCCAAACACAATCCGTCTGTCCATCGGTACAGAGAATATTGATGATATCATTCAGGATCTGGATGAGGCATTCAAAGCAATTCAGTAAATAAGAATCAGAGAAAACAGAAAAATCTGTAAGAAGTAGGAGCAGTAAAAGCTGCTCCTACAGTGTTTAGAAGAAAGGAGTAGAAGCGTTTGAAATTATCAAAGAAAAGTAGATATGGACTGCGTGCTCTTATTGATCTGGCGGTGAATTCACGGACAGAGCTGGTTTCATTAGGGAGTATCGCACAGAGAAATGACATTTCCGCCCAGTATCTTGAGCATGTATTTTCAGCTCTTCGCAAGGCTCATATTGTAAAGAGTATGAAAGGTTCCCAGGGAGGATATTTTCTTGAGAGAGATCCGAAAGAAATCACGGTTGCACAGATTGTAGAGGCACTGGAAGGAACGTATGACCTGGAAGATGAAGTTGATCGAAATAGCGTGGGACGTGGAGATCAGGAAGCAATTCAGCATCTGATCATTGACCGAATCAATGATTGTGTTCAGGAGATTCTGGAAGATGTGACGCTTAAGGATCTTGTGGATGCATACGAAGGGTATCAGGATTCTGTTGAGGGAATGTACTATATTTAATAGAGTGGAACGTAAGGAGCAGAGACAGACAGCATGGCAGAAAATTATCAATTTGAAACACGATGTATTCACGGGGACGGAGGATTTGTAGAGGGACATCCATACGGAGCGGTCTCCGTTCCCATTTTTCAGACAGCAACCTTTGCACACCCGGGAATCGGGAAAAGTACAGGATATGATTATTCCCGCGAGAGCAATCCGACACGGTATGAATTAGAAAGCGTAATGTCCTCTTTAGAAGGAGCGGATGACAGTATTGCGTGCGCGACAGGAATGTCGGCAATTGGAATCTGCCTGGAGCTTTTCGGAGAAGGAGATCATATTTTATGTACGGAAGATTTGTACGGCGGAACTGTGCGAATGTTTGAAAGCATTGGCGAAAAGCGAGGATTAAAGTTTTCTTATGTAGATACTTCAGATATTGATCTTGTAAGAAAGAATATCAGGAAAGAGACAAAGGCACTTTATATTGAGACACCAAGCAATCCAACGATGAGGATTACAGATTTTGCAGAGATGAGAAAACTCGCAGACGAATTCGGGTTACTGATTCTTGCGGATAATACATTCCTTTCTCCTTATTTCCAGAAACCGCTACAGTTGGGTGCTGATATTGTAGTACATAGCGGAACAAAATTTCTTGGAGGACACAATGATGTTCTCGCAGGATTTGTTTGTGTCAAAGGGAAAGAGCTGTCGGAAAAATTGCGTTATACATATAAGACAGTTGGCTGTAGCCTGTCTCCGTTTGACAGTTTCCTTGTACTTCGCGGAATCAAAACTTTATCAGTGCGTCTGGAGCGCCAGCAGGAGAATGCGAAGAAGATCGCACTTTGGCTGAAAAACAGACCGGAAGTGACAGAAGTTTATTATCCGGGTCTGGAAGATCATCCGGGTTACGAGGTGAACCGGAAGCAGGCGACAGGAGCAGGAAGTATGCTTTCTTTCCGTGTAGATACGGTGGAACGTACAAGAAAGATTCTTGAAAGTGTGAAATTGATTTCTTATGCGGAGAGCCTTGGCGGTGTAGAATCATTGATCACATATCCAATGCTTCAGACACACGGTGATGTACCGGTGGAGATAAGAGAACATCTTGGAATCACAGAAGATTTCCTTAGAATGTCTGTTGGAATTGAAAATGCTGAAGATCTGATCAAAGATCTGGAACAGGCATTTCAATAAAAGGAGTAAAAATGAGTGAGAAGAATTTGAATTTTGACCAGCCTGTAGAGAGAAGAGAAACCCACAGTCTGAAGTATGATTTTGCAGAAGAAAGAGGGAGAAAGAAAGATATTCTTCCGTTGTGGGTCGCTGATATGGATTTTAAGACGTCATCTTTCGTCCAGGAAGCATTGATCCGTCAGGCAGAGCATGGAATTTATGGATATACAGAGTCAGATCAGGAGTATTACGATGCGGTCAGCTCCTGGATGGAACGCCGTCACGGATGGAAGATCGACAAAGAGTGGATCACAAAGACTCCGGGAATCGTCTTTGCGCTGGCAATGGCGGTAAAGGCTTATACAGAACCTGGGGATTATATTCTGATCCAGGATCCGGTCTATTATCCATTCCGGGAAGTGATTGAAAGCAATGACCGTAAAGTGGCCGCCAATATCCTTATCCGTAAGGAAGATGGATCTTATGCGATTGATTTCGAAGATTTTGAACGCCAGATCGTGGAAAAGGGTGTGAAATTATTCTTATTCTGCAGCCCACACAACCCGGTCAGCCGGGTATGGACAAGGGAAGAAGTGGAGCGTCTGGGAGACATTTGCCTAAAGCATCAGGTGATCATTGTAAGTGATGAGATTCATGCAGACTTCGTATTTGAAGGGAAGCATCAGGTACTTGTAGATCTTAAGGACGAGTATAAAGACATTACAGTGACATGTACTTCCCCGGGGAAGACATTCAATCTTGCTGGACTTCAGATTTCCAATATTATCATTCCAAATGCAGGCCTTCGCAAGGAATTTCAGCATCAGGTAACTGCAGCCGGGTATAGTCAGGTCGGCGCACCCGGAATCTTTGCGCTGATCGCTGCGTATACTCAGGGCGAAGAATGGTATCAGGCGATGAAACAGTATGTGAAGTCGAATATTGATTTCCTTCATACATGGATGGCAGAGCATTTACCACAGATCAAGGTGACAAAGACAGAAGGAACCTATCTTGTCTGGATGGATTTCAGGGCATTAGGGCTGTCTGACAGAGAATTAAAAGAACTGATAGAAGACAAGGCGGAGGTCTGGCTGGACGGAGGAGCAATCTTCGGAGAGCCTGGAAGTGGTTTTGAGCGGATTAACGTGGCTTGCCAGAGAGCGACGCTTGTGGAAGCGTTGGATCGGATTGAAAAAGCAGTGAAAGAAAACGTTCACGGATGATTAGATAAAATAGAAACAGAAAAAGATGGATAAGCAATAAAAGCATTACTTATCCATCTTTTTCTATGTAGATCTGATTTTCCATTGTATTGAAACAACTGTTATTTCGTTCCCCCTGAAATAATGCTATTTCTCAATCTTGCATGGAATGGCCGGTTCATGAAAGTCAGCAAGTGTAATGCTTCCAAGATAATCTTCAATAAGATTATTCAGCTTTTCCCAGATCGGACGTGTCGGACACTGACCAGCACGTGCGCATTCCGGTGCATGATCCTCCAGACATGCTACTGCCGCAAGACTTCCTTCTGTCGCATGAAGAATGGAAGCGAGAGTGTATTCTTCCGGAGATTTTGTCAGGCGGTAGCCGCCGCCCTTTCCGCGAAGTCCAAGGATAAATCCTTGTGTGACAAGAGATTTTAAAATATTTTCCAAATATTTTTCAGAAATCTCCTGACGTGCTGCGATCTCTTTCAGCGGTGTGTAAGAGTCCGGATCCTGCTGAGACAGATCAATCATGACTCGGAGAGCATAACGCCCTCTTGTAGAGATAATCATAACCTATTTCCTCCCAAGTTACCTATAATTTTACATTGTGAATAGTGTATCATATGTTAAGAAAATAAACAAGTTGTCGAGGTAAAGTGAAACAGTGCAAAAGCATTAAAGTTTGTTGAAAACAAACGAAAACGAGTGTGTCTAAAAATGAAATAACCGTGAAATTGTATTAACTTTACTGGAATTTACAGCGCGTTTGTGATACTCTAAAGACTGTAAGTCCTGATCGGAATGCTATCTTTCTGATCAGACAGAAAAGACTGGGTTACTGTTCACTCCCGTGTCAATCACTTCGCTGATTGACACGGAGTGAACAGTAACAAGACTGGAGAGAGAATATGAAAAGATTAGTAGTAGCATTACTTCTGGCAAGCACATTGTGTATGACAGGATGCGGCGATACGAAGAAAACAGAACCGGCTGCATCTACGACAGAAGAGGTGGACAAAGCAAGCAGTACGATGAAAGAACAGATGGGAGACAACGCGGTTCTTCCAAGTGATTCTGTTAAGAGAGTTATGGCAAAGCAGTGGAAGGTGATTGGAACAGATACTGTGTATGATCTGAAAGAAGATGGAACAGGAACTAAGGATGACGCCGGACTGACATTTGAGTGTGGATTTGATGAGGATAACAACATTACAATCAAGATCACAATGGACGGCGAAGACGAAGGTAAACTGTATGCGGTTACGACAGATGATACAGGCTATGGCGTAGTGCTGGAGTCCCTGGATGGTGGTAAGGATATAAAATTACTCCAGGCGGATACAGAACTTCTGGATCTGACGGATGACCGTGCGAAGGGGCTGATCGGAAAGTGGACAGATAACAGTGGAAATGAATATAAGTTGAAGAAAGACGGAAAGCTTGTAATCAAGAGTTCTTCAGGAGAGACGAAGGGAACATATTGTGTTGCAGAGAATGCAGACGGTACATTGAGGCTGAATCTGGTTATCTCCGGTGGAACACTGGAATATGTCTATACACTGTCAGATGATGGATCTACAGTGGAATTATGTAGTCCGGGAACAGATACAGTACATAAGTGGACGAAAGCCTAAAGTGTGGTGAATAAAAGAGATGCAGTTTGCGCATGAATTGATCGTTCCGGAAGTTGGATTTCCTTTTAAACTATTCTTATTTGAAGGCAGAGAAGGACATTACCATAGAGAAAAACATTGGCACAGATCGATTGAGATTTTTGCAGTGTGCGACGGAGAACTGGAATTTAAGATCGATGAGAAGACCTGGCATCTGACAGCGGGAGAATTTATGATTGTGAATTCGAATGAGGTTCATGAAGTAGATTCTCCGTTGCCAAACGAGACGATTGTTCTTCAGATTCCGTTGAAAGTTTTTGAAAAATATTATACAGGTGAGCAGTTTATTTGGTTTACGCATGAACCGGGACGTAAGGACGCACGCTTTATGGAATTGTTGGAAGAACTGTATAAGACGTATTGCGAAAAGCAGTGTGGATATGACATGAAGATGAACAGTATTTTTTATCATCTTTTATATCTCCTTGTGAAAGAATACCGTCTGACGGAAGTTGAGGATGCTTTTGTAAGGAAGAATAAGAATCTGAACAAGCTTTCAGCAATCACATCTTATATGAAAGAGAATTACGCACAGGAGCTCAGTCTGGAAGAAGTGGCAAGAATTTTTGGCTACTCACCAACGTACTTGTCGAGGATGTTTCAGAAGTATGCGGGAATTACATATAAGAACTATCTGCAGAATATCCGTCTGGAATATGCAATGAAAGACCTGAAGGGCGGAAAATATAATATCACTGAGACAGCACTTCGCAGCGGCTTCTCCGGAAGCAAAGCGATGGCAAGGGCATTTCGGAAAAAATACGGAATTCTTCCAAGTGAATATAGAGAAAATGCGTAGCATTTTGGAGGTTGGCTCTGAACAGTTACGAAAATGGAATATAAATAAAAAGAAAAAATGACTAACAGTACAAAATATATTGACTGTTAGTCATTTTTATTGTATAGTGCAAGAAGAGATTAAAATGACCAATGGTCATAAACTGAATATGAGGAAGGAAGCGAAAAAGGATATGATGGTAAAGTTTGGAAAAAAGATAGTAAAATTCAGAGTGCCGATTCTGATTCTCAGTATTTTATTATTGATTCCGTCTGCATTGGGGTATCTGCATACGAGAATTAATTATGATGTATTGACTTACCTGCCGGATAACATCGAGACGATGAAAGGCCAGGATATTTTGGTAAATGATTTCGGTACAGGTGCATTCTCGATGTTTATAGTCGATGGAATGGAAGACAAGGATGTATCGAAGCTAAAAGAGAAGATTGAGAAGGTAGATCATGTAAAAGAGGTTATCTGGTATGATTCTATCGCAGATATCAGTATGCCGAAGAGCATGCTGCCGACAAAAGTCTATGATGCATTTAACTCCGAGACCGGAACGATGATGGCAATCTTCTTTGATGAAGGAACATCTTCGGACGGAACAATAGAAGCAATCTCCGAGATCCGTTCTCTGGCGGGCGAGCAGTGCTTTTTAAGTGGTATGTCAGCTGTTGTTACAGATACGAAGGAGCTGGCGGAGAAAGAGACACCGTTGTATGTATTGATCGCGGTTGTGCTGGCGATGATCGTACTTGGTCTTACAATGGAATCGTTCTTTGTACCGATCCTCTTCATGCTCAGTATTGGAATTGCAATTGTCTATAACCTGGGAAGTAACTACTTTATGGGAGAGATTTCCTATATCACAAAAGCGCTGGCGGCAGTTCTGCAGCTGGGGGTAACGCTGGACTATTCGATCTTCCTGATGCATAGTTACGAAGAACAGCAGATCCGTTACGACGGAGATAAACACCGTGCAATGGCACATGCAATCTCACAGACATTTTCATCTGTAATTGGAAGCTCCGTCACAACAATTGCCGGATTTATCGCACTGTGCTTTATGTCATTCACACTTGGACTTGATATCGGTGTTGTTATGGTTAAGGGTGTTATCCTTGGTGTACTTGCCTGCGTAACAATCCTTCCATCCATGATCCTGTGTTGTGACAAGATTATTGAGAAGACAAAACATAAACCATTCCTTCCGGATATTGGAAGAATTTCAGACAAGGTTACTAAGAGATATCTCATCTATGTGGCACTGTTCGTAGTTCTGCTATTCCCGGCTATTTACGGAAATAACCATACAGGCGTTTATTACAACCTGGATGAGACACTTCCAAAAGATCTTCCGAGCATCATTGCAAATGAGAAATTGAAGGAAGATTACGACATGAATACGACGCACATGATTCTTGTAGACAGCTCTACAGATTCAGCGGACGTAGGCAAGATGCTGAAAGAGATGGATAAGGTGGACGGAATCAAATGGGCACTTGGACTTGACTCCCTGATCGGGCCGTCCGTACCGGCAAGCATGATCCCGGATTCAGTGACAAGATCATTAAAGAATGATAAGTACCAGCTTGTACTGGCGAACTCAGAATATAAGGTAGCTACAGATGAACTGAATGACCAGATCAAAGAACTGAATACGATTCTTCATAAATATGATGAAGGTGGAATGCTGATCGGAGAAGGTCCTCTGACAGCAGATCTGATCGACATTACAGATAAAGATTTCAAGACAGTAAGTGCAGTATCAATCGGAATTATTTTCGTGATCATAATGCTTCTGTTCAAGTCAATCTCACTGCCGATCATCTTGGTAGGCGTTATTGAGTTCGCGATTTTCGTCAATATGGGTATTCCATACTACATGGGAACTAAGTTGCCATTCGTGGCATCCATCGTAATCGGAACCATTCAGCTTGGATCCACCGTAGACTATGCAATTCTTATGACAACTCGTTATAAGAGAGAGCGTAACCATGGCGCAAATAAATATGATTCCATCACAACTGCGCACCGCGTATCCGCACAGTCCATCATGGTAAGTGCGTTGAGCTTCTTCGCAGCAACGATCGGTGTAGGACTTTACTCCAACATTGATATGATCAGTTCCCTGTGTATCCTGATGGCGAGAGGAGCACTGATCAGTATGGTAGTCGTAATCTTCGTACTGCCGTCCATGTTCATGGTATTTGATAAAGTAATCGTGAAGACAAGTAAGGGATTCCTGCCACCGAAGGAATAATGGGGCGTGGAATAGAATGAGAGAGGTATGCCGAATTAGGATGCTAAGGCATATTTCACTTTTAAAAAGAAAAGATAAGAAATGGGCATTATTTGGCTAATTATTTGGTCGATAATGCCTTTTTAAGTTGGTAAAATGACCATAGAAACAAACGAAACAGGGAACAGAAGAAAATTCAAGAGGACATCATGAAAATCCAGAATGTAACAGATGCATCTTTCCGAAAATACGGCAAGATCATCACGGAATACTCTTTTGAGAAGATCTCTATGATACAGCCAAGGTAGAAGCATTCCTAGTTCCGGCGGGAACCGGTGTAGAACTCTGTATGCAACAACCCTTCACTATGCACCATGTACTGCACAGATTGAAGGAGCATTTTGCGGATTAAAAGGCGAGAACGTCGAAGTCTGATTGAAAATGGATGCCGGGGTTTCCAAAAATCAGGATCATGTTATTCACAAGGTCTCTGTATGATGTGTGGAAAACCAAATGAAATTACAGGAAAAATGTGGATAACATAACATGAAAAAATAGAAATAATAACAAGGATAAAGAAAGCGAGGATTTTATTATGAGTAACATGCCAGAATTGAAAATCGGTGTTGTAGCAGTGAGCAGAGATTGTTTTCCGGAGAGTCTTTCCGTGAACAGAAGAAAAGCATTGATCGATGCTTATACAAAAAAATACGGTGAAGGAACTGTCTATGAATGTCCGATCTGTATTGTAGAGAGTGAGATCCACATGGTGCAGGCTCTGGAAGATGTAAAGAAAGCAGGATGTAACGCACTGGTTGTTTATCTTGGAAACTTCGGACCGGAGATTTCTGAGACACTGCTTGCAAAACATTTTGACGGACCGAAGATGTTTGTCGCAGCTGCAGAGGAGACACAGGATAATCTGACACAGGGACGTGGAGATGCTTATTGTGGAATGCTTAATGCAAGCTATAACCTGAAACTCAGAGGAGTAAAAGCTTACATTCCGGAGTATCCGGTAGGAACAGCAGAGGAATGTGCTGATATGATCCATGAGTTTGAACCGATCGCGAGAGCAGTTGTCGGATTAAGTGACTTAAAGATTATCAGCTTTGGACCACGTCCGCTGAATTTCCTTGCATGTAATGCACCGATCCAGCAGCTTTACAATATCGGAGTTGAAATTGAGGAAAACTCTGAACTTGACCTTTTCGAGGCTTATAACAAACATGAAGGTGATGAGAGAATTCCGGCCGTTGTAAAAGAGATGGAAGAAGAGCTCGGAGCAGGAAATAAGAAACCGGAGATCCTTCCGAAACTGGCTCAGTATGAGATTACTTTGAAAGACTGGATCGAGGAGCACAGAGGATATAGAAAATACGTTGCAATCGCAGGAAAATGCTGGCCGGCATTCCAGACACAGTTCGGATTTGTTCCATGTTATGTAAACAGCCGTCTGACAGCTCAGGGAATCCCGGTATCCTGTGAGGTTGATATTTACGGAGCACTCAGCGAGTTTATCGGAACTGCTGTCAGCCAGGATGCAGTAACACTTCTTGATATCAACAATACAGTACCGGCAGATATGTACAAAGAGAGCATCGAAGGAAAATTCCCATATACACAGAAAGATACATTTATGGGATTCCATTGTGGAAATACAGCTTCCGGCAAACTTGCTTTCTGCGAAATGAAATATCAGATGATCATGGCAAGATCTCTTCCAATCGAGGTTACACAGGGAACACTGGAAGGAGATATCAAACCTGGAGACATCACATTCTACAGACTGCAGAGTACATCTGACAATGTACTTCGTGCTTATGTTGCACAGGGAGAAGTACTTCCGGTTGCTACAAAATCCTTCGGATCTATCGGAGTGTTCGCTATTCCGGAGATGGGAAGATTCTACCGTCACGTACTGATCGAAAAGAATTATCCACATCACGGAGCAGTTGCTTTCGGACACTTTGGAAAAGCATTGTTCGAAGTATTTAAATACATTGGTGTGCCGGTTGAAGAGATCGGATACAACCAGCCGAAGGGTGTAAGATATCCAACAGAGAATCCGTGGGGTTAATTACATAGAAAGTTATAAGCATAGAAAACGGGCAGAGAGCCGTGCCGGAAACGGCAAGGCTCTCTGTCTTTATACAGGAGGAACAACATGTTATTTGTAGGAGTAGATCTTGGAACATCCGCAGTAAAACTTCTTCTGATGGATGAGAATGGAAAGATCAAGAATATCGTATCAAAAGAATATCCGTTATATTTCCCACATCCGGGATGGTCAGAGCAGAAACCGGAAGACTGGTTTGCACAGAGTATGGAAGGGCTGAAAGAGCTTCTTGAAGGTTTTGATAAGGATCAAGTAAAGGGAATCAGTTTTGGAGGCCAGATGCACGGTCTTGTTGCGCTTGATAAGGAAGACAAGGTGATTCGTCCGGCAATTCTGTGGAACGACGGACGTACTGCAAAACAGACCGATTACCTGAATCAGGTGATTGGAAAAGAGAAGCTTTCAGAGTATACAGCAAATATTGCATTTGCCGGATTTACAGCACCGAAGATTCTCTGGATGAAGGAAAATGAACTGGAGAATTTTGCAAAGATTGCGAAGATCATGCTTCCGAAGGATTACCTTGCATATCGTTTGTCAGGGTCTTTTTGCACAGAGTATTCAGATGCTTCCGGAATGCTGCTTTTGGATGTGGAGCATAAGTGCTGGTCTGCAAAAATGCTTGAGATCTGTGGTATTACAGAGGCACAGCTTCCAAAGCTGTATGAAAGCTGGGAAGTCGTTGGAACTTTGAAAGCAGAGGTTGCAGCGGAACTTGGCGTATCAGAGGATGTAAAAGTAATTGCAGGAGCCGGGGACAATGCGGCGGCAGCAGTTGGAACAGCAACGGTCGGAGACGGCGGCTGCAATATTTCTCTCGGAACATCAGGAACACTCTTTATTTCCAGTAAGAAATTCGGAGTAGATAAGAACAATGCACTGCATTCCTTTGACCATGCAGATGGCAATTATCATCTGATGGGATGCATGCTCAGTGCTGCTTCCTGTAATAAATGGTGGATGGATGAAATCCTTAAGACCAAAGATTATCCGGCAGAACAGGCAGGAATCACAAGGCTCGGCGAGAACCATGTGTTCTATCTTCCGTATCTGATGGGAGAGCGTTCTCCTCATAATGACCCTTCCGCAAGAGCAGCATTTATCGGAATGTCTATGGACAGCACAAGAGAGGATATGACACAGGCTGTGCTGGAAGGTGTTGCATTCGGACTGCGTGATTCTCTGGAAGTTGCAAGAAGTATTGGTGTGAATCCAGAGAGAACAAAGATCTGTGGCGGTGGAGCAAAGAGTCCGCTGTGGAGAAAGATCATTGCAAATGTGATGAATATGAAAGTAGATCTGATCGAAAGCGAAGAAGGTCCTGGCTATGGAGCGGCAATCCTGGCAGCAGTTGGATGCGGCGTATTTGATTCGGTGGAAGAGGCTGCGAAGAAACTTGTGAAAGTAACAGGAACAGAAGAACCGGATTCGGAACTGGTGCAGAAGTACGAGGAAAGATATCAGGAATTTAAAGAACTGTATCCGGCACTGAAAGAATTTTTTCAAAAGAAACAAGCATAATTGAACTCCAATAAAAAACTCCCAATAGAAAATCATGCTCTAGAAGATATCTGAGTTGAAATTCTATTGGGAGTTTTTAAAATAACAGGAAATCTTACGCTAAAAACAACGCATACAGTATCACAAGAATACCAAGCACGATTCTGTAATATCCAAATACTTTGAAATCATGTTTCTTAATATATCCCATCAGGAATTGAATAACGATAATAGAAGAAACAAATGCTGTTACCATACCAATCAGAAGAATTATTGCTTCTGTTCCGGTAAAGTTCAGACCAAACTTCACAAGCTTCAGAAGACTTGCACCGAACATAACCGGAATCGCAAGTACGAAAGTGAATTCAGCAGCAACGGTTCTGGATACTCCAAGGATCAAAGCACCGACAATTGTTGCACCGGATCTGGATGTTCCAGGGAAGATTGCAGCGATCAGCTGGAAAAGTCCGATCAAAAATGCAGTCTTATAAGTAAGTTCATCCATACTGTTGATCTTCGCAGGTTTGCCCTTGTGATTATTCTCAACAATGATAAAGGCGATACCGAAGACAATCAGAGCAATCGCAACGCAAGGGTAATTGTAAAACCATTTCTCAAACAGATCATTGAACGGCATTCCAATCACAATTGCAGGGATACATGCAACAAGGACTTTCAGCCAGAGGATAATGATATCCATCTTCACATAACTTAAAATTCCATTTCCGGATTTCTTTCTTCTATGTGCATGTTTTGCCTGACGGCGTCTGACCGTGTGACTTCCTTCCGGTGCACCAAATGGGAAGATCTGGTTCCAAAATAAGATAACAACGGCAAGAATCGCACCTAACTGGATCACAACTTCGAACATGCTGTAGAATTCTTCAGAAACATTTAATTTCACAAACTGATTCAAAAGAATCAGATGTCCCGTGCTGCTGATCGGCAGCCATTCTGTGATTCCTTCCACAATTCCAAAGAGGAAGGATTTCAAAAATTCAATCATTCTTAATTTATACTCCTTTTTATTGATGGATTGCAGCTATACTAAGAGATTCTAGCACTAAATGCAATCATTTTTGTGCAGCTACATTTATGTTCTAAAGTGGCTCACGGTTTCTTATTATAAAACGTTGGCAAAAGATGTGCAAGAAATAGAAAGTATTTAAATTGTTAAATCGTCGATTTAAGAAATTCCTAATATTTTTCCAATCTATCTCTTAAAAACCATCAAGTATCATGTATACTATAGTTGGAACTTGATCATGTGATAATTATGTTGCTGCGCTGTTATCGGTGTCAGCAATTATCGAGGGGTATGTAAAATGTATAAAATATTAGTATGTGATGACGATAGAGAAATCGTAGAAGCAATCGAAATTTATCTTTCCCAGGAGGGATATCAGATTTTAAAAGCATATGACGGAATCGAAGCACTGGAGATTTTGGAGAAAGAGGAAGTGAATCTTCTGATCATCGATGTCATGATGCCGAGACTTGACGGAATCCGTGCAACATTAAAAATCCGTGAGAAGAACAGTCTGCCAATCATTATCTTGTCTGCGAAGTCAGAAGATACCGATAAGATTCTTGGACTCAATATCGGTGCGGATGATTATGTAACAAAGCCGTTCAATCCGCTGGAACTTGTGGCACGAGTGAAATCACAGCTGAGAAGATTTAACGAGCTTGGCGGAACAGCACAGGAGCCAAAAGAGACGATTTATAAGGTAGGTGGCCTTCAAATCAATGATGATCTCAAGCAGGTAACAGTAGACGGAGAATTTGTGAAACTGACACCGATTGAATACAATATCCTTTTGCTTCTGATGAAAAATCAAGGAAAAGTATTTTCAATCAATCAGATTTATGAATCCATCTGGAATGAAGAGGCAATTGGTGCGGATAACACAGTTGCAGTTCACATTCGTCATATCAGAGAAAAAATAGAGATCAATCCGAAAGATCCACGTTACCTGAAAGTAGTCTGGGGTGTCGGATATAAAATCGAAAAAGCATAGTGCGAACAGTAACAAAAGCACATGTAAAAATGGATAGAAAAAGCATATAAGAGAACATATAAAAATGCATAAGAAGGCATATAAGGAAGGGTTAACAATGAAGAAATGGTACAGGAAGACCGTGACAAGGACAATCGTTCTTGTTGTGGCGATTCTTAGCGGAGCATTGCTTGTGACAAATTTGCTTTCTCTCCTGACACTGGCGGGTGGAATGAGTTTGTCACAGATTCAAAAGATGAATACACAGTCTTTTGAAGAATCCGAAGAATTCAGCAAGATGGTCGAAAGCTATATGTACGATGTGCAGGAGAAGCTTTATCTACAGAATCTTTTTGAAAGTGACGGTGCCTACAATCCGAAAAAACTGGTGGATGTAATGGAACTGTCAAAGAAGGGCAAGATTTCAGAAACAAATTTGTCAGGTGTCACGTACACAATGGAAGAGCTGGTAAATTGGGGCGAGACTTACAGTGGAACAGATAACGACAATCTTTACAAACAGAATGGCGTGATCGTCTGCCAGAAACCAGACGGAAATTATTATTACTATTATACGAATGATTTCTTTTCTCTTATAAATGCAGGAAAACTTCAGTTCCAGATGGGCGAGCAGGACAGAGATCAGTTCCTGGCAGGATTGCAGGCGGGCGAATTTACGACTTCCGGCTATTATACATTTCAGATTACAGATGAAAACGGTGAGCTGCTTTATACAGACTGCTGGAACTTTGGTCAGTCAATGATTGAAAAATATGCACCGGTCGGAGCGGATAATCTACTCCAGGTTGTAAATAATAATCCGCAGTTAAATGGAAGACTGACATTGGTTTATGATAATATTGCCACAGCATTGCAGACAATCTATGAAGACTGGCAGGATTATGAAGGCGGTTGGGATTATCTAGAAGAAGGGAATACCAATTTTACCTATCTGTATGCAGATGAATCGACAAAGAAGGTTACTACAAATAAAGCAGAATATGCAAATTATGCAGATGTAAAGAAAAGCATAGAAGACATGATAGAATCAGCGTCAAAGAACCCTGTGAAATATATGGTAATCTATCCTGAATTGAAAGATTTTAAGACGAATATGAACGTTTCTTATTCGGATCAATGGCTCAATACACGTTCTTATGGTTACTATTCCGGCGGAACAAAGTGGAAAGATGTTTTTGCAGTTGCGGTTGATACAAAATATCCGATTCAGGATCAGTTCTATCAGACCAGTATTGATTATCAGAATAATATTCCACAGATGAAAGAAACATTGCATTTTATGATTTTCAGCGGAGTACTCTTTTTGGTCACAGTAGTGTGGTTGACATTGGGGGCAGGGAGAAAACCGCAGGATGAAGAACTGCATTTGTTAAAGTTCGATTCCTGGAAGACAGAGATTGCTGCTGCAGTTGTTATTTTTGTCTGGGTGATTGGAAGTTATTTCTTTTTTGTAGCAGGAATAGATGGAATTCATATCTTATTTGATGGGATTACAGGGTTATGTAGTTCGTACGGTGCTGTGGAAAGTGATACATTTGTTCCATCATCCTATGTTCCGAATGTATATATGCAGACTTTAAGTCTCGGAGAATCAGTAGGTGCGTTTGCATATGGAGCATTTACATTTACCTGCTTCTTTGCCGGCTATCTTAGTCTGGTAAGAAGAATTAAGGCAAAGAGTCTGTGGGAGAACAGTCTGCTTCGAAGCTTCGGTATATTTATCGGGAAAATATTACGAGACATGAAGCTTACAAAGAAAACAGCAGGACTTTTGATTCTTTATTTCCTGTTTCAGCTTTTCGTGCTCTGGGGTGGAGATTTCTTCCTGGTGATTCTGCTGCTGATTGCTGATGCAGTGCTATTCTATTACATGGTTGCAAATGTGATGGAGAAGAATCGATTGAGAAAAGGAATTCAGGAGATCGCTGCCGGAAATATGAGTTATCAGATTCCAATCGACGGACTGCATGGGGAGAACAAGAAATTTGCATTGATGATCAACGGGATCGGAACCGGACTTAACAAAGCAGTTGCCGAGGCAATGAAAAACGAACGTCTTAAGACAGATTTGATCACAAATGTTTCTCATGATATTAAGACACCACTGACTTCTATTTTGAATTATGTCGGTATCTTAAGACAAACAGATCCGGCGGATCCGAAAGTTCAGGATTATCTGAATATTCTGGAAGAGAAAGCACAGAGACTGAAGACATTGACAGAAGATGTAGTAGAAGCATCGAAAGTCAGCAGCGGGAATATTTCCCTGGAATATATGGATCTTGATCTGTCAGAAATGATCCAGCAGACGCAGGGTGAACTCGAAGAAAAATTCGAGGCGAGAAATCTGGCAATCGTCACAGATCTTCCGGCAGAACCGGCTGTTGTGCATGTCGATGGAAGAAGGATGTGGCGTGTCTTGGAAAATATTTACGGAAATGCAGCCAAGTATGCAATGCCTGGAACCAGAGTTTACGCGACTCTGAAAACAGATGATACAAAGGTAAGATTTTCATTGAAAAATGTTTCCGAGCATCAGTTGAATATTCAGGCGGACGAACTGACAGAACGTTTTATCCGCGGAGATATTTCCAGAAGTACGGAGGGAAGTGGATTAGGACTTTCTATAGCGAAGAGCCTTACAACAATGCAGGGCGGCACATTTGACTTGTATCTGGACGGAGATTTGTTCCGGGTAGATATTACATTTCCAAGAATGAAAGCAAAAGGAAATGCAGGCGGGACAACAGAGGAATCGAAAGAGAAAACAACAAGCGGTGTATCTTGACATTCTATTCGCGTTATGCTAACCTTTTTAAGGAATGAAAAGCAGTGATAAGCGAAACGCGATGAGGAAGAGAGTAGTCTGTAACAGATTCTACAGAAAAGTCCTGAAGGCTGTCAGGCCGGATGCTGAGAGGGATGGATGGAAGACAGATGAAGATGGCTTCTGAGCAGCGCAGATGAGCCGGGATAGTTTAATTCAAGGAAGCTGTTTCAGCGGGAAATTGAATTGCTGAAGAGATTCAGGTTAGTCTGTGAAGGGATTCGCCCTTTATAGCGAAGAGTATCAACAGTGAGAAATGCCGTAGTATTCAAAGTGGTTTTGATTAACAAAGCAGTTTTTACTAACGAAAGTGTAGATACTCATAGAGGTTTCTTTCCGCGAGGAAGGAACGAAGAGAAGTGGTAACACGAAAGTAGGATTCGTCTTCTCAGGGATGCAAGTCCCTGGGAGGGCGTTTTTTAATATATTAGGTTCTTTCCTAATATATTAAAAACGCTCCGTTAGGGATGTTCCGGAAAATCCAGAAAAAATCGTATTAGTAATCACTGAAAGTTGAGAAAAGAATCCCACATTGTGGGAAAAGGAGGCAGAAAAATGTCAGAAAAACCAAAATATTATATAACAACAGCGATTGCCTATACATCAGGTAAACCGCATATCGGAAACACATACGAGATCGTGCTTGCAGATGCAATCGCACGTTACAAGAGAAGCCAGGGATATGATGTATTCTTCCAGACAGGAACAGATGAGCACGGACAGAAGATCGAGCTCAAAGCCGAGGAGGCTGGAATCACACCAAAGGAATTCGTAGATAATGTATCAACAGAAATCAAAAGAATCTGGGATCTGATGGATACATCTTATGACAAATTCATCCGTACAACAGATGAAGATCATGAGAAACAGGTTAAGAAGATCTTCAAGAAACTTTACGACAAGGGAGATATTTACAAGGGACATTATGAAGGAATGTACTGTACACCATGTGAGTCTTTCTTCACAGAGTCTCAGCTTGTAGATGGAAAATGTCCTGACTGTGGACGCCCGGTTCAGCCTGCAAAAGAAGAGGCATATTTCTTCAAAATGAGCAAATATGCAGATCGTCTGATCGAGTATATCAATACACATCCGGAATTTATTCAGCCGGTAGCACGTAAGAACGAGATGATGAACAACTTCCTTCTTCCGGGACTTCAGGATCTGTGTGTATCCAGAACATCCTTCAAGTGGGGAATTCCGGTAGATTTCGATCCAAAGCATGTTGTATATGTATGGCTTGATGCTCTTACAAACTATATTACAGGAATCGGATATGACGCAGACGGAAACAGCACAGAGCAGTTTAACAAACTGTGGCCGGCAGACCTTCATCTGATTGGAAAAGATATCATCCGTTTCCATACAATTTACTGGCCAATCTTCCTTATGGCACTTGATCTTCCACTTCCGAAACAGGTGTTCGGACATCCGTGGTTGCTTCAGGGAGACGGTAAGATGAGTAAATCCAAGGGAAATGTTCTCTATGCAGATGAACTCGTTGATTTCTTTGGCGTAGATGCAGTTCGCTACTTCGTACTTCATGAGATGCCATTCGAGAATGACGGTGTTATTTCCTGGGAGCTGATGGTAGAGCGTTTGAATTCCGACCTTGCCAATACACTTGGAAACCTTGTAAACAGAACTGTTTCTATGACAAACAAATACTTCGGCGGAACAGTAGAAGATAAGGGTGTTGTAGAAGATGTAGATGCAGAACTGAAAGCAGTTGTAGAGAATGCTTCTAAAGCAGTTGATGCTAAGATGGCAGACCTCCGCGTTGCCGATGCGATTACAGAAATCTTCAATCTGTTCAAACGCTGCAATAAATACATTGATGAGACAACTCCTTGGGTACTTGGAAAAGATGAATCCAAGAAGGATCGCCTTTCTACAGTACTTTGGAATCTGATCCAGAGCATTTCTGAAGGTGCAAGACTTCTTGAATCTTTTATGCCTTCTACAAGTAAGAAGATCCTTGAGCAGCTTGGTAACGGACATGTAACAGAGAAACCGGAGATTCTGTTCCAGCGAATGGATCTCGAAGAGGTTATGAAGAAAGTTAAAGAACTTCATCCGAAGGTAGAAGAAAAGAAAGAGGAAGAAGCTGTTATCGACATTGAGCCGAAAGATGAGATCACATTTGAGCAGTTTGGAGCAATGCAGTTCCAGGTTGGAGAGATCATTGCATGTGAGGCTGTAAAGAAATCCAAAAAGCTTCTCTGCTCTCAGGTAAAAGTTGGAAGCCAGGTAAAACAGATCGTATCCGGAATCAAAGCACATTACACACCGGAAGAAATGGTTGGTAAGAAAGTTATGGTTCTTGTAAACCTGAAACCTGCGAAGCTGGCAGGCGTACTTTCAGAGGGAATGCTGCTTTGTGCAGAAGATGCAGAAGGTAACCTTGCACTGATGACACCGGAAAAAGAAATGCCGGCTGGAGCAGAAATCTGTTAATTGAAATGTTTGAAAATTCAGACAATTACAACCAAAGCAGATAATAAATAAAAAATATAAAAAAATCAAATGAATATATTGACAAATTAGACGCCGAATGTTATTATATAACCATCAAAGAGAGAAAGAAATCTCCCAAAGATATTTAACTAAGAAGGCAAAAGTAACAGATGCCTGATTAGATTAAAAATACAAGTTCAACAGGAGGTCAGTCCCATGGACAGTATAGTTTCAGATTTTTATCAATATGTCAGTGGTATGATGAGTGAAGGTTCCTGTGAAGAAAGAGACCTTTGCCAAGCGTAAAAGTCCAGTAGAAAGAAAAGAAGATCAAAGATCGGAGAGTACGGAAACTGGAAGCAAAGAGAAAAAGATGAATCACTCATAGATGTATTGAATAAAAATACCGCATATAACATAGAATGAAAAATGTGTAAAGAAACATTGAAAGGACATGTTATAATCTCAGATTTGTTATAAAAGCAGGAATGACTTGACAGAAGATTTAATACATAAAGTATTGAATGGATATGAAAATCATTCAGGTGATAAAATAACAGACGACAAAGGTCTCACAGGAACGTAGAATCGCGAATAATCTCCGATACAAAATATAAAATTATAATAATAATACAATTAAATAACACTAAAAATGCACTTTCAAAAGGAATTGAAGGTGCATTTTTTTGACATTACAGACCTCATATGGTAGAATAATGAAAGAGTATCGGCTAGTGCCTAATGGACACATTCAGACCAAAACTAATATTTCAATGACAATGAGGTGAGTACAGTGGATAAGTATGAATATAAGTTAAAGACAGAAGAGATGCTGGAACTTATGGAAGATGGAGAATACAGAAAAGCAGCGGCAGCAGCAGATCTGATTGACTGGAAGCGTGTCCGTAACGCAGGGATGCTGATGAATGTCAGTGATATTTATGAAAAAACAAAAGAGTATCAGAAGAGCTATGATGTGATGAATCTTGCATATCGCCGTTCTGAAGGAAGCCGCAAGGTGATCTATAAGTTATGTTCTCTTGCAATTAAGACAAAGAATATAGATGAAGCAATCGACTATTATGACGAATTTATCCAGATTGCACCGAAAGATCCGAACAGGCATATCCTTAGATATCAGATCTTAAGAGCGCAGAGAGCGCCGATCGAACAGCAGATTGAGGCTCTGGAGGAATTTAAAAAGGCAGAATATATTGAAGAGTGGGCTTATGAACTGGCGAAGCTTTATCGCGAAGCAGGTATGATGACAGAATGTCTGGAAGAGTGTGATGATCTGATCCTCTGGTTCAGCGAGGGTAAGTATGTTTATAAGGCAATGGAACTGAAGATGCAGTATAAGCCATTGTCACCATCGCAGCAGCAGAAATATGATCACAGATATGAGAAGCTTTCTTCAGAGACAGAAGAAATACCGGATCTGGCTTCCTATTTAGGAGAAGACGAGGAAAAAGATTCTGCGTCAGAAGGAGCTGAAGCACTTGGAGATACAAGATCAATCGGGCTGACAGAACAGCCGGTGATGGAGAACGACAGTACTTCCGATGTGATTGACACGGATGCGGTTACTTTGGAAGCGACAGAAGAGCCGGATACCGAAGTAGAAAATCCGGAAGAAGCAGGAGTAGAAACAGCAGAAGTTATAGAAGCTTCCGAGGATGAGTCAGAAGTTCAGCCGGCAACGGTAGAGACAAGTGGAGATAAGAGAACACTTAGCAAAGATACTGCTTCCATACCGATTGTCAGTAAGAATCCGGTAAAACCAGTCAAGAAGAAACTTGGAGATACGATGCGGTTAGATGAAGCTCTGCAGCAATTACTCAATCCGAAACCGGAAGTTCAGGCAGAACCGGGAGAAGAAGTCGAACCGGATATGACAGATCTGGAAGAGGATATTGCAGCAATTGAGGATGTAGAAGATCTTGAGATCGTGAATCAACTGACAGAAGAGAAGAAAGCTGAGGAAGCCAGTAAAGAACGAGTAGTTCCATCAGGGATGAAAGAGCTGATACCGGAACCGGAGACAGAAGAAGAGCTTATAGAACAGGCAGTGGAGGAGACTTCAGAAGATGTTCCAGAAGATGCAGTTGCTATAGAAGCAGGAGAAGCAGAACCGGAAGAAGTTCTTGAAGTAGAAGAGGCAGAACCGGAAGAGGAAGAAGTTCTTGAAGTAGAAGAGGCAGAACCGGAAGAGGAAGAAATCCTTGAAGTAGAAGAAGCAGAACCGGAAGAGGAAGAAATCCTTGAAGTAGGAGAAGCAGAACCGGAAGAGGAAGAAATCCTTGAAGCAGGAGAAGCAGAACCGGAAGAGGAAGAAATCCTTGAAGCAGGGGAAGCAGAACCGGAAGAGGAAGAAATTCTTGAAGCAGGGGAAGCAGAACCGGAAGAGGAAGAAATTTTTGAGATAGATGCAGCTGAGTCAGAAGATCTGACAGATGAACCAGAAGATTTGTCTGAGGTGGAGGAACTGATCTCAGAAACTGAAGTTGTCAATGATGAAGATGATTCAGAAGGAGCAGCAGTAAGAAAGACTATGGACAATAAAAATAATGAAGAACCAATTTTATCACCAGAGATACAGAAACTGATTGATGAGATTGAAGGTGTTATTCCGGAAGAGGAAGAAGTAGATGCAACAGTAAGTTCAGAAGAAGTTCTTGAGGTAGAAGAAGAACCACATGAAAATATGGGAGAGCTTGCGGATGATCTCAGACTCGGTGAGGACGAGTACGAAGATTATGATGCGTATGACTGGGATGATGCAGAAGAGTTTGACGAAGATGATATTTTAGATGATTATGAAGAGTCTGATGACGATTTGTTGGATGGTTATGAAGAGTCTGATGACGATCTGCCGGATGATTATGAAGACGCTGATGATGATCTGTTCGGTGAGGAAGAAGGATATGATGATCTGGATGCCTATGGTTATGAAGAAGACGATGAGGATGATGAAGTAATTAATCCAAGAGATCTTTTCACAGCGGAAGATAAGGTTTCAGATGATGATCTTCTTAGTCTGAATTCTTATGAAGAAGTGCCAAATTTTGAAGATGAATTCAGCGTGAATCCAGCGCATAGTGAGGAACCGGATGACAGAGAGATTCCGGATGAAGATGACGGAATTGATATCATGTCTGCGACGACACCATTGAGCCGTAAAGAGACTGCGAAATTGATCGCAACAGGTAAGACATCACCATTACCGTTAGATGAGATTGCAGATGCAATGTCTGATACAGGATTTATTGTACATGGTCGTTATGATCTTGAAACACAGAGTGGAATCGGTACAAGAGCAGGACTTACAGAGGAACAGAAAAAACTCTTCTCTTATTTTGTACCTGTGCGTGGTATGAGTGAGCAGCTGGTAGATGTACTTGAGCAGGATAAGAACTGTACAAACCGCAAAGGAACTTCCAGAACAGGAAACCTTCTGATCATTGGAAATAAAGGAAATGGAAAGACAGTCCTCGCTGTTGATGTTGTAAAGGCAATTCAGAAGCAGCGTGATATCCGTCAGGGTAAGGTTGCAATTGTGACAGGTGAGTCACTGAATAAGAAGAGAATCGGAGACATTTTCCGTAAATTGTACGGCGGTGCACTGATCATTGAAAAAGCCGGACAGATGAACGAAAAAACACTCGCCAAGCTGAACAAAGCAATGGAGCAGGATACAGGAGAACTTTTGGTAGTTCTTGAAGAGCAGAGAAAACCACTGGACAGACTTCTTTCTTCCAACAGAGAATTCAGAAGAAAATTTACTTCCAGACTTGAAGTGCCGATCTTTATTAATGATGAGCTTGTAACATTTGGACAGACTTATGCTCAGGAGAATGGTTACAGAATCGATGAGATGGGAATTCTTGCACTGTACAGTAAGATTGATTCTTTACAGAGAGAAGATCATGCAGTAACAGTAGCAGAAGTGAAAGAAGTGATGGATGATGCGATCGCTCATTCACAGAAAGCTTCCGCAAAGAAGCTTGTGAAGAGAGTATTTGGAAAGAATACAGATTCTTCCGACAGAATTCTGCTTTCAGAGAAAGATTTCAACATTTAATGACATATATTTGTTAAGAATTAATAGACAGTCAGTAAAACGACTGTCTATTTTTGTGCAATAATACATTTTCTCTTTCTTTTTTATACAGTATCAAGTATAATAAAACTATAGTGTTCAAGGGGAGAATGAAACTTTGTTACCAATTGAAAGATTCGGTAATGTGCCTTGATCTATAAGAAATTGTATGGTTTTTAAATCATTACAATCAGGAATATATTTGAGCAGTGAGGTGGCTTTATTATGGTTAAGAAAAACAGCACGAAGACGAAAGTGCAGCCTTATGAGATCGGAGAACTTGACCATTATCTTTTTGGGCAGGGAAATCATTATGAGATTTATAAAAAGATGGGTGCCCATGAGGTGACAAAGAACGGAAAAAGAGGAGTATATTTTGCGGTATGGGCTCCTCATGCAGTAAACGTTTCTGTAATCGGAGAGTTTAATGACTGGGATGAGACGAAAGATAAGATGAAGAGAGGAGAGCCTCTCGGGATATACACATGCTTCGTTCCGGAGGCGAAGAAAGGGGATTTGTATAAGTTCTGTATAGAGACACAGGCGGGTGAGAAGATCTATAAAGCAGATCCATTTGCTAATTATGCAGAGCTCCGACCGGGAACAGCATCCAGAATCACAGACATTTCTAATCTGAACTGGTCAGACAGTAAGTGGATGACAGCTCGTGAGAAGTGGGATAACAAAGAAGAACCAGTGTCTATTTACGAAGTGCATATGGGTTCCTGGATGAGACATCCTGGAAGGGAAGATGAAGGATTCTATACATATCGTGAGTTTGCAGAAGCAATTACAAAGTATGTAAAAGAGATGGGATATACTCATGTTGAGTTGATGGGAATCGCAGAGCATCCGTTTGATGGTTCCTGGGGATATCAGGTGACCGGATATTATGCACCCACTTCACGCTATGGAACACCGGAAGATTTTGCATATATGGTAAATTATCTTCATAAGAATAATATCGGTGTTATTCTTGACTGGGTACCGGCGCATTTCCCGAAAGATGCACATGGTCTGGCAGATTTTGACGGAACACCGACATTCGAATATCCAGATCCGAGAAAAGGTGAGCATCCTGATTGGGGAACGAAGGTTTTCAATTATGAAAAACCGGAAGTTTCTAACTTCCTTCTGGCGAATGCATTGTTCTGGGTTGAACATTATCATGTAGACGGACTTCGTGTAGATGCAGTGGCATCTATGCTGTATCTGGACTACGGAAGAGAAGATGGACAGTGGATTCCGAATAAATTTGGTGGAAATGAGAATCTTGAGGCGATTGCATTCTTTAAACATTTGAATTCTGTAGTTTGCGGAAGAAATAAAGGCGTTATGATGATTGCAGAAGAGTCTACAGCATGGCCGAAGGTGACAGGATCTCCTGAGGATGACGGACTTGGATTTACTTTGAAGTGGAATATGGGATGGATGCATGACTTTACAGAATATATGAAACTGGATCCTTATTTCAGAAAAAATGCACATCATATGATGACATTTTCTATGGAATATGCATATTCAGAGAACTATATTCTTGTACTTTCTCATGATGAGGTTGTTCATCTGAAATGCTCCATGTTGAATAAGATGCCGGGAGAAGGATGGGATAAGTTCCGCAACTTGAAGGTGGCATATGCATTTATGATGGGACATCCTGGAAAGAAGCTTCTCTTTATGGGACAGGAGTTCGCACAGCTTCGTGAGTGGAGTGAAGAGAGAGAACTGGATTGGTTCCTTCTTGCAGAAGAACCACATCAGCAGATTCAGAACTGGTATAAAGATTTGCTTCATCTTTATAAGAAGAATAAGGCATTGTATGAGTTGGATAATGATCCGAAGGGATTTGACTGGATCAATAAGGATGATATCTTCCGGAGTATTTTCAGTTTCACAAGACATTCAAAAGATGGTAAGAAAAATCTGCTCTTTGTATGCAATTTTACACCGGTAGACAGACCAGATTATCGTGTTGGTGTTCCGAGAAGAAAGCAGTTTAAGCTTGTTCTTAACAGTGATGAGACAAAATACGGCGGATCAGGAGAGGAACGCCCATTGGTTTACAAACCAGAGAAGCAGGAATGTGATGGTCAGAAATATTCCTTTGCATATCCTCTTCCGGGATATGGTGTGGCAGTATTTGAGTATTAAGTTGTATAGTATAATGTTTTCCACGAATAGATGGAACAGGAATTAGACATACATTAATTTGCCCCTGCATAGATTGTAAAAAACAAACTATGCAGGGGCTTTTCTATGAGAGAATATATTGAGGAGCGTGCAGTGGAAATTGCAAATTATATTATAGAAAATAATGCGACAGTGAGACAGACAGCAAAACAGTTTCGGATTAGTAAGAGTACGGTGCATAAGGATGTTACAGAACGCTTGCTTCAGATCAATCCATCACTGGCTCATGAAACGCGTAAGGTTTTAGACACCAACAAATCAGAACGTCACATCCGGGGAGGGCTTGCTACCAGAGAAAAATATTTACACTTGCATGCTTCCAATTATTGAAGTTAATGTTACAATAAAAGTGGATATTCAATCAGAAACACGAACATTGAGAGGAGACTGTTCAAATGCGGGTGGCAATCGTTGAAAGGGATGAAAAAGTATTAGAAGAACTGAAAAAAGGTTTAAAACGCGTAGATCCGAATTACGAGTTGGCGGGGATTGCAGGGAATGGACAGTCTGCATATGAGATGATAACAGTTATGCAGCCAAATCTTGTTATTATGGACATTGGGCTTCCGCGGATGAATGGGTTAAATCTTTTGAGAAAATTACGCACGGAAGGACGTGAGTTCCGTGTGATTATTATAACAAAGGATGAAGATTTTCAACAGGCAAAGCAGGCAATCGATCTGGGGGGTGGACGGATATTTAGTACAGCCGTTCCGGCCGATGGAGCTTAAGAAGGCATTAAGCCGTATTCATGAAAAAATCAGAAATGAATATTGGATGCAGGCTTCTTTTACTGTTGAAAATGTTCTGTTAAGCTGTAGATATGGAGAAATTATATCGAATCAGAAGTTAAATGAAATGACTATCCGGAAATATGGTTTTACAGTGGATGATCCGGGATATTTATTTACGGTTTCAATGGCAGACGAATACGAGGAGCAGAAGGAAAATATACGTGGATTTCTCGAAGAAATCTGTAGACGTGAGTGTGGATTTTCGGCATCTGTTATATGTTCGGATCGATGGAAACAGGTGTATCTGATCATTTACCGGGTACGTGAAGCAAGGAACTGGAAAGAATATTTTCAAAAAAATGTGGTTACTGGGTTATGTAGGAATTTTCCGGGGACAATTATTTGTGTATGGATAGAGACAAAACAGCTGATAAAGCTGGCAGATGCAATGATTCAGGCAGGAAGTCTCATGGAATGGAATCTTCTTCAGCCGCGAGGAGTCTTAATCTGTCAGCAGACAGTTGAGAAATTTGAAGCTGTTCCGGTGCGTTATCCGGTAGAATTAGAACAACGAATGCGAGAAATGATTTTCGATGAAAACAAGAAAGGAATTGCCAGACAATTTCAACTTGTTTGTGAGGAAATGAAAAGAGAAAAATATTTTCCAAAAGAAATAAAATACAGTATCATTCGTTTTTGCATGGCAGCTGGATTGAATTATAGAAATTATGGCGGGGAGATTGACGAAACAAAAATCCTGAGTCTTATGCAGCAGATTACCTATGCCATCAGCTGGAAACAGATAGAGAAAGCGATTCAAGGCTTGGAACGGATGATATCATATGAGCATAAATTTGAGCAGTACAGTACGCTTATCCAAAAAGCAATGGAAATTATAAGAAAAGAATATGACAGTGGTATTACATTGGAAGAAGCAGCGAGTCAACTTTATGTATCGGAAGAATACCTGAGTTCTCAGTTTAAGAAGGAGACAGGATATAATTTTACAGAAACTGTGAGGAAATACAGGATAGAAAAAATAAAGGAGCTTCTCAGGACAACAAAATATAAGATGAATCAGATTGCGGGGCTTGTCGGTTACTCTGATCCCAAATATATGAGTAAGGTGTTTAAAGAGGAGGAAGGAATTTTACCGACGGAATACAGACGTAACTCCAATGGGATTTCATAATTAGGAGTAATTTCATATTGCTTATAGAAAAAAGTAGAGAATAAGAGGCATATTTAATTAAAAAAATACACTTTTATAAAAAATTTCACCCTTTTAAATATAGAAAATGTGCTATGATATATGTGAAAAGTGAAAAGGATTTCATAGCCGTTAAGGCAGAAAGAGGTGAAAAGAATGAGCACAATGAACATTACTTTCAAACACCCGGATGAGATCATTGATTTCTTGAAAACAGTATGTAAATTTGACTTTAACATGGACATGAGAAGAGGACGGGCAGTAGTAGATGCGAAGTCATTACTTGGAATCATGAATCTGGGATTGAATAACGTGATTGAACTGCAGATGTATGCAGACGATTGCACAGAACTTGAAAGACAGCTAGAAAGATTTGCAGCATAAAATGGAATATAAAAATGGGATGTCGGGCATTTGTTCGGCATCTTTTTTGATATATTATACCCATAACAGTGGATACATAGAATGCGCACTGCGGTGTACGATGTAGGTGTCGCAAGCGACCACCGCAGGCGTAAGAGGGTGCCGAGGCACATTTTTTGTTCTGGATAGATCAGAAGGGGAATAATTACCGTGTATAGTAATAGAAATTGTGGATAAGATTTTATTTTACATAAACAAATACTTGTAAATCAATGCTTCCTCTACTATAATGAAAAACAGAAAAAGATATATAGATAAAGTAAATAGTTTTGATTGGATTTTACAGGAGGAAAGATTTGAAGAAAGAATTAGTGATTGTCCTTGACTTTGGTGGACAGTATAATCAGCTGGTTGCCAGACGTGTCAGGGAATGTAATGTATATTGCGAGATTTATTCTTATAAGACAGATATTGAAAAGATCAAAGCAATGAATCCGAAAGGAATCATTCTCACAGGTGGACCGAACAGCTGTTATGAGCCGGATTCACCGACTTATTCAGAAGAACTGTTCAAGCTTGGTATTCCGGTTCTCGGACTGTGTTATGGTGCACAGCTGATGTCACATGTACTTGGTGGAAAAGTTGAGCGTGCTGATGTAAGAGAATACGGTAAGACAGAAGTTATTATTGATAAAAAAGACTCCAAAGTATTTGAGGGTGTTTCAGAGACAACAACATGTTGGATGAGCCATTTTGATTATATTTCAAAGATTGCTCCGGGATTTGAAATTACAGCACACACTGCTGACTGTCCGGTTGCAGCAGCTGAGAACGCAGCTGAGAAACTGTATGCAATCCAGTTCCATCCAGAAGTACTTCATACAGTAGAAGGAACAAAGATGATCAACAACTTTGTAAAAAATGTATGTGAATGTGCGGGTGACTGGAAGATGGATGCTTTTGTTGAGAATACAATTGCAGAGATCCGCGAGAAGGTTGGAAACGGAAGAGTATTGCTCGCACTGTCAGGTGGGGTTGACTCTTCAGTGGCAGCGGGACTTCTTTCCAAAGCCATTGGAAAACAGCTTACTTGTGTATTCGTAGATCACGGACTTCTTCGTAAAAATGAAGGAGATGAAGTTGAGGCAATCTTCGGACCAGAAGGACAGTTTGACCTGAACTTTATCCGCGTAAATGCGCAGGAAAGATATTATAACAAACTTGCAGGCGTTACAGAGCCAGAAGCAAAACGTAAGATTATTGGTGAAGAATTCATCCGTATCTTCGAAGAAGAAGCAAAGAAGATCGGTACTGTTGAATTCCTTGCACAGGGAACAATTTATCCGGATGTGGTAGAAAGTGGTCTTGGCGGAGAATCCGCTGTGATCAAATCTCACCACAATGTAGGAGGACTTCCGGATTTTGTAGATTTCAAAGAAATTATTGAGCCGCTTCGTGATCTTTTCAAAGATGAAGTTCGTAAAGCAGGACTTGAGCTTGGACTTCCTGAAAGACTCGTATTCCGTCAGCCATTCCCAGGACCGGGACTTGGAGTACGTATCATCGGCGAAGTAACAGCTGAGAAAGTTCGTATCGTTCAGGATGCAGATGCTATTTATCGTGAAGAGATTGAAAATGCCGGACTTGATAAGACAATTGGTCAGTATTTTGCAGCACTTACGAATATGAGAAGCGTTGGTGTTATGGGTGATGAGAGAACTTATGATTATGCTGTAGCTCTTAGAGCCGTTAATACGATTGATTTCATGACTGCAGAGGCAGCGGAGATTCCGTATGAAGTTCTGAATAAAGTGATGAGCAGAGTTATAAATGAAGTTCGTGGGGTGAATAGAATATTCTATGATCTGACGAGTAAGCCACCGGGAACGATTGAGTTTGAATAATGACCACATCTCTGAAAAGCCTTATAAATGATATGCTCCCCATATGGTAGACAATGGAAATATCCAAAAATCTATCATATGAGGAGCATATTTTGTAAACAGTGAATACTGCGTATCACAATGTGCCGGAGATAGGAGAACTGATTTATGAGAAAGAGGTAGTGGTTGAGATGAATGTAAAAGATAATTCATTTTATTCGTATGTAGATTATCATGTCAGTACTGATGAGAAGAAGGTACGAATGGTAGGTGGTAATGGAAACGATGATGTACTAGCAGTATATGAGAAACTTAATAGCTTCTTTAAGCAAATTGGTCACGAAGCTGATTTTGACAGGCTATATGAGTTTAGTAGATGTTGTTAAAAAATGTTGTGGCAGATAAGGAAGAAAAGGTAGCAAGAGAACTTTTGGCATGTGGTTCATATAAGTACCTGAAAACATCAGTGAAAGCAAATGCTTTTAAGTTTGATTTAAGTGATACTGGTGGTAATTTGAAACTTTTTATGAGTGTGCTGGATAAATTGGGTGTGAAACTTGATGGGGATCAATTGTACGAGGAGTATCAGAAGATTTATGAGGAGACTGTCAGCAAAAATGAGATGTACGAGATGGAACAGGAGAAGCAGTGGAATAAAGGTAGAGGGAGATAATTTCTTTGCTTCTACTTCTTAACAGAAAACAACAGAAATAACGGCTGGAAATAACAAATTTGCGGAATTCACAAAACTAATCGTGAATTTAATTTTCAAGAACGCGAAAATTTTTGGAAATAAGTATATACAAACAAATGTTTGCATGGTATGATGGGTTAAGATATAAAATAGGGTTATATTTAACCCAAACGGAGGAAAGAAATGCAGACGATAAGTTACAAAAAGCTCTGGAAGCTGTTAATTGATAAAGATATGTTAAAAAAGGATTTGGCTCAAAAAGCTAAGATTAGTCCTACATCCATCGCAAAATTATCCAAGAATGAGAATGTAAATACGGAAATTTTGCAGAAAATTTGCAATGCCCTTGACTGTGATATTTGTGACATTATGGAGATGGTCGGGAGCAGTTCAGAGAAGGAAGGCGAGGGACAATATAATGATTAGATTAGCGACAGTTTTTAGTGGTATTGGAGCAATAGAACATGCATTACAGAGAATGCAGATAAAAAATGAGATAATTTTTGCTTGTGATAATGGCGATGTGTCAATTCTTACGAAGAAAATAGACATGAATATAGATGAAATAGGAAATGAGTTAAAAGCTTTATCGAAGATTATTAAAAAGATACAATTTAATGATGAAGTCGAGGATTTGTATAAAAACCAGTTGGATGGCATGTTAGCAGAAGCGCTAAATGAATATGAAATTGTTTTAAGTAAGATTGATTCGTTTCCAAAACAAGATTCGAAGTTGATAGAAAAAATTTTAAAAAATGTTATTTCCATGAAGGGAGTAAAAGCTTCAAGAGTAAAAGAATATAAAAAGTTTTTAGCTGAACTTGGACAGGGATCTGAGCAGCAGGCAAAACTTAGAGAATTGCAGGTTATACTTGAGGTTTCTAATGACTATAAAAAAGATAATTCACTTGAGGATCTTGGAAAAGATATTGAATTTGAAAGTGGCGATGATATTGATTGGAGAAGCATTTCGGAGTTGGTATATTCAGCTTACGAAAAATTAGAAGCCCTGGATGGAAAGAAGATAATTCGTAAGGTACAGGATTTATCGCAGAGAGCAAGTCAGTTGCACGAGAAAATTAATTATATGGATGTCCAAAAGAAGCTTGTAGCCATGGGTGATGACTGGACTGCCCGAAAGAAATATGTAGATTCTCTTTATGAAGGAATGGAAAAGAGAAATAAGGTAAAAGCATCATATATGGCAAATTATAATATTAAAGATGAGCAGTTCCATTGGAACGTTGCCTTCCTGAATGGCAAGCAATATGCTGGTCAGGTGGATCTCTTTGTTGGTGGAAGTCCTTGTCAATCATTCTCTTTGGTAGGTAAACAGCGTGGCTTGGATGATACAAGAGGAACACTTTTTTATGAGTATGCCAGACTGATTGATGAAATAAAACCGAAGATTTTTATTTATGAAAATGTAAAAGCTGTTACCACACATGATGGAGGAAAAACATGGGAGAAAATGCAACAGGTTTTTTCAGAATTGGGCTATAAATTTACATGGTCGATTTTGAATTCAAAGAACTATGGTATTCCGCAGAATAGAGAACGATTATTTGTTGTAGGATTTCGTGAGGATTTGGAACTGGCAAAAAAATTTAGTTTTCCAAATCCAATTCCGTTAAGGAAAAAAATGAAGGACTTTCTTATGGATAATGCTCCTGGAGGATATTTTCTCCCGAAGAAAGGAGTAGAATTTGTAACAAAAGAAAAAAATCTTTCAAAACGATTCACGCAAATTGATGGTGAAGTACAACTATGTCAGAAGAAGAATCAACAGTTTAATTGGCATGGGGATTTTGTTTTTCAGTCAGAAGAGGATGCGAAAGAGAAAGAGATACCAGAACTTGAAAAATATTTTTTATCCGAAAAAGTAGTTAAATATGTAATGGCTACAGGAACAAAGAATTTTTATAGTAAACCAAAGACTGACTTAGATATTGCGAGACCATTACTTACGACCATGCACAAAATGCATAGAGCTGGAGTTGATAATTATGTTACAACAGATGGAAGATTGAGAAAGCTTACACCAAGAGAGTGCTTACGTCTTATGGGATTCTCAGACAACTTTAAGATAGTAGTATCAGATACATCTATGTATCAGCAGGCAGGTAATTCGATAGTAGTTGATGTTTTGATTCATATTATGAACAAAGTTATTGAGAGTTGCCCATCTTTAGTCGAGGAGGAATAGAATTATGTCATTTACACCATTTGCTAGATATAGAAATTTTACATTGGCAAATCTTAAAGCTTTGCTTGAAGTTTATCCTGATATGGCAAGAAGTATTCCGTGGGAGGAGGCAAAGGATTTTGCAGAGGCAAATTTAAAAGGTTATAAGAGGACCGCCTATCAACAGGCATGTCAGCTTGGTTTGGAGGATAGAACAAAAGATAGCTTTAGAATACACAACTATTTATATACATTTGATGATGAGAATCTTACAAAATATCTTGTATTTTGGTTTAAGACATATTTTGCACCAAATCCACATGTGAAATCATCTGATGAGGCTTTTTTGCTTTATTGTCGTCTTTGCGAAGATATTTTGCAGAGTGAAAGTCATTCAGTGAATTTTGAAGATTTTGTAGAAAAGAATATCGGGGGAAAGAGTGATGATATTTTACTCAATGCAATAAAAGCATATGCTGCACCTGTGAAGTACAGAAAAGTTGGAAATTATGATAATTTATATATTTCTGAATCTGATATTAATGCTATTGAAGATGAAGTAAGTTTTATTAAAGCAAACTTCCCTATCGGTAATCAAAAGTCTGAACACAATTTTTTTGAAAGATTCTCATATGCAAATTTCTGTAAGTTTTATGGCAAAGATGAAAATCCGGAAGTCAAAGATGGTGAAGAAATTAGATTAGCAGATACTTCACGAGTGGAATTACATTTTGAACAAAGCAAGGAATGCGCACGTCAACTTGTGGATTGTGTATATCGAATAGATAATTTTGAAAGATTTTCCAAAGTTCTGAAGAATAATGATAAAAATGTCAAGATTATTACAGATGATTTAGGCGGAAATTATCTTAGATATATGTTTGCTAAATCAACATCTGACTTGTATGAGAATACCAGTGGTGGAAAGAAACGTGTGTTTTTGGATAAAGACTATGAAATTAATGTTGATGGTATGACAGAAAAATGTAGATTATCAACCGAGTGGGTAAGCTCTGAACTTGGAGATGGTACCGCAAGTGCAAATTATCTTCAAGCATTAATGAAGACCATAAATACATATTATTCTGATGTTTTAAAAATATACGAAGAATTTGGAAGATGGTACTTAGAGTATTTGAAACAAGACTTCAAATTGTCTGATTTGCCAGAGTGTTTTAAATCAAGATTTGCTCAGAGATATATTCAATCACTTTTGGCAAAACCATTTGTGATTTTAACTGGAAACAGTGGAACTGGTAAAACAAGACTTTCTAAGCAGTTTGCAGAATATCTTGAGGTTGACTTTGGAAATGATGAAAAAAACTGGTTACTGATTCCTGTCGGTGCAGATTGGACGGACAATACAAAGATACTTGGTTTTTACAATCCATTAGCAATTGATGGTAAAGGCGAGTATGAGAAGACTGCCATTTTGAAGTTGATTGAGAGAGCGAATCTTCCGGAAAATAAAAGTGTACCATTTTTTATTATACTGGATGAGATGAATTTAAGTTATGTAGAGAGATATTTTGCAGATTTTCTTAGTCATATGGAAACACCAGATTTGAAGTTTGTTTTGGATGGATATCCAGGAGTGCTTAGGTATCCTGAGAACCTGTTTGTGGTTGGAACAGTCAATATCGATGAAACTACATATATGTTTAGTCCAAAGGTACTGGATAGGGCTAATGTAATTGAATTCAAGCCGGAAGAAAATTCTGTATTGGATTTATTTGTTAATCCAGCAGATAATGAAAACATCAACCCTGCTAGTGACGGAACAGCAGAAGCATTTGAAAAAATGGCCGTACTTATTAGAGCTGGAAAAAGTAATTTGGAGGTAGATATACTTGTCGAAATTCAAAGCGTTTTCAAGCGAATTTATGAGATTGTTGAAAAGAGTGGATACGAATTTGCATATAGAACTGTCCGTGAGATTCGACAATATTTATCAGCAGCTTATGAACTTACGGAAGACAAGGAAACTTTTGATTTTTACTCCATAATTGATGAGCAGCTTATTCAGAAGATTCTTCCTAAAATTCATGGGAATAATAAAGAAATTGGCGGACTGCTCGAAGAACTGGGAGCATTGTGTGTAGAGTATAATTTGCCATTAAGCAGAGAAAAGATTGAGAAGATGAAAGGAAAACTTGCACAGATCCAGTATGCAAGCTTTATATAAAATATGGTTGCAGCATTACGCTTCAGGGTGAATGGAGATTATGATGCGTACTTTTACCCTGTCGGAACATACAATAAAATAGACTGGGAAAATGAATTACCTTGCCAGTTAGGCACAGATTATTCGGTATACTTATCTAAATCAGAAGATAATATTGAGGCTATTGATATAGTAAATGGATTGGATGGAAAACCAATTTTACGACTTATTGAAACGAAGCAATATATTATCAAGCTGGATAAAAAGAGCAAAGATTTCGTATCGTTACCGATTTTGCAGAATGAAAATAACAAGGCTCCGAAAATTTATGAAGACGAGAACTCTGTCACATTCCAGTATATAAATTACCTGGGAAGAACGAAGGCTTCATTTTCTGATTCCAATCAAAAAAGAACTCTTGTCTTTGAAGTAGTTCCTAATAAAATGGATTATGAAGATGATTATATTGAGCTTACAGAATCCATTGCAGAGCATTGTTCGGAATTGTTATTGGAGTATTCTGGATTAACATCGAATGTATTTAGTATATCGAATGAAGATTCAAGAACCTTGCTGGAACAATTTATCTTTTTACGGAGATTCTGTTTCAGTGAGAATCTTTTAGGACTGTTTGAAGCCATAAAGAGAAATCCCGATCGTATATTGATAGAAGATTCGGAATTTAAGCCTATAGGATGCGGAGTGCCTTCGAGGAAAATTTTTACACATCCTTTTAGTTATGGACAAAAATGGAGAAAATATGAGACTGAGGACTTGCATACACATTATCTCCCGTCAACGATTGCAGTTTCGAAAAAAAGGGACAGCATTGATACAGTCGCAAACAGATTTTTGAAATTTGCATTGGAGAAGTTTCAAGTTATCTGCGAAGAATTAATCAAATCTCTTGAGTCCGCAGGTGCGGAAAAGCAAACTGAATGCTTGCGCGAAGCTGCTAATATTCAGCAGATGTTGAATGATATTTTGAATGATCGTTTCTTTGATGAAATTGGAAGGCTTGAGATTATTCCTCAGAATAATCAGGTTCTTCAAAAGAGAGCAGGCTATTCGGATATATTTTTTGCATATTCCATGGTTGACCTGGCACTGCAACTTGATTGGAAAGGGAAAGATTCTGTATATGAGGGAGAATCAAAAAACGTTGCTCTCCTGTATGAATATTGGCTTTTCTTTGAACTAGGCAGTATAATTAAATCTATAGATGGATGTGAAGCGATTACTATAGAGGATACACCATTTCTCACAACGGATAATGGTAAGTTGACTGTATCACTGAAGGAAGGAAAGAAATCATGCCAGGCATATGTAATTAAAAATCTTAATACAAGAATTAATCTTTATTATAATAGAACTTTTGTGCCAACTGATTTTCGTACTACAAAGTATGAAGGGTCGTATTCACGACCGTTCAGACCAGATTATACACTAGCTATTTTTCCATGCAGATATCAGGGAGGATATGATGGAGGAGAGAGTAAGGCCATCAAAGATGGTGCTGTAAGTTATATCCATTTTGATGCCAAGTATCGTATTACAGAATTAACTTCTTTTGTTGGAAAAGTTGATAATGCTACCGATTTTGACGACAGCGAATTAGAAGATGAGAAAGCATCAGAGGTCACAAATACATATAAACGTGGCGATCTTTTAAAGATGCACACATATAATGACGCAATTCGTAGAACGATTGGAAGCTATGTATTATATCCTGGAAATGCAAAACAAGCAGATATGGGTAATAAGGTGTTTAGCCTTTATGATGAAATTCTCCCAGGTGTAGGTGCATTTGCAATAAAGCCAAGTAATAGTGCGCTAGGAGAGAAGGAACTGTGCAGATTTATTTCTGACATGATAAAAGAAAAGGGACAAGATAATTCCCGACTCAATCGACTGAAGTATTATGCAGAAATGGTTATGCAAGAACCGGCTGCATTTAAGAATACGCAAGTAGATTCATCAGATGGATTAGCAAAGGCATTATGTGTCATTGGATATATTCGAAGTGAAAGACCAAGCGATTACTACCACTCGCTTGAACAGAATGATTTGCTCAAGCCAGGAAAGGAATTTTTGTTCTATTACTATGCAATAAAAGGAAACACGGTATATTCTCATCACCATGATATTGCAAAAGCTGGAACATTCAGGTTTTACAAAAACAATATTGATATTACAAAAACATATGATTTAGAACCAATTCTTTGCGATATAGTTTCTAATAATCTTGTTTCAAAGCAGGAACTTGTAAATCAGCTTAATTCTCAAGGTTTCTTAACGTCTGTAGATAACCATAATGCGGATTTTTACTATGTAATGAAAGTAAAGGTTGTTAAGGATTGTTTGCCAAGAGAATCAAAAAACATTAGCGATATAAATGGCATTAATGGCAATGATAGTTTTAGCCCGCACTCTCCAAAAGTAATAGATATACGAGCGTTTTTGGCCTCACCGTAATAAATAACTATTTGTTTAGGCAAGACCCTTTGGTGTGTTGGATATCGAAAGAATAACAATATGATGTATGTGTCATGGGGACAAAGTGTAGAGGAAATAGGTAAACATATTTTATGTATTGAAGGAGGAATAAAGAATGCAGAGAATTAATGATGATGAAATCTTTTTTGAAAATATCCCTTTATATGGTTCAAATATTGTAACAAAAGGTTCAAGTGGACTTGGAGGGGAAATTTATTTTAATATAAGTGATATAGATTTCTTTGGAGGAAATGTGAATTCAACAGAAACAATTGCTGGAAAAGAAGTATATTCTTTAAATAAATCGAATGTTTATAGATTCGATAAGAGAAATCTTTTAGAATATATGGATTCGATAAAAGATGAATTCATATTTAACTTATTTTATGATTACAAAAAATTCACTAGAAATTCCGACAAATGGAAAATGATAGACGAGGATGGATGGAAGTATAGGAGAGAGGAAATTGAACATGCGTCAAATTTAGAATTTGATATGTATCTAAAAAAATCTACATTAGACAGAGGATTTATAGGTTGCAATTCCTCTGATATTTATTCTCTAGTGGTTGCGTATACATTGATTCCTAATTATACAGAATTAAGAATCCTGCGAACAAATGAAAATGGACATAATTGTTATACATTTTTGATGAGTCTAAAGTCTTCTGTAGATTTTGTTTCAGAGTTTAATCAGGAGTTCGAAGAAGAGGTTGAGGATAAAAGAGGTGTAAACAGAGAGGCTTTGTTAAATGATGCATACAACAGAGGTGGTAAACCTGGTAAGTCTCGTGTTAATACGACTGTGTTTAACAGAGATCCTGTGATTGCAGCGGCTGTAAAAGAAAGAGCAAATGGACAATGTGATTTGTGTGGACAACCTGCTCCGTTTAATAATGCTAATGGGTTTCCTTATCTAGAGGAGCATCATCTAGTCAGACTGGCTGATGGAGGAAATGACAGCATAGATAATGCAGTGGCACTGTGCCCTAATTGTCATAGGAAAATGCATATTGTAAATGATGAGAGAGATACGGAAACACTTAAGAAAAGAATTTTGGCATATGTGAATGCGATGAATAAAGAATAATCGTAATTTTATACTTTATAGATATCTTTTGTGAGTTGGCGAATAAAATTGTGAGGCATAAAATGTAAAAGATAGAAAAGCTGGCTAAGTTAATCGAAAATAATTGTTGAGGTGATTTTGTGGCAGATGTTTTAACCAAAGAACAACGGCATAAAAACATGAAAAATATTCATGGAAAAGATACCAAAATAGAGGTTATATTGAGGAAGGCATTATGGGGAAAAGGGTATAGGTATCGTAAAAATTATAAAAAGCTGCCAGGGAGCCCGGATATTGTACTGACAAAATATAAGATAGCAATCTTCTGTGATGGAGAATTTTTTCATGGGAAGGATTGGGAAGTATTAAAACCAAGACTGGAAAAGGGTAATAACAGTGAGTTTTGGATAAGCAAAATATCTCGTAATAGAGAGCGGGATGATGAAATAAATAAGAGATTGCTGTTTGAAGGCTGGACCGTTATCCGGTTTTGGGGTGATGATATAAAGAAGCATACAGATGAGTGTGTTAAGATTGTGGAAGAAACAATCTTTGAGAATAATCTGATAGAGGACACAGGTGTGCAGTGGATTTAAGAAAATATTGGCGGATTACGAGGGACAAGCTGAATTTGATGAGTCTAAGATGCCAGCCATTGATGCAGCTAATGATGATTTTACATTGACTTTGTATAATCTGAATTATGCCACTAATTATGCAACACAGGTAAATGAAAATGTCATAGAAATTTCGGAAGAAAATTAAGAAGTTAATGCTAGAGAATTCTAAGAAGAAGCTTGCTAAAGCATGTGAGATTCTGAAAATGATTTCGGAAAATCCGAATATTTCTATTGATGAATTAAGAATAGCCTGAGATGTCACAGATAGAACAATTGCTAGATATATATCAGAATTAAAGGATAAAGGTATCATAGAACGAAAAGGTCCAGATAATGGTGGTAAATGGAAAATTAAGTAAGTGAATGACGGTAAATATGGCACTCAATGTGACACCCAAACTTTTACTCAAGAATATTCCGAAGTTAGTCTCAACGAAGTCTCACTAGATTTGAGACTGAGGAGGTTCAAAATCATGGACATAAGTAAAAAAGATTGGAAGCTATTTCGAGAAAGATTATCAGGCTGGCAGGAAAATTATATGGAAAGTCTTGTTAAAGAGTATGCAAATTTTCTGAATGATGATAAAAAGTCTGCATCAGAGAAATTCTGGGAACTTGAAAAACGGATAAAAGAAGATAAACGTCATCCGGGAGTTGTCATGGAACTGAAAAATCAGAGGTAATATGGGATATTGTTCGTCTTATTAGACTGAAAGTAATTACATATAATGATTTATCAGACTTTAGTGATGAATTACAGAATGAAGTAAAAAGAATACTTGAGATGAGCAGGTGATACATATGGAGATTGGTGCAACAAAAGCAGTTCAAGATCGACTAAAAACGACAAAGATTGAAGAAAGCAAAGGTGCTTCACTTGTGTTCTGCTGGGACACACATTTGACGAAAATAAAAGGAAGAAATGTCTTGTTTATTGTGAATGCCAGTAATCGTTATACAATAGCAATGACAGATATTGAACCAAGAAACTGGAATTACTATACAATGTATATCCGCAGTGTGATTCATGGCGTGATGCAGGAAATGGGATATTCCGAGGAACAGATAGGGCAGTATTTTAAAATGTCAGGCGATACAACTGTAACAAAAACTCATGGTAGGAAATCGGTTGGTGGCATTAACAGAATGGTAATGGATGCACAGTATTTTGGTAAGAAGCTGGAGAAAGAAGCAAAGTATCAATGGGAATTTAGTGAGTATCTGAACAGAGATATCTGCCAGCCAGAGGGATTTGATGCGTATGGATATCCGAGTGAACTTTTTAAATTAGACATGGAACGACTAGGGATTGCTGCTAAGAGAAAGCCAGCAAAGGTAATTGGTTTCGCTCAGTACATAGAAAACAATCGTGGTACTAACGATTAGTACCACAAAATTTTTCCTTGCAGAAATATCGCTTGGAGATTATAATTTCCATAGGTGGACTTGCAAACCGACAGAAATTTATTCTGTGAATAGTAAACAAACCTGCAAGCCACCGGAACTACACACAATAATGACAATATAGCAATGGTACTGGATTGGTACTAAAAATATGTGAAACGAAGAATAACGTGTGGAAAAAGTATGAGTTATCAATACAAAACGGTATAGATAACTGCGCTGAAATAATCAAAATCAAACCAGACTTTGCGAGTTTGAGTAGAACAATTTTTGCTCGAATCCCTCTAAAATAGGGGGGCGGGCTCTTTTTTTACTTTCGTGATACACTTTTTGTAGCCAAAAGATATTGTGAAACAAATCTATGAGTAATTTCTTATATCCACAAAGGATATTTTTATTCCGAAAATATATCCATTTTTCCAAAAAATAAAAAATTCCATAACTGATTTAGTAATACGCGATATTTTATCCCATATGTATTTTGAAAGAACAAATACAGAGCAAAGACAAGTAAGGTGGGCGGCTGATTAGTAAAAAAGGTTATAATGGGGAAGTAAGATTTATCAGGAGGAAGATGTTAATGAAAGTAATGGAGAATTCAATCAAGATATCAGAGGGGACAATCAGCGAGTTTGCGACTTATTTGCATGTAAGAGAAAATGCAAAAGCAACAATTCAAAAATACACGTCTGATATAAAAGCCTTTTTTCAATATATAGATGAAGATAAATGCATCAATAAAGAAATACTCTTACAATACAAGGACTGCCTGATCCAAAAATATGCAATTAATAGTGTTAATTCAATTTTAGCTGCGCTGAATCAATTCCTAGAATTTTTAGGTACGGGCAATCTGAAAGTCAGAAGAATTAAGATCCAAAAACAACCGTTTATACAAACCAAAAAGGAACTTACAAGGAAAGAGTATCAAAAATTAATCTATGCAGCAAAGAAAGATGGAAAGGAACAGCTTGCATTATGTATGGAAACAATCGCTTGTACAGGTATACGAATCAGCGAACTTAAATATTTTACAGTGGAACGGATTAAACGGGGAAAGATTGAAATTTATAATAAAGGAAAGTATAGAAAAATTTTTTTACCGAAACTTCTAAGAGAAAACTTACTGAATTATTGCAAAGAACATGGAATTAAAACCGGATGGGTCTTTATCACAAAAAGTGGAAAATTAAAAGATAGAAGTAATCTATGGCGGGAAATGAAAAATTTACAAAAAAAAGCTGGAGTGGCAGAAACAAAAATTTTCCCACATAATCTAAGACATTTGTTTGCGCGAAGTTATTATGAGGATACAAAGGATCTTGCTGGCCTGGCAGATTTACTAGGACATAGTAGTGTTAATGTTACAAGAATATACACAGCGACTACAGAATCTGTTTTCCAAAAACGAATAGATAGGTTTATTGAACAAAAAATATTAGGAGTACAACATAATATCAGTTATGTTGTAGACAAGGAAGATTCTGTGAGGTATACTTGACCTTAAGAAAAAGTCGTTGTGAAATAAGGTTATTTATCATCTGACATGAAGGTGATTTTTGTCTAATCAATTGCCGTTTTTGTGCAATTTATAATGAAACAGGTCATATTTAACTTATTAACAAACAAAACAGATATGAAAAATCAGTTTACAACATAACTGATATTATGTTGTATTGATTTTGCAATGGATAAGGAGTAACGATGGCATATACTGTAAGAAAATTACTTGAATCAGAACAGTTTCCAAAAATGAAGCTGCTTTGCGGTGAAAAAGGTCTAGATTTGGAAGTGAAAGGCATTCGAATAATCGAAATTGAAGATATGGAGCGATACCTGACGGGTGGTGAAATACTCATAACCAGTCTTCAGGTATATTTATCATGCAGTGATCGAGAAGTAGAGCAGCATTTTGAAGATTTAGTTAAAAGTGAGATAAGCGGATTCATTGTAAAGAAAAGAAAAGAATATGATCCTACAGGACGCAGATTGAGTTTATTAGAAAAACACTGCAAAAAATATGAAATTCCTCTGGTAGAAATTCTAGGAGATTTCGATTACTGGGGAATTATCCGTCATGTTATGATACAGGTATTCGATAAAGACACTGCACGCTTAAAGTATTTTAAGATTACACACGATAGTTTTAATTCGTTTATTTTAAAAAATAATGGATCAAGTAATACAGCAAGTGATATTATCAAATTTTTAAGTATCATGATCGAGAATCCTGTTGTATTGTATTATGGTAATCTTAATTGTATGGTTTCAACAAACTCGGACAACTCCAAGTTAATATTGTCAGATGAAATTCAGCCATATAAACCCAATATTATTACGAAATTTCAATATATGAAGCAGATGAAAGGAAGCTGTGTTCAATATGTAGTGAAATTTGCCATATTGAGTGAGGTGGAAGTATATATAACAATAACAGAAGAAAATAGAGAACTGACAGAACTTGATTATATGGCAATCGAAAATGCGATTATTAACTTGCAGTATGGATTTTTGAGTGAATTTGCACAGGATGAAGTGAAAAAGAAGTATCAGAGAGATATTGTCCATAATATTCTGAATGGATTACTGAGTTCGAAAGAAATGACTGAAGCGGCAGCACAACTCGGCATGAAAGAAAGCGATACTTACAGGGTTGTTGATTTTCATACCATCAAAAAAAATGTACAAAGTAAATATACAAAAGAACAGCTTCACGAAGTAGGTGTTATCGAGGGTGAATTGAAGCATCTTTTGCCGGATGCGCTTATTTACAGAAATATGGATCAGATTGTTATGATTCAACAGGTAGATTCCGATCAGACAGAACTGGAATATCAGAAAGAGATGGAAGAAATAGAAGAGGTTATCCAGCAAAGCATCCTTTATAGAAAGAAAGATACAGACTTTCAGATTGGTATAGGAAAAAGTGTGGAAGGGTATCAACGGCTGAAAGAATCTTATCACGAAGCAAGTCGGGCCATCAAGTATATAGACATTATCCGCCTGGTGACCGGTGATAAGAATAAGTCAGTAGTACATTATTCGAACCTCGGATTTTTCCAGATATTCGGCAAAGTTGATGATATGACGGAATTGGAAAGATGCATTCCGGAAACATTAAAGAAATTATATTTATATGATGATGAACATAAGGGAGAATTGATTACAACCTTGCAGATGTATCTTAGAAATAACCAAAGCATCAAGAAAACTGCAGACGCAATGTTTGTTCATTATAGAACGATATCTTACAGGCTTGAAAAAATAAAACAAATTTCCGGAATAAATTTTGACGATGCAAATGAAGTACTGGCAGTCAGTAATGGCCTGATTATTTATAAAATGTTAAAAGAAATAGAATAGAAAAAGAAAGAGAAACCGTGTTGAGGCATGGTTTCTTTTTTTTGAACGAAGTTCATAACAAGATATTAATGGAAGAATATCGATACGATGGAAAAGATTTTACAAAAAAATAAAAAAAATCTTTCCTATTTGTAACATTATAAAAAAACAACAAATGGGATACAATTCAAAACGTTGATGAGAAAAATTCTCTGATTCAAATAGACAATGAGAAAAAATTATATTGAAAAGCCATCATCGCATTACTATATGTTGCGATATTATTATTTATAGAATTCTAGATCTTATATCTGATGATAGAGTAGAACGACCCCCATATCTTGATGAAATTGATGGAAATTTTTGAATAATCAATTTCATCGTCCGACAGGAACCCACCAATTTTTTAGGACGAACTAATACCTGAAATAGTTTAGCTAAGGAAAGGGGTAAAACCATGCAGCTTACAAGTACAACGGATTATGCTATCAGAATCGTATGTTATCTGGCAGCACAAAGGCAGATGATCTCTACATCAGAATTATCTCAGGAACTAAGTGTTCCAGCCAGTTATATTCCCAAAATAACAAAAAAATTAAAACAAGCAGGAATCATAAAAGCCTGTGAAGGGATAAAGGGTGGATATCAGATTGCAAAACAGCCAGAGAATATATCTTTAAGGGATGTGATATCGTGTACAGAATCCACCATGGCAATTAGCAGGTGCCTGGAAAAAGAGGGAGGTTGCTCCAAAAATTATATAGCCTGCTGTAAAGTACATCAGATTCTGCTGGATCTGCAAAATATATACAATAACCGCTTGGAAAGCGTAAAGATATCAGACATTATCCGTCCTGGTAAGGATGAATATCTTGGAAAATTTTATGTGATTATAAAAGTTAATCTGAGAGAAAAAGATTATGAATGTATTTATTCTCATAATCATGATGTCTATGAACAAGTAAAAACAGCAGAATCATATGATGACTTTATAAAAAAATATGCGGAAAAATATATTTGTGAAGCAGACTGGGTAAATGTCCAGAAATGTCTTGCTGGTGAGAATTTAACAGAACATCTTGTAGATGGATGTGTGGATGAAGAAATTTTCTATCGCGGAATCATCGAAAATAACGGTACATCGTATGTATGGATGAAAGCTAGTAAGTATGTGGATGTAAAGGAAAATACAGCAATTATTACATTTCATAATACAAAAGTGATTCCGAATACGATTGTAACAATGGAACAGGAGCTAAGAAAAAAAGAACAGGATGTTTGTATGGAACTCGAAAATGCGACTATTAACTTACAGGATGGATTTTTGAGTGAATTTGCACAGGATGAAGAAAAAAAGACGTATCAGAGAGATATTATCCAAAATATTCTGAATGGATTACTGAGTTCGAAAGAAATGACTGAAGCGGCAGCACAGCTCGGAATGAAAGAAAGCGATACTTACAGGGTTGTTGATTTTCATACCATCACAAAAAATGTACAAAGAAAATATACAAAAGAACAGCTTCACGAAGTAGGTGTTATCGAGGGTGAATTGAAGCATCTTTTGCCGGATGCGCTTATTTACAGAAATATGGATCAGATTGTTATGATTCAACAGGTAGATTCCGATCAGACAGAACTGGAATATCAGAAAGAGATGGAAGAAATAGAAGAGGTTATCCAGCAAAGCATCCTTTATAGAAAGAAAGATACAGACTTTCAGATTGGTATAGGAAAAAGTGTGGAAGGGTATCAACGGCTGAAAGAATCTTATCACGAAGCAAGTCGGGCCATCAAGTATATAGACATTATCCGCCTGGTGACCGGTGATAAGAATAAGTCAGTAGTACATTATTCGAACCTCGGATTTTTCCAGATATTCGGCAAAGTTGATGATATGACGGAATTGGAAAGATGCATTCCGGAAACATTAAAGAAATTATATTTATATGATGATGAACATAAGGGAGAATTGATTACAACCTTGCAGATGTATCTTAGAAATAACCAAAGCATCAAGAAAACTGCAGACGCAATGTTTGTTCATTATAGAACGATATCTTACAGGCTTGAAAAAATAAAACAAATTTCCGGAATAAATTTTGACGATGCAAATGAAGTACTGGCAGTCAGTAATGGCCTGATTATTTATAAAATGTTAAAAGAAATAGAATAGAAAAAGAAAGAGAAACCGTGTTGAGGCATGGTTTCTTTTTTTTGAACGAAGTTCATAACAAGATATTAATGGAAGAATATCGATACGATGGAAAAGATTTTACAAAAAAATAAAAAAAATCTTTCCTATTTGTAACATTATAAAAAAACAACAAATGGGATACAATTCAAAACGTTGATGAGAAAAATTCTCTGATTCAAATAGACAATGAGAAAAAATTATATTGAAAAGCCATCATCGCATTACTATATGTTGCGATATTATTATTTATAGAATTCTAGATCTTATATCTGATGATAGAGTAGAACGACCCCCATATCTTGATGAAATTGATGGAAATTTTTGAATAATCAATTTCATCGTCCGACAGGAACCCACCAATTTTTTAGGACGAACTAATACCTGAAATAGTTTAGCTAAGGAAAGGGGTAAAACCATGCAGCTTACAAGTACAACGGATTATGCTATCAGAATCGTATGTTATCTGGCAGCACAAAGGCAGATGATCTCTACATCAGAATTATCTCAGGAACTAAGTGTTCCATCCAGTTATATTCCAAAAATAACAAAAAAGTTAAAGCAAGCAGGAATCATAAAAGCCTGTGAAGGTACAAATGGTGGCTATATGTTGGCAAAACAACCGGAGAATATTTCTCTGATGGAAATTATATCGTGTGTAGAGGAAACAATGGCAATTAATCGTTGTTTGGAAGAAGATCGTTTTTGTTCCAGAAATTTAGAAGATACCTGCAAGATACATAAAATATTGTTAAGCTTGCAGAATACATACAATAATAAATTAGAGAGCGTAAAGGTTTCAGACGTTATCCGTCCTGGAGAAGATGAATATTTTGGACGATTTTATGTTGTATTAAAAATGAACTTGAAGGAAAAAAGCTACGAGTGTGTATATTCACATATCCGTGAAGTGTATGAGAAAGTAAGGAAAACAGAAAGCTATGAAGAGTTTATAAGCCAATATGTAAAAAGATACGTGTATGCTTCTGACAAAAAAATGGTTCATGACTTCTTATCAAGTGAAGGATTAGAAGAAAGACTAGTTGATGGATGTATAGAAAAAGATCTTCCATATCGCAGAATTACTGGAAAAGATAAGAATGCATATGTTTGGATGGAAGCAAAAAAATATATAGATGCAAATGAGAATACTGCAATTATCACCTTACACAATGAGAAGATTGTCCAGAACACAGTTATAAGGATGGAACAGGAACTCGTAAAGAAAGAACAGGATATGGCAAAGCAGTATTGGGATATGGTATCACTTTTAACTACTGTATTGAATCATAATCAGATAGTTGAATCAGGGTATCAAGATGATATCAGTTTCTATACGAAACAGGTATATCTTCAGTTGCAGAAGAATTACCCGGAATACGGAATTACGGATGAAGAAATTGCTTCAGTAGCCCATTTGGCACCGATTCATGATATTGGAAAGATAAAAGTACCAATTGAAATTTTGAATAAAAATGGAAAGTTGACAGATGAAGAAATGAATGTAGTAAAACAACATCCATTAGTAGGTGCAGCGATGACCCGGAGATTCCCAGAAGGAGTAATAACGGAAAAGCTGAACCAATATAGTTATGAAATATGCAGACACCACCATGAAAGATATGATGGATCAGGATATCCAGACGGTTTAAAAGGGAATGCGATTCCGATGTGTGCACAGGTCGTTGGGATTGTTGATGCTTACGATGCATTGATCAATGATCGTCCATATAAAAGAAAATATGAACCAGAAGAGGCGATACGGATGATTTCAAATGGTGAATGCGGAGCGTTTTCCAAAAAACTGATCCAGTGCTTGACGGCGGCAGCAAAGCAGCCAGAGTGGTTAAAAGTAACAAAAAGTCAAGCATGACAGAAGATTTGAGGCGATTTTATGAACAAGAAATTGAGTGTTTTAAGACGAATTACAGCAGTTGTTCTGTGTGTTACATTATTATCTTCGCAAGTCGTAGTTGCGAATGCTGAAGATTCAGAAAGAATGAATGTGCAGACCAATAGTGAAATTACAGATATATCGGAACAGGATGGTTTCAGCAGTGATACATCTGAAATATCTGATATCACGGAAAGTGATATTCCTGATTCTTTTGAAGGAGAATCAGAGCCAAATACAGATATTAGTTCTGAAGTAACAGAGGAATTTGGTAATTCTGAAGATCAAGGATTTACAGATGGAGAAGAAACAATTACCGAGGATGAAAACACCTCAGATACTTTGGAAGAAGCAAATCCAGATTATGAAGATGGAAAAATATGTATCTACAATTACCAGCAACTTCTGCAAATCGGTACAGGAACACAGATGTTTTCCGGAGACAAAGATGGAAATGTTGGTGAAGGGGATAAGGTTCTTGCAGATGGTGCAGAACTTACCTATGCATCAGACGCTTCCTATTGTTTGATGAATGATATTCCAATAGATAATGAAAATGTCTGGAACTTCCCATCAGATTTTACAGGTAGCATCACTTCATCATCAGAGCGCACAGGCAACACAGTATATGATTCTGTGACTGATACGATTTATGTGTATAACCGATACCAGCTTGAATTGATGAAAGGGGAATCTTCAGACAGCGAACCTGTAATGAGCGAGGATTATATTGCTGAAAAGGTTGGAATGGGACAGGTTTTTACACTGGAAGATGGTTCCTATCTTACTTACAGCAAAACACATAATTATGTGCTTGCTTCTTCATTTACAACAGAAACACCGGAGCTTCTTGCAAATAAGGCTGGGACAGAGGAGACAACTCAGGATATTACTAGCGCATATCCGTCCGACTATGAAGGAAGAAATTATTTCGGTCAGGTGGTAAAAAAGATTGGTGATAAAAATTATATTCTGATTGGAAATGAAACACAGCTTCGAGCAATCGGAACAGATACGGATGTGACAGAGCCAATCTGGCGAGTGTATGAAACAAGAGAGAAAAAGCCGGGAATACTTGGGGGCGCACTGAGTGGATATACAGCCTGGAAACCAGCAGCTGATACACAGACATACAAAACAGAACTGTATTATCCGGGTGATGCGGATATTGTAAAGTTTAATGATACATATAATTGGTCTGGAAAAGAATTGTATGGAAATAAAAAAGGTGACCATAAGCTGGGAGAAACAGAATATCTGGATAATTCATCCTTGGATATAGCTGGCACAACAGCTACAAAGCGTTATGTATATGTGAGCAGTACTATTCAGGAGTCAGCCGATATGACGGTAACTGCGACAGACAGTACTGCCAGTGCTTCCGAAGCGGCATCTGTTGAAGCAGGTGCAACTGTAAAAGACAGAGATTTGATTGATATGACTCCGGCAGAAAGTGAGGAAGCAGCTGAGACAGGAAGTGATGATGCAGAAGCTTTTACAAGCAGTGGGGATGAAAGTGGTTTTACTGATGATATAGATTCGGAAAGTATAACAGTTGATGAGAATAAAACTTATGTACTTACTTATGATACGTCAAAACATAGCAATACCAATATTGCAGGCTCCGGATATAAATACAGCAAGGATGCGAATTACATCATCTTTCGTGATATTGATCTTTCCAAAGAGGGAACCAATTCTAATGGAGAAGATGATGATTGGAATCCTATTGACAATTATCAGGGAAACATGGAAGGCCGAAAGGGAATGGTTGAAGGTCAGAATATAATAATCAGACATATCAATATTTCACAGGCGACTTCCGTTGATCAGGACAAGCAGGCAGAATATGGTATTGGATTTTTCAGAAATCTGACAACGCCATATTCTACATCCCTTACAATATCCCAAAATCCAATCACTGTGAAAAATATTACCCTTTCTGATGTGACGGTTTCTACTACTACAACAAAAGTTAAACAGAATATCAGTTTGATTGGAAGTGTGCTGAAGCTCCTGCTTGGAAATTTAAGTGGACTGAAACCGGATCCGCAATCTCTGGCAACAGGAGGCTTTGCTGGCGTTGTAAAAGGAAATATCCAGATTGAAAACTGCAATGTGGAGAATTTACATGGAGTTTCCAATGCAAATGACCGAACCGGTGGCTTCGCAGGTTATGTCAGTGGTATGACACAGTATGATTTGGTATCAAGTGGCTTAGGAGGTCTGGTTACTACTTTAACAAAAATTCTGGATCTGATTCCGCTGCTTGGAGTCGGTGATTTGTTAACTGTACTTTTAAATGGAGGATTGCTCAGTGTAGACAAATTGATTCCGGTAGGCTATGTCAATCCAAGTATCCAGAATTGTTCTGTAAGCGGTGGCACTTCTGTTACAGGTCAGAAGAGTACCGGTGGATTCGCCGGGGAAGCCATCGGTGCAGTGATGAAAAACTGTTCTGTAGGCGGCACTACCACAGTATCTGGAAATGACTGTTCCGGTGGATTTGTGGGACGTTCTGCGAATGCAGTCGTAGCAGGCGCATTAAGCAGCCTTGGTATTGAATTAATGGGAAATTTCCCGGTCAATACAGTTATGCTGAATTGCACGATTGGTGGAACAGTAAACGTATCTGCACAGGGAAGTGCTGCTAAGGAAAGTGGTTATGCAGGCGGATTTGTTGGAGAAATGCGTAACAGTTATGCAGTAGACTGTAGTATTTCTTCTCTTGGCACAGTGTCCGGAAGAGATTATACCGGAGGATTTGCCGGTATAGCAACTCTTGGTGATGTAGCGGATATTGATGAAAGCCAGGGACTTCTGGTAATTGTAAAGGATCTTCTTACAGGGTTGTTAAATGGTAAATTTACCAACATGGATCTTCTGAACCTGGTGGGACTTCGACCTTCTGTTATAAGCGGATGCACCATTGCAGGAGATAGCATTTCTGTAACAGCAAACGGTAAAAATGCCGGTGGACTTGTGGGATATGCAGGTGCTGTCCAGATTTCCAATACTTCAGAACTTACGGACGATTCAAAGTCAACTACAAAAGCCCTCCAGCGAGTGCTTAATAAGACCGGTGTTACCTACGAATTTGCAGATCGTGTGAATCAGATCAATGCAGCTTCCTCTGTGAAGATTTCAGCAACGGAGAATGCTGGAGGAATCTTAGGTTACGCTAAAATGACCAGTGTCGGTGATGTCCTTGGCGGAACAGTTACAGCAGCAGACTACATGCGTTTTGAATGTAAAGATTGTTCCGTAAACGGAGGCTCTTTGGGACTTACAGTTACTGCGTCAGATCAGGATAATGGTCGTGCCGGAGGTGCTATCGGTTATGGAACAGGTGGAGAAGTAAGGAAAACATCCGTCACAAATCTGAATTCTGTAACGGCTGGAAAGTGTGCAGGAGGATTTGCCGGATATTTCGGAAGTGGTACTCTTGCTAATGTTGGTGGTATTAAACTTCTTGGATTACCGCTTTTGAAAATTGACAGCCTTCTTTCTGTAGGGCAGATGATTGAGACGTTTACAGTTGACAGCACTGTTTCAGGTGTTTCGTCAGGATATAGTGTGTCTACTAGCAATGAGAAAGGTTATAGTGGTGGCTTTATTGGAGAATGCATTAGTGGACGAGCAAGGGATACAAAGATTAGCAACCTGAAAACTGTTACTGCATCTGCAACATCAGGAAAAGCCGGAGGCTTTGCAGGTTTTGCGAAAGCCGGAGATGCATTAAGTGCCGGAGATTCCACTACATCAAAACTGACAGGAATTGAATTAGAGAATCTGCTTGGAGTTGTCAGTGCCCTGAGACCGGAGTTCAATAATACTTCTATTGCCTATGTTTCGAATGGTTCTGACCCTCAGGTATCCGCCGATATGGCGGGCGGCTTTGTGGGAGACGGTCAGGCTGTGGATATCAATTATGGAAACAACAATTCCGGATTCAAAGCGGACACAGACACGAACAGTGAGGATGGAACAACCGAAGGCGAGGCTGGTGCGATTGCAACAACAAATATTACCGGACTTTCTTATATAAAGGGAACCAGCTATGCCGGTGGTTTTGCAGGAAGGCTGATGCCTGGTGATGTGGCACAGACAGGTTCTATTAAGTTACTGGGCCTCTTGAATGTAAATCAACTTCTCAGTGTCATGGATGTGGCTTATCCGAGAATTTCCGATTCTTCTATTGAAGGAAATAACTTAGTTGTAACAGCATCCGGAAAAAATGATGATGTGGCGCTTGGAGATGCCGGAGGATACATCGGTAATGGAAAAGCAGTTATGGTCAAAAACTCTGACGTAACTAATGTAAAAGAAGTCAAGGCACCGTATCATGCCGGGGGTTATATCGGAATCATGCGGTCCGGAAGTGCAGCGGAGGCAGGAGATGCAACAGGAGATCTTTTGAACAGTGTTCTTGGTAAGATTCTGGGTCTGAAAGAGTTGGCGAGTGTCTTGCAGGCTGCATCCAGCAAAATTACAAATTGCAAAGTTGCTGGTACCGCAGATGGATTGACTGTTACGGCTGACAGTGGATTTGAAAACGCAGAAGGCTATGCAGGTGGCTTTGTTGGAGAGATGCAGAGCGGTCATGTAGATAATTCAGCAAATGCTGTTGATTCCGGAAAAGGAACGGCAGTAGAAAATCTTCTGAAAGTAGAAGGCCTTCGTTATGCCGGAGGCTTCGGAGGTCTGGTAAAAGCCGGAGCGGTTGCAGAGATTGGAGCTAAATCATCAATTCTTACAAAACTGGTTGATCTGACAGGATTACTATCCCTGGTCAATGCTTTTGTTCCGGTGATCAGTAATGCCAGTGTTAATTCTGTAGAAAAAGGGTTTACCGTTACCGTTACAGGTACTCTTGAAAAAGATAGCACCAACGATGCGGATGCCGGAAGTGCCGGAGGCTTTATCGGATGCGGAACTGGTGTACAGATCAGCAATTCCGATGTAAATAAATTGCAGCATACAGGTGTCAGTGAGCCGAAGAATCTGCAGCAGGAAGATGGTAGCAGTTATTACGGAAATGACAGTGCATATGCGGTAAATGGTTATCGTTATGCCGGCGGCTATATTGGTAAAGCTGCTATGGGAAGTACGGCAGCCATCGGTGGAGCAAGTGTTCTGGATCATGTTCTTTCTACGACAGGACTGTTATCAGCACTGACTGTAGTTGCATCTATCATAGACAGCTCAGATGTTTATGGAGCAACAGGCGGATTTAATGTTCTTGCAACAGACGGAGACGGTGTTACGGGAAAAGCCGGTGGATATGCAGGAGAACTTCTGGGAGTTCAGATTCAGAATAGTAATTCTTATAATTTTGCACATATCATAGGGCGTGAAAGTGCCGGTGGATATGTTGGAACCATGGAGCCGGGAAGTGCTGCAGATGTGGTAAAGGGATTAAATGTTCTTGGAGGTCTGATAAAGGCAGATAATCTTCTTGGAGTTTTACAGTCCTTTGTTCCAGTGATCAAAAACAGCGAAACAACCTGTGTACCTTGTGGAGGTGCTGTGAGGGCTCAGGCTGAAAGTGATGACAGCATTTACCGTGGACTTGCAGGAGGATATGCAGGTTACAACTACGGCGGTCAGATCTGGGGAAACAATACGGATAACTGGAAAGGTGCTGCATATACAGGAACCGTAAGAGAATGTGCGGCCTATCGTATCCGTTCCGTATATGGAACGGAATATGCCGGAGGTTATACAGGACTGATGCGGTGTGCGAATGTTGCAGATACAGGAAGTCTGAAGGTTTTATTTGGTCTTATCAAACTAGATAATCCGCTGACGCTTCTTCAGGCAGTGTATCCGACAGAAAAGAATACAGCTGTTTATGGACCGCTTCGTGGACTGGATACGGATACCTGGAACAAATGGGTTGGCGCTGTCGGTTCTTATGGAAGTTACGGTAATAAATTACAGGCACTTGGTGAAGTCAATGATCAAGAACAGTTAAATGAGATCATTTCTCAGTATGCATATGGATACGCAGTCACAGCAGGAAGGAGCATTTTGGCAAATAAAGCAACACAAGGAGGTTCTGCCGGAGGTTATGTTGGCCGGATGGAAGGCGGTACCGTAACAAATGGAACTGCAACAGATCTTCAGTCAGCAGAGGCTTATAGATGCAGTGGTGGATTTGCTGGTGAGATGCTTACAGGTTCTGTGGCAAACACAGGTGACGTTTCACTGGCAGGCCTTAAGATTATAGGTGCAGACAGTCTGGCAGCATTAAAAACCTTTGTGCCGGTTGTAAAACAGTCCCATGTGGACGGATATCGTTCCGGAGCAAGGATCAAAGCAACCGGTATTGCAGACAAAGACCCGGCAGGATTTGCCGGAGGCTATGTGGGAAGAATGATTGGCGGTCAGATCTGGGGAGATGAAACTTCCTCCTGCAGTATCACAAATTTAAGGCGTGTAGATGGAACTTCCTATGTAGGCGGTTTTGCCGGAAAAGTAGATCCGGGTAGTGTGGCAGCTATTGATACAGCTACAAAACAGGGACTTTTGAATAAGCTTCTGGATGTTCTTATGGTAAATGCTCCGGCAGAACTGATTAAGGTTCTGAATGCGACTGTTTCTACCATCCGCTGTGCATCTGTGTCAGCCTGGGATGACTGGGGTGTGATCGTAAATGGAACCTATCAAAATGGAAGCAATACCGGGTATGCAAAAGCAGCAGGAGGATTTGCAGGAAGTCTCTGTGGAGCGGTCATTGGCGAGAAGGATAAGCCGGGAAGCGGAATCCATGCGGATAAGATCCGCTCCGTAGTGGCCGGTGAATATGCCGGAGGATGCTTCGGTATTGCGGATGTTTCCGGTGCTGCAAGCATTAGTGCAGGTAATGAGACCTCGGTATTACAGTATCTTTTAAAACTTGGAAAAACCGATGTGCTGGATGCATTCCGAAGCTATGTATATTACGGAAATGTCACAGGAAGTACAGATGCAGGGCTTGGCGTCAGTGCCAACACAGCAACAGATGCAGGACAGAATAATCAGGTTACATACAGCGGAACGGCTGGCGGATTTGGTGGTTCACTGTTAAATGGATCTGTCAAAAACAGCAGCGTAACAGGATTAAATTATGTAACAGGCCTGAACAGCGTAGGTGGCTTTGTAGGATACTCCGGAAAAAGCGGAGTTGTAAAAATGGAGAAGCTGGATGTGCTGGGAGATAAATCTGGACAGCTTCTGGGCGGTGCCCTCGGCGTTCTGGATATTTTTGGTTCACACATAGATGACAGTAGCGTGACAGGAGTGCCTGGTGGTTATACGGTTCAGAGTAAAGGCGGAAAGGAGCAGATCGCCGGAGGATTTATCGGCTATGCAAATCTTGCCAGAATGTCAAGATGCAATGCAGGAGATGCTCAAAATCAGGAAAACAGCCTGAAACTGGTAGAATCCGGTGGAACAGCCGGTGGCTTTGCCGGAAGAACAAGCTTTGCCTATCTTGCAGATGTAAAACTGGATTCTACAGTGGTGGACGCGTTGCTCGTAGTTCTGAATAATCTTGTAAAGGCACTGTATCTGGATAAGATTCAGGATTCCAATCTTTTGCACATCAATCTTGGAATTGTGAAGGTTGATGCGCTGTACGATGGAAATCTTATCCATGTGAATCTGCTGGGACTTGATATTTCCGTTGGTCTGTCCAAAATGTCGTCAGACAATGGGCAGCAGACTGATTTTGCAATCATTAAGATTGGAGATTCCTCTATTAAGCTTCCATGTGATAAGAATGGAATCATAACAAAAGATAATGATGTAAAGTCCAATATTAGTGTCAACTTGATCAAGGCAAACAGGACAAAAATCACAGACAGTAATGTATATGGAATCAGTACGGGATACGATGTCTATGCCGGCGGAGCAGGGAATGATGCGGACGGTTCTGCAACAGATGGACGAAGCGGAGGTTTTGTTGGATACAACGATGAAGGACTGCTGAAGAATAACAATATGTACTACTGTGACGTGGTTCGTGGAACACCTAAGATGGTGGGACCATTCAGTGGAAAAAGTGATCTGAACTCTGTATATAAGTTTAATACGAAAGCAGGCGTAGAAGGTGAGAATAACAATTACCGTATCTACCGAAAACCGGCGATTAGTTTTGATGAGATCAAAAAGAATTCGAAACTTCTGACAGATACGTTCAGTCAGGAAAATGGATGGAGCATCTTCTCAGTAAAACATGTAGTGCAGGTAGATGAGTATAACACATTGCAGAATGCAGTTATGGCAACAAAAGATTCTTCTGAAACAGCAGATCTGAATGCTTATGTATCAGATGCAAAAGCTGTTCTGATGTCAGATACCAAAACTACTGTAAATACAGGGGATAGCACGTCACCGGAACCATCTGATACACAGGATCCATGTGATGAATTTGTAAATCTGACCATTAATAAGGTATGGAAAGATTTCCGGAATATGGACAACATCAGACCAGACACTATTAAGATTACAATTTCCAGAAGCTGGACGGATGCGGAAGGAACAAAACATACAGAAGTTGTGCCAAACTATGAAAACTATGAAATAAAAGGTGACATATCAAAATCTACATGGCAGAAAGTGATTGAAACTCTTCCAGCCTACATAAAAGATGATGCAGGAACTCCGCATTATTACAAATATTCTGTTACGGAAACGGAAATAAAAGGCTATACAACTACAATAGAAACTTCTAAAGATGGATTTACCTTCACGATTATCAACCGGCATTTTGCACTGCTTCCGGATACCGGCGGCGAGGGCATTATGATGTTTATCATAGCAGGTGGCCTGTTGTTAGCGTTCCTGCTTTATACCGGACGCAGAAGGAAACGGAAACAGACGATGTAGGAAAGGGGGAGCAGGGGCATGAGAGAGATATGGCTGCGTGGGGAACTTCCACCGTAATAGCTGAAGGAATCCCAAGCGAACCAATAAAAAATCAAAAGAAAGTGAGAAGAGGAACATGAAGAAATTAGTATCAAGATTTATGGCAGTTCTGATGGCAATGACCATGATACTGTCCATGAGCATGACTGCATTTGCAGCAGAAGCTCCAAAAGGAACCCTGAAAGTCAATAATACAGTAGCAGGAAAAACTCTGGATCTGTATCAGATTTTTACAGCAACAAAAAGCGGCGATAATGTAGCATATACACTGAACAGTGCATATGAAGGATTTTTCAAAACAAAAGTAGATAATGGTTCATCTTTATCTGGCGAAGCTTTAAGTGAAGCGGCATATAACTATGTTAACGCACAGGTCGGAACAGATGGAAGTAATGGTGCAGAGTTTGCAAAAGCGATCCTGGGCTGGATTCTTGAGAATAATGCTACTGTAGATGCTACTCATACAACTGCAACTACAACCGATGGTACTACAGTAATCAATAATCTGGCATATGGATACTATGTAGTTTATCCATTAGGTGCAACAGATACCTCAGCAGCACCTGGAACTGGTCAGGATTATACATCCGTAGCATCTTTAGTTAGCGTAACAGATACTAATGCTACAGTTAACATGAAGAGTAATTACCCGACAGTAGACAAGAAAATCATTCCGACACAGAGTGGAAGCGGAATTACAGTTGGTGCTATTGTGGATGGCTCATGGGAAGGCAACCATCAGATGGAGTTGGATGACGAGAATGATCCTGAGGATACCATCGCACCACACGGTGCAGCAGATGAAAAGAAAGCTGGAGATTTTGCGATTGGAGATACCGTTACTTACCAGCTGACATCTAAAGTACCGGATATGACAGGATATAATTCTTATACTTTTAAATTTACCGATACATTATCAAAAGGACTAGACTTAAAAGCAATTCTGTCTGTAAAGGTTGGAGATACAGAACTCAAAGCAGGTAAAACAGGAGATAACACATACTTACCGACATATACGACAAATGACAATGGAACACATACACTAACTATTAGCTTTAATGACTTTTATAACAACTTTATGAATCGTACAGGCGAGACAATCACAGTTGTTTATACTGCAACCTTAAACAAAGATGCTGTTATCGGTATGAATCCAAATACCAACAAGGCGGTCGTTGAGTACAGTAATGATCCGAAGTCAGATGGAACAGGTACATCCGAACCAAGCATCGTAGATGTACATACTTTCAATTTCACAATCTTCAAATATTATTTAAGAGGTGAGACTCAGACTGGACTTGCAAATGCAGAATTCGAGCTTTACAAGGCAAACGAAGCAGGCGATGCAGCAGATACAAATGCTAAGATTAATATTGTAGACGAAGGAAACGGCGTATACCGTCAGGCAACAGCTGATGAAGCTAAAGCAACAGACTTTACTTCTGCAAAAATTGTATCTGATGCTGATGGTAAAGTTCTTGTAAAAGGTCTTGATGCTGGAACTTACTACTTAAGAGAGACAAAAGCTCCGGACGGATACAACAAACTTCTCAGCGACATCAAGGTTGAGATCAAACCAGTATATGATAAAACAACTGGCAAACTGACAAGCTATTCAGTTGATTACACATACAATGGAACTACAACAACAGGTAAAGAAATTAAAGATACAAAAACTTCTCCAGAAGTAGCTGTAGAAAACAAAACAGGTGCACAGCTTCCATCTACTGGTAGCAAGGGTGCCCTTATGGTAACACTGGCTGGTATCGTTCTTTTCGGTGCATTAACAGCAAGCAAAGCTTTTGGCAAAAAGAAAGCAAACAACTAAGACATTCTGAAGTTTAAGAATGGACAAAAAGACAGTTCATCTTCCCGGTATTGCACCGGGAGGATGTCTGCTTTTTCTGAAATGTCCAGTGTGGACTGGGTATTTCAGAAGAAACAGACGAAAAGGTGAAAGGTATTATGAAGAAAGTAGTAAAAATACTAAGAGGAATCGGATATCTGGCGGCATTTTCTTTAATTCTATATCCGGTGGTGAGCAATTATATCAATCAGATGAACAGCACAACCATTGCTACAGATTATGAACAGGAAGTTTCGCATTTGTCGGAAGAACAGGAAAATGCAATGATCAAGCAGGCACAGGACTACAACGAAAGCCTGATCGGAATTGGTTCCATAGCAGATCCATTTTCAGAAAGCAATGAAAACCAGACAGAAGATGATGAGTATAACAAACTTTTGAAAATTGATGATACTGGAATGATGGGATATATTGATATTCCAAAGCTTGATGTTGTTCTTCCGGTTTATCATGGAACATCCGAAAAAGTACTGCAGTCAGGTGTAGGACATCTGAAAAACACCTCGCTTCCGGTAGGCGGTGAGAGCTGTCATGCGGTATTATCCGGACACCGTGGACTTGCAAATGCCAAGATATTCACCGACCTAAACAAGATGGAGGTTGGAGATGTATTTTATATTAAAGTTCTTCATCATACCTTTGCCTATCAGGTGGATCAGATTCTGACAGTATTGCCATCAGATACAGATGCTTTACAAATTGAAAAAGGCAAGGATTATGTAACGCTGGTCACATGCACTCCTTATGCAGTTAATACACACAGACTGCTTGTACGTGGCACCAGAATTCCGTATGAAGAGGCACAGAAGATAGATGAGGAAGTTGGTCTTCATCATACAATTCCATTCAATTTGATTCTATTGATTGGGGGAATTGTTGCTTTGATCATCATATGGGTGAGCATTAAATCTCATAAACGCAGGAAGGAGAAAAAACATGAGCAGAATAATTAAACGTAAGCGAATATATATGTGTATGGCCAGTGTGATGTGTATGCTTTTACTCCTCATTCCGTTACCTGTGTCTGCGAATGATCAGGGAAGTATATTATTAAAAGCAACTGTTGAAGATGAGACCACGGTATATAAGCTAAGTAATACTGAATTTACGATGTATCAGGTTGGAACATATAAAAATAATTCATGGGCATTAGTGAGTGAGTTTGCAAAGTCTGGAGTCATATTTGATTTTGATGATTCTTCCGCTCAGGCAGAAGCTGCAAAAAAACTGGAAAAATATGTACAGGATAACAACATCAAAGGAATGTCCGGAAAGACCAACTCAGACGGAGAAGTTATGTACAGAGATCTGGAAAAAGGAGTGTATCTTTTTGTCCAGACACAAAAAACACAAATTAGCAATCAAGTATATCAAAGCGAACCTTTTATCATAACAGTTCCAGGTAATTATGATGGTCAGATAATTTGGAATGTAACGGCAGAACCTAAATTTAAAAATGAATCGATACCACCAATTACCACGAATACGACACCAGTTTCAGAAGAACCATCGGGTGATAATAGCAGTCGCACTCCAAATGTAAAAACTGGAGACGATACGAATGTAATCATGTGGCTTTCCTTAATGGGAATATCCTTAGTCATATTTAGTATTTGTAAAAGAAAAGTCCATAAATAATATGAGAAGATCGGGAAATTCCGGTCTTTTCGTTTCGTTATATAACTGGCATAACCCAAAAACAAATACCTCCGGGGGTGCACCGTATGGCATCACCTGGGAGGAAATAGGTTCCCGTTTTGCTGGAAGTAAGTCTGAACTGATCTCAGGAGCATTAAGCAGTGCTGTGAAATTCTGTCGGATGATATTCAGTGTCTTTGCTTTTTCTGCAATTCCTGTTTTTCCCGGACAGTAGCAGCCTGTTCAGATTCAAGATTTTCTATCCTCTTTTGGATTTTTAGCAGATTTGCAATCTTCAATTACTTTATGGCAGAGCCGGTAAGAATCGCAGTGTTTTTGAATGAGTTTTTGCGTGCTCAGCTCACTGTTGATTTGTGTTATTCTTTGTTCAGCCGCTTTAACAGAAGCATCAATATCAGAAATATGCTGTTGGAAATCTTCATAATTCAGCAGGTTATTTTCGGAAAGATAGTTGAAG
>OFMF01000171.1_pt1 | contig 62517 bp, 60 predicted proteins | sample 1541771 | NCBI WGS metagenome assembly OFMF01 (sample SAMN04209235, study PRJEB22552) | human gut metagenome | biome: gut; material: feces | host: Homo sapiens | place: USA: Oklahoma
CACCCCACTTGTTATTCAGTATATCATACTGTCTAACAAATAGGGTGCAGTTCATACTGCTCAGGAAGGCGGTTTTTTCATTTTTTAGACACCGGCAGAGAAATGATTTTCGATTGTCCGTCCGGGCTGTCCTGGAATTTGACAGGGGAAGGAGGCGCTGGGGGTCGACCTGCAGCCGGGACGGAAGAAACGATTAAGCAGCCATCCTTTTCTTCAATGGAAACAGACATTTTCCCTTTTTCCCAATTTAAGTGGTGGAGAAGTTCAGCAGGGAGAACAATTCTTCCTAACCCGTCAATCGTGCGAAAATACCGCACAGCCATTACCTCCTGAAGATTAAATTTTCAATTCCCGCCTGGTTTGTTCCAGCGGTTCCTAGATAGATTGGAAACCCGGCTTCACCGGGCCAGTTTAACAGCCTAAAGGTACATGGGAGAAGTGCGCCCTTTTTTAGAAGCGCCCCGGCAAAGCAGCCGGGGCGCTTTTTCCATTTTCCCCCTCTCGCCTCCCCCTCTCTCACACTCTCTCCCCTACACACTCTCCCCCAGGATTTTACCGGCTGGGAAAGAACAAAGCCCTTACATCAGGAAGTTTTTTCTAGTTTCCCACCGGAAAAATAAGTTTTCAACAGAGCAAGCGAAAGGATGAGGAAAACAGGAACATTGGAGTCGATCATGGGTACTACGCAGTCAAAACCCGGCATTTTTCCTTCCCAGCCGGTATCACAGCTTACCGGTACGAACCATATACCCTGCAAAACACGCTGGAATACCAGGGAAAGTATTATGTGTGCGGAACCGGCAGGCAGTCGATTCTGAGAAACAAAATGGAAAACGACAATTATTACCTTTTGACCTTAGCAGCCATCGCAAAAGAAATCCAGCAGCGCGGAGAAAAAAGAGAATGTGCCGTGAACCTTGGCGCGGGTCTGCCCTTGGCCGGATTCGGACGGGAAAAGAAAGCGTTTCGGGAATATCTGCTCCGTTCTTCCCAGCCGGTAAACTTCAAGTTTGAAGGAATCTCCTATCAGGTGACCATTCAGGACGTCAGACTTTTTCCACAGGGCTGCTCCGCCATTGCCGTTCACCCAGAATTAATACGGGGAGAACCCTCTGTGCTCCTTATGGATGTCGGAGGCTGGACCGTGGACCTCATGCGGCTGGACAATGGAATCCCCAACGCCTCCACCTGCCGAAGCCTGGAGCTAGGCATGATCCGATGCATCGATGAAGCGAAGGAACAGGTCCGCCGGGAAACAGGCTTGTCCGTTACCGACGCCCAGGTGGAACGTGTGCTGGCAGGACAAAGCTGCAGCATGGACGAGAATGCCCGGACTATCATTCAAAAACAGGGGCGGATTTACACAGAAGCCCTGCTGTCCGCAGCCATGGAAGCAGGCTTCGATTTAAAAGCGGTTCCGGCAGTGATGCTGGGCGGCGGAGCCTCCGTGATCCAGCGGGGAATCCGGCCCCAGGACGGCCTGCAGCGGGTTTTTACCCTTTTACACAATAAAGTGTTCGAGCGGATTTTGGGCCAGCTTTCGGGAGGTGTGAGCAAGAAATGAGCAGGCACCGTTTTTCATTCCGTCCCAACCTGTAGAACGAAGAACACAGAAAAGCATGGGATCTCCTGCAGTCAGTACCGGAAGGACAGCGCAGTACCTTTATCGCGCGGGCGATTTTGGAAAACGTCCGGCAGGACACTCTGGAAAATACCCTGCGCCGTGTTTTGCGGGAAGAACTTCAAGCCTCTCCTTTCCAGAGGGAATCTGGTCAGGAAGATCCCATCCCCCAGGAAATGCTTCGTTTTTTGGATTCCCTCTCATGATTCCGAATTGTTTGGGTGTGGCTAAATAATGGCCATATACTGTGGCTATTATAGCAGCCATAATGAAGTTAGCAAAGGGGGCGCGGACTGTGATTCGATATGATCCATTGTGGAAAACCATGGCAAAGAAAAAGGCAGCCACTTATACCTTAAGAGTGACCTTCGGCATGAGCCATACAACAGCGCAAAGACTCCAGTCTAATCTCCCGGTTACCACACATACGCTGGATAAGCTGTGCAAATCCTTAGACTGCAGGCTAGAGGATATTGCCGAGTATGTACCGGATGATCCCAAATAGCTAAAAAGCGCCTGGCAGCCGCCAAGCCCCGCCTTTTGCAAGGCGGGGCTTTTTTGCGCTTTGAGTAAATTTAGAAGCATAAGTATAAATCAATTATATCTATGCTCAAAATAAAACTCAATAGCTCAATAATAAAGACAGAAATAAAAAGCACCATTCGATATAATAATAGCAGTACCATCAGGAAGGAGAGAAAAGGCTGTGAGCAAAACAGTAGAATTTAGCAATCGGGATCGGTTTATTGAACTGGGCCTGACGATTGCGGCTCTCCGAAAAATGAAAGGAATGTCCCAGGAACAGTTAGCGGAAAAGGCGAAGATCAGCCGTTCTCATTTGAGCTCTATTGAAGCGCCGAACATTGTCCGCCCCTTTTCCGTGGAAGTTTTGTATAACATAGCGGACGCATTGGAAGTCCGGGCAGGAGATCTGCTCAATTCAACCCTGCCGGCAAGCAAGAAATAACAGTAGGAACGTAGGATGGCCCCGCCTTGCAAGGCGGGGCTTTTTTTCGTTTCAAGCGGTTTTCCGGCATTGTTGGTTGTGACGTTTGTGAAGGCTTTTTCCCCTGAATGTTCATTGGTGTTGATGATAGCTTTCCAGGAGGGTTTGGAGTATGCTTGTGTTGCCCAAAAGGGGAAAACCAATGAAAAAGGAGCGAGAAAAGAATGGAGCTGAAAGGCATCACCTGCAGAATCCCGCTGGAACTGCACAACCGAATCAGCGAGGAAATCCGGGAAATGGGAAGCACCATGGGCCAATTCATCGAGATGATTATCCGAGAGCATTATGAGAAAGGGGAAAAGAAAATGATAGAAAAAGGAAGGACCTTAGCGTTTCAGGTAAGCGAGGAACTGTTTCAAAAGGTAAAGGAGTACCTGGCATGGTATGAGAAAACGTACCACCGCCGCCTCACCCAAAAGGAATTTGTGATTGGCCTGATCGAGGAAGCGCTGGAAGAAATGGAAGCAGAGATGGAAAAAGAATCCCAGGAAAGCGAAGCCCCAGCCGAGCAGAATGGAGCGAGAAGCTGGGATCAGGAAGAACCCACAGGAGAGGAAGAAGAAGATTACATTGTGGAGAACAACTGGGATGAAACCGAAGATGGAGAAGATGAGGACGGAACCCATGAATCAGACATAGAGGATCAGGATGAGGAAGCCGGGACTGACAACACCGATGAATCCGACGAATTATCCGATACAGAAGAAATCTGCATATAACCACGGCACAAAGCCAATCACCCCGCAGGGACTACAGCGCCCTGCGGGGCTTTTCCAAAGATATTTCTGAGAAATATCTGAGAAACAATGGAAGAAATCTGGTTTTCTATTAGGAAAAAACAGCCAGTTTCATTAAAGCGAAAGGAGCTCTCATGCGAAAAGAAATCTACAAAGTGAAATGCCCTCAGCATATCGTGTTTGGCGATCCGATGTATTTTGAGCGATTCAGAGGAAATGAACTTAACCGCCTTACCGTGGACTATAGGCCATCAAAATACTTTGACACAGCCAGGCTTGTGCTGAAGGAAGAACCGAACCGTGAACTCTCTGAATATATGAACCGGAGCATAACGCTCTACGCTACCCCGCGCCAGACCATAGATGTCTATGCCTGTGAGCAAATATATACTTTCCAAAAAATATCAGCAAAAAATATCGGTGTAGACACTGCCCGGTATTACCTGAATATTGACGGGCGGGAAGCTGAAATCAAAACGGGCGGAGATGGCTGGTGGGGCCGATTCGAAGAATACTACCGGGAGGCCGGAAAGGATCGCCTTTCCGATGCTGTTGTCCTGACCATAGCCATGCCGGAGGAATACGACTTTGAAGGGATGAAGCATCTGGCAGGATACTTTTTCGGGAATCTGCAGCCCATCCTCTCTAAAGAGCAGCAGAAAAAAGAAAAGCCTACCCGTTGAGAATGGTTTCTTATGGAAATAGGAATAAGAGAACCAGGCAGGGAAAACCGAACCTGAAAGCGCTGCTGAAGAAATTTACGCAAAAAACAGCCCGCAGGAAACTGTAGGCTGTTTTCCTATAGATTTCAATCCACTAAGCGAAAGGGGGAATGCCCATTGGCGGATTAAAAAAGCAAATTAAAAGAATTAAAAAAGGGGCGTGAGACAGAAAACCATACGGTATTTAGACCTGTTCTCAGGAATCGGAGGATTCCGTGAAGGACTCACCCAGGCCGGAGGATTCACCTGCGCGGGACACTGCGAGATCGATCAGCACGCCGACCGCAGCTACCGGGCGCTGTTTGATACTGAAGGAGAGTGGTTTTGTGACGATATCCGAAAAGCAGACCCCGAAGAACTGCCGGACGTTGAACTCCTGTGCGGAGGATTTCCCTGCCAGGCTTTTTCAATTGCTGGAAACCGTGGAGGATTCGCGGACCCAAGAGGTACCCTGTTCTTTGAAATTGCCCGGCTGACTGAGGCAAAAAGACCTGCGTATCTGCTGCTTGAAAACGTACCCGGACTGCTTAACCATGACGGGGGCCGGACGTTTGCGGCCATCCTCCATGCGCTGGACGGACTGGGGTATTTTGTGGAATGGCAGGTGCTTAACAGCAAAGATTTTGGGGTCCCCCAATCCCGAAAAAGGGTGTATCTTATCGGATATCTTGATAAGCGATGCAGAGGAAAAATATTTCCTTTCACCGAAACAGCAGGAACGCCTCTTATCCAAATCCGCCCCGGAGCCCAGGGGGAACGGGTCTACTCCCCGGAAGGAGTAAGCTGTACCCTCACGGCGCAGCCAGGCGGCTTCGGCGGGAAAACCGGCTTGTATGAAGTGGGCCTGCCCATCAAGGAGAACACCAAAAAGGGATATAAGACGGCGTATCCCGGCGATAGTATCAACCTGGCATATTCCACCACCAATACCCGCCGCGGCAGGGTTGGGCGAAAGATCGCCCATACCCTCACGGCTGACAGAAATCAGGGAGTCCTGTGCTTTGTGGATATGAACGAGAACCCGAAATTTACTGAAAATGCCCGGTGCCTGAAAACGGGGCAGACCATATCCCATCACCACAAAGGGGAAGCTTCCGGGGCATGGGATGGAAAGCGCATCCGCCGTCTGACGCCAAGGGAATGCCTGCGGCTGCAGGGCTGGAAGGATGAAAGGATTGACAAGGTCATCCCTCTTCAATCCGACGCCCAGCTTTACAAGCAGGCGGGCAACGGCGTGACCGTGAATGTGATAGAAGCTATCGGCAGGCGGCTGACGGAAGCCCATTTTCAAGGCTAGAAAGCAAAAAACTTTCCTGCCGGGCTCAGATTTGTGGTATACTATTGTCAGAACAGAAAGAAGGTGAGCCGCCATGGCCGGTTATGCTGAAACAGTCGCCTATTGGCAGTCTTTCCCCATGAAAACAGTGAGCGATTTAGAACAGCGGCTGGATAACTTCCGGGTCCTGTTTGCCTATCACTCCGGGAAAATTGAAAACGAGGAAATCACCCTCCACGATACCCGTGAGATCTTCGAAAACGGGAAGGTGCTGAACTACACCGGAAGCCCCCGGGCGATTTTCGAGCAGCAGAACCAAAAGCTGTGCTATGAATTCCTGAAGGAGAAGATCGCGGCCAAGGAACCCTTAACCCAGGAATTGGTTCTGGAGGTCCACCGCATCCTTACCAGCGGAACCTACGATGAACGCAGATTCCTGGAAAACGGGGAACGGCCCGGCGAATACAAAAAGCATGATTACATTACCGGGAGAAACGAAGTGGGAGTCCCGGCAGACCGTGTGGCGGAGGACATGGCCGGTCTGCTGGAGGAAGTCAGCGAATACCATGGAACGGACGTGATCCGGGCAGGAGCGTACTTCCACGCGGTATTGGAGAATATCCACCCATTTTCTGACGGCAACGGCAGAACCGGCCGGACCTTGCTGAACTATTATCTCATGACCCACAACCACCCGCCGCTGATCGTGTATGACCAGGACAAGAGGCTGTATTACGAGTGCCTGGAAAAATACGACGCGGAGGAAACCATCGCTCCCCTTACCGAGTTTTTAAAGTATGAAACGGAGAAAACCTGGGAGAAAACCCTGGAACGGGGAGAAAGAGAAAACCGGAAAAAGCGTCTGGAGGAAATCCGGTAAAGAAGAACGAAAACAGAATAGAACCATCAGACCACCCCCCGGGACAGAGCGAGCCTCTGCCCCAGGGGGCTTTTTTTGTCTGCCGTAAAAGGAGGATTCAAAATGAAGAAGCATTTCAAAAGGCCCCTTTCCCTATTGCTGGCGATCCTGCTCTGTATCGGAATGCTGCCGGTCAGCGCCAGCGCCGCGGATCTCACCGGCTCTATGTCCATGATCGACATTAAGGGCAGGGACCACGCTTTGAGCAGCAGCCTGCCCGCCCCATTCGGCGGGTACGCCAGCGAGAAATACACCATGCTGCGGATCACCGATTCCAGTACCGGCGCGACGAAAACCGCTTACTGCCTGGAATTGGGAATCTCCACATATTATCAGGAGCAGTATCAGCCCTCCGCCGACTACCCTCAGTTTTCCCAGGAGCAGAAGGAGCTCATCAACGCCGTATTGACCCTGGGATATAACACGGACACAGGGGTTAAGTACGGAGGAAGCCCGGAGGACGAATACATCGCCACCCAAATCCTTGTATGGCTGATCGCCCATAAGCAGCTGGGAACGCAGTATGAAAACCAGATCGTGTCGGAATTCACCGTCAACAGCCCTGGGGCGAAAGCCGTATTCACCAAGCTGAGAAAGGCGGTCATGGATTACCGGACGATCCCGTCCTTTGCCTGTGAGGATTCCAAATACGCCTCTTCCCATACTTATGAGCTAAAATACAACGCCCAGACCGGAAAGTACGAAACTACCCTGACCGACAGCAACGGGGTGCTGTCTGAATTCAGCTTTTCCCAGCCGGGAGTCAGCTTTGCCAGGACGGGAAACCAACTGAAAATCTCTTCAGAGAAAACCAGCTTTTCCACGGTCAGCGGAGAGAAAAAGCTGCCCTCGTCCATAGCCGGGGTTGTGAAAGGAGCCTCCCGGTACTGGCTGAACGAGCATTACCAGAATGTAGTCACCTTTGAGGTGGGCGGAGAGCCCCTGCCGGTCAAGGCTTATTTCGGGCTGGAGGTCAAAGCCGGGCATTTAAAGATAGTCAAGACCTCTGAGGATGGGAAAGTCTCCGGCCTCCCCTTCCACGTTTCCGGCAGCGGCGTGGAGAAGGACGTTTCCACCGGACCGGATGGGACCGTCCAAACCAATAACCTCCCGGCAGGAACCTACACCGTAACGGAAAAGACGCCGGGCCAGTATGTCCAGCCTCAGTCCCAGAGGGTGACGGTTTCGCCGGGAAAGACCTCTGCCGTAACCTTTCACAACACCCTGAAAAAATTCCGGGCAGAGCTGCGGAAAACAGATTCCGCCGCGGGAACAGCCCAGGGAGATTCCACTCTGGACGGAGCCGTGTACGGCCTTTATCAAAACGGCGCGCTGCTGGATACCTATACCACAGCAAACGGCGGGAAATTCACGACCAGGTATTATCCCTGCGGCTCCGGGTATGCCATGCGGGAGATTTCCCCCAGCGAGGGGTATCTGCTGGACGAAACCGTTTATCCCATAGGCGCGGAGCCGGGAAATTTTACCCTGGAAAACAACAGCATCCCTCTGACTGTGACAGAGGACTCTGTCATGGGCTCCATCGCCGTCACCAAGCATACCGACCAGCCGGCGGAGGGAGGCGGCTCCGATCAGATCGAGCAGCCGGAACAGGGAGCGCAGTTCCAGGTTTACCTGACCAGCGCAGGCAGCTATGAAAACGCGAAGGAAACCGAGCGTGACGTCCTGCTCACAAATGAATATGGCTTCGACCAATCCAAGGACCTGCCCTATGGGAAATACACGGTCCACCAGACCTCCGGTGCGGAAGGACAGAAGCTGGCGCCGGATTTTACAGTATCCATTTCCGAGCATGGCAAGACCTATTATTTCATTTTGAACAACCCTTCCTTTACTTCCCGGCTTAAATTCCAGAAGAAGGACGCGGAAACCGGGAAGATCATTCCCCTGGCCGGAACTGCGGTCAAAATCCTCAATACCGATACCGGGAAATGGGTGACCCAGCACATCAGCTACCCCAGCCCCATAGACCTGGATACCTTTATCACTGACAGTACAGGGACCCTGATGCTGCCGGAAGAAATCAGGGCCGAAAATTACGCCCTGTATGAACAGCAGAGTCCATGGGGATACGTTCTCGACAGGGAACCGGTTTACTTTTCTGTAGAGGAAACGGAAGAAACCGTGGTGGTGGAAAAATACAACGCCCCGCAGAAAGGGACCATCACCGTCACCAAAGAGGGCGAGGTGTTCAGCCATGTCACGGAAGCAGGCGGGATTTACCAGCCCCAATACGAGACAAAGGGCCTGCCGAATGCGGTTTATGACATCACGGCGCTAGAGGATATTGTCACGCCGGATGGGACAATCCGGGCGAAAGCCGGAGAATTGGTGGATACCCTGACAACCGGCAGCGACGGAACCGATACGTCGGAGCCCTTGTATTTAGGCCGCTATCAAGTTTTGGAACGGAAAGCGCCGGAGGGCGTGGTGCGTGATCCAGAGCCCAAGGAAGTGGTTTTGTCCTACGCGGGACAGGAAGTCTCCGTCACAAACACCGGCGTCAGCTTTTCCAATGAGCGCCAGAAGGTGGAGATCAGCCTGAAAAAGCTTCTGGAGCAGAACGAAACCTTTGGCGTCGGCGGGAATGAGGAGTGGAAGAATGTTACATTCGGCCTGTTTGCGGCGGAAAAATTGACTGCAGCAGACGGAACCCTGATCCCGGCAGACGGACTTTTGGAAACCATCGGCCTTGACGAAGGCGGAAACGCTGTATTTCAAACCGACGTGCCTTGCGGGGCCGCGCTTTATGTGCAGGAACTGGAAACCGATGAGCACTATGTTTTAAGAGGCGAGAAATATCCGGTGGCGTTCGAGTATGCCGGACAGGATACCGCCAAAGTCGAAATTAAAGTGAACGACGGAGAACCCATTGAAAACAACCTCAAGTACGGAAAGATTTCCGGCAGGAAAGCAGATCAGGACGGCTTTGGCTTAGGCGGCGCGAAAATCGGTCTGTTCCGCGCCGGCGAAACCGAATTCACTGAGGAAACCGCCCTCATGGTGACGGAAAGCAATCCTATCGGTTACTTTGAATTTAACAAAGTGCCCGCGGGAAGCTGGGAGATCCATGAGATCACCCCGCCCAAAGCCTTTGTGTTAAACGAGGAAATCTTCCCGGCAGAGATCACGGAAGATGGGGAAACCATTGAAATCACCATTCAGAACCAAATCATCAGAGGTACGGTAGAAACCACCAAGGCGGACGCCGACTACCCGGAAAACAAGCTGACCGGGGCTGTTTTTGAAGTATACGCCGATGTGGACAGCAACGGAGAATTTAACCCGGACATTGACCTGCCGGCAGGGGAATTGGCGGAATCCGATCCGGGCCATTATCAGCTAAAGGATTTGGTATATGGCGATTACTTCCTGCACGAACAGAAAGCGCCGGAATTTTTCGAGAAGGACGATGGGTATTATCCCTTTTCCATCACCGAAAATGGAGCCATCGTGCGGGTGGAAACAAAAGCCGGCGCTGGCTTTTTAAACCAAGCCCAGACCGGGACTCTGAAAATTGTAAAAACAGCGGACGATGATAAAATTGAGGACTGGAAGTTCTTAGTCACAGGGACCGCCTATGCAGGCGGCGGGTATGAGCAGGAATTTCAGACCGATGAGAAAGGAGAAATCAGCGTCACCCTCCGGGTGGGGAAATACACTGTGTCCGAGCTGCCGGGAAAGGACGCCGCGGCATACGAACTCCCCAGCGACCAGACCGTAGAAATCAAGGCGGGAGAAACCGTTACTGTGACGATGCACAACCGATTGATCCCGAAAGAACTCCCAAAGACCGGGGATCTGCCCTGGCTTCCCTGGACCATCGGAGGCGCGGCTGTTTTATCCTTGGTCGGGCTGGGGGTTCTGCTTGCCCTGCGGAGAAGAAAGAAACGATAAAACCAGAGAGGAAAGGAAAAGAAAAATGGATACCAAAACCATTATATTAGTTGTTTTATGCGCCGTCATTTTAGGCGGCCTTGTGTTCCTTCACATTCGAAACCGCAGGAGGAAATGAGAAAACTGGGCGGAGCGCCGCAGAGCGCCCCGCCCATATTTTATTGCACAGGAGGGATCGCTTGAAAACCGGATTATTGGAAGATTTAGCGGAACAGCACCGGACCTTTATCTCCAACCTGCGGCTGCAGCCCGCGTTGAAGTGGGAAGCTTTGGGGGACCTGTACCGTATGGAGACGAAAGAGCAGTACCCCTTAAAGGAATGGGAGGAAGCCGTATCCTACCTGCTGGGCTGCCAGGTGCGTTTTGAAAGCTACGAGGCAGTCAGGCAAAGCCTGAAGCCCTTTTCCCTGTCCATGAGGTGAGCGGATGAAAATATTATTTGTCGAGCCGGGCAAAGAAGCCCAGCCTGCTGAAATCCAGGGAGCCCTGAAAGAGATGCAGGCGATAGTGGGCGGACAAATCCAGGCGCTTTATCCCTGGGAGGACTCGGTGGCCCTAATCTGTAATGACGAGGGAAAGCTTTTAAGACTGCCCCTGAACCGGGCGCTGGAGGATTATGACATGATCGCGGGGAATTTCTTTATCTGCGGGATTGAGGGAGACGCATTTGTCAGCCTTTCCGACCCGCTGATGATTAAATACCAGGAAAAGTTCCGATACCCGGAGCTTATCGGTAACAGTCCCATGGGCCTGTTCGCGCAGAAATGCTCCGAGCAGACATACCAGCGAATTCAGGAGGAATTAAAACACCCTCCCGAAAGGCCGAAGGATAAATCCGCCCCGGAACGATAGAAAGGAGAACGCACCACTGCTCACAATACGTCCTATTACCCTAAAGGAAGCACAGTCCTTTGTTGAGAAGAATCACCGGCATAATATTCCGCCAATCGGAGGAAAATTCTCCATATCCTGCTGGGACGGGGAAAGGCTATGCGGTGCGGCTATTTGTGGAAGGCCGGTAGCCAGAAGGCTGGATGATGGAAAAACACTGGAGATTTACCGCAACTGCACAGACGGCACGCCCAATGTCTGCAGCAAGCTGTACGGAGCCTGCCTGCGAATCGCAAAAAACATGGGATATCAAAGAGTTGTAACCTACAGCCTGGCGTCAGAAAATGGGGCAAGCCTGCGCGCGAGCAATTTCCTATGTGAAGGAGCAGCCGGAGGACCAAGCTGGACCGGCCAAAGGCGGCGGGATTATTATATATCCCCGCCGGAAAAGAAAATCCGCTGGTCCGTATATTTTTAAACCTAGAAAGAGGAAGGGAGAATGCCATGAAACGATTTTACACAGCAGAATCCGTAACAGAAGGGCATCCAGACAAGCTGTGCGATTTGATAGCCGACAGCGTACTGGACGCCTGCCTTTCCCATGACGCCCTGGCCAGAGTCGCCTGCGAGGTCATGGCTGCCAAAGGCCGAATCATTGTGGCTGGGGAAATCACCAGCCTGTATGAGCCGGAGATCCCCAAGATTGTAAGGCGGGTTTTATCCGCAGTGGGATATGATCCGTCCCAATTTTCCATCCAATGCCTGATTCACAAGCAAAGCCCGGATATCGCGGCCGGTGTAGACTGCTCTCTGGAGCAGAGAAGAAATGGCGGACAGGAAGATTCCGTACCGCAGCTTGGAGCCGGGGATCAAGGCGTGATGGTCGGCTATGCGTGTAACGAAACACCGGAAATGCTTCCTCTGCCTGTTATCCTGGCCCACCGCCTGACCATATCCCTTGCCCTGGCCCGAAGGTACGGACTGATCCACGGCTTGAGGCCGGACGGAAAGGCCCAGGTGACTGTGGAATATGGAGAGGACGGGAAGCCCCTGCGCTTGGACACTGTCGTGGTCTCCGCCCAGCACAGCCCGGTATTAGAACATGACGAGCTCTGCTGGGAATTAACGGACAAGGTGCTGTTCCCCGCCCTCCAGCCGCTGCCTCCCGATGAGGATACCAAAATTCTGATCAATCCATCGGGACGGTTTGTGCTGGGAGGCCCGGAAGCAGATACCGGCCTGACCGGGCGAAAGCTTATGGTGGATACCTACGGAAGCATGGTCCCTCATGGGGGCGGCGCTTTTTCCGGGAAAGACCCAACTAAGGTGGACCGATCCGGCGCATACATGGCCCGATACATTGCCAAGAACCTTGTGGCGGCGGGCCTTGCCAGCCGGTGTCAGGTAACGCTCGCTTATGCTATCGGAAAAGCCGAGCCTGTCATGGTGCAGGTGGATACCTTTGGCACCGGACTGCTTCAGGACGATCACCGGCTGGCAGAAACAGCAAAGCTGGTATTCGGTCTAACCCCCGGGGAGATTATCGCCCAGCTTGACCTATTGACGCCCCGGTATGCCCAGACCGCCGTATATGGGCACTTTGGAAAACCGGATCTGCCTTGGGAGAAAACCGATCAGGCAAAGCTGCTGCGGGAAGCAGTCCTCTGATTAGAAAGGAGTAGCTATGCCGGGAGTGACGAAGGAGCAGATCAAGGCTGCCAAGAAAATGACCGCTATCGAGTTTTTACGGCGGTACCGACCCGAAGAATTGGTAAAAGGAGAATGCCGGAATGAGTACCAGCTAAGGGAGCACGACAGCTTCAAAATCAATGGGGAAACCAGCCTTTGGCACTGGAAAAGCCGGGACGTCGGAGGGAGGTCCGCTCTTGATTACCTGATTTATGTAGAAGGAATGAAGTTTGTAGACGCGGTTCTATCCCTATGCGGAGAAAGCCCCGCATACTTCCCCGATTCTTCCCAGCCAAAGCAGGAAAAGGAATTCGTTCTGCCTCCGGCAGCAGAAAACAAGAAAAGAGTATTTGCGTATCTTATCCGGCGCGGGATCAGCCGGGAAGTGATCGAAGCCTGCGTCCGGGCCGGGATACTCTATGAAAGCGCCGGTTACCGCAACGCCGTGTTTGTCGGAAGGGACGAACAAGGAACTGCCCGGTACGCTTTCCTGCGGGGAACCTATTCCAACAGCAAAAAGCCGTTCAAGGCGGAGGTAACAGGCAGCGACAAACGGTTTTGCTTCTGCCTCCCGCCCCAGGGGAATTCCAGGAAAATGGCGGTGTACGAATCCGCTATCGAAGCCATGGCCCACCTGACTCTGGAGGGAACAGCGGATAAGCACAGGCTTTCCCTTGGCGGAATTTACGCTCCACGGGAAGGAAGCCAGGCGCGTCCCTTCAAAAAACCGTTGGCTCTGGAATCGTTCCTTGGCCGGCACCCGGAGATCGAAGAGATTGAAATCTGCTTAAACAATGATTTCGCCGGGCGCTGGGCGGCTGAACACTTGGAAAAAGCCTATCAGGGCAAATACCGCATGGTGAAGAACCTGCCGGAACGGGAGGGGTTTGACTATGGAGATCTGGCAAAAGAAAGATACGAAAAACAGGCCCTAAGGCAGAGAACACTCTTACTGCGGTGAAGGAAAGGAGAAATGACATCATAGAGAAACAAGAAATCACGCTGAAGCTTTATTCCCCGCTGACTGGGGATTTTTACAAAAACGACGTGGACGAATACGGATGGAACAACGGAGTGGCCGATTATCCCACACTTTTTTCCGGCGTCGATATGGCCTGCTATGTGGACAGTATTCAGAAAGCGGTAAAGCAGCGCAGCAGCGACGATGGCGGGAACTTAATGCTTTACTTTGACGAGGAACGAAATCCCAATGTCAAAGCAAAGACGCTCAGTGCCATTCCTTCGGTGGAAATCCGGGGTGATGAGCTTAAGGGCTGCACCACGGTTCGTCTGAAGGAACCTCTCACCGGACCGGAAATGCAGGATTTGCAGGATTATCTCAAGGGCCAGTTTTCCGATGGCTGGGGCGAGAGCTTCGAGCAGCAGGAAATCCAAACCAGCGACGGTGTGCTGTATGTACACTTTGCAGAAGAACGCTTTGATTTTGAAGTGGAACAGGTGCAGAGTACAGAAGTTTCCAAAGAACAGCCTGTTCCCCAGCGCCCGAAAATGAAGCTGGTGGGCATGGATGGGAACATCTTTGCCATTCTCGGCAGGGCATCCCGGCTGCTGAAAGAAAACGGACAGCCGCAGCAGGCCAAAGAGATGAGCAGCCGCGTCTACCAGTCCGGGGATTATTACAAGGCCCTGAATATCATCAGCGAATATGTGCAAACCGAACTGTCGGAAAAAAGCCCTAAGAAAACGAAAAAAGGACGTGGAGAAGAACGATAGAAAGGGGGTTACAGCGGATTGAAACACAGCGAACCGCTGATTTTGAACAAGGAAGAATTCTTCGAGGGGTTTGACAATCCCTCTTTACAGGAAAAAGTCGTTGGAGTAAAAATCGCCCTTCTCCAGAATGACAACGGCGAAATAGGTCTTGGGCTTGGGATTGAAGCGCCTCCGTTACATTCGAGGGAAATCGAGGAAATAAACCGCTTTTTTGCGAAAAAGTACAATGTCGACGAAATGATACAGAAACTCTTGCAGCACTATCAGGATCAGAGATCACAAAACGCAGACAGTAAAAGCCAATCAGATCGGAAGTATGAGATTACCGATATCGCTCACCCGCAATACCCATGGCTGCACCGCATCCGGGCGTTACAGGACGTTCGGGAAGATGTCCATCAAGGCGACCTTGGCGGCTTTGTCGAAAGCGAACGGAATTTCAGTCAGGAAGGAAGCTGCTGGATTTTCCATGAGGCCATCGCAGCGGAGGACGCTGTAGTGGCTGGCGACGCCCAAATCCGGGAGCTTGCCGTCATCCGGGGCAGTTCCATGGTTTCCGGCAGCGCCGTGATTCGGCACCGCTCCATTGTAGAGGACAACGCCATTGTCACGGCAGGCATTGTGGAGGCTGATTCCCGCATCGCCGGAAACGCCAAAGTTATAGAGAGTCCATGGACACAAGCTGCTCCCTATATTTCCAACGGCTTGGTGTATGGCAATATTTCCGGGAACGTGCGCCTTTGCCAAGGGGCGCAAGTACTGCCGGGCCAAGTTTTCGACAACCCCACCCCGGACGAACTCCGTATTACGGATGCGTACATGAAAATCTTGCGCACGCCGGAACGGGAAAACATTCGCTTTGCCTCACCGGAAAGCCGAATGCCCGCCAAGAAGAAAACTCGCTCTGAAACGGAGCGATAACCAAACAACGAAAGGATGATGCCTCTGAACAAAACGAAAGAGCTCGCACAAGTCGTAGACGAATCCATTTTGCCTTTGGAGCACAGTGGCGGGGATGGCTGGACCATCCTGCATGGGGATACTTTGCAGATCATCCGTGCCTTCAAGCCGCAGGTGTTTGACGCCCTCATCACCGATCCACCCTATGCTTCGGGCGGCTGGAAACCCTCGGAGAAAAACCGCACCACCAACCAGAAATACAGCAGTATGGATCCGAAGAACGCCCTGCCGGATTTTGATGGGGATAACCGAGACCAGAGAAGCTGGACGAGATGGATGGCTGAATGGCTTTCTGACGCCAGAAAAGCCTGTAAGCCGGGAGCTCCAGTCTGTTTGTTCATTGACTGGCGGCAGTACCCCTCCATCACCGACGCTCTCCAATGGGCGGGATGGATCTGGCGCGGTTCGGTGGTTTGGGACAAGATGACTTCCCGCCCCCAGAAAGGCCGTTTCCGCCAGCAGAGTGAATATGTAGTGTGGGGCAGCAACGGCCCCATGCCGGTGAACCGCCCTGTGGGATGCCTGCCGGGGGTATTTCGCTATGCTAATCCGCAGAATCGTACCCATGTCACCGAGAAGCCCCTGCAGCTTATGCGGGATTTGGTGAAAATCTGCGTACCGGGCGGGCGCATCCTCGATCCCTTCTGCGGGGCGGGAACCACTGTCCTTGCTTCCCGGCTGGAAGGATACGAAGCCGTAGGCGTGGAAGTGACCGACGCCTACTACAAATTGGGTTCCGACCGGGTGCGCTTTGCTTTGAAAGCCCACACCGAAGCGGAAGAAACCGCCAGATAATCCGATGGTTGTCCACGTGGATGACCAACAGAAAAACAAATGGCAGGCTGGACGTCCACGTGGACAACCAACCTGCCACTGTCATTTTATCAGAGATATATAAAGAAAAGGAAAGGAAAATCATCATGGAAAAAGCATTTGCCTACATCTGCGCCGCCTCCGACGCCGCGCCCCGCCTGCTCAAACGCTACTGCCGCAAGGTTTATGAGTTGGGATACGTCCCCATCTGTCCGAAACTGAGTGAAGCGCAGTACCTCCAGCCGGACAATGCCGATGAAAAGAGGGATTTCCACAGCATCGCCCGGCAGAAGCTGGGCCGGTGCCGTATGCTGGTGGTGTGCGGGAATGAGATCAGCCACAGTATGTCTGCTGAAATTGGAGCCGCTGAAAAGCGAAATCTCATCTGCACCACCCTTGACGGCCTTGCCAAAATCAAGGAAGCGGATGAAAATGGCGGCCTCTGATTCAGCGGCGTTTTTTCTTTTCCAGCCGGTGACTGGTTTTGCAAGCATAGCGTTTGGATATCCAAACGCATCTTGGGGAGCGCCCCAAACCCCCGCTGAACCGCACCGGCTGATTTTACTCAAGAAATGAGAGGTGAAGATACTGAGAGAAAAACAATACGCCGCGTTCGCGGCAAACGCAAAAACACTGGACAGCCTGCGCCGGAACGAGGTAAGCTACGTCCCCGGCGTTTATGAAGTGGCAAAGGTCATCATTCTGAGCAAAGAGGATTTTGAAAAGCTCTCGGAGGACGTCTCCCCGGAATACCCCTTCCTCAAGGATAACCGGGAACTCATGAGTGCAGATCCCGGCGGCCTGTTCCGCTGTCTCATGGTTCAGGCTGAAGGGGAAAAAGAAAATATGCTGATTGCACAAAGGAAGGATACCCTGTATCTTGGCTACGGCAGGGATTACCGCAGCGTTGATCTGCAGGGCGTGCCGGTAGAACACATCGCCTTGGAAGAACCGAAAGCCTATCAGGAGCACGCTGTTTTTTACCACAGGCCCAGCCATATCAGCGACCTCAACGGGCAGAACCCACTGCGGCCTGTGCCGGAGCGACAAACCTGTTTTCAGGTGGAACAGGTGGTCATTTTATGCGATGAGCAGTTCCGACAGTTTCAGGAAAACGGCCTCAAGGACGATCAGATTTTCCTGTTCGATTACAGCGACAAGATGTGGTTTGACCCCGGCAGCTTCTGCTGGCACTGCGTACTCGTTAAGGGTGAAACCGGTAAAGAAGGTATTCTCGTGGATGCGGAAGGGTATTCTTACGCCCGATATGCGGCATTCGCACCGGATTGCGGAAAGCTCCGCCTGCGGGATATCCCTGTCCATTATGAATACCCTGCCAGAGCGCCGGAGCAGAAGAAAAACCGCAAAAGAAAAGAACCGGAGCGTTGAAAAGGAGTCCCTATGAGAAAACGAAACCACATCATCCCTCTTCACCTGAACAAAAAGGAACTGGCGCATCTGGAAGCGCAAGTGAAAACAAGCGGCCTTCCCCGTGAGGAATTTCTCCGCACCCTCATCATGGGAGCGGAACTGCGGGCGAAGCCCTGCGAGCATCACGCGGATCTGCTCCACAAGGTAGCGGGGCTGTGCAACAACGCTAACCAGCTTGCCAAGGTCGCCAATACCTACGGGCAAGCCAGCCAGCAGAGCGTCGAAGAAATGACCAAGCTGGCCCGTCAGATTTGGGAGGAGGTCAAAAATAATTGGTGAGAAATAAAATTGATTCGCGGGCGGCCAGCCTATTATTTTTCCGAAACAAAGGGCGCGAATTGCGTCCGGGTGCTACCCGGTGGCATATACCAGCGTAATCTCCGTCCACCGCCTCGACAACGCCATCGACTACACCCTCGATGAGAAAAAGTGTTCCCGCAGGGAAAATGAGGAATCACTGGAGGGGGAAATCGATAAAGCCCTCAACAAAGATAAAACCGAGCAGGACCTGTTTCGATCCGCCATCGGCTGTACTGTAGACTCCGCCTTTGAAGATATGTGCCGTGTCAAAGAGATGTGGCACAAGGAGAAAGGCGTGCAGGGTTTTCATCTGGTGCAAAGCTTTGCCGTTGGAGAGGTTTCCCCGGAACTGGCCCATCAAATCGGGCTGGAATTTGCGGACCGGCTGCTCGGCGGGCACTTTCAGGCGGTGGTCAGCACCCATCTCAACACCAAATGCGTCCATAACCACATTGTATGGAATTCCGTGTCCATGAAAACCGGCAGGAAATACCGCAGCAATGAGAAAAGCTATGTCACACAGGTGCGACGGATTTCCGACGAACTGTGTGTAAAGCACCATCTTTCCGTCATCCGTACAGAGAAATCGGAACGGGTTGCCCGCCCCTACGCCCAGTGGCTGGCCGAGCAGAACGGAGCGCCCACATGGAAAACGCCCATCCAGCAGGATCTCAATGCGGCGGTTTCCGTTTCCCTCACATGGAAGCAGTTCCTGCGCGCTTTGGAGCAGAAGGGCTATGCCTTTCGGTTTGACCGCAAATACCCCACGCTGATCCTTCCGGGCAGCGGGCGCACCGTCCGGTTTAAAACCTTGGGAAAACAGTACACCCCGGAAGCCATTCAAAACCGCATCCTCTATCCCAAGCCTCCCCGCCGGGCTGGGAAAGAACAGCCGCCAGCCAACCGCTTCCTTCTCCTTCTTGGGGAAACACAGCCCCGCAGGCTTTCCGGCCTGCGGGCACTCTATTTTTCCTACCTATATAAGATGGGGGCGCTGCCCAAGAAGCCCCGGTACCCAAGCTATGCTGTGCGGGAGGATATCCGCAGGCTGGATCAGCGGATCGAGCAGGCGGAATTCATCTTCCAGAACAAAATCGAGGACCGGGGCCAGCTTACCACCCTTCGGCAGAAAACAGAAGATGAAATCGCTGTGCTGATAAAGCAGCGCCAGAAGCTCTACCGCTACGAACCCGGTTCCCAGCAGATCGGCCTCCTCACAGAGCAGCTCAAAAAGCTGCGCCATACCGCCAAGCTGTGCCGGAATATTGAAACCCACTCCATTGAGATGGAACAGTGCCTGCAGGCAGCACAGCAGGAAGAACAACGGCGGCGGGAACAACGAGAAAAAGAAGAACAGCAAAAGGAAGCCCGAAATCGGGATAACCAAAAAAGGAGATGAGCATTTGAACCAACGGCCTACAAGGGAACAGGTTGAATTCCTGCGGCGGCAGTACCCTGCCGGAACCCGCGTCACCCTGCATTCCATGGACGACCCACAGGCCCCACCGCCCGGTACAAAAGGCACGGTTTCCTATGTGGACGATATGGGGCAGATTGGAGTGAAATGGGATACCGGTTCCAGCCTGTCTCTCATCCCCGGCGAGGATTCCTTCTCTAAGGAACCTGCACTGGAAAAAACAAAGCATAAACGCTCCCGTGATTTGGAGCGATGAAAGGAGAATGCTGACTGAACTACGGAAGCGATCCAGCCGACCAGATTGTCCGATTTACCCTTGAGGGCACGGAAATGGCCCTCAAGCTGTCGGGCATGGCGGCAAAAAACTTTGCGCTGTTTGTCTATGCCGTACTGAAGGATCAGAAGAAAATCCACGGCAAGACAAGGCTTGTGCGGATGCTCAAGGAACAGCGCCCGTTCAAATTCTTTAATGTCCCCACCGAAAACATGAAGGAGTTTGCAAAGGAAGCCAAGGTACACGGCCTTTTGTATGTTCCCATCAGAAACAAGAAAAAGGCTGACCGCATCGAAGTGGTGGTGTTCGCGGACGACGCCTCTAAAATCCAGCGCATTTTCGACAACCTCGGCCTTGACGCGGTCAAAGCGCAGGCAGGCGAAGCCACAATTGAGAAAGTGCAGGAACAGGAAAAGCAAGCTCCCACAGCCCCCGGCAAGACGGAAACCGTCAAAACCGAGCAGGGCGAAGTGGAATTTGAGGTGGGCGGTTTTGAGGACGATTTCAATATCGGCCCCGTCCAGCAGGATGCCGCCGCAAATTTTACTTCTGGCCGGGAGAAGGAAGCCGGGGAACCGGCGGAAAAGAGTCCGTCCGCGCCTTCCTCGCCCAGCAAAAGCTCTTCGCCCGGCTTAACAGGCCATAAAGAGCCGGAACAAAAGCCCTCGGTGAAAAAGCAGCTGCAGGAGATCCGGCAGGAGCAGGCGGAGAAGAAAGCAGAGAAATCCAAGCAGCAGGAGCGCCAGCACCCCACCCCCGGCCATGCCAAACAGAAGAAAAAACAGAAAGGAAGGTAATGCCCTATCGATTTATCCAGTTTGATTGGAAAGAAACAGGAACCGCAGCCCCAGCAGGAACAGCCCCAGCTGTCCAAAGAAGAATACGCCGCCATGAAGCAGGCTGAGCGTGAGGAAGTCTGGTCGAGAGTCAACGCGCAGGCCGATTCCGTGTTCAAGGATGACGAATCCATGAAAGGCTTTCTCAACTTCATGGCGAACTGCACCCCGCAGAGCACCCGGAACCTTCTCATTCTTTACGAACAGAACCCTGAAATTACCCACCCCCGCACCTTTGACAAATGGAAGGAAGCCGGACGCTCCATCCGTTCCGGCGAGAAGGGGTACACCTTCTTTGCTGAACAAGAGTATGAAAAAGACGGCAGCAAGGCGAACGGCTATACTATTACCAAAGCCTATGACATCTCCCAAACCAGAGGACCCCAGCCTCTGCCCCCGCAGAAGTATCTGCCGGAGGAAATCATTGCCGCCATGGTGGAGCAAAGCCCGGTACAGCTTGCCATTTCCGACCAGCTTCCCCAAGGGGTGCAGGCGCAGTATGTTCCCAAGCAGCGCACGATTTTTGTCCGCAATGGGATGGATGAAACCGCCACCATCTGCGCCATTGCCAGAGAGCAGGCCCACGCCAGCTTCGATGCGGTGGGCAGCGGCTATTACCGGCAGGCGTATGCGGCCCAAGCCTACTGCGCCGCCTATGTAGCGGCGCAGAAATTCGGGCTGGATGCCTCGGTGTTTCAGTTTGATAAGGTGTGTCACAGCTGCGCCCAGCTGACGCCGGAAGAAAAGCGCGGCTTTATAGGCGATGTCAAACGGGCTGCCTATTCTATTAACCGGGACGTCCAGAGAAGCTTCCGGGATTTAGAGCAGGCCATCCAGCCGGATGAATTCTCCGTCGCAGCGCCCAAGCCCGCCAAGGCTTCCAAAGCCAAGGCGGAGAAAGAGCCGGAGCGATGAGCGCTGAGAGTTTTCCGTTTGTTTTCTTTTGTCCGGTAGCTTTCCGCCATCCGTTGTGGTATGGTGTGAATGATAACAGAGAAAGGATGGGGTCGCCATGACAAAGCAGCGGATGGTGAAGATGACCGGCGGGGACCAAAACATACTGGCCAAGGCGCTTCGCAGCGCACAGGAAGAAGCAGGGCCGGAGCTATCCGGCCAGCTGCAGCCGTTTCTTGATAGAGTCCTCCGTATGCCAAAGCACAAACTGTACCTGAACGATGAAGAATACCAGTATGCCACGCTGTCCCTAAATAGGATGCGAAACGCTTATCTGGAAGAAAACCGCAGCTGCGGCGGGATTGACCGCCTCCTCATCAAACTGATACAGGCAAAATACAGGTGTGCGCCTGCCCGATAAATATAGCTGATCCCCCGGAACCTGTGGGAATGTTTCCCCATGGGTTCCGGGGGATTTTTTTGTTTTTATGGAAAGGAAGGATTATCGAGAAAACCACAAAATATGATATTTCTTTATCCGGCAGTAAAGAAGGGGCGGGTGTCTCTTCGACGGAATAACGGCAAGAAAAAATCCATGGTGGGTGTGGCTTTTACCCCTTCCCATCGTCTGGTGGGCGGCGCTGCTGACTGCCGGGTGCTGGAACGACGGGATGAACCTCATAGACCTGCTGGGGAAGCTTCCAGCAGCTATGAACGCCCCTTTTTCCATTCACTGGACAGAATACTCCGCCCGGTGCCTGCTGTTTTTTACTCTTGCGTATGGAATCGCCGCCCTTGTGGTGGTTTCCAGCCGGAAGAATACCCGCAGGGGAGCGGAGCACGGTTCCGCCAAATGGGGCGACGTGTTCCAGATTGCCAAGAAATACCGGGATAAGAAGCACCCCAAGGAAAACCTCATCCTGACCCAGCATTTTCAGATGGGGATGGACGGCCACAAGCACAAGCGAAACACCAATGTGCTGGTCATCGGCGGTTCCGGCGCTGGCAAAAGCCGGTCCTATGCCATTCCCAACGCTTTAAACTGCGGGAACTGTTCGCTGGTCATCTGCGACCCGAAATCTGAAATCCTGCGAAAAACAGGCGGGGCGCTCAAAGCGAACGGTTATGAGGTGCGGGTGTTTGACTTGTTAAACCCCGACGCTTCCTTCTGCTACAACCCGTTAGCTTATGTGCGGGACGATAAGGACGTGCTGCGCCTGATCGAAACCCTCATCCAGTCTACCACCCCGCCCGGAGCGCAGAGCAGCGACCCCTTCTGGCAGAAATCCGAAACCGCGCTTTTACAGGCCCTCGTCCTATACCTCAAGCATGAAGCGCCGCCGGAAGAACAGAACTTCGCCATGGTGATGGAGATGCTGTCCGCAGCGGAGGTGCGGGAAGAAGATGAGGAATACGAGTCCCCCTTGGATATCCTGTTCGCAAGGCTTGAAATGCGGGACCCGGAGAGCATTGCCGTGAAGCAGTACCATGTCTTTAAGATGGGGGCTGGAAAAACTTTAAAATCCATTTTGATTAGCGTCGGCGTGCGCCTCTCCGCTTTTAACCTCCCTCAGATTGCAAGGCTGACCTATGCCGACGATCTCCATCTGGAGGAAATGGGCGAGAAAAAGGTAGCCCTGTTCTGCTGCATTCCCGACAGCGATAAATCCCTCAACTATCTGGTAGGCATGATTTACGGGCAGCTGATCCAAACCTTGTACTTTGTAGCCGACCGGAAATACAAGGGCAGGCTGCCGGTGCCGGTCCATCTGCTCATCGACGAGGCCCCAAACATCGCCTTGCCTACCGACAACTTTCTGCCCTGGCTTTCCACCATGCGAAGCCGCAACATCTTTTGCAGCTACATCGCGCAGAATATGGCGCAAATCAAGGCGCTGTTTAAAGAACAGTGGGAATCGCTGGTGGGCTTGTGCGACGAGTTCCTCTACCTCGGCGGCAATGAAAAGGAAACCCATAAATATGTTTCCGAACTCATGGGCAAGGAAACACTGGATACGAATACCTATGGCCGGAGCCGGGGGCGAAGCGGCAGTTTCAGCGTAAACGACCAGCAGACGGGCCGTGAACTCTTAACCCCGGATGAAGTGCGGATGCTGGATAACCGCAAGGCTATCCTTTTTGTCCGTGGGGAACGTCCCATGATGGACGATAAGTACGACCTGATGCGCCATCCCAATATCCGGCTGACCGAAGATGGCGGCGCCGCGCCCTACGATTATACGCAGGCAAAGGACGCCGCTGACGATATCGACTATTCCCCGGACCAGTACGACGATTTCGAACTGCTGGAACCGGAGGATTTTCTAAAGCCATAACAATACACATTGAACTGGAGGAATGCTTCTGAAGAAAACTCTGAATCCTTTTATCTTGAAGAAAAATCCCAAAAAGAACGATAAACCCACCACTGCCCTGCCTCTTGGCAAAAAGGGGCGCTTCGGTTTTTCCGGCTATGTCGCTGTGGTGCTGTGCGCCTGCTGTTTTTCCACTACAGCCTTTGCCGCCAGCGATCCGCTGGGGGTGGTGAACAACCTCTCCACATTCATCTTTTCCCTGATCCGCGCCATCGGCCTGATCCTTTTGGGCTGGGGTGTGGTGCAGGTCGGTCTCTCCTTCCAGAGCCACGATCCTTCCCAGCGCTCGCAAGGGTTCCTCACCTTGGCGGGCGGCCTCGTGGTGACCTTTGCCAAGGAAATCCTTGACCTTATCACCGCCTGATTCCTGTTTTCCAGTCAAGGGAGCGCCCGATGGCGGGCGCTCCCACATTTTTTAGATGGGAGGTGACCAGCCGGAAACTGGATTATCGATAACTTAAATTCGGCGCTGGGAACATGGAACGACAAGCTGGCTGAAATCTGGACTTTGCTTACACAGGACCCCGCAACCTTTAAGGGCGGCGGGATTTGGCAGGTCATGCTGGACATCAACGGGGCCTTGAAAGCCATTGGGTACGGCCTGCTGGTTTTGTTTTTCGCAGTCGGCGTGGTGAAAACCTGTTCGAGTTTTACCGACCTGAAGCGCCCGGAAGCGGCCTTCAAGATGTTCATTCGTTTTGCACTGGCAAAAGCGGCAGTAGGATACGGCCTCGACCTGATGCTGGCTGTTTTCAAAATTATTCAAGGGATGGTTTCCACCATCATTACTCAATCCGGCTTGTCGGGGAGCAGCGGCACCACGCTCCCGCAGGAAATCATCGACAAGATCAACAACGTGGGATTCTGGGACAGCATCCCTTTGTGGGCGGTCACCCTGCTGGGCGGCCTGTTCATTACGGTGCTGTCGTTCATCATGATCCTGACGGTGTATAGTCGTATGTTTAAATTATATATGTACACGGCTATCGCACCAATCCCCATGTCTACATTCGCCGGGGAAACCACCAGCAATGTGGGCAAAAACTTCCTGCGCTCCTATGCCGGGGTGTGTCTGGAAGGGGCCATTATTGCGCTGGCCTGCATTATCTTTTCCGTCATGGCGGCTTCTCCGCCTGCGGTTGACCCCAATGTTTCAGCGGTAACCGCCGTTTGGAGCTATGTGGGCGAGTTAATCTTTAACTTGCTTGTCTTGGTTGGAGCCGTGCGGATGAGCGATAGGATCGTCAAAGAATTATTGGGGCTGTAGGCCCAAAAGGAGTGAAGCGATATCGAAGTAAAAGTGCCAAAGGAAATCCGGGATTATCAGGAGTCCATCTTTTTTGGGCTATCTACCCGGCAGTTTATCTGTTCCCTGCTGGCTGTAGGGGTAGCAGTCGGTCTGTATTTTGGTTTGCGCCCGCTGATTGGCAGCGAAGAAGTCGGCTGGATGTGCATTCTCGGAGCCGCGCCCTTTGCGGCCTGCGGCTTTTTCAAATACCACGGCATGACTGCCGAACAGGCAGCATGGGCGTGGTTTAAGTCGGAATTTTTGTACCCGAAAAAACTGGTGTTCAAATCCGACAGCCTCTACTTTGCCGCCATGAAGGACGCCATCGCCCAGGGGGAAAAGCCTCCTCGCAAGAGGAAAAACCACAAACCCCAGCCACCAGCTGGGAAAGAACAATAACCTTTTCATTTTTCGCACTGAAAGGAAGGATGCCTATCATCAAAACGCTCAGTAAAGCAGCGAAAGCAGAAAAAGAGAAATTCACCATACCAAAGTCCGTACAGGACGCCATCCCCATCCAGCGCATCTGGCCGGATGGGATTTTTCAGGTGGGGAGCCGGTTCTCCAAAACCTTCTCCTTTACCGACATCAACTATCAAATCGCCAGCAAAGAAGATAAGACAGCGATGTTCCTCGACTACTCGGAATTATTAAATGCGCTGGATTCCGGGGCTTCCGCCAAAATCACCATCAATAACCGGAAGGTCAACAAAGAGGAATTTGAGAAATCCCTGCTGCTGCCCATGCGGGAGGACGGGCTGGACCATTACCGGAAAGAGTACAATGAAATGCTGCTCTCCAAAGTCACCGGCACCAACAACAGCGTGGTACAGGACCGCTACATCACCATCACAGTGGCCAAGCGGAACATCGACGAAGCCCGCACCTATTTCTCCCGTGTGGGCACCGACCTCATCACCCATCTTTCCCAGCTTTCCTCCATAGGCCGCGAACTGGATATCGGGGCGCGCCTGCAGATTTTCCGGGATTTCTTCAAGGGGAACGAGCCTGCCGCCTTTGCTTTCGACCTGAAGGAGCACATGAAGAAGGGACACAGCTTCAAGGATTGGCTGTGTCCCGATTCCATGGAATTCCAGAAAGACCATTTCCGCCTGAACGACCGTTGGGGGCGTGTGCTCTACCTGCAGGATTACGCCAGCTATATCAAGGACTCCATGATTGCCGAGCTCTGCGACATGGACCGCAGCCTCATGCTTTCCATTGATATTTTAGCGGTTCCCACCGACGAAGCAGTGCGGGAAATCCAGAACAAGCTCCTCGGTGTGGAAACAAATGCGGCCAACTGGCAGCGGAAACAGAATGCCGCCAACAACTTTTCCGCTGTCCTGCCCTACGATATGGAGCAGCAGCGCAAGGAAACCAAGGAGATGCTGGAGGATCTCACCAGCCGGGACCAGAGGATGATGTTCGGCCTTGTGACCTTGGTACATTTAGCTGACACCAAGGAGCAGCTGGACAGCGACACGGAAACCCTGCTCACCACAGCGCGGAAGCATCTCTGCCAGACGAGCGTCCTGCGCTGGCAGCAGAAGGATGGGCTGGACACCGTTCTCCCTTACGGCCTGCGAAAAATTCAGGCACTGCGCACCCTGACCACCGAATCCACCGCTGTGCTGATTCCTTTCCGGGCGCAGGAAATCCTCCAGAACGGCGGCATCTACTATGGGCAGAACGCTGTTTCCAAGAACATGATTGTGGCAGACCGCCGCAAGCTGCTCAATGGCAACAGCTTCCGCTTGGGTGTTTCCGGTTCCGGTAAATCCTTTAGCGCTAAAGAAGAAATCGTCAGCATTGCGCTTTCCACCAATGACGATATCCTCATTCTGGACCCGGAATCCGAATTCGGCTTTCTGGTGGAAGCCCTCGGCGGCGAGGTCATCCGGGTATCCGCCTCCTCGGATACCCATCTAAACGCCATGGACATGGACAAAGCCTATGGGGATGAGCGCAACCCGCTGATTGAGAAATCCGAATTCATCCTCTCTCTGTTCGAGCAGCTGGTAGGCGCGGGCAATGTGAGCGCCAAGGAGAAATCTATCCTCGACCGCTGCACCTATGATGTGTACCGGGAATATGTCGCCAACAACTACGAGGGCGAAGCGCCCACCCTGAAGGATCTGTACCACTCCCTCTTAAAACAGCCGGAGCCGGAAGCCAGAGGGCTGGCGCTTTCCTCTGAACTCTTCATCACAGGCAGCCTCAACACCTTTGCCCAGCCCACCAACGTGGACACCAAGGCAAGAATCATCGCCTATGACATCCGGGAGTTGGGCGAGCAGCTCATGCCCATCGGTATGCTGGTGACCTTGGACGCCATCTTCAACCGTGTCATTCAGAACTGGAAGAAAGGCAAAACCACATGGGTATTTGCCGACGAGTTCTACCTGCTGTTCCGCTATGAGTACAGCGCCGATTTCTTCTACAAGCTCTGGAAGCGCATCCGCAAGTACAACGGGCTGGTGACAGGGTTAACGCAGAACGTCGAGGAGCTCCTCCGTTCCGACACCGCCCGCCTCATGCTGGCAAACAGCGAATTTTTAATCCTCTTGAACCAATCCGCCACCGACCGGGATGAGCTGGCGGGGCTTCTACACATCTCCGAGAACCAGCTCTCGTACATCACCAATGTGGCGGCTGGCTGCGGTCTCATCCGCTGCGCCGGAAACATTGTCCCATTTGAAAACAGCTTCCCTCGAAGCACCCGTCTGTATCAGCTCATGACCACCAAACCGGACGAGGCCCTGAGAGGGGTGTAACCATACATGAAACTATATTGCATCAGGGGGCCGCCTCCGGTCCTCTCTTCACATATTCTTGTTTTTTAGGCTGGATGAACAGCTGAAAAAAGCGCTCCTGATTTTGGCAGAAGATTGCCGTTTTTTTGCCCCTTTCCCACCAAGCATAGACATCGCAGCCCTGCCGAAGATAGTCATACACATACTGCATGATGGTTTTCGCCAAACCTCTCCCATAGGCGGTGCTCAAATGATGCTGCAGCAAATATCTCTGTGGGACAGGCAGAGATCTGTAGGGGGAGTTTACGGTCGCTTCCCATTTTGCAAGAGGGTTGGGTGTCTTTTTTTCTTTGTGCGTCCCCTTTTTTATTTCTACTTCATAAACCATGCGATCAACCTCAAAAGGCTGTGTAGCATTTAGCTACGCGGATGACTTGCAAGTTCAATATGACATATTTGCGTTGGAAAATCAATGTTTCTTCCCATTATATACCTCTTTACTGCTTGTAGGGGTTGTGCAAGAACTGCCTGCACAAATTCCGGATTGGGGTATGATTTTCATTTATTCGAAGGAGGTATGCCATTGAAAGAAATCAAGCAAAAACCTGACAGCAAGAAACCCAAGCTGCTGGAGAGTGCAGCCAAGGCACCCAAAACGGCTATGAAGGATCTGTGGTTAAAATCAAAGGACAAATCCATCTCAGAACTTAAGGAAACACCCTTCGCCAGCCAGCGTGGGGAATCTTCCAACGCCCCGGCCAACAGCGCCGGGGATCAGATGCTGTCCGGCATGGAAACTGCCGCCAAGAAAGGTGCAAACCTGACCTATCGGGGCGGGAAAAAGCTGGCCCAGACCACAGCCCGGAAGATGAAAGAAAAAAGGGAGCTTTCCCATACCCTGTCAGAAGCAAAAAATACAGGCGGCAAAACAGCGGAAGCTGCCAAGAATACCATTTCCAAAATACGGACAAAGAATACCGTAGCCAAGTCTGTCAAGGGAAAGCCGCAGAAAGCAGTAAAAACCGCCAGCCGGTCTGTGAAAGGTGTGCAGCAGGGCGCCAAGGGAATCAAAACTGCCCAGCATTCAGCAAAGACAGCGCAGCAGGCGGCAAAGGCAGCACAGAAAGCAGCACAGGCTACCGCAAAAGCGGCAAGGGCGGCGGCCCAAACAGCAGCGAAAGCGGCAGTGACAGGGGCAAAGGCAGCGGTGAAAGCGACCGCCACCGCCATCAAAGCAGCAGCGGCAGCGATAAAGGGATTGGTTGCCGCTATTGCAGCTGGGGGCTGGGTGGCTGTGGTCATTATCTTGTTGATTTGTTTAATCGCCCTGATTGTCGGTTCCTGCTTCGGCCTGTTTTTTGGTTCGGATTCCACCGGAACCGGCACCAGCGTAACACAGGCGGTGTCTACCCTCAATGGGGAATATCTGTCTCACATTCAGGAGATAGAGGACGCCAATCCCCATGACCGGCAGGAGATCACCTCCAACGACGGAGTGCTCTCCATCAACTGGGAGGATGTTCTTGCTGTATTTTCCGCAAAGGTTACCGGCGCGGAGAATGGGGCGCAGGTGGCCTCGCTGGATGACGCCCAAGTACAGCAGCTGCGGGATATTATGTGGGAGATGAATACGGTGTCTTCCAGCACCCATACCGAAAGCCATGAGGTGGAAGTCACCGAAGTGGACGAGGATGGAAAAGAAACCACCCATACCGAAACGGTGACGGAAACTATTCTGGAGATTACCATCACCCATAAAACCCCGGAGGAAATAGCCCGGCAGTACAGTTTTAACCCAAGGCAGAACGAATATCTCGCCTTAATGTCAGAGCCGGAGAACCAGAGTTTGTGGGCGGAACTACTGGGAGGTTACACAAGCGGCGGAGGACAGATTGTAAATCCCAATACTGATTGGGTAGGTACCAGCATATTCCAATGGCCTCTTCCGCAGAGTTACACCATCACTTCATGGTTTGGGTACCGGGAAGATCCCTTCACCGGGGAGATTTCCTACCATAGCGGAACCGATATTGGCGCTCCGGGCGGCACGCCTATTCTTGCGGCAGCGGATGGGACCGTCACCATAGCCAACGCCATTGACTCCTGGGGCGGCGGGTATGGATACCACATCAAGGTGAAGCACAACGATACCTATGACACCCTGTATGCCCATTGTTCCTCCATCTGCGTGACTGTAGGGCAGGAAGTAAAACAGGGCGAAGTGATTGGCTATGTCGGCACCACCGGCAATTCTACCGGAAATCACCTGCACTTCGAGGTCTGGCAGAATGGGGAGCGCACCGACGCCCTTGGCTTCTTCAAAGCAAAGGAGTAAATCAGTACTTATATACCAATATTTAAGACTTCGGATTGTTGTATATCAGGCGTTTCGCGGAATTAACCAAAGCCTCATCAATCAGTTCCCATGTATGGTTAACATCAGTATAACCAAAATGTCCATAAGCAGAAGTGGAAGTATATATCGGCCTGCGTAAATCCAATTTTTCTATAATAGCGGACGGACGTAAATCAAAATGTTCCTCTATCCAGTTTTCCAGTATATCATCTGTTACTTTTCCTGTGTTAAATGTGTCAACTAAGATAGATACCGGCTTTGCTACTCCGATAGAATATCCAATTTGGATTTCGCATTTTTCTGCTAATCCCGCTGCAACAATATGTTTTGCGATATATCGCGCCATATATGCTGCCGAGCGATCTACCTTTGTGGGATCCTTACCTGAAAACGCGCCACCTCCATGACGGGCATATCCACCATAGGTATCTGCAATAATTTTTCGGCCTGTCAACCCTGTATCGGCAGCCGGTCCACCTAATACAAAGCGACCTGTTGGATTGATATACAGATGGGTATCTCCGGTCAAAAATTTTCCGGGAATAGTAGCTTTTATTGCGTTTTCCCAGATATCAGCCCGAAGCTGAGGTAGGCTCACACTTTCGTCATGCTGTGCGGAAACAACCACGGCAGTCACTTTTTTGGGATGTCCATTTTCATACTCTACAGTGACCTGCGCTTTCCCATCAGGGCGCAGATAAGACAAGATATTTGATTTGCGCAAATAGGTGAGCCTGCGCGTCAAATCATTTGCAAGCTGAATTGCAAGGGGCATATAATTATCTGTTTCATTGCAGGCGAATCCGAACATCATCCCCTGGTCTCCTGCACCGATTTCCTTATTCTCAGATTCTCGGCTCTCCCATGAGCAGTCTACACCCATGGCAATGTCCGGAGATTGGCGGTGTAAAGAACAAGTAACAGCGCATTGATCGGTAAAACCAAGTTCAGGGTTGGTATATCCAATATTTCGGATGACTTCTCTGGCACAGCCGATATAATCTACCTTAGCGCTAGAAGTAATTTCTCCCATAATATGAACCGCTCCCGGTTCTGCGGTGACCTCACAAGCGCAGCGGCTTTGCGGGTCTTGTCTTAGAAGTTCGTCTAAAATCCGGTCGGCAATCTGATCGCATATCTTATCAGGATGGCCTTCTGTTACTGATTCAGACGTAAACAATTTTCTGCTCATGACTCTATCCTTCCTTTTCGAAGTTCTCTGTAGATAGCCTGCATTTCCGTATCAATTTCAGAAATATGGTCCGCACATTCCTTTAAACGATAGCGAAGCGTCTCCGAAATCTCGTCATCTGCCTTATATTTCAAATGATGTTCCAAGCTAGACCAAAATTCCATGGCAATGGTGCGAATTTGCACTTCTACATGGACATTCTGTACCCCCTGAGAAAGGAATACCGGCACACTTACCAGCAAATGCAGACTGCGGTATCCATTTTCTTTGGGGCAATGGATATAGTCCCGCTTTCGTACCAAGGCAATGTCGCTTTGCTCAATCAGAAGATCTGCTATCGTAAAAGTATCTTCGATATAGTTGCAGATCACCCTTACCCCTGCTATATCCTGCACATATTCCTGCACCGACTCTTCGGTGAGCGGCACTTGCTTTCGCTCCAGCTTTTCGATAATACTTTTTGGAGTTTTCAGACGACTTTCAATATGATGGATGGGGTTATATTCATGTGCAACACGGAATTCTTCATCCAATATTTCCAGTTTTGTCTGTACCTCCTTGACTGCGGCGGAATAGATTTGGCGCTGACTTAAGAATTTGCGGATTAATTTCGGAGAGGAGGTAAATTCCTCAAATAATTTTTTCTGATATTCTGTGTCCATCCTTTCTCTCATCCCTTCCCAGAATGTAAAATCACAAAAGCCTTATGTAAAAAGGCAGCCGCTTGAATTGCGAGAACAATTCCGATTACAACATGCATTGTAAGCGCTTCTTCAACAGGTTTTAACAGAGCGATTGCACCGGAAAATATCTCTAAAACGCCAACAATGAAGAGCCACTGCCATCCACACGCCTTATGATCCCGTAATTCTAAGGCCTCCATAATCCGCAAGACGCCAGAAAACAATTCCCACACACAAAAGAAAAAGGGAAGCACGGCAACAGGTGTCATTTGATTAAACAGAAGGAAAATTGAAAGAAGGGCGGCGGTCAGGCCATCAGCCAAACCCCACCGCCCGCATTTCTTACTTTTCCGTTCCGTAAAATAGACCAAAATGTTGGATATGCCGGACAAAAGAAGGGCTGTCCCCAGCCACGGCATAATTTGTATCAACTGGTTCCCTGATGTGCAAAAACTAAGTATGGACGCTATGGCAAGAACAGCGCCGGCTATTCCCCACAAAACCTGCGATAGGCGCGCCGGTTCATTCATTTCCTTTGCAGCCGTCACAGGCATTGCAGTTGTGAGAAGCATCCCATAGTTTATCCGCAGTGCCAACCCAATTTTTCGCGTAGGCCGCGCATTTGCCGCAAAGGTGCTCCGCGCTTTCCGGCGACTGCAGATCCGTAGAGTGAGCGCCGGAACGTTCTACCATTGCTTTCAGGCATTCCGGATTTTCCAGCATAGGGCAGGGACGCAGGTGGTTTTGGTTAAAGGGCTGTCCTTCCTTATATGCCATAAATAAAGGTGATTTGTAAGCTTCTAACAAAGTCTTATCATAGATGCTGGAGTCCGAATAATGGATAAATGCGCAAGGTTCGATATCGCCATTGGCATTGATATGTAAATAATTACGGCCGCCAGCAATACAGCCCTTTACGAATTCGCCGTCATTCTGGAAATCAATGGTGAAAATCGGCTTGGTGTTCCGATATTCCCGGATTTTATGGTACATAACTTCGCGCTGCTCCGGGCTGGGCAGTAGTTCGGGAACAGCTTCATTGCCCACTGGCATGTAGTGGAAAAACCATGCAAACTTTGCGCCTTTAGCAATCAGATGGTCAATATAGGCTTCCGAACTGATAGAATCGACATTTTTGCTCGTGTAGCAGCAGGAAGCACCGAACACCAGCTTCTTTTCTCGCAGGATGTCCATAGCTTTCATGACAGCCTGATAGGTACCGTGGCCACGGCGAAAATCAGTGGCCTCTTCAAAGCCTTCCACGCTGAACGCTGGCACAAAATTCTTTACCCGCAACATTTCATCAGCAAACTTTTCGTCAATCAGCGTGCCGTTGGTAAATGCTAGGAACATGCAATCGGGATGAGCCTCGCACAAGCGGATAATATCATCCTTCCGAACCAGCGGCTCGCCACCCGAATAGATATACATGAAGGTGCCCATGGCCGTGCCTTGTTGGATAATGTTGTCTAGTGTTTCATAACTCATATTGAGTTTGTTTCCATATTCAGCAGCCCAACAGCCGGTACAATGAAGATTGCACGCGGAGGTTGGATCCATTAAAATAGCCCAAGGCACATTGCAGTCGTTTTCTTCCTTGACTTTTTCCTGCCTTGCATACCCAATCAGGGAAGTGTTGACAAAGAAGTTTTCAAAAAAGGTTTTGCGGATTTCTGGATCAATATCCGTCCAAAGGCTTTTGATCAGCCGGTACCAGTTATTGTCCGGGTTTTCAATGATATCGTGAAACACCTTGCGCTGGCTTGGGAATAGGTTGTCCTTGTCAAATTTATCCACCCACGCCAAGAGCTTGGGAAGGCTTTTGTCAGGATCCTCGTCTAAATATCCCACTACTTTCTTAGCGGCAAAACTCTTCAGGTTTTCTTTCATGGTTTTTTCATTCATGATGAATCGTTCCTTTCTAAAATTTATCTTGGTTATGTGTCCGAAAAAGTCGCTTTCGCTCCCTTGAGTGTCATTATAGACCCGAATATTCCAGAACGCATTGGACAGTAAGGGGTAAGTGAGGAATTTTAAGACAAACGGTGAAAGTGTTACTTTTTAGGACAGTAGCCATGTTTTGTCCCTATTCTTCTTTGGCAGAAGGGGGTACTATTTATTAGAGAGACTGGCTTTAGCCATACAATAGATTATAATTTGTGAAAAGGTGATGTAAATTCGTGAAAAAGATCGATTTGACCCGGACGCTTATTGAAACTACAGTTCGCCGCACACTAGAAAAAATCCAGGAAGCACCGGAACGGGAAATCCGCAATCTGGTCGATTTTGGACTGGAATTTTCCAATGGTCGGTTTCAAAAAAAGTTTTTGACAGCAGCGAGAAAGATGTTAATTAATGAAGAAAGCGCTTATTATACTCTCATAAAAGACATAGTTTCAAATGTTGATTCGGAAAGGCTCATGACATTTGGGATCAATGTAGGATATGAAGGATGCACCAAGGGTGCTAAAACCATACGGGAGATTGAAGCAACACGCCATTGTAACATTCCTTGGTTTTTAAGCCTGTCAATCAATGAAAAAAAGCTGGAAGAAGATCCAGATTTTTACCCTGCTGTTCTTAAACAAGGCGTATCATTGGGAATCCATACCTATTTGCTGTCTATAGCAGGCGATCCAGCCAAAATCATTCCACTGCTGAAAAGCCAGCCAGGCTGTGCTTTTATTTTGTATCTCCATGGGGCACAAATTACCAAGTCCTTCCTAACCGAATTTCATGCTGTCCGCAATGTTATGATTTCCATATATGCAGATGAGAAAATGCCGGAAGCCTGTAAAAAGTTAAGAGATTCTCATTATTTGTATGCGGTATATACACATTATACAGAGTGGGATGCACAACATATTTTACAGGGCCGATGGCTGGAGGAAGTGCTGCCTGCCCAACCAACATTTGGTTTTATCATACCGGAGCCGTCGTGCCGAAAAGAACTGCAGCAGGAAATATACTCTTATATCCTATCTATACGGGATGGCCAGAAATATCCCATTATTTTGATGGATGTGCGGCAGGATGGGCTAATGGTCGATGGTGTGATTTCGAGCGAAGCCTGTATCGTGGGCTTTGATGAAAATGGAAATATGAGAACGCAGGATGGAATATACACAAATGATAGCCTCAATCTGTTCACTCACAAGCTGAAAGACATTTTAGAATGCCACACAGAAAAATAGAAAAAGACGGCTGGCGCTGACCAGCCGTCTTTTCCAGCAATAAACCACCCGTAAAAGCAGCAGAAAAAAACGGATATCTGCCTAAACCGAAAGCAGATATCCGTTTTTTAGAGGACCTAATATAGGCTTACAGATAGGAATCTATTTTTTTGGAACAGGCAATTGCCAAGGCCCCTGGACCGATATGACAGGACACGCTAAGGGAAAGCGGATCACAAAAATCAACTTTCATCCCCAACTCCCTTTCTGCGGTTTGAGCAAAATCATGGGCTATTAGATCCTGATTGGTATGAGCGACATAAATCCGAACTTGATCTGCACCGCCAAACCGTTTTTCAATATCCTGCCGCATAGCATCCATCATAATAATTTTTGCTTGGTTTTGGCTGCGTGCTTTTGCAAAAGCATCCAACTTGCCGCCCTGAATCTGCAATACTGGACGGATTTGCAGCACGGTTGCAATTGCTGCTGCGGCAGGCGTAATCCGCCCTCCCTTTTTTAAATATTTCAGTGTATCCAGCATGATGTAGATGCTGGATTGCAGTTTTTCTGTTTCCAAGATACTTTTGATTTCTTCAGCGGATTTTCCAGAGCTGGCAAGCTCCATAGCATCCATTACTGATTGCCGCAGAGTGACTGATATTCTCTGATTATTTACAACAGATACCCGCCCGTCATAATCCTCTGCCAACATAGCTGCTGTAGCGCAGGCACCTGATAACCCGCTGGACATGGGGATATAGACTAATTCGTCATAATCTTTTAAGAGGGAATCCCATAAATCGAGAACTTCCCCAGTTAGCGGCTGAGAGGTGTGTATTTCATTCTCGTTCTTGAGCTTTTCATAAAAATCCTCCTGAGAGAGATTGACATCTTCGTAATACGTCTGTCCATTGATCACAAAAGGCATCGGCAAAACAAAAACGCCGAGTTTTTTTGCCATTTCCTGTGTGATACCGCTGTTGCTGTCGGTAACAATTGCTATTCGCTTTGACATATAGACGCTCCTTTATCCTTTTAACACATCTTTGTTTTTGATCAAATAATCTATAAGAGAAACGACGGTAAGAATCAATGTAACCACCATAGCAGCATCTGTCCATATCTGCAGAGAAGGTAAATTTAACAGCACTAGGCAGATTAGCAATACTTGGCATACAGTTTTTGCTTTTCCCCAATTACCGGCGGCGATTACAATTCCTTTATCTGAAGCAACCAGTCGAAATCCGCTGATGATGAACTCTCTCCCGATTATGATAATGACCACCCATGAAGGGATCCTCTCTAGCTCGACTAAAGCAATAAGCGCCGAACAGACCAGCAATTTGTCTGCGATGGGATCCATGAATTTTCCAAAATTCGTAATAAGGCCATATTTTCTTGAAATGTAACCGTCTAACCAGTCAGTCAGGCTGGCAATGACAAAAATACCGAGCGCGATATAATCCGTATAAGGATTGATATTTCCTAGCCATCCGGCTTGGCCGCCCAATAGGATAACAATAAAGGGTACAATCAGTATCATTCTCAAAACTGTTAATTTATTAGGTAAATTCACTGGCTCACTCCTTTTGTATACCACAGTGGAAATCTTCCCGATTTATCGAAACAGGTTCTCCACAACAAAACCCGAACGCCTCTTTATTGTAAAGGTTTTATCTTGTCTGTGCATTGGACAAATAGCTGCAAGTGAGAAATTTTGGGACACCGGTTTCGGTCTGTCCGTTTTGTAGGTAAAGGGCAGCAAAAAATAAAACAGCGCCTCTTATCGCTTCAATTAAAAAAGAAGCGGAAGGACATGCATCCTGCATATCCTTCCGCTCATTCATTGGGGCAATTTATTCATCCGGAAATTCCTGCTCGATTCTATCCGACATTCCAATCAGGCATCTTTTTAATCTGCAAGAAAACTCTTTGGCTGGGATGCAGTCCTTTTGAGAAATCCAGCGTTTAACAGCACAAACAAAGGCGTCTGCATAGAAGTCTAAAAAGAAATCAATGGAATCGTCATTGCGGAAATACCCTTGCATACCCTTGTTGATAATAAGGGTAATAACATCCCTGAAATAATCCGAAAACGAATTCTGCCCTTCAATTACAAAGGTTTTTCTATAAAAGTTCCTGTTATCATAGAAATATTGACAGATATCCTCCATCAGTTCCCAATCGCCGTCGTATTCCTTTTGGTTAACTACTGTGACGAATTCCGTATCATAAATCCAGTTAACAAGATCATACTTGTCCTTAAAATGATAATAGAAGCTTTTACGGTTCATTCTACACTTCTCACAAATGTCCAGCACGCTGATTTGGGAGAAAGACTGCGTTTCCATCAATTCTTTTAATGCTCCTGCCAACGCGCGTTTTGTTATAGTAGAATCTGCCAGACGACCCACCCCCTCTACATCGAGTATCTATATAGAGTTAATTATACCATAAAGCAATCCATCAGGCAATAAAAATTCCGTATTTTAGACTGTACTTTAGGAAACAGATAAAGGAAAGTGTCCAAAAAAGTAACACTTTGCCCCCAGCGAGAAAAATTGTAACACTGCTCTTATTTGTCCAATGATTTCATAGAACAGCTCTGTTACAATAAATCCATAGAAACATTCCATGAATCATACAGTACAGGGGGACTATGCGTTGGCATTTTATAATCAACCTACCGAAAAAATTTTAAGGCAATTTTCAGTCAATGAAAAAAGCGGTTTATCGATGGAGCAAATATCCGAATTGCAGGCAAAATACGGGCCGAACAAATTGAAAGAAAAAAAGAAAAAAAGCAATATGCAGCGTTTTTTCGATCAATTCAAGGATGTTATGATCCTGATACTAATTGCCGCCGCAGTTATCTCTTTTGTAATAGCCTGCGTTGAAGGGAATCCCATGGAATTCTTTGAACCTGTGCTGATATTGCTCATTGTCGTTCTCAATGCCTTCATGGGGATGCTGCAGGAAAGTAAGGCGGAAAAAGCGCTGGACGCTTTAAAAAGCATGTCTGCCCCGCATGCCCGGGTTCTTCGTGATGGCGAGGAAAGAATGATCGATGCTTCGGAACTTGTACCAGGAGATATTATCCGTCTGGAAGCTGGGGATTTCATCCCTGCGGACGCACGGCTGCTGCACAGTGTCAGTCTGAAAAGCGAAGAATCGGCGTTAACCGGCGAATCGGTGCCTTCGGAAAAGGATGCACAGGCCATCATAGATGAAAAGGCAGCCCTTGGAGATCGGAACAACATGGTCTTCTCCGGGTGCAGCATTACCTACGGAACAGCTACGGCTGTGGTCACCGCCACAGGAATGAACACTGAAATGGGCAAAATTGCCAATCTGCTGGAGGGGGAAAGCGACAGCCAGACGCCGCTGCAGAAGAAGCTGGCTCAGCTTGGAAAATATCTAGGAATTCTGGCTTTGGCAGCCTGTGCCGTTATTTTTATTGTTGGCCTTGTCAATGGGATTCCGGTAATGGAAATCTTTATGACTGCGGTATCGCTTGCTGTTTCCGCTATCCCGGAGGGATTACCCGCCATCGTCACGATCGTCCTTTCCATCGGTGTTCAGCGGATGGTAAAGAAAAACGCCCTGATCCGTCGGTTGCCTGCAGTCGAGACACTGGGAAGCGCCTCGGTGATTTGCTCGGATAAAACCGGAACACTCACCCAAAATCGCATGACTCTGGTAGAAGCCTATGTAGATGGTTTTGCTACTGCGGAGAAAATCACTACAGCGAATTCAGAAAGTGTGAAAACACTGCTTCAATACGGAACCCTTTGCTGCGATGGTTCTGTTGTGTTCCATGGAACAGAAGAACAGCATATCGGTGATCCAACAGAAACCGCTATTGTTTTGGCAGCTCATAAAAACGGGATGCCAAAAGACGATTTGAATAAACGGTATCCGCGTTTAGCAGAAATCCCATTTGATTCAGATCGGAAACTGATGACCACGGTGAACCGGATAGATAATAAAAATATCGTCATTGTCAAAGGCGCCTTTGATATGATGGCACCCAGATGTATTGCCGGCGATATGGAAACAGCCCGGGTGGTTACCGAAGAGATGAGCGCCGACGCTCTGCGGGTATTGGCAATCGCTTACAAGGAAATCGATGCGATTCCGGAAAAACCTACCTCAGAAGAACTGGAAAATGGTTTAACACTGATGGGGCTCGTGGGTATGATCGACCCTCCCCGGCCTGAAGCGAAAATGGCGGTTGCTACTTGTCGCAAAGCAGGCATCAAGCCGGTGATGATTACCGGAGACCATGTTGTAACAGCCTCTGCTATTGCAAGGGAATTGGGCATTTTGCAGGATGGAGATCAGGCAATTACCGGCGCGGAACTGGACGCCATGACGGATACCGAACTCGATAATCGTGTGGAGGATATTTCAGTCTATGCCCGCGTTTCGCCGGAAAACAAAATCCGCATTGTTAAGGCGTGGCAGCGAAAAGGTCAGGTTGTTTCCATGACCGGAGACGGCGTAAATGACGCCCCAGCATTAAAGGCTGCCGATATTGGCTGTGCTATGGGGATCACCGGCACGGATGTGGCAAAAGGCGCCGCCGATATGACCCTGACTGACGATAACTTTGCAACCATTGTAGATGCTGTTCAGGAAGGCCGCGGAATTTATGCCAATATCAAAAAGGTCGTTGGATTCCTGCTGGGAACTAATATTGGTGAAGTCATTACAGTATTCACAGCGATGCTGTTGTGGCATAAAACTCCGTTGCTTTCTATGCAGCTTTTGTGGATTAACCTTGTTACCGACAGCCTGCCGGCCATTGCTCTGGGAATGGAAGCTGTGGAATCCGACGTTATGGACAGAAAGCCTAAGCCCAAAGACGAAGGAATCTTTGCCCATGGACTTGGAATTCGGGTGGTCTTGCAGGGACTCATGTTTGCAGTATTGACTTTGGTTGGTTTTGCGGTTGGAGAAAATGTTACCGGTTCTCTGGCCGGAGGACAGACCTTGGCATTTATGGTTCTGGCGCTTTCTCAAGTAATACAGGCATATAATATGCGTTCAGAGCATTCCTTGTTTAAGATCGGTCCATTTAGTAATCATAAGTTGAATTGGGCTTGCCTGGTGTCTCTGCTGCTGGTCGCACTCGTTCTCTTCACTCCGGTCCGTATCGCGTTTGGCCTGGTAATTCTTCCCGGAAAACTATATTTGCTTGGTTTGGGCTTGATTTTGATTCCGGTCATTGTTATGGAACTGTCTAAGGCATGCGGATTGATTAAGAATCATCATTAACTCAAAAGATATCACAAGAAACACAGTTTGATGATGGCCGCCGATTTGTCGGCGGCCATTTTAGAGGTGAGGCGGTAGAAGATTGAACAAAATAAAATGGAAAAACAGAGGGCTTACAGTACTGCGGTTACTTCCGTTTCTACTTTGTATTGCATTTATACTGATCTATCTATTTTCCGGAAGGGATGTATCAGTAGAAGCCATTTTACACTATGCGCCGGAGAACAAGTGGTTAGCTGCTGTTTTTTTACTGGCAATTTACGGAATAAAGAGTCTAAGTGTTTTTTCCCCAATCATCGTCCTTCATATTGCCGGCGGCTTTCTCTTCCCGCCATTGGAGGCCATTTTGGTAAACACGGTGGGAGTCATTATTGAATTGACAATTCCCTATTGGGTTGGCAGAGTATCTGGGGAATCATCGGCTACAAAACTTCTGAAGAAATATCCCCGATTAGCAGAAGCTGTCGCCTACCAAAGCGGAAATGCATTTTTCCTTTCATTTTTTCTTCGGGTTATCTCATTCCTTCCGGGGGATGCTGTCAGTATGCATTTAGGAGCAATTAAAATACCTTTTACCAAATATCTATTCGGAAGCCTTTTAGGGATTTTCCCCGGTATCATTACGTCAACATTAATTGGGACGAGCATTACCGACCCGGCATCCCCAATGTTTTGGGTTTCCATTATTTTGACAGTCGCCATATCCATTTGCTCATTTTGGTTTTATTATTTCTGGCGGCGCAGAAAAAAAGAGCCTGAAATTAAGTGATTTTAAGATCTTTTGGAAATTGCTTTTGCATTCTATTTCATAGATGGGATTGGGCTTTAGAAAACACTTTAAACACCTTTTGAGTGGCTAAATTCCCAGAGGTCAAGCTGCTCTTTTTGAAAAGTGAACATATACATATAAGAATAAACAGCCGAGTGGTAGTTGAACAAAATCACTTGTTACAGAAACAAAAAATTCGAGCAAAGGGGTATTTTAATGAACGAGATAAAAAAACCAAAAAAGCCATTGATTTTTTACTATGGTATTGCTCTGCTAGTTGTACTTCTATTAAACTCTATCCTACTCCCTTCTATCATGCACCGACAGATCAAGGAAGTGGATTACGGCACCTTTATGACTATGACGGAGGAAAAAAATATTGGCCGAGTACAAATCGAGGACAATCAGATTTTATTTACAGATAAAGCTGATGAAAAGGTATATAAGACCGGACTGATGGATGATCCCGGATTGACAGAACGGCTGTATGAATCAGGTGCTGTTTTTGCAAGTGAGATCGTGCAGGAAGCTTCGCCGCTATTAAGCTTTTTCTTGACATGGATATTGCCAATCCTCATTTTCTGGGGTTTTGGACAACTTTTATCCAAGCAACTGATGAAAAAAGCTGGCGGCAGCAATTCTATGATGTTCAATATGGGGAAAAGCAACGCAAAGGTCTATGTAAAGTCATCCAATGGTATTAAATTCTCCTTCCGGCGCTTCCGGGGCGGAACTTGCCAATATCGTTAATGAAGCTGCTCTGCGGGCAATCCGCAACAGGAGAAAAACGGTATCGCAGGCAGATCTTGAGGAAAGTATAGAAGTTGTTATCGCTGGGTATCAGAAAAAGAACAGCATTTTAACGGATAAAGAAAAAATGATTGTTTCATATCATGAGATCGGACATGCCCTTGTCGCGGCCAAACAGACTAATTCTGCACCAGTACAAAAAATCACAATCGTACCCCGTACCTCTGGCGCATTGGGTTATACAATGCAGATTGATGAAGGTGACCACTATCTGATGAGTAAAGAGGAAATTGAAAACAAGATTGCAACCTTGACAGGGGGCAGGGCTGCTGAAGAGATTGCTGTTGGTTCCATATCAACCGGAGCTTCCAATGATATTGAGCAGGCGACTAAGCTGGCCCGCGCAATGATCACCCGCTATGGAATGAGCGAGGATTTCGACATGGTGGCAATGGAAACTATCACCAATCAGTATCTTGGTGGAGATTCCTCCCTGACCTGTTCCGCAGAAACACAAGCAGAAATTGACCGTCAAGTGGTGAGCCTTGTCAAAGCACAGCATGAGAAGGCCGCTCAAATTCTTTTGGAAAACCGAGCAAAACTCGATGAACTGGCGCAGTATTTATATCAGCATGAAACGATTACCGGAGATGAATTTATGAATATTTTGAATTCTTAATTCAAAGGTTTGCGGTTTATCGGCTTTTACGGTGATAAGCAGAACAGGAGAATGAATATGAAACTAAATCTAAAAGATATTCAATCAGTCCGCTCTATTCGTAAGATTGATGAACGTCTTGTTTCCTATAATATTGAAATGGCCGAAGTGACAGGAGGCTCTTTCTGGAAAGCATACACTTCTGCTCAGATTGCTGGAATTGAGGAATTTCCGCCAGTATCCAATATACAGAACCTGACGTCCACAAAGGAATTGATGCAATATTATCCACCCATTAACCTTTACAATGAGCGCCTTCGGAAGTTGGCAAAAGGATTGGGGACTACATGGATCCGCGTTTCTGGTACATGGGCTACAAAGACTTATTATGATTTTGAAGGAGTAACGAATGGTAAAGCACCCGATGGATACCAGAATATTTTGACAAAGGAGCAGTGGATAGGCGTACTGGATTTCGTAAAAGCAGTAGAAGGAAAACTGCTACTATCCGTTAGCAACTGTGCCGGAGATCACCCGCATGGTGGTCCATTAGATCTGACGCAGGCAAAAAAAATATTTGATTTCAGTCACAGCTATGGTGTAAATATTGATGCCATTGAGTTTATGAACGAGCCTAACATGATGCAAATGTCAGGAGCTCCCGAAGGATATACTTCTGCGGATTATGTGCGGGATCAGGATATTTTGAATGGATGGGTTCGAAGCAACTACCCAGAATGCCTGATTGTAGGTCCCTGTACCACCGGCGATCCCTCTATTGGTTCTCCCGGAGAAAAAAGTTTTGGCGCCGGGATTGGTAATATGGTAGATTCCTGTACCACACATGACTTGATAGATGGCGCAAAAATCAAACTCGATGTGTTTAGTTATCACTATTACAATGGGATTTCAGAGCGGTTGGCTTCTATCATGCCGGAAGCACATTGGGAAAGAAGCCAAGCGCATACGGACGCTTATTTAGCGGTAGCGCCAGCCTGTGTAAAAAAACATATAGCATTGCGGGATCAATATGTTCCCGATGGGCAAATATGGGTTACAGAATCTGGAGATGCAGCAGGAGGCGGAGATACTTGGGCTTCTACCTATTTAGATGTATTTCGTACTCTGAATGAACTGGGAAGCTTTTCACTGCTTACCGATGGGGTGGTTTTCCATAACACGCTTGCGTCCTCCGATTATGGGCTGCTTGATCATAAAACTTTTGAACCCCGTCCCAATTACTTTGCCCTGCTGCTTTGGAATCGACTAATGGGAAGCACTGTATATGATTGTGGTGTTTCAAATTCGCAAAATATACATGTTTACTGCCATTCCCGCAAGGACGGGAAGTTTGGCATGGTGTATTTGATTATCAATAATTCATTGACAGATACAATTGTGGCAGAAACTTCGAAGGAAACCGAATGCTATATGCTTGGGGCTAAGTCAATGAGTTCATCAATTATGCAGCTTAATGGTAAGAATTTAACCATTTCCGGTATGGCAGAGCTTCCAGAATTATTCTCTGTAAAGCAGTCAGCAGGTATTGTCTCCTTGGCTCCGGGAAGTTGCACATTTCTTGTGTTGTAAAGCAGCACAAACAAAGTTACTGAAGATAATATGGTGATAAATTATGAATTTACTTTTTACTGTCAATATGCAAGCTATTGAACAGTTAAACTGGTGTCTCCACTCCATTTTACGGTTTGAGAATGACTATGATATTTACATTGCACATTCAGAACTGACAGGTAAGGCAGAAGAGAATTTAAAGTGTAGTTTTATGCATGGAAGAGTCTCTCTTCATTTCATTAAAATAGATAACAATTTCTTTAACGGCTTTCCAGAAAGTAATCGATACCCCAAAGAGATTTATTATCGACTACGTGCGGCAGATTTTCTTCCTGATTATCTGGATCGTGTTCTTTACCTAGACGTGGATACTCTCGTACTCAAACCATTGGATGAACTCTATTATATGGATTTTGAAGATAATTATTTTATTGCCTGTACCCATATCAAGAAAGTGCTGGCAAAATTTAATGAACTTCGTTTAGGACTTGATAAAGGGGCGGCTTACATCAATACTGGTGTTCTTTTAATGAATTTGGAGCTGCTACGCAACTACAATGTAAAAGAGCAAGTGCAAGAAATAGCAAAGACAAAAACACTGTTTTTGCCTGATCAGGATATCATATCTATTCTCTATGGCAATCACATTAAGTTGATTGATTTTCAAATCTATAATCTCAGTGATCGTATGGTTTTATTGAATAATTGGCAGGGCGGTAATGAAACTATCAACGAGGCTTGGATTCGAGAACACACGGTAATACTTCATTTTTGCGGCAAAAATAAACCTTGGAAAAAAACATACAATGGACTACTGGGTAAGTTTTTTTATGAATTTCAAGAGCAGCAAAATACAGAGGTCTATTCTGAGTCTCCAGAGGAAGCTACATCATTATTTGACGATAGCAGGTGAACTGTTTTTACTAATAGATTGGAGTTGCTTTCAATACGCCAAATGGAAAGAAACGATTTACACAAGGAGATATTGTAGGAGGAAATCAATGTTCGGATTTGGTATAATTTCTATTTGCATATAGCAACCATCAAAATATGTTATGCTCTTGTGTGCTGGAAGCACGGAGTAACTTTCATTGCTTTTTTTCTCTATAATTCAGAAATAAATATTAATAGAGAAGAAACCGAAGATAACTTAAAAAGCTCTTTTTTTGTTGGATTTTAATATTCGGCTCATCATATTTTTATGAAATAGCCTTACTATGCGCGTTCGCCTTTGGGCGGGTGCGCTTTTTTTATTTCTGCAAAAGGAGGTCATGGCTAAGAACTCACAGCGGCAGACCGCCGCCCCGACAATCTGAATTTTTCAAAATTTCAGATTGATCGGAGGAAACAGCCATGGCTTACAACAAAGCCAAAGCGGAGAGAGAATGGCTCCGCTGGAAAGAAGCAGAAGAAAAGAAACTCAGAGAACTTGGCGTGGATGAGGAAACCATCCAGCGCCTTCATACATACGATTGGGAGCAGTTTAATAAGGAACGGCAGTACCTGCAGCGACAGGTAGAATGGTCACCTTATGTGGACTGGGTTTCGGCACAGAATCTGGAACTGCCCGTTGAGGATACCGAAGCCCTGCTGGACAGCATTGAGAATATGGAACTGATGCAGATCCTATCCAAAGAGGACAAGCTCACCATCCAGATTGCCTTTCTGAAAATGTCCGGCTTTAACGGTTATGAAATTGCTGAGAAAACCGGCCTCACTCAAAAGGCAGTCAACCTGAGAATGGTACGTCTCAGAAAAAAATTGAAAAAATTTTTTGAAGCATGAAGCTTTTCGGCCTTTTTCCTGGGCTATAGGGCGAACGGGGAAAAGAAACGTTCGCCTTGTAGCTTGAAAAATGAATACCAGCCATGCGGGTACGTTCCCGCCTGAGCGAGCGACACAGGAAAAAGCGCCATGACGAACCAAAGCAAGAGCTGCCTCCCTTTTATGGGACGGCGGCTGTTGCTCTTGGTTTCGAGCGATGCATTTTGACCGGAAAGAGGAGGTAGTTGCCCTTTTCGCCATGACCTTGGGCGGGGGATTATGATACGCGCTATCGTTTGCCCACACGTCAGATGGGCTGGCCGACCTTGGGTTGTAATCAGCAAGACCTTTGGGGAGCCAGTGAACGGCTTGTCAACTGCAAGCCTGCCTGCATGGTTCCCAAATGCTGGGGGGCGAGCGGCAAATACAGCATGAAAAGGATCATTTAATTCAGATTTTTGCCGTTGGCAGCAAATCCATGCGGCGCGGGTGAAACCGCGCCGTATCAGTGTGCTGCCAGCGGACGGCGGGAAGAAGGTGCCGGAATGGACAAAACCCCACGGGAGCAGGCTCATGGGGAAGTTGAAAGAATTTTCAGAATCCTCATGCCACAAAACGGACTGGCGGTCAGAGAAGAACAGATCGCCCTCTGTCATACAATGCTGGACACCCTGCTCCAAAACAAAATTGCCTTGTGCGACGCAGGCGTTGGAATCGGAAAGACATATGCTTACCTTACCGCCTGCGTTTTGCTGAAAAGATTCTTCCCCTCTCCCCAGCCGGTGGTGGTTTCCACCTCCAGCGTGGCGCTGCAGAACGCAGTCATCGGAGAATATATCCCATTTCTATCCCGGATTTTTCTGGAGAACCGTATTATTCAGAAGCCCATACGGGCTATAGTCCGCAAGGGAAAGGAACGCTTTGTCTGCGACGTCAGGCTGAAATTCCGGCTGGAGGCAGTAGAGGGAAAGAGAAAAAATGAGGAACAGCGGAAAGCCCTGGTTTCCCTGCGGAACTATTACGACCTGGACGATGTGCCGGATCTCAGTCAGTTTGACAGGGAGCAGGTCTGCGTTCCCAAGGTTTGCGAGAAAACCTGTCCTTTGAGAAATGTCTGCCGATACCGCCAATACCTGAAGGAAGCCAGAAACGCGGAAATTTTCGTCCAAATTTGCAATCACAACTACCTGTTAGCCGACGCAGCCCACCGTTTGCAGGAACTGCGGCCCCTTCTCAATGATTACCAGGCTCTGGTGATAGACGAGGCCCATAAGCTGCCGGAGGCGGCCCGCCAGATGTACGAAAAAAGCCTGTCCGCAGAGGATTTGAAAGAACTCTGCAATCTGCTGGCAGATGAAAACTACAGATTACCGGCGCAGCAGCTTCGGGAAAGGTTCCAGATCCTCATGGGAGCCATGTGCCGGGGCGAGCTGCTGGAAGAAGCCCAGCGCACCCCCTTTATTTTAACGCCGGACCGAGAAGCTGCCATACGGGACTGCCTTACTCTCCTCCGCCAGCTACAAAGGAAGCTGGCGCCGCGGCTCCCGCGGTGGATCGCTTACCGGCTGGGAAGAACGGAAGAAACCCTGAACCTGTTTTTTACCGGGGATAAGCGGTACATTTTATACATTCAGTATGACAGAACTGGAATCCCCAGCCTCCACGCCGCCATCCGGGAAATCTCGGAGCTGTTAAGGCAGGCCGTGTGGCAGAGAAAAATCCCTGCCATTTTGACTTCCGGCACTCTCATGGCCGGAGACAGCTTTGAAAGAATCAAGCGGGTGCTGGGGCTGGACGGCTTGAAAGAACCAAAGGAATTTATTGCTCCGTCTCCTTTCCATTATGAAGAAAACTGCTTGTTGTATTTTCCCGATGACTCTCCCAAGCGATTGCTGGGAAGCGGCGAAGAAGCCGCATACTTAGCGGAGCATATCTGCCGGTTAGTGGAAGCAACTTGTGGCCACACATTGGTGCTTTTTACCTCTTATTCCCTCATGGGTGCTGTTTATAACCAAGTGAAAGATCGTATGTCCTTTCCGCTTATGGAGGTATGGCGGCATTCCCAGGACATCATCCACCAGTTCAAGCAGGCTTCCAACGCGGTGCTGTTCGCGGCGGGGTCCTGCTGGGAAGGTGTGGATTTTCCTGGGGATATGGTATCCTCCCTGATTATTACGCGCCTGCCTTTTCCGGTCCCCGACCCAATCAGCGAGGCGGAACGGGAGCAATACCCGTCGCTGAAAGATTACATCAAAGCCGTGGTGATCCCGGAAATGCAAATAAAGCTTCGGCAGGGATTTGGAAGGGCGGTCCGAACGGAAACAGACGCCTGTGTCGTGAGCATTCTGGACCGCCGGGCAACCCCGGATCAGCGGTATCACCAATCGGTGCTGGAAACCCTGCCTCCTGTTCCTATTACAAGAAAAATAGAAGATGTGGAGAGATTTATCCGGGCAAAGAAAGGCCCGGATTATTTTTTGCCAAGGGAGAGAGCGCGATGAACTATCCTATATGGTTATACAGTCGAAGCAGCGACAGAAATCCGGTCGTCCTGTTCCGGCAGATGGAAAGCCTCTGGGAAGAAGCTAAGAGGCAGGGATACCATGTTGCCGGAAATTCTCAGGACATGAGCACTGGCATAAATCCCCAGCGAATGGGCCTGCAGCAAATGCTGAAGGCTGTAAAAAGCGGATCTGTCCGGGCCGTTATGCTGCAGGACTTGTTTCGGTTAAGCCGTGACACTGCTGTTTTAGTTCAGATATTAGAATTTTTTCAAAGCCACAACATAATGCTGATCGTTCTGAACAGAGAGCCGTACATGGAAAGCTGAGAAAAGGGGTTCAAGCGTTATGAATTTTCAAGAGATCAAGAAGGACAGTGTGCTCCCGGAAATCCAGTATTATATCTCCTTTTGCCTATTAAAAAGGCTTTTTGAACAGGGGGAAATTACACTGGCGGCCTGCCAAAAAGCGAATACTGCCATCGCTGAAAAGTATGGGGTATTAAGCTATGATGTTAATTCAAAACCAGAAAGAAGATTATGATACTTCGTGATATTCCGAACAGTATGCTCAGAGCCCGAATCGCCGGAAGCATACACCGGAAAGGTAAGCGAGCCTCTGTTCCTTTTGCCGAAAGACGCGGGATTTTTGGGGCTCAATCTTAGTAGGTATCGTGATAGATAAGGAGAAACAGATGTGGTAGTGTTGTGTGTGACAAAAAAGATGTCCAACCGGGAAAGGAGAGAAAAGAATGCCGGAAGTAAGAGTCATACCGCCTGTCGCGGAACGGGCGCATAAGCTGCGGGTCGCGGCTTATGCCCGTGTGAGCAGCGACTCTGCCGACCAGTTAAACTCCTTTGCTTCCCAGGTGGAATATTACACCAATTACATTCAATCAAAGGACGAATGGGAATTCGCCGGGCTATACGCCGATGAGGCAGTAACAGGCACCAGTGCCGAAAAGCGCAGCGACTTCCAGCGCCTTATTCAAGACTGCCGGGCAGGAAAAATAGACCGCATTCTCGTCAAATCCATTTCCCGGTTTGCCCGGAATACACTGGACTGCATTCAAACGGTGAGAGAACTAAAGATGCTGGGCGTGGCGATAGAATTTGAAAAAGAACACATTGACACCAGCAAAATGGGCAGTGAGCTGATCCTTAGTATGTTAAGCGCAGCCGCCCAGGAGGAATCTCTTTCTATCTCGAAAAACTTAAAATGGAGCTATCAAAAGCGGCTGAATTCCAGTAGTTTTATCACCTGCAGCGCTCCGCTTGGGTACTTTTTAAAGGATAACCAATTAATACCCGATCCAGAGGAAGTACCCATTGTACAGTATATTTTTAATAGTTACCTGGAAGGCAAAAGTATGGATGAGATTGCAAATGATCTCAATATGCGAGAAGTACACGTTAAGATAAGACATACGGTATGGAGGCGAACTGCCATTAGATACATTTTGACCAATGAAAAGTATATTGGCGATTCATTAGTTCAAAAATTCTATACGCCAGAGACTCTCCCATTGGCGAGAGTAAAAAATGATGGCCAGCTAACGCAATACTATATTAAAAATTCTCATCCAGCGATTATTGACAGAGAAAAATTCGAGCAGGTGCAGCGGCTCATAAATCAGAGAAAGGATCAACATACCGCCAAGACAGAAATTCAAAAGTTTCCGCTCAGTGGAATTTTAAAATGCGGCTTTTGCAATTCAACTTTTCATCGCCACAAAGAGAAAGGTGAAAACCGTTGGTATTGTTATTATCATAGGCAAGATAAAAATCTGTGCCCCGTGAAAGCCGTTTCGCAGAAAGATATTTATACAAAATTTTTAGTGTTGTATAATAAGCTGATAAACAACCCGGAGATTTTAAGAGATATGCTTTCCGATCTTCATGCTTTACAGGATAAAGTGTATTTTTCAAATCCGGATAACTTGGAATTGAATAGGCAGATAGGCGAACTAGTCAGGCAGAATCATTCACTCGCAAGGTTACAAACCAAAGGGTGCATTGATTCTGCCCTTTATATTGAAAAATGCAATTTAAATAATCAAAAGATCGAAGCACTGAGGAAAGAACTGAAGCAGGATCAGGCGTCTGACCGTATCCGCCAACTGATCGGCAAAACCGAACTGATACTAGAGCTCTTAAAAGATAAGAAACCCATGCTGGAATTTGAAGAAAGCATATTGAAAGCCATGGTTCAAACGATTGTGGTATTTCCCAATACAATCTGTTTCCACCTGGTCAATGGGTTAAAGCTGGAAGAAAAAAGGTGAAGTTTGTGAAGAAGATACGCTATTACCCTTTTGGATACCGCATATCGAATGGAGAAATAGAGACGATTCCAGAGGAAGCACGTCTGGTTAAGCAACTGTTTAACGACTATTTGATAGGAGATTCCTTGCAGCGTTTAGCGAAGGTTGCGGAAAAAACAGGCTTGAAGTTCCGGGAAAACGCAAACGGCTGGAATAAAAATATGATTGCTAGGATTCTGGACGATGAACGTTATTGGAACGGAGAACCCTTCCCTCCCATTATCAGCCGGGAACTTGCCATAAAGGTTATTCACCTAAGAAGAAGCAAAGCGATGCCGGAATCACCGGTCCGTTTCCTGCAGAAGAAAACAGCCTGCCCGCAGTGCGGAAATCACATCAGCCGAAACAGCAAAGATTTTCCCCGGATTTTTTGGGAGTGTAAAAAGTGCGGGACACGTTTTGGGCCTTTCTCAGATATAGATATTCTAAAAGCAGTTTCCCACAAATTTCTGAACCTGTGCCGGAATCCCGGACTGGCAGAAGAAATAGAGGGGATTGACAATAAATTGTCCCTGAAAGTTACCCGCCTAACCCGTGAAATCGAGCAGACGTTAAATCAAAGACAGGTGGAACCGGAAAAGACCCTGTCCCTCATACTGGAATGCGTCGCCGAAAAATACCGGGTATGCCAGATGGGGAGATTGGATCACAGAACCGGGAATATTCAAGAGAAGTTAAAAGGACATTCGGAAGATAGAGAAATGGACCGGCAGCTTTTTAATCAAATCATTGAAAAAGTAATTCTAGAGCCGAAAGGTTCTGTAAAGCTTCAATTAATAAATGAAAAGATTATTTAAGGAAAGGAGAAAGCACTAATGCCGGATAGGGAAATCATAAAAATACCGGCAAACCGCACACTGGCCGACCTACGAAGAAAAAAACGAAAGCTTCGGGTTGCCGCCTACTGCCGGGTCAGCACAGAGGAAGAAGAACAGCAAAGCAGCTTCGAAATCCAGGTGGCCTATTATACGAATCTGATAACCAACCATGAGGGCTGGGAATTAACGGGTATTTTTGCGGACGAAGGAATCTCCGGGGTACGGACCAATAAGCGGGAACAATTCAAGGAAATGATTACTCTTTGCGGAAAGAAAAAGATCGACCTGATTTTAACCAAATCGGTTTCCCGGTTCGCCCGTAACACACTGGATTGTATCCATCATGTGAGGCTTTTGAAAAGCTGGGGAATTTCCGTAATTTTTGAAAAAGAGGGAATAGACACCTCTGATATGAACAGCGAGATGATTCTGACCTGCCTGAGTGCCTTTGCCCAGGCGGAAAGCGAATCTATCAGCGGCAATGTTACCAAAGGCATTCGAATGGGTTACGAAAACGGGCGGTTTAGTTTCCGATACACAAACTGCCTGGGGTACCGAAAAGGAGCGGATGGAAAGCCTGAAATTCACCCGGAAGAGGCAAAGACTATCCGAATGATTTTTGAGAACTTTCTCAATGGGGACAGCATAGACGATATTAAGCAATGCCTTGAAAACAAGGGAATTCTGACGCCAACCGGTCATACGGAATGGATATTGTACGAATCCTGAAAAATGAGAAATACATGGGTGATGTACTGCTGCAGAAAACCTATACCACAAACCTGTTCGAAGGAAAACATAAGAAAAACAATGGAGAAGTTACCCAATACTATATCAAGAATCACCATCCGGCTATTGTCTCAAGGGAAATGTTCCAGTTAGCGCAGGAAGAACTGGCCAGGCGAAACAGCAAGAAACCGGCTGCACAGAAAAAGGTCAAGACGAACCGCGGACGGTTCACCAGCAAATACCCCCTATCGGAAAGACTGGTTTGCGGAAACTGCGGCTGTTATTACCGGAGAGTCACCTGGGATATTCATGGAAGGAAACAGGTGGTCTGGCGGTGTATTAATCGGGTAGAATTTGGAAAACGATACTGCGGAGATTCCCCGAGTATCCCGGAAGAGGTTCTGCATCATGCGATATTGGAAGCGATCCGGTCCTTGGTTCAGAACCGTCAGAAAGATTGGCAGCCAATCTGGAAAACGCTCTGCTGGATAGTTTCTCCGATAATTTGGATGAACTTCCCCCCGGAAGCAATCAAAAACAAACTGAAAAAATTGGAACAGGAATTTGACCAATTACTGATTATGGCCGGAGAAGGAAATGAAATTGCAGACCGAAAGCTAGAGCAGATCGGAAAGGAAATGCGGGAACTGAAAGAAAAGGATCAGGAATTGGAGCATTCAGAAGAAAGGCGAAACGCTGTCGAAGAAAAGCATAGGAAGATTCGGGAACTGATCTCCTCAGAAAATCTAAGTTTAGAAGAATACTCCGAAGCCTTAGTATATAGAATTATTGAAAGAATTACGGTTCTGTCCAAAGAGCAAATACAAATCCGTTTTGCAGGCGGATATGAAATGACACAGTCACTGCAATAAAGAGCAGGTACAGAGAAATGCTGGCAGATTTTGTCCTGCCATTATTTCTCTGTACCTGCTCCTTATTGTGTTTGTGTTTTGGGGAGATACTAAATGTGTAAATATAATCAAGCAGTTTTTAGAAATTTAATAGTATAATGAAATAATAAAGTTATTAGCCTATATACTTTTGGGGATTGGAATGCTTAGTCAATAATTAATGAAAAGTTGTCAGCAACCCAAGCACTTCTACCAATAAATAATCCATTTACATTTGGTAAGTTAATGTAATTTAATGAATTATAATTATTAACACTAACGTGGTATATGAAGGAAATACAAAAATATCTAAAGTTTTTGAATCGATTTTTTGTGGCATCCAAAATTTCTATAAATATAGAGCTGTATCCACTATGGCTTCATACATTTTCAGATTTTAAATCTTCTTCATAATTTATAGTGTATTTACATAATCTGACATTGCACGTAAAATGATAGCGATAGAGGTTGCACCGGCATCTTGAAATCCTACAGCCCTTTCTCCAAGATATTGAGCTTTCCCAAATTTCGCAATATATTGCTTGGTATCTTGTACTCCTTTCTCAGCTGCAGTTGCAGCGGAATCAAATACGGGAATTAAATCGCTTTCAGTGCATTTCTCTATTGCTATTACAGCAGGTTCAAAAGCATCGATCATCGTTTTATCCCCTATCTTAGCTTTACCTTTTTCTTTTACGGTATCTAATGATTTTCTCATTATTTTTTCTAAAATTCTCTTGTCTAATTGTGAAACGCATTCTAGATCTTTGATACCACCCAGAAACATAGAACCAAAAATTATTCCTGAGGCACCACCCATACTAGTCAACATGGAAGTACCAGTAAGTTTTAAGATCTGATTAATATCTGAGAAAGGTCTTTTGTTTCGTAAAATGTTCATTGCATTTTCCATGCCTTTGGACATACCTATACCATGGTCGCCATCACCAATTTTACTATCTACTTCTGTTAAATAAGGTTTATTTTTAATAATAGATTGACATACTGAAATCATTATGTCTGTTGTCTGTTCAACATTAATAAACTTCATTATTTTAGGGCCTCCTTAGCATAATATGGAGAGTAGCAGGATGTATCATAATATTTTTTGAGTTCATCGTCTAGTTTAAAAATGGTAATAGAAAAACCGCCCATTTCTTGACAAGTGCAGAATTGTTGTATTTCAGCATCGTGTACCGATATACCTTCTTTTTCTAAATGCTTCTGCAATTCATTATACACAATACTAAGTTCTAATAATGTAGTAGATCCTAAGCCGTTTACCAATACGGCAACCTCATTATTATGAGATAAGTCCATTTCCTCTTTAATTGTACGATACATTTTATCCACTAGAAGATTAGCAGGCTGCATATCAGTTCTTTCGATACCTGGTTCTCCGTGAAGTCCCATTCCAAATTCAATTTTGTCATCTGGTAATTGAAAGGTAGGCTGATCTAACCCGGGAATAGATCCAGGGGAAGTTGCTAAACCAATTGTATTAACATTGTCACGAGCTTTTTCAGTTACCCGAACCACCTCATCCAAACTTAGACCTGCGTCACAAGCAGCCCCTGCTATTTTTATGACAAAAACATCTCCGGCAATTCCTCTTCGGCAGTGTTTCCTCGCTTTTGGTGCGGAAGCGCAGTCATCATAAACTCGTACATGTGCAGTTTTTATTCCTTCATCTTGACATAGTTCTTCTGCCATATCGAAGTTCATGTTATCACCTGCATAACAACCATAGACAAATAGAACACCTTTCCCTTGATTTACTGCTTTTGCAGTTTGGCTAATTAGAAATGGATTAGGTGCCGCAAAAACATCTCCGCATGCGACTGCATCAGCAAGTCCCTTTCCAGCAAAGCCATTAAATAGAGGTTCATGGCCACTTCCACCTCCAATCACCAAAACAACTTTATCTCTCCGATGTTTTTTGTAATAAAAGCCATTACTTTCCGGAATTCTTTCATAATATCGACTATAAGCCGATAGGTATCCCGACAACATTTCTTCAACAACATTGCTGTCTTTATTTATTATTTTCTTCATAGCAAATCTCCTCTTGACTATTTTGATGCTTTATGCTTTAACAGCTCCTTCGGTCATCCCGCTAATAATATATTTTTGCAGAAAAATATAAAAGATTAATTGTGGAATCATGATTAATACTGTTGCGGCAATCATACCACTGTAATCCATGCTAAATTGACCTTTAAACATAGAAGCACTGAGAGAAAGAGTGAACATGTTAGGTGATGTAATGTATGTGACTGCGAAGGGAAATTCGTTCCAGATATAAATCACATTAAATACGATTACTGTTGCAAAGATCGGTTTAATAATTGGAACAATAATTTGAGCGCAAAGTTTTATTACACCACAACCATCTATAATTGCTGCTTCCTCAACTTCTCCGGGAAAATCATTTAAAAAGCCTACAAATAGCAAAGAATTAAAAGCAATAGCAACTGCAATATATGGAAGAATTAAAGCTAAATAAGTATCCAAAACTCCCATTGCTGCATTCAATCGATATACTGGAAATAATAAAATATAGATCGGAACAGCTAGTCCAAATAAAAAGTAATAATATAAAGCTTTTCTATTCCGTTCCTTTCTAAAGACCAACCTGCTGATTGCAAATGAACTCATAAATGTAATAATAAGAGTAATAAACTCTGCGACAACTGCAATAATGATAGTGTTTTTATACATAGATGGCAAATCCAAAGTTTCTAAGGCGCGAACGTAATTGTCAAAATTGAAAACTGCAGGCAATGCGGTCGGAGCATTTACGATTTCATTATTGGTTTTAAATGACAATAAAATGGACCAAAGGAAAGGAACCATTACAACAGCCGTTAGAATAAATAAGATTGTAAACAGGATCACTTTAGAAGCTGTTAGACGCTTTTTCTCCATCCTAATATTTTCTCCTTACTTATCTAATTTTTTGCGAGCGTTTCTAATATAAGCGAACGATATGATAACAGAGATAATCAATATAACCATAGCGATAGCCATGCCCTCTCCGTATTTCATTCTTTTGAAAGTGATATAGTACATATAAGTAACTACAACATCAGAAAGATGATTCGGTTCTCCGTTGGTTAACTGGTAGACAATCTCAAATATTTTTAAAGCCCCTGTGATCATAAGAACCATATTGATAATAATGGTTTCCTTTAGAAGCGGAATAGTAATATATAATAGCCTTTGTCTGAAATTTGCTCCTTCTACACTAGCTACCTCATAAAGATCTCGTGAAATTGTTTTGAGACCCGCAAGAAAAATAGTGGCATAAAAACCAATAGACTGCCAAGTATAGACGATGCCTACAGAATAAGGAGTTAATGTTTTTCCACCAATCCAATCTTGCTGCCAACTGTCTAATCCGATATTGCATAATAATCCATTGACCAGTCCAATCTTTGGGTCCAAAATAAACATCCAAATAGTACCAACCAAGATTGGAGCGATAATATAAGGTGTGAAATTCATTGCCTTTACGATTGACTGACCACGAAAGTTGGTATCTAAAAGTGCAGCAAGCAAAAAAGACAGTGGCAACAGAATAAGAATAGTGATAATTAAAATAATACCGGTATTTTTTAAAGAATTTAGGAAGATATTGTCTTGAAAAATCTTAAAATAGTTAGCCAAACCAACAAAGTCTGGTGTTTTCACGCCGTTATAATTTGTTAAACTATAATATCCTGCTACAAAGATCGAATAGATAAGGTAGAGTGTAAAAAAAACAAATGATGGTAAAACAAACCCTATAATAGTTCGTTTCTTACTGACCCATTTCATAACAATGCTCCCTTCGTTGGAAGCCGCCGCTTTGAAAGAATTTGCCTCTCAAAAGCGACGGCTTTCTGATGAATGCCTATCCTAATTCAGTTTCCAATTCATCCTGAACAGATTGCGCAGCTTCTTCCGGAGTGTTAATTCCATTGATTACACTCCAAAAGCTTTCTTCCCATACAGTAGCAGTTGAAGTCGGTAAAGTCGATTTGGGTTCCGGGGTTCCAACCCATTCATCGCCAAATGCGGCAACGACTTGCGCAAAGACGGGATGCGCTTCATGGTCAATGGTTCCATTATATTTAGCAACAGGGAGAATATTGGTTTCTTCTGCAACAATTTTAGTGCCTTCTGTGCTGCTGTAAAACTCAAAAAAGTCCATTAATACTTTTTCTTTCGCAGGATCGTTCGCGCTCTCTTTGGAGATAACAAACGGACCATTTACAGTTTTAATAGTCTGCTTTTGCTCCCCGACACCGTCGCTGAAAGTTGGGCCAAACCAAACGCCGATGTCAGAGGCGATATCGCATTGATCTAACTTGGATGACTCCCAGGCGCCTGCTTCTAGAAATGCAGCTTGGCCACCAATGAACATTTCTACCGACTGAAAATAGTCTAGGGTAGCAACATTTTCAGGAAAAGCACCCATTTCAGTGAGTTCTTTTACTTTTTCATATCCATTAATAAAATCATCGTTTACAAATGAATCTTGGCCTATCATAATATTGTCATAATGTTCAAAATAACCATATCGTACAATGAAAGCAGATAGATTCCACATTGCCCATGTACTGTTCTTGGCTCCTTTTGAAATAGGGATATATCCTTTATCTATTAGTGTAGGGATAATAGTTTTTAAATCATCATAAGTTTCAGGAAGCTGCACCCCGCATTCTTCTAAGATTGCCTTGTTATAATAGAAACAAGGCATCATAACTTCACTTGGCAGTCCAATCAGAGCGGTATCAACATAAAGAGGATCCAATAGGCCATCCTGGTAACAGTCCAATATTCCTCTTTCTTCGGCTTGGGGAGCCATATCATAGAGATACCCTTGTTCATACATTTGTTTGGCCAGAGGGATATCTAGATAAAAAAGATCTGGCAGTGTATTGGACTGAGCAGCCAACTGCATTTTAGTTGCGTGCTCACTACCTTCAGAACCTTGAAATTCTATGGTTACATTAGGGTGTTCCTCCATGAAATTTTGGGCAATGGCCCAAATATATGGGGACTGATCTTCTACATTAGCAACGTGTTCTCCGAAAATTAAAGTGATTTTTTCATTGGATGTTTCTGAGCTTTCGGAATTTACAATTTCTGAGGTGGTAGAATTACTATCAGAAGTGTTTGTTTCGCCAGAAGAGCATGCAACCAATGATGCTATCATGGCGATGGCTAAAAAGGTAGAAATTAATTTTTTCATATACTCTCAACTCCTTAAAAATTCTTAAATTATAAGCGTCAAAAGCAGATCAAAATGACAATTGGACTAATAATAGTAAATTATTATCAATGCTAGGCTGGATTATGCCCATGCCATGGATCTTTTAATATTTTGCAATTTCACCTCCATCGTTCAAAATGATTTATGATAATCGATTGTCATATTTTAATATTATCATTCAACAATATAAAATGTCAATATAAAATAATTAAAAAGTAAAAATTTATTTATATATTATATCCGATAAATTCTTTGTTGATAATATAAAAATTATTATTGCTATTGACAACATACTATAATGCTGTTAAACTCTAAAATATGAAAATCGATTGTCACTATTTTTAACACGTTTAAAGCGTTCATTTAGTTGCCCCTGTTCTATGGTTTTGAACAATTTTATTGAATAGCTTAAAATCTTTATGATATAATGGTAAAAAATAAAGCTGTTTGGTATATAAATTTTAAAACTTATTTTAGATAAGGAGCATCAAAATGGTTAGCTTAGATGATGTAGCGACAAGAGCAGGAGTATCTAAATCGACTGCTTCGAGGGTTTTAAATAATCGAGGATATTTGTCTCAAAAAACGATAATGAAGGTTCAAAAAGCAGTTCAAGAATTAAATTATCAACCTAACGAGTTGGCTAGAAATCTCAAAAAAAAACGTTCTGGAACGATTGGATTATTAGTCCCTGATATTGAATATCCGTTTTATTCTAAACTAATATCCCATATTGAGTCTGAACTTTATAACAGGGATATTAAACTTATGTTATGTAATTCTTCTAGAAATAACTCTAAAGAATTACAGCGCCTTCAGGCTTTTCAAAGGAATAAGGTGGATGGTTTAATTTTATGTGATTATGGCCTTGAGCCCAGTAGCTATCAGGGATTAAATTTTCCTGTTGTTTGTATTGATCGGTATGTGCAAAAAGGGATGTCTTATGTTGCTTCTGACCATAGAATGGGTGGAACTCTAGCCGCAAATTGTTTGATCGAAAACGGATGCCGAGAAGTTATTCATATTGCATATGAAACAAAGGTCGAGGCACCATGGGCCGAGAGACATATTGCATTCTCAAAAATTTTAAAAGAACGCGGTGTTATATGCCATACTGTAGAAATGGATACATATCGTTCCTATGAAAATTTTGAGAAGAATTGTAACAGCCTTGCTGATTTATTAAAAAAATATCCCTATACAGATGGTTTTTTTGGGAGCGATTTATGGGCGGTAGTTGCCGTTAAAACTGCTTTAAAATTGGGATATAAAATTCCCAAAGACTTTAAAATTATTGGGTACGATGGGACAATACTTTCGGAGATAACAACGCCCTCTATAACTACTATTTGTCAACCTATCGATAAGATCGCTTTTTGGGCTGTAGATACAATTTGTAAACTTTTAGAAGATGATCCTGTACAAAGTTGTGAAGTCCGAATGCGTGTAGAATTAATGAAACGTGAAACAACTTATTAATTTAACTTGAAAGGATTTTTTGCATATGTTAAATTTGAAATCTACAATTACTATGAACAACGGCATTAAAATCCCCAGGTTGGGATTTGGTGTTTACAGAGCAGCACAAGGTGATGAAACTAAAAATGCTGTACTTAATGCGCTTGAAGTAGGCTATCGTCACATTGATACGGCTTCTGCCTATGGTAATGAAGAAAGTGTCGGTGAAGCGATTAAAGAGAGTGGATTAAAAAGAGAGGAGATTTTTCTTACTACAAAATTATTTAATAGCGATATGAGGGCACATCGTCAAATGGATGCTTTTAAAGAAAGTCTGGATAGACTTAAGGTGGATTATGTTGACTTGTATTTAATTCATTGGCCGGTTCCTGGAGTGTATTTAGAGAGTTGGAAAGTTCTGGAAGAAATATACAATAAAGGTTTGGCAAAAGCTATCGGAGTTTCAAACTTTTTGCAGCACCATTTAGATGATGTAATCGCACACGGTTCTATTGTGCCTGCTGCGAATCAGGTTGAATTTTCTCCCTTGTGGCAAGATAATCTTTTGATTCAATATTGTAGAGAGAAAAATATTGCATTTGAGGCCTGGGGACCTCTAGCAGCTGGTGAACTCATTGGTGATAGAACAACCGGTGACATTGGCGCTAAGTATGGAAAAACAGGTTCTCAAGTAATCCTTCGCTGGATGTTGCAAAAAAATATTATTGTCTTTCCTAAAACTGTTCATAAGAGTCGTATGATCGAAAATGCTGATATTTTTGATTTTGAGCTTTCCGATGAAGATATGGCAATTATTGATAATATGAATCGGCATAGACGTACAGGTCCAGACCCGGACAATTTTGATTTTTAATGCTGATCAGGGGAGAGAAACATAATGAAAAGTTATGCTAGTTTGCAACGCATCTTTACGATATCTGGAGCCGATGTGTGTGTGAAACAAAATATGGGAGAGATAGCAAACCATTTTTTGAGACAAAAATATCATTTTGAAGTGCCTTGTGGTTGGTGTAACGATCCGAATGGATTTATATATTGGAATGGGTCTTATCATTTATTTTATCAACATAACCCATTTGCCGCAGATCCCGAAGACTTTAAGATGTTTTGGGGACATGCGGTCAGCAATGATTTGGTTCACTGGGAATATGTAAAACCCGCTCTTGCACCAGGTTTAACATATGATAATGCGGGGTGTTGGTCTGGGAATGCTATCGATTTAGGTGACCGTTTAGGGGTGTTTTATACAGGTATTAATAGTAAAAACAAAAATCAAGTGCAATGCTATGCTGAGAGTAGTGATGGCATTAATTTTACTAAAGATTTTGAAAATCCACTGCTAAAGGAAACTCTTTGTAGTGCTTCTAATGAGGATTTTCGAGATCCTCAAGTATGGCGGCATGGAGATTATTGGTACCTTATTGCAGGATCTGCAGAAAATGATTATGGTTGTGTATTACTGTATCGATCTACCGATTGTAGACATTGGTCTTTTATGAATAAATTGGTGGAGAGTTTCGGTGAATTGGGATCTGTGTGTGAATGCCCCAATTTTTTTGAATTAGATGGGAGATATGTATTGCTTTTTTCGCCACATGGATTAAAACAAAGAAAGTCGGTTTATCTAATTGGTGACTTTAACTATGATAGCGGCAAATTCTTTTGGGATACCTATGGTGAAATAGATTGGGGAACCGATTTTTATGCGCCACAGACATTAGTCGATGCTCATGGACGAAGAATAATGATTGCTTGGGCGAATAGTTGGGATTGGATGCCGTGGTTTGAAAAATACGATACCAGCTGTTTTGGATACAGTGGTGCAATGTCATTGCCAAGAGAACTCTCATTGTATAGAAACCAACTTCAAAGTCGACCCATCCGTGAGTTAGAAAGATATCGAGTAGATCCCAAATATTGGGAAAATATTACCGTCAATTCTAATGAGCCATTTTATTATCAAGCCGGAGATGGTATTTGTGCGGAAATTAAGGTAGCCATTAATTTAACATCTACTACAGCTGATGAAATTGAGTTTCGGTTACGGTCAAATCGAGACAAATATCTTTCCCTAGTTTGTAATCTCAAAAAAGGAGAATTGATATTTGATAGATCTCGAAGTGATTCAGCTTCAAAGATAGTGAGATGTTGTCCTCTGCGTTCGGTTATGGATAGTATTTTATATTTGCATATTTATTTGGATACGTCTTCTATAGAAGTTTTTACCGATCATTATTGCACCAACCAATCGAATAATTTTATTATGCCTACTACATGCCGAAATTTATCTATAGCGGCTCAATCTGGTTTCTGTCAAATTGAAAAATTAGAAACTTGGGGCATAAATATTTGAACTGAACAGAGGTCGAAGTTTGAACAGAGGCCGAAATTTGGAACTCAAAAATGAGACGATCCAGATTCCGGCCTCTTTTTCTATGCTATAGTCCCAGCGTTCAAGCTGTTTCTCGAGGTTTATCTCTTTTTATAGAAAAGGGACATCGAAAAGCAAAAAGCAGAAAA
>OFMF01000193.1_pt1 | contig 59888 bp, 43 predicted proteins | sample 1541771 | NCBI WGS metagenome assembly OFMF01 (sample SAMN04209235, study PRJEB22552) | human gut metagenome | biome: gut; material: feces | host: Homo sapiens | place: USA: Oklahoma
GATGATAACTTTTTTGTTTTTATTGTGCTTTGAACACAATTTTTTTGATTATATGAGAAATATTTTGAAATTTATCATTTATAAATTTCAACTTCTATTACAAGTCTTGATTTTTTTGTTTCCTTTATTATTTTTGAATATATGAATTTACCGAAGCCCCTTACGGAAACAATATCGTTTTCTTTTAAAATATAGGAACTGTTTTGACAGATTTTACTGTTCACAAAAATCTTGTTTTGCTCAAAAAGAGTTTTAGCATTACTTCTCGAAAGATTATATACGCCCGCACAAACGGCGTCAATTCTCAAAGACGGAACAATCACGCTTTCAGGTATCGGTTTTGAAACGGCATTTTCAGGGAGATTTTTTATTTTTTCACAAAGAACCGTTGTATGTTTAACTTTTTTGAGATTTTCAACGATAAAGTCCGATATTGTGTTAAGACAGAATAGGAAACCGCAGTTTTCAGTTACAATTATATCGCCCAAAGTTTCTCTTTTTATACCTAAACCTATGACTGAACCTAAAAAATCTCTGTGGGTAAGTTTGTCTGCAAATTTAATGTTTACAGGGGATATTTTAATACATTCAATAGGAAAATCGCTAAAATTCGGTTTGAAATCTTCATAAAAACAAGCCATTTGTCTTTCGGCAGTTTCGTATCCGCCGTAAAGAAAAAAGTTTGACTGAAGTTTTATGCTCAAAAGTTCGCTTTGCTCGTCGATATTTAAAAAATCGGAAAACACGGCATAATTCTTACTGTATGCTCTGTTGGACAGTTCCGAAAATCTTTTACAAATTGAATTTGAATTATTTTGCATATTACATATCTACTTTTCTGTTTTTAAAGTAGTACAATTTATCTTTCTCTCCTATTTCACGCACTACTTGACAAGGGTTACCGTAAGCAACGGAGTTTGACGGAATGTCCTTTGTAACAACGCTTCCTGCACCTATTACTGTGTTGTCGCCGATAGTTACTCCGGGTAAAATAACGCTTCCCGCACCAATCCAAACATTGTTTCCTATATGCACGGGAATGTTGAATTGTATTCCTTTTTCACGAAGTTCGGGCAAGATAGGATGTCCTGCCGTCGCAACAATTACATTTGGTGCAAACATTACATTGTCGCCGACAAAAATATCGGTATCGTCAACTAATGTAAGGTTAAAGTTTGCATATACCCAATCTCCGAAATGAACATGTTTTCCGCCGAAATTTGCGTGAAGCGGCGGTTCAATATAGCAGTTTTCTCCCATTTCTGCAAACATATCTTTGAGCATTGTTTCTCTCTTTTTCATTTCACTCGGTCGTGTGGCATTGAAATCATAAAGTTTTTCCAAGCACTCTTGTTGTTCTTCAACTATATCGCTGTCAGCAGGGTCATAGAGATAACCGTTTTGCATTCTTTCTCTTGTATCCATTTTAATTTCCTCATTTTTAAATATTAATATCATTTTAGAATAATATATCACAGTAATTTTAAATAATCAACTAAACAAAAACCGTCGTGTTGAATTTCTCAACCGACGGTTTTGTGATTATTAATATGATTTACTGATTTCCTTTTGATTCTCCGAGTTTACAGGAAACAGTGAAAATTTTTAATTTATTGTTTTCAACTCTCGCAATCGTAAGTTCAACCGTGTCGTTAGGTTTTTTATCTGCAAGTGTTGAAGTTAAAATATCTGTTGAAGTTAAAACTTTATCGTCAACTGCAACTATAATATCGTATTGTTTAATATCTTTGCCTGCAAGGTCGGAATCTTCATTGATACTGCTTATTACAATAGCACCCTCTGCATTTTTATAGCCTTCTTTTTCAAGTTCTGAAACTATTGCTTTTGCATTGCTGAACTGCGAAACGGGAGCATATTTTATTCCGATTTGCGCTCTGCCTGCAACATAGCCGTTTTTGATGATTGAGTTTGCATTGTCGATTGCCGTATTGCTCGGAATTGCAAAACCGATGCCTTCATAGTCGGTTGCTGCAATTTTAGAGGAGTTTATACCGATAACCTGTCCTTGCATATTGAAAAGAGCGCCGCCGCTGTTACCGGGATTTATGGCTGCGTCAACCTGAATACATTTATTATCGTATCCGATTGAACTTTCAACAGGACGGTTAAGTCCCGAAACAATACCTTTTGTAACACTGTTTGAAAATTCAAGTCCGCCCGGATTTCCGATTGCGATACAGTCTTCCCCTATATCAATATCTTCGGAATTTCCAAATTCGGCTATATTTAAGCCTGTTGCAGATATTGAAAGTACGCCTATGTCTGTTTGGTTGTCATAGCCGACAAGACTTGCATTGTATTCTTTTCCGTCTGATGTAGTTACCGTGAATTTTGTACCGCCTGATATAACATGAGCACAAGTTAAGATATATGTTAAACCTTTATCTTTGTCTTCATACATCAAAACACCTGAACCTTCGCCTGATTTTGACGGAGATGAGCTATTGTTGTTTTGACCGTTAGAATAGAAGTAGTTGTAAAAATCTCCTGCTTGTGTTTGGTCACTGTAAACAGTAATACCTACGCATGAGCCGATAACTTTTTTTACTACGCCGACTGTTGTAAGGTTGCCGTTTTCATCTTTTGTGGGAGAATCGTTGCTCGACTGCACACTTGCTCCGCCTGATGATGCAGTGGTGTTTGTTTCGTTATTGTTATTTGAATTTTTAACGCCGTAAACAATACCGAAAACAGCGACTGCAATGCAGACAATCGAAATTATGATGATTGTCCATACTGTTTTGCTCTTTTTACTTTTCGGTTTTACGGAATTGTTGTTAAAATCGTTGTTTTGATTGAAGTCGGGTTGAGTATATTGGTTTTGGTATTGTCCGCCGCCGTTGTTTGCCGTATAGTTTTGGCTTTGCTGATTTTGTGTGTTTTGATTTTGAGGTGGAACATAGTGATATTCGCCATTGTTGTTAACCGGAGACTGTTCAGGCGGTGTGTATTGAGTGTTTTGATTTTCATTGTTCTGTACACTGCCGTTTTCGTCTTTGTTAAAACTCATAAATATTACTCCTTTATTTATTTGTTGAAGCTTTTTTCGGAAGGGTAAATATGAATTCGGCGCTTTTCGGCTCTTTACTTTGAGCCCAAATTTTTCCACCGTGCATTTCAACCATTGTTTTAACGATATATAAACCAAGACCTGCACCTTTTGCATCAAGACTTCTTGATTTATCTACTTTATAAAATCTTTCAAATATTTTGGAAAGTTCCTCTGATTTAATTCCGTTTCCGCTGTTTTTGATTGAAACCCTTACAAAATCGTCTTCGTCTGTCAGATTTACTGAAATATAGCCATTGACATTTGTAAACTTAACTGCATTGTCAACAATGTTGTATATTACTTGGTAAATCATATCAGGGTCAGCGTTAACATTTGTCGTAGCAAGTTTGTCTAAACCGAAAATTTCAATGTTTTTTTGCTCGATTTTTTGTTCAAATGTCAAAAGAACATTAATGATTTGCTCGGAAATATCATAGTTATGATATTTCATAACAAAGTCTCCGCTTTCAATTTTACTCATATTAAGCATAGCAACTACAAGGCGAGAAAGTCGTCTAACTTCGTCGCTTACAATTTTCAGGTAGTATTTTTCTTTTTCTTTAGGGATGGTGCCGTCAAGAATACCGTCTATAAAACCTGCAATTGAAGTCATTGGCGTTTTCAACTCGTGAGAAACATTTGCAACAAAACTTCTTCTTGAGCCTTCGAGTTTATCGAGTGCACTTGCCATATCGTTGAGTGTTTGTGCAAGTTCTGCAATTTCGTCATTCGACTGAACATTTACACGATAAGAAAAGTCGCCGTTTGCAAATTGTTTTGCGGCAGTGCTGATTTGAAGCAACGGGTCGGTCATTCTCTTTGAAAGGAAATATACGCCTATATATGCAACGCAAAGACAACCGACAGCCGATAAAATAAATATTTTCATAATATCGGAAACAAGTCCCGAAGTACCTGTCTTGGTTGTTGCAAAAACGGTACCAATGATTTGACTGTTGCTTAAAATAGGCTGTCCTACAACATAGTATTCTTCGCCGTTAATCATTCCCGTGCCGACAGAATCGCCCTCATAAACTCTTTGAAGTGTAGAAGAGTCTATATTGAAGTTGTTGTGTCTTTCACACCCCTGAAACGAGCCGTAAACAGGTCTTGCTCCTGCTCGTTCTTTACACATTATTACAGAGCCACCGACATCGCAGATGAAGACATCGGCATCAATAGAGCCGGACAAAATGCTCAAAGTATCGCACAATATACCTTTTTCGATACTGTACTGAGCGTTCATATCCTGCATTATCAGCATTGACTCGGCAGCTGTTGCAACACTTTTGGTGTTTTCAATCAGAAGTTTTGTTTTATCCTGTTGCCAATAGCCGTTGATAAGTACAAGAAGTGTTGTGCCTAATACGGAAAAAGTCACAAAAAGTATTACTGAAAAAAGCGTGAAATATTTTGTGAAAATGTTTGTCTTTTTTCTTGTTTTAATCTTTTTTGTTTTCTTTTGAAGTGAAAAATCAGACATCGAAGATTAATCCTTTGTTTCAAATTTGTATCCGACGCCCCAAACGGTTTTTAAAGCCCATTTTTCTGAAACGCCTTCAAGTTTTTCACGAAGTCTTTTAACATGAACATCGACTGTTCTTGAATCACCGTAGTAGTCAAAGCCCCAAACTTCATCAAGAAGCTGATCTCTTGTGAAAACTCTGTTTGGGTTAGAAGCAAAGTGATATATGAGTTCGAGTTCTTTAGGCGGTGTGTCGATTTGAACGCCGTCAACGATGAGTTCGTAGTTTGTGATATTGATTTCAAGTTTATCATAAACAACGACTTTCTTTTCTTTTGAAGCGTTTTCCGATTCGCCGTTTGTTCTTCTTAAAACTGCCTTTACACGAGCCATAACTTCTTTTGTGTCAAACGGTTTTACGACATAATCGTCTGCACCGAGTTCAAGACCGAGAACTTTGTCAAAAGTTTCGCCCTTTGCCGTAAGCATAATAATCGGGACATTTGAAGTTTTTCTGATTTCTCTGCAAACCTGCCAGCCGTCCATTTTCGGAAGCATAATATCAAGCAAAATTAAATCGGGAGATTTTGCTTCAGCCATTGCAACTGCCGATTGACCGTCGTTTGCAACAAAAACCGTACAGCCTTCGTTTTCAAGATAGATTTTGAGTAATTCGCAAATGTTTTGGTCGTCATCAACAACCATAATTTTACTGTTGTTCATAGTGTACTCCTTTTCAGTTTGATTTTTTACTTCTATTCGATAATATCAGTATAGTTTGTTCATAATTTTATGACGCAGTAAACATTTTTTTAAAATTGTGAACACGCTATAAATATTTTTTTACTATTCTTACCACGATTTACTGCGTTTTTCGCAGCTTTCAACATAGTTGATAAATTGTTTTGCACATCTCGGATTTCGTCCGCCTTTTGCAAGTGCCCATTGTTCTGCTTTTTGATGAAGTTTTTCCTGCTCAATTTCAAGACCTCTGTCAAATGCAAGTTTGTCAATGATTTCGAGATAGTTCTTTTTGTCGGGATTTGTAAATGTGACTGTAAGTCCAAATCTGTCCGACAGACTCATTTGCTCCTGAATTGTGTCGGCACGGTGTACTTCGTCGCCGTCACGGGAAGAAAATGTTTCTTTTACAAGGTGGCGTCTGTTTGATGTTGCGTAAATAAGTGTGTTGCTTTGTTTTGCCGAAAGTGAGCCTTCAAGTGCCGCTTTGAGTTCAGCAAAACTGTCGTCATCGCTGTCAAAAGACAGGTCGTCAATAAATATGATAAATTTAAGAGGGCAGTCGTTGAGTTTTTCAAGTAAAACAGGAAGTTCGGGGATAGATTTTTTTGAAAGTTCTATCATACGAAGTCCTCTGTCTGCATACTCGTTTAAAACTGCGTGAACGGTAGAACTTTTACCCGTACCTCTGTCGCCGTACAGTAAAACATTGTTTGCAGGATAACCGTCAACAAAGCTCTCTGTGTTATCCGTTACTTTTTTTCTTTGAATTTCATAATTCTTCAAATCCGAAAGTTTTGTTCTGTCAAAAGACAGAATGGGGCAGAGTTCTTTGTTTCTCCAACTGAATGCTTTGCTTTTTGTAAATATTCCGTAGCCGTTTTTTCTTGTGTATTCAACTATTTCGTCAGTTTTTTCATTCCAATTCGGGTTTGTTTTGTCGGACTTTATTTTCGGCATTGAGCAAAGTATTTCTTTTATATCGCTGTCGGAAACTTCAAAATAAATGTCGTTTGTACAAAATGTACTGAGCAAAGAAAGTTTTTTTAAATCTTCTTGTGCGGCATTTTAAGTTCGTCGTCAATTTCAGCATCACGAAAAACGGCGTGTTTTGTAAAATCGTTTTCATTTGTTAAAATGGCGTCGTAAAGGTACTTTTTGAAAGATTTTTCTTTAGGCAGAGTCCTGTAAAAATCTCTGTAATTTGAAATTAAATCAATTTCGTCTTTTGTTTTCAACAACTTATTGAAAGAGTTGAAAACAGCGTCATCGGAAAAATCATAAATACAAAGAGAGTCTGCCAATAAAGAAAATTTTTTTAAGTTTGTCATTGTAATCTTCACCGAGTAAAAATATTGTATATATTTTAATATTAAACTATTTATATATGATTTACAAGAGAAAAATTGAAATATATCGCTTAAATATAATGAAATTGACTTGACAAGATAAAGTTAAGATAATAAAATGGAAATATAGTTTTGAAAATGGCTAAAATATAATGAATTGGAGGAATTTATATGTCAGCAAAACTTTTTCACCAAGAAGATTGTAATCTTGGCGTTCTCGAAGGAAAAAAAGTTGCAATAATCGGTTTTGGCTCTCAAGGTCATGCACATGCGCTCAATCTTAAAGAAAGCGGTGTAGATGTTGTAGTAGGACTTTATGAAGGTTCAAAAAGTTGGAAAAAAGCAGAAGAAGACGGTCTTACAGTAATGACAACTTCACAGGCAGCAGAGGCTGCTGATATTATTATGATTCTTGCTCCTGACGAAGTTCAGGCAAAGATTTATAAAGAAAATATCGAACCACATCTTACAGAAGGAAAAGCTCTTGCTTTTGCTCACGGTTTCAACATTCATTTCAAACAAATACTTCCTCCTGCAAATGTCGATGTATTTATGATTGCACCTAAAGGACCGGGACACACGGTTCGTTCAGAGTATAAAGAAGGTAAAGGCGTTCCTTGTCTTATCGCAGTATATCAAGACTACACAGGCAAATGTCAGGAAATCGGACTTGCATACGCTCTTGGTATCGGCGGTGCTCGTGCAGGCGTTCTTGAAACAACATTTAAGTGTGAAACAGAAACAGACCTTTTCGGTGAACAGGCAGTTCTTTGCGGCGGTGTTACAGCTCTTATGAAAGCAGGCTTTGAAACACTTGTTGAAGCAGGATATGACCCGAGAAATGCATACTTTGAGTGTATCCATGAGATGAAACTTATTGTTGACCTCATTTATGCAGGCGGTTTCTCAAAGATGAGATATTCTATTTCAAATACTGCTGAGTTCGGCGATTACGAAATCGGCAAGCGTCTTATCACAGATGAAACAAAGAAAGAAATGAAGAAAGTTCTTGAGGAAATCCAAGACGGTACATTCGCTTCAAAATTCATCACAGAAAGCAACAACGGCTGGGCTCACTTCAGAGCAAAGAGAGAACTCGAAGCATCTCATGAGCTTGAAAAAGTCGGCGCAGAAATTCGTGAACTCTACTCATGGAGCAGAGAAGAAGATAAATACGCTGAGAAATAATTTCAATAAAGAAATATTTTAAAAAACAAAACCACTGAAATCTCTATTTTGAGATGTCAGTGGTTTTTTCTTTATCAGTGCGATAAATAATTGATAAATATTTAAAAATATTATTGATTTTGAAAATTAAAATTATTTTAATTTCATTTCTTCACGGGCTTCTTTTATTTTTTGAACAAAGATTTTTCCCGTTTCCGTAATTTTTTTATAGTCGCCTGTTTTTGCGCCTGCTATGAGTGATGAGCCTGCACCGACTGCAACTGCACCTGCTTTAATCCATTCTTTGACATTGTTGACATCTACGCCGCCCGACGGCATAAGCATCGCATTTGGAATAGGACCGTGAAGGTCTTTGATAAATGCAGGAGTAGCAATGTCTCCGGGAAATACCTTTAAGACATCTGCACCGCACTCCATAGCAGCTACGGCTTCGGTAGGCGTAAATATGCCGGGCATTGATGCAATGCCGTATCTGTTACAGCATTTTACGGTTGCGGGGTCAAAATATGGGGAAACAATGTATTGAGCACCTGAAAGTATGGCAATTCTTGCCGTTGCTTCATCCATAACCGTGCCTGCACCGATGATGATTTCTCCGTTTATATATTTGTTACACATAGCCTCTATAAGTTTTTCAGCGTGTGGTACGGTAAATGTCAATTCAATAGCTGCAACTCCGCCCTCAATGCAGGCGTCTGTTATTCTTTCAGCCATATCTACGCTTTCTGCTCTTACAACGGCTACAATACCGCAGTTTTGAATTTTTGAGAGAGTTTCTGTTTTATTTGCCATTTTTTTCTCCTTATCTTTGAACACGGGCAGAACCGCCGTTGATTTTTGCTTCAACTTCTTTTAGTGACGCCATAGATGTGTCGCCGGGTGTAGTCATTGCAAGCGCACCGTGAGCAACACCGTAGTTTACTGCTTTTTGCGGGTCGTCATATGTCATCAAGCCGTAAATCAAGCCTGAAGCAAAACTGTCTCCGCCTCCGACACGGTCGAATATTTCAAGATTTGGAAATTCTATTGATGAATAGATTTTTCCGTCTGCCCAGCAAATTGCTTTCCAATCGTTGACGGTAGCCGTTTTTACGGTCCTCAATGTTGTGGCAATCACTTTGAAGTTCGGATATTTTTCGGTTACTTTTTCAATCATTTTGAAATAGCCGTCCATATTGAGTTCCTTAAGTTCAGCATCATTTCCCTCAACTTCAAAACCGAGTGCAGCAGTAAAATCTTCTTCGTTTCCTATCATTACATCAATATATTTTGCGATTTCCGTATTGACTTCTATGGCTTTTTTCTGACCTCCGATATCTTTCCATAAAGACGGTCGATAGTTGAGGTCGTAGGACACAACAGTGCCGTATTTTTTAGCAGTTTTCACTGCTTCAATAACAACTTCTGCCGAACTTTCGGAAAGGGCAGCATAGATACCGCCTGTGTGGAACCAGCGAACGCCGAGAGTGCCGAAAATATAGTCCCAGTCAATATCTCCGGGTTTAAGTTTTGAAGCGGCGGTGTTCCCTCTGTCAGAAGTGCCGACTGCACCTCTGATACCGTAACCTCTTTCGGTGAAATTGATACCGTTTCTTACTGTCCTGCCTATTCCGTCGTATTTTACCCATTTGATGAGCGATGTGTCAACGCCGCCCTGCAATACGAAGTCTTCAAGCAGGTATCCTATTTCATTTTCTGCAAACGCCGTAACAACGGAAGTTTTCATATTAAAACAACGACGAAGTCCACGAGCAACATTGTATTCGCCGCCGCCTTCCCAAGCACGAAATTGACGGGCTGTTTTAATTCGGCTGTCACCCGGGTCAAGTCTGAGCATAATTTCTCCGAGTGAGATTTCGTCGAACATACATTTTTCCTTTGGTTTCAGTTCAAGTAACATGGCAATCTCCTTATTTATCAGTAAAATATTTAAAAATTAAAATATTTTATAGCATTTTTATAACAAATTCCTTCAACAATTTCTTTCAGTAAATCCTTGTTGTTTTCAAAAAGTCCGTTTTCAACCCAATTTCCGATAATGTTGCATAAAACACGGCGAAAATAGTCGTGGCGGGCGTAAGAAGTAAATGAGCGTGAGTCGGTTTCCATTCCGATAAATTTACCGAGAATACCGTAGTTGGCAAGTGTTTTGATTTGGTTTGTCATACCGTCTATCGTGTCCAAAAACCACCATGCAGGGCCGTATTGAATTTTACTTTCAATTTCGGGAGATTGAAAATTGCCGAGCATCGACGCTATGACGCAGTTGTCCTTGTCGTTTAGATTGAATAAAACGGTTTTCGGAAGCGATTTTGTTTTTTCAAGGCTGTCAAGCAAAACAGAAAGCGGTTTTGCCACCTCTTTGTCATCTATCGAGTCAAATCCCGTATCTTTGCCAATTTGAGCGAGAATTCTTGAGTTGTTATTTCTCAACGCACCTATGTGAATTTCCATAGTCCAGTCAAGTTCTTTGTACATTTTTGCAAGTTCTTTGAAAATATATAATTTATATCTTCCTGCTTCTTTTTCTGTAATTTCGTTTCCGTTCAGTGCTTTTTCAAAGATGATATTTGTATGAGTGTATTCATCTTTTTCGCTGTCAAAAGGCTCAACAAGGGGAATATATCCGAAAGAGTGGTCTGAAATTCTGCAACCGATTGAATTAAAAAATTTCATTCTTACTTTTGTTGCGTTAATAAGGTCGGATATTGAATTTATTTTCGTTTTTGAAGTTTTTGCAAGTCTTTTAATATATTTCGGAAAATCGGGCAGGGTGGGTTCCAAAATGTTGTCGGGGCGAAAGGTCGGCAAAACTTTGCAGTCAAAGTCGTCTAAATCATTTTTAATAAGCGTGTGAAACATCAAACTGTCGGTAGGGTCGTCCGTTGTACAGATGACTTTAACATTTGATTTTTTTATCAAAGTTTGAGGTCTGAAGTCGCCGTTTTTGATTTTTGAGTTTGCTTCATCATATATCTCTTTTGCAGTAGAAGAATTTATTGGTGTGTATATATCAAAATATTTTTGCAATTCGAGATGAGCCCAATGATACAGAGGATTTCCGATTGCGTATTGAATTGTTTTTGCAAACATTAAAAACTTTTCTTCATCGTCAGCATTGCCTGTACAATAATATTCATCTGCACCGCAGCTTCTCATGGCACGCCATTTGTAGTGGTCATGAGAAAACCAAAGTTCAGAAATATTTTCGGGAGCAATGTTGCAGTATATGTCTTTTGCACTTAAATGACAATGATAGTCGCAAATAGGCATATTTTCGGCTATATCGTGAAAAAGTACTTTTGCCGTATTTGTTTCAAGTAAAAAATCTTTTCCGATAAAATCAGTCATAGCAAATTCAACTTTCGCATTATATTTTTTGTTGTATATTTTTATTATATACCGTATTTAAAAATAATTCAATCTGTTAAATATTTTGTAATTGTAAAGTTATAGGCATTTGTAAAAAGATAAAATCAGTATAAATTTTGTATTTATTTTAAACGAAATGTAAATAAATATTTCAATTATTGACAAGCAGCGACAGTTGTTATAATATTTATATTGTTATATTCAGTTATACTTAAAATTATTTGAAAAGGTGAAAAAAATGTTTTGTTCAAATTGCGGAAGACCGCTTAAAGACGGTGAAGTCTGTTCTTGTATGAATAACGAAAACAATGCAAACTATGTAAATAACGGCAGCAACGCTTCATACTATGAACCTCCTCAACAACAGTTTTACACAGAACAACAGTATCACTATACTCCGTCTTCAAGTTTTGACCCGTCAAAGTATCCTGAAGGATATATACCGAAAAACAGATATGTAGCGGCTATTCTTGCTTTGCTTGTCGGAAATCTCGGTATTCATAATTTCTATTTAGGAAATCGTGAAAAGGCAATTTCACAGCTTCTTTTGTCAACGGTGGGAGTTATAGTTCTTGTAGGACCTATCATTTCTTCAGTTTGGGCTTTGGTCGATTTGGTAAATATTTTGACAAAAGTAAGAACAGACGCCAATGGCTACAATCTCAAAGATACTTTTAATTAATTTAAAATCTTTATAAAAATAAAAAACAACGCTTCGACTAAAATCGAAGCGTTGTTTTTTATTGCTTATTATCTTTTATTTTAGTTTTCTTCACTTTCTTCGTTGTTTTTGCTTTCTTCTGCAATTTTTTCGTCTTCTTTTGCAGCAAGGTTTATTGCATCATCTTCCGATTTGATTTCTGAAATTAAATTTTCTGCTGCGGCATAGCCGTTTTCAACAAGTTCATCTTTTTCAATTTCTTTTTCAATCTCGGTTTCGATTTTTTCTTCTTCAGCCTTTATTTCTTCTGTTTCATTTTGTTCGGCAGAAGGACTTATTCTGAAAACGCAAACTCCGTGTTTTTTAGCAACACAGTTGATAGTTTTTCCTGATTTAACTTCACCGCTCCACAAATCCTTGATTATGTAGCAACCGTTTTGATTGTTGAATTTGAGATATTCGTCATTTGCGAGTGTGTCAATTTCAAAAGTGAACTTAGCGTCGCTTAATTTTTTGTTGAAGAAACAAAGTGCAATATCTCCGTTTTCAAGCGGTTTTGCGAGAATGTCGGCAAAAGGTGAGTGTTTAATTCTTTTAGCCTGTTTTCCGAGTGCGTCTTGGTCTATTGCAATGAGTTCTTTGTTTTTTACTATATCAAGAACTTCACTTTCAACAGGTTTTCCGTTTTCTACAAATTTTCTTATATCATTGCCCAAAATAAGAGGGGCAGCCATCATACACCAAAGTGAGAAGTGCGACTTGTTTTCTTCCAAAGTAAGTTTGCCGTTTCCTACTTCAAGCATATCGGGGTCGTTCCAAGCTCCCGGAGAAGCGTATTTATACAATTTTACAGTTTTATTGTAGATGTACCAAATGCTAAACCAATTCGGGAGAATGTCTTGAGTTGTACGCCAGAGATTTCCTGCTTTTTCGCCCCACATATATGGCGAAGAAGCACCCCATTCACAGATGCTGAACACAACGGGTTTTTCAGGTTGCTTTGAAAATTCTGCCCATTCTTTTGACGCTTGTTTCAACGCATTTCCCATTCGTCTGTACTGAATGTATGACGAGTCTGCATTTGTAGCAACAGGATTAAAGAGAGTGATTGTGTTTTGACCTTGTTTTAATTCAACAATAAGTTGAAGACGGGAAGTTGCAGAAAATGCGTTTGCATCTTTTGGAAACTCTATTTCAATAATTTTTCCGTTAATGTCTGCCTGAAGATAGCAGGTCTGACCTTTAAGAGTTTTGTGATAGTTGATTGTCAAAACATATTTTCCACTTTCGGTAAGTGTAAATTCAAAACTTGCTTTACCGGCTGCGTGGTTTAAATTTGAAATGTATGAACCTTCGGGTACTTTATCAAATTTCACTTTTTTTGCCATTCCGATGAGTTGAGCGTCGTCGGCAGTAAGTTTTAAAAAGTCTGTTTCGCCTTTTCTTGCAAATGCAACGGAAGTGATAAGAGGTGCGTTGCTGCTGAGTCTGATATTGTGGCAGAAGTCGTATTTTAAAAGTTCACAGCCCCAGCTTACAAAAGTTTTTGCGTCTATAAGTTCCGTACCGAGACTTGCAGGTAAATCTTCGCAGGTGTATGTTCCGTTTGAAGAATAGATACCTACTTTAAGACCGAGAGCGTTAATTTTCTTTACAAGATGCGGAATACCGTGAGGGAATGTTGTAAGGTCGTTTTGCAAAAGACCGTTTTCGTCTCTGAGAGAACTCTGCCAACAGTCATCAAGGTTAATGTAGGTATATCCACAGTCGGCAAGTCCGCTGTCTTTCATTGCTTTTGCGGTTTCGTAGATGAGATTTTCGTCAATTGTCTGTCTGAATGTATTCCAGCTTGACCAACCCATAGGAGGTGTTAAAGCCGCATTGTTGTCGTATTTTTCGTCATTTGTTGTGTCAATGGTTATTTTTGACGGAATTAATATTTGTTTAAGCGCACAAATAGGGCATTGTCCGTTGATTTTAATTGACATAAACCAACAGATAAACCAAATTAAAGCAATTGCTAAAATGGCAAGAAAAACAGTAAGAAAAGTCATTGTAATCCTATCTCCTCAAAAAAATTATTTTCTTCATCAGCTTTTTTCAGCGTGTCTTTTGAGCCTATGTTCGCAATAGATTTAAAGGCGTTGTTTTTTCTTTTGAATAAGATATAAAAAGCACGGTAAAACCAAGCGAACAACAGCAAATATTTTTTATTTTTCAAAAAGCCCATATAGGGCAGTGAAACCATTTTTTCATACGACGGAAATAAAAGTTTCAATCGTATTGCAAGACCGATTTTTTTATTGTATTCGGTAACGGAACGCCTTGTCAGTGAAACGGCTTTTTGTGAGTCGGTTCCGAATGTTCCGCTTTTCAAAATATAATTTTCACATTTTTCGGTGTTCGGTTTTTCTCCGATAATTAAATTTGTGCCGAACCATTTATCACAAATTGAAAAGATAACCGTTGAAAATGTTTTTAGTTCTGTTTCTTCTAAATACCGATAAACTTTCTCAAAGTTTAAATTACTGTTCTTTACATAAGACGCAATATCTAAAATATGACGAATTCCAGCACCACCGAATTTGAAATGGTGGGCGATATGAGCAATTAAATATGCAAGGTGATACTCGTTATCAAAAGTTCCTGAAAAGCCGTCATACAGCCCCACATTAACTGCATTTTTAAAAAAGCAGTATGAACTCTCATTGATTTCGCCTTTTTCAATTAAAATTAAGTGCATTTCGGCCAAAACGCCGTTTTTTGCAAAAGTCCAAACATTTCCGCCGTACTCTTTACAGGCATAGCCGTTTTCAGTCAGTGCGTCTTTTGCCGATTGGGCATTGTCAAAGTCAATTAAAAAATCTATATCGCCCATTTTTCTTGATTCGGGTACGGGATAGTATTTTGCCGTTTGTGTACCCTTAAAGAAAATATGGCGTACTTTTGCGTGTGACAAAACTTGTGAAATATCGTTTTTGACTTCTTTTTGCAGTTCAAAATTGTAAAGACATTTGAAAAAATCGTTCTCCAATCCATTTAAAACGCTTTTATCAATAATTTCTTTATTTTCTGCATTGTTTAAAATGCAGTACAAAACTGCACTCAAATTGTGAAACTCTGCAAGTTTTGCAAGTTTGACAAAGTCAGTTCCATTGTCTAAAACGATACTTTCGCCGTTCAGATGTTTTTTTAAAAGAAAAACAAGATAGTTTGAAGTATTCATATTTTAAATATAGTTGTTTTCATTCAAAAATTTGTTTGCGTTTAAAAGAATTTCTTTATCATTCTCAAATTTAAGCAATGATAAAGCCCTGTCCAAAGTGAGCCAAATATAGTCTTCAATTTCTTCTTTTTGAATTTTTGTAACAGTGTCAGTTGTAGTACCTACAAAGATTGACACTTGTTTTTCAATTTTGTTTTGAATTTTATACTTAGAAACAGTTTCAAACCCGTCTATGAGTTTGAGATGAAGTCCGGTTTCCTCAAGTACTTCACGAAGCGCCGTTTCTTCCTTTGTTTCGCCTTTTTCAATATGACCTTTCGGGAAACCCCAGTGAGTTGAACGCTTGTTTTTAATGAGCAGGTATCTGACTTCTCCTTTAATGTCTCTGAAAACAACGGCACCGCAGCTGCTTTCATAAAGACACTCGAGCTTATAGCCCGAAAATTGTTTTTTCAAGTCGATATATTTTAAAATATCGTTGATTATATACCGTGAACTTTTTGGTGATATGATTAAAATAGGCTTTTTGCGTGAATTGGAAAGCGTTGCGATGACACGACCGTCAAAGTTTTTAACAGGGTGGTCAATTCCCATTACAAACGCCGTATATTTTTCTTTGCCTATAACAGAGCCAAAATTCAGCGGGTATTTTCTGCCGAGTTTGTCAACCGAACCGATAGGATTGGTGATTTTTACTCGTGCATATTTTCCTAACATATTATCACCACCGCTAACATAGTCAATATAAAACTATTATACAAAAAAATAATGTGATAATCAACAATAACAAAAGATATTGTCAAAATTTTATTTATTTAAAAAAACGAAAATGAATTTAATGAATATTTTGATAAAATTCGCAGTCATTTATATTGTTTTACTGATGTAATTCGGTTTTATTTAGATTTTTCAGATATATGTATATAATTAAAATGATACTTTTATTTAAAGAAAAATATTTTCGGCATATATAAATTTGTAATTTAATTTTCTTTTGCTAATATAACAAAAAAACCGACTCTTTCGAGTCGGTTTTTTATTGTTGTTTAGTCAGGCATTAGCCGGCTACCATAGCGATAAGTTCATTGATTTGAGCAATGAGTTCGTCGCCCTTATACTGAGCAAACATATCAAATACTTGTGAAAGTATGCCTGATACAGTATCGTTATCGCCTACAAGACCTGTTACAAGTTCTTTAATCTTGTCAAGGTTATCTCCTGTTTGAATTGTATTGATGAGATAACGAAGAACAGCGATAAGTGTTTCAGCCTGGTCAGCTTTAACATAAGTTCTGATACCGATTGTAGCTGCCTGTGATGCTTCGCTTACCAATTCACCGTGGCTTGCAAGCTGGAACCAATCAATGTTGTTGAGTTTGATACCGATAGGTTTGCCCTCAATCTTTGTTGTAGCAAGAAGGTTGTTAATCATAGGAACAACTTTATTTGGTTCTACATAAGGTTTGAGGATGTCAGAGATGTGATATACATCAATGTACTTGCCGCCGAGCTTAACATTAAGCTGTTTGAGAATGTCGTTTACATTAACAATAGGCTTGAGTGTGTCAAGAAGAGCAGTTACCGGTGTAGTAAGATTGTCAACCAATTGGAGAAGTCCGCCGTTTGCAAAGAAGTATGCAAGGTTCGGAAGCATATTCATAAGTGTTTCAATAGGAGCATAGAGAATATCTTCTACTTTATCCAAGAGAGGATTGAGTATATCAAGAAGGATATTGTCGTATGACTTCAAGATATCTTCTCTGTATTGATATTGTGTCTTAATGTTGTAAAGACTGAGTGCTTCCATGAACGGAACGATTGAGCTTGTGTAACCGTCGCTGCCCGGAATTGAGAGAACACCGAACAAGCCGAGAGAAGCGTCGTTAAGAAGAACATCAAGAACTCCATAGATAGGACGAAGTGCAGCGCAAAGTGCGTTTACAAATGTCTCTCTGTTGCTTACGCCCCAGTTAAGAGATTTAAAGTTTACTTTAGACCAAGACTTAGCACCTTTGATTTGAGAAGCAACGCTTCCGAATGATTTACCGTAGTCTTTGTCTGTGAGTAATTTTGCAAAGTTTGCAGGTGTCAAGTCGATACCTGTTTGTTTAAGAAGTTGTGTGAGGTTCATTGAACCTGAAATCTTAACTTTTTCTATGTTTGTATAGATAGCCTGAACAAGAGTATTGATAATGTCGTTCTTGTAAATCAAACCACCGATTGTTTCGTTAAGATTGATAAAGCCTACTACAAGTCCGTCAAGTGAAGGAGCGAGATTTTGAAGGAACTCTAAATCCATACCTTCAGGATATGAGAATGAGTAGTTCTTAAATTTGTATCCTGTGTAATTCCAGAATGAGTTTGTAGGAGTACCGTTAAGAAGTCTGATAAGCGCTGCAATGATTTGGTCAGGTGTTGATTGACCGATTGTATTGAGAACGCTTGCAAGGATGTTCTTAACTGTCTTATCCATTTCAATTCCTGCTACAAGGTTTTTGATTGTCTTCATATTGTTCTTTTCCATTACATTTGAAAGGAGGTAACGAAGAACAGTGATGAGAACTTTACCTTGGTCGTTTACTTTAACTGCAGTAGCTGTGCCGTAATGTTTAGCAACGCTGTTGAAGTTGTAAACTGTTCCGAGTCCTGCAAATTTGAGCCAATCAATGTCTGAAAGTTGAATATTGATGCCATTGCTTGCAAGGAGTTGGTTTACAAGAGGAATGATGAGGTCTTGTACTTTGAACGCACTGAGATTTGTAAGGTCGATTTGAACTTTAATTCCAAGTGCGTCGCTGATGAGTGTTGAAAGGTCTTTTCCTGCGATTTGTTTGATGATTTCGTTTACATCAACACCTGCATTTTTAAGGTTAGCAATAATGCTTGTAACCGGTGAAAGAAGGTTGTTTACAAATTGTGAAAGACCGCCGTTGCCGATGAAGTATGCAATGTTCGGAAGAACAGAAGTCAATACATCAAACGGTGCGTTAGCAAGTTTGTCAACAAAGTTGAACAATGGGTTGAGTATATTGATGATAAGATTATCTTTTGCTTGTTTATACTCATTAAGGTAAGTATTGTAATCTTTAATACCTGAGCATCTGAATGCTTCGAGAAGCGGAATTACGGCACTTTCGTAGCCGTTGCTGCCGTAAATTGAAATTGCTTTGATTTCTTCAAGAGCAGCACTGAGGTCAATTTTGATAACGGAATCTTTACCGCCTTCAGGTTGACCTGCAACGATGATTGTGAGTACGCCGTCTTTCATTGAAACATTGCCGTTGTCAAATGAAATGTCGCCGATGAGTTTACCGATATTGAAGTTGCCGTCTGCAAGAAGAATAGCAGCTACATCATTGAATGGGCGAAGAATAGCAGCAAAAGCGTTTACAAAGCCTGTTTTTGCTTTTGATGAGCCGTCTTTGAAGCCCCAATCAACAGATTTAACATTTTTCCAAGAGTCTGCTTTAGCGATTTGGCTTGCAGCTGTTGAATATGTTTTACCGTAAGATGAATCTTTAAGGAGATTTGCAAATCCTTTAGTTGTAACATCTATACCTGCAACAGCAAGTGTGCTTGCAGCGCCTTCTACTGCAGTGTAGAGAGCTTTGGCAACAGATGTAAGGTTAGCGTTTGTAAAGAGCATGTCATTAAGAAGTCCTGAAAGACTTGCTGCATCTACTACGCCGAAACCTTGAAGAAGAGGGAATACATTTTTAACAATACCGTCGAGTTGAGATACTGCTCTCTTTGCAGAAGCGATTGTAACGCCGACAGGGTATTTGAAGTTTGTGTATTTTTCCTGGATATATTGGAGGAAAGTCCAATATGCTTCAACAGGGTCGGATGTTAAGCTTAAAACAACATTGAGAATGTCAAATACAGTTTCAATGTCAAGTTTTTTAAGAATTTCAACTACTTGTTTAAGAGTAGCAGAAAGTTCAGGGTTGCTAACTGCAAGTAAATCTGCGAGTTTACCAAGTGCGTCAGCGTTTGTAATCAAAAGGTCAATTACATAAGCTGTAACAAGAATTATTACTTCCTCATCTTTTGATGAAGCCAATGAATGCCAATTGATTGCCGGAAGTTTGATTTCAATTCCATATTGGCTTAAAGCATTGTTAATTACACCGTTAAGTAACGGAATAAGTAAGTCTGCTTTAACAATTTTTACAGCGCCTAAAACAGTATCAAGAGTTCCTTCAATTTCTGTAAATTGACCTGCAAGAGTAGGTGAAAGTACATTAACAATCTTTTTAAGACCTGAAATTTCATTCTTTACAGGTGTAATGGCATTTACAAGAACAGTTGAAAGTTGTGGCTGAGTTTCATCATCTACAACTTTTGCAAAACCTTTAAGAATATCAACAAGTGTTGTTGCAGGTTGTTTGTAGAAAGCTGAAAGTCCTGCACTTACAGGTCTTACGATTGCCATGAAGCAGTCGTCTTCTGTGTTTACTTTAGAACTGTCAAGAACAGCCTGAGCAGGTTTGATTTTTTCTCCAAACAATTCAACTTCAACATCCATATCCGAAAGGACAGCAGCTGAAACAGGTTGCAATACACTTTCGTAGTAGTTTGCATCTATAAGTAATACTGAAATAACAGATGTGATAAGGCGGAAAGCTGAAGCGAAAGCAGAGTAGAAGCTTTCTTTATCGCCTGCTTTAATTCCCCAATCAAGTGAGAAACCGTCTTTGATTTGAGAGTTTTTACCGTTGTCGCCTTCTACAAGAACATCGTCCCAGTTGTCAAGCGCCATGATTTCTTTCTGAACATCGGCTTTGTCACTTAATCTGATACCAACTGCGTCCGGAGAGATAATTCCTTTGAGTGCTTCTGTTGCAACATTATATTTTTCATTGATTTGAGTTACTTTAATTTCTGATGTTGCTACATCTAAAATATTTTCAATGAAAGCGTATGTTTGAACAACAAAGTTTGTGAGATTTTTGTTTGAGTAAATAGTTTTGTAGTCAATATTTCCTTCGCTGTCAGGTTTGTAGTTGTTGTCAACCATAGCCAAATAGCTGTCAGCCATTTGAACATATTTGTCGGCATTTTCTGCACCGAAGTAGTTTGACAAGAGATTGATTACACCTGAAAGAATATCTTCAGTTGAATCCATGTCGTAATCATTGATAGAAGAGTTTGCAAGTGTGTCTGCAAGCATTTCATCAAGTTTGCCTAAAATGCTCTTTGCGTTTGCAATATTTTCATCTGTAAGAAGTGAGCTGTAGTTAGATTTTGTTGCATTTTTAGCATTTGCTGCGTAAGGAGCACTGTTTTGAGCTGTTGCTTTTGCGTCTGAAGCAGCAGTATTTTGGCTGTTCTCAACAACTTTCATAACTATTTTAACGATAGCGTTGATATTGCTGAGAAGGAAGTATCCGTTTTCAACAGAAAGACCGGTCAAGCCATTTTCTCTTTCTGCGAAAGTGAATGAATAGTCGTTATTTCTTGTGATTTGGAAAACATTGTTAATAACATCTGTTATAACGCTTGTTTCACCGAAACTGCCGAGTGCTTCAAGTAATCCTGAAATAACAGGAATTTGAGCAGTAACTTTATTTTCTGTTGCTACAACACCGTCAACAAAGTCAAGAAGACCGTTGAGTACACCGTTTATAAGAAGGTTGTTAACTTCTTCAAGTGATTTTGTAGCAGTTTTGTAGATTGAGTCTTTGTTTTCAAACTTGTCTGCTTTTGTTGCAATTTCAACAAGTTCATTTACAAATGTGTTTGTTTTCTTAGTTGAAGGTGTGCCATAGGTATCTGAAACAAGGAAATATTTACCATAATTCCATTCATTTTGTACTTCATATTTATCGTTGAATGTTGTACCCAATGAATTGATGATTTCAGGTATTGCACTAAATACTTTATTAGCACCTTTTCTAAGTTCTGTTGTAGGTTTGTTACTGTTTTTGTCTGAATAAAGTTTTGTAACATTTTGAGTAGCGTATGTTACAAGTGTTTGAAGAATTTCTTTTGTAGCAGGGTCTGTGATACCGGCAAAGAGTTTGTCAAAGCCTTTTAATCCTGCAAGAGCCTTATCTACTACATATATATTGATAATTCTCGGAACATTGGTGTCGTACGGAGCTTCATAATATCCGCTTATATAACTGTCGTCGCCGCAGAACCAATTAAGAAGAGCTGGAAGAACATAGTTGAGGTCAAAGAATGTCTGACCGATACCTATTTCCATATCTCCGGCATCTTGATAATATTCTTTAAGCGGTTTTCCGTTAATTTCAATGCCACCAAGAAGACCAAAAACTGTATTGTTTGCAGTTTTATTTAAGAACAATACTTGGAAAAGAACCTGATCAACAACTGTTACCAAAACAGGTACAACAGCAAGAATTGTTGCAGCAGGGTACATTGCTATATTATTTATAACATTATATAGAGTGTTGTACAAAATATCAACCGATAAATCTTTAACACCGAGAATACCTAATACCATATTGATAAGGACTTTGTTTTTCATAAGGTATTCATCAAGGTACCAGTTGATTTTATCGTTTGCAACTGCAATTGATACTGCATAAGGCATTTTGAAGTTATCATATTCATATTGCTCTTTTTGAGGTATATTTGCTTTATCCCAATAAGTGAAATTGAAATATGTATAAATTGTTTCAAAAATGCTTGATGTTTCTTTATAGGTTTCAAAAACTGAAGAATAAACTGCTTTAGGATTATCCGGGTTTGCAGCAATAAGTGCGTCAACCTCGTCTGCAGTTTTAAGACCGAAAGCAACAGCGAGTCCTTTTGTGAATTCGTCAGTGTATGCTTTTTCTTTCAATCCTGATGCATCTGTAACATTGTTGCTGTATGTTCCAAAAGCAACATCGGAATAGCTTTTGCCTTCTCCGACACCTGTTACAACAGCAACATAGATTTTGCCGAGAACAAATTCGTATGTGCTTTGAACTTCGTTTTCAGGAACTGTATAGCCTTTGTCTTTGCAGTCTTTTGTGAACATATCAGGTGTGTAGATATTGCCGAGAACTGTCATATAGTTGCTTGGTAATAATTCTTTGCCGTCAAGTTCAAGTTTGTTTCCGCCGTCTGCAGAGAACTTATTGATAGCAGCTGCACCGATTACATCTGCATAGTAAGGTGTAGATGTAATGAAGTTGATGTACATAGCGCCTGCAACATCTTCAGCACAATTAAAGTTTTGAATTCCTAAATCTTTTGCAAACTGATTGTAACGAGAAACATAGTCCTTAACATCTGATTCTTTGATTGAACTTAAAGCAGGAGCTTCAAGAATGTAAGGAGCCTCGCTTGTAGCATTTGCTTTTGAAAGGCTGTATACTTTACCGCTGATTGTTACAGTAGTTTTGTTTAAAGTTTCAATAGAACCGAAAGCTTTATTGAACTTAAGCGCATTGTCGATAGTCTTATATTCTTGAGCAGATTTAATAATACTAACGAGTGTGCTTATTTTTTGTTCGTTGCTTTGTCTTGCTGCTGCTGCATCGTCTTCAACAGTTTCATTTAAAAGAGCAACTAAATTTTCAGCCATTGAGCTAACAAATGTCAAAACTTCTTCATTTTCATTGAGATAGCCATTGTCAACAACTTCCAAAACAAAAGCTAAATAAGTGTAGAAATCAATCGGAGCGTTTGCATCGATTAAATTCTTATGATAAAGTTCCGAAATGTTAGAGTGAGTAAAGAGTTCCTTTACTCCGGCAGTTTCGGCCGAGAATAAAGTTTTGAACAAAGACAAAGAAAGCTGACCTGCAAAAGCGTAAAAAGCGTCGCTGTCGTACTTACCGTTTGAATCAAACTCTTTAATTTCGTCGATGTTGATGCCCATATTTCCGAGTGTGTTGTTCTCACCATTAACGGCAGTCAGAATATCGGGCAAATAAGTGTCAAGAACTTTATTGATTTCGTCAATACTTGTCTTGGCGTCAAGGTCAGTGTCGTTGAACAACTTGTCTGTCGGATTTACTTCCTGCGCCCAGGCTGTGAAACCAACTGAACAAGCCGACACGGCCATTACCACAGCTAAGAAAAAGCTGAGGATTTTCTTGCTCGTTTTTTTCATAATCATCTCTCCTTCTTTATGATTTCCCCCGTGGAAGAGGGCGATTTTTCGTGTTGGTATTGTCTTAAAATCTCATTTCGTCGGTTAAATCAGTGTGAAATTGTTTAACACGCAAGTTTTTTGATAGAAAAACTTCAACCAATACGTACGAACAATACAATTTATTTATAACAAAAATATATAAAAAAGTCAATATTAATTGCAAAATTTTTTAACTATTTGTTAATAAAATGATTATTTTTGATATGACTAAAATTTATATATCGAGTTTCAATTAACATATTCTGTTTTGTTTGTGTTAAAATTCTATTTTTGACACAATATGTTGATTCTTGTGTTTTGTCGTATTTCCGAATTATTTTATTTAATAGCAACGAAATATTCTTGTAAGTATGCTGTACAGTAAAAATTTTATGTTCTGTGATATGTGTTATAAAAATATTGTAAAGTAAAATTGCTTTACAACAAGATGTCTGGTTTTTAGTCATAAATGTAAATAAAATGTAAAATAAAAGTAAATTTTATATTAACTAAAAATCCGCAAATTTTAAGTTTTGATTAACTCTGATTTTATGAAAAGTACAATAAAAATTAAGGTAAAATATACTGAATATTTTACCATTATTTTAAACAAAAATGTGAATCGCAATTTGTACAAAACGCCGAAATATATAAAATTATGAACTTTGTACATATTTCTGTAGAAAATACATTGTATTTTATTAAAATTTATGTTTTAATAAACTATGCAAATTACTTTTGTAAATATCGGACTTGAGGTTTAAGGCACAAGTTGTCTTTCAGCTTTTCGTTTTTATTATTACGATTGGTCAGAAGTTGCGACAGAACTTTCAATTCGAATTTACTCAAAACCGTTTTTGTGTATGTCAATTGCGGTTTTGTAGATTTGTAATTTAACTAAATAATAATTTAAAAACGAAATAAACGGAGGTACATCGGAAAATGACAAAAGCAAGAAAATTTTCCAAAAAGCTTCTTTCCTTACTGCTTGCCGTTTTGATGACAATCTCATGTTTCACAGGTGCAGTTTCTGCTTACGCTCAAACTTCTTCCGAAACAAAGTATCATGACAAAGACTTGGCATACAACTTTTTAGCATGGGCTGAAACAACGGACGAGCAATCTGCTACCGCATTGCTTGATTATCTTGACAATGTTTTGGCAGGCGTTGCTTTGCCAGTAGATATTGAGCAAAATGTTGTAGTAGCAAATATCAGCATCCACGGTAAACTTGACAGTGTAAACGGTATTTTTGACCTTATTGCACAAATTGAACCGCTTATTAACTCATACGGCGGATTGATTGGTGGCGATATCAAAAATGTTAAACTTACACAGTGCTTTACTGACCAAAAACATCACGATTATCAAAAAAACGGTGAGTTTATTATCTCAAGAGAGAATACTTCTTCAAAAGATATTTTGATGCGTGTATTCCAGTTGGTAAATGATAATGCCAACGATATAGACGGTGCAAATATAATTAAAAACTTCCTTAGAGGTAAACTTTCTCTTGGTTTAGCTTCAAGTTTTGTTGACCTTTATTCAATGCTTGGTGGAGCACTTGGAATGTCAGGCAGTTGGCAAAATAATATGGTATATAATATAGTAAAACAACTTATTGTAAACGCTTTTTATCAGCCAAACACTGCAGAACACACAAATGCAATGAACTTGAAAATTGAACAAATTGCTTGTGACCTTCTTAACACAAAGGTTTTCGATACGCTTCAGGCTTTTGACTCAACTTTCATGTTCAAAGATGCAAACTTTAAAGTAAATGTTACAGACAATCTCAACGATAAAGCAGTAGAAGCTTTTGAAATTGTTTGGGAACATACTTTAGAACCACTCATCGGTACAATTGCTTACGACCACTTTGGTTATACAAGAGCATTCTATGAGTATATCAACAAAGGAAACAGCAATTATGACACCTTTAAGGGTGTTACAAAAGAAACAGCTACTGTTGAAAAAGTAACAGAGTGGATTAACTCAGCAGACTTTGACACAGCATTCCCTGCACTCAAAGATATTAAAACTGTTGATGAATTCAAGAAAGTTTACGATTTCGACAGAACAACTCTCGGAGAAGATGAAAATCAATGGAAGAACATTGACTCTGTTCATCTTTTCAACAAGGTTGTTTATGACCCACTTGCTGCTGCACTTGGTGTTGAAACAGGTGTTCTCAATCTTGGTATTAAGTTTGAGTACGGTTCATGGCAAAACTTTGTAAAAGAGTTCAAAGCACTTAACATCGGTGCAGACACAAACTATAAAACTATTGCTAATACTGCAAATGACTTCATTGCAGACCTTGCAAGCAAAGTATTTATTAAAGGTTGTCCTGAACTCACAATGAATTCTGCTGCTGATTCTTACAACAGCATTGTTCCAAATGTACTTAAAGTTGTTCAGTATGTTGCAGATGCAACAGATAAGAACATTCTTAACAAATTCTATACTGAAAAGGGCGAGGGTACACCTCTTACTGAAGAAAATATAGAAGAAGCAATGGTACCGTTCCTCATCTCTGTTCTTAAAGCATCATTGGAAGGCTTTGGTCTTATCAACATGATTCACGATTCAGAATGGAACGCTTGTGCTACTGCAGAAGATGTAGCATTTGTTTGCTTGAAAGAAAACCTTTCTTTCTCATTCCCTGACAGAGATTACTCGGTACTTCCGGGTGCAACTATCAGCAAAGAAACAGGCAAATATGCTGCAACTCTTGAAGGTACACTTCTTCCTATGTGCCGTGATGCAGTTGCCTATGTAATGGGCGGAATTGTTCCGATTGATATGAACGGAACAGCAGCAGGCGGAAGATTTGAAATTCCTGAAAAAATAGAAACTTATGAAGAACAAGTAAAAAATAAGACAACATTGTTTGATATTTTGAACGCAGTTGTTTGTACATACGCTGAAGATCACGGCGTTGCTTCATTGCTTGGCTTCCACGGTATCGGCGAAGGCCATGATAAGATTTCTCGTTCAAATACTCTTTGGCAGAATATCGATATCATCGCAAACGGCTTGTTACCGCAACTCGGTCAACTCTTTGGTGTTACAGGTTCTGACGGAACTTATACAACAGGTACAAAGATTGACTCTAAAGCACTTATTTATGACGGAGTTGTAAAAAGTGCGCTTAATATTGCAGATAAGAAAACACTTGACGGAAAATCATATTATGGTATTTCTTACTTCATCAATATGATGGGTAAAGCATTCTCATCTTCAATATTCACATCTGAACAAGCACTTAAAGTTGTATATGATTTACTTAAAAATCTCTTCAACTTTGTTCTTTCAGACCGTACATCTGACGGTTTAGGAAACTTAATTCCGGATGCAAAATCAGCAAATGTATTTGACGATTTACTTCAAATTGATGTAATTGCCGGAATTGATAATACACCGAGCGATATTGGTGTTATCGGTAAATTGATTCACCGTATATATCGTGCATTCGGCGGTGTTAAAGGCGGAGTAGATTACTCTAAAGATACTGCTTGGAAAGGTGCAATGTACCTTGTAAGCGGAATTAACAACATTGTTACATTCATTCCTCAACTTGACGAACATAAGTTGGGACTTGTAAGTGCAAAAGTTTCTGCTCCTATCATCAAAAAAGCTTCAGGCACAGTTACTGAATCTATAACAATTACAAATGAGACTTCAGGTCTTAATACTGCTTATGTAAATAAAGACGGTCAAGTTGTTCAAGATTCAAGATACAGTGTAAAACTTAAATCTTTAACATCAAGCGACAGTTCTGCTGTAATTGATGGTTTTGCTGAAACAGACCTTGCTCCTGAACAGTCAAAAACATATAATGTTAATGTTACAGTTCCGAGTGAAGATAAATCAGTTAAACTTACTGTAAAATATGACATCTATAAAGACGGTCAAGTTATTTACAGTGACCTTGAATCATTTGCTTATATCTTCTGTTCAACAAAGTTGGATTGGCATGACACTGTTTATGACGGTGAAAATTCAGGAAACTACAAGGCTGAATATAAAATTAACACAATAGGCAATGAAACTGCCCATACAAAAACAAGTTCACAAATAGGTAAAGGTGGCTTACTTGGTGGCAAAAAGATGTTCGTTGTAAGCACAAAAGAACTCTTTATAAAACAATCCAAGTTCAACAATATGGGCATTTATAACCAGCTTCTTGTAAACAATTACGGTGACCAAGCAATTGACGGTATTTTTACTTATGCAGCTGATGTAAATCAGGGTACACCTTCATTTGATAAAGACGGTAACCTCATCAACTTCTCTTATGTTGACTATAAGGATTCTAAAGGTGCATGGCACTATGCTGATGAAAACGGCAAAGTTATGAGAGCCGATGGTAAAGAGGTAATTGAAAGTGGCGGTGTTAAGTATGAATTTGGTAAAATTCCTACAGACGCAGTTGCTACAAGACCTCACATTGCTTATACATGGGGCAAAGACACTAACACATATACACCTACCGTACCTGGCTACACATCAACTTTGAGCAATGTTGATGTAAAATTCGGTGCAGACGGAAATTGTGAATATGTACATGTTAAACCGGAAGTACATCTTTATAATAACTATGACGGTGCTTCAGTTTCTTGGGCAACTCCTGTTGACGGTTTGATTGTTTCTGCAGGTTTTGCAAAATATGCTAAAGGCGAAAGTGTAATCGGCTTTATTCAATACGATGGTATAACACCTGTTAAAACAGTAGCAAATACAACACTTAATGTTGCATTTGGTAATGGCAACGGTAATGGTACTACAAGTTACAACTTGTCTTTTGTAGCAGATAACGATAAGGTTAACGGCTATGATCAATTAATGAAGGCTTGTAACGATGCTGTTTCTTTCTCAGCAAAATATAAGGCAAGCGATTTCAATGATCCTGCTGTTTACACAAAACTCATTTCAGAAATTGAGTCAACAATTAGTGTAGCAGCTACTCCTGTTGATAATAACAACATTCTTACTATTGAAAAAACATACGCTGACAGTATTGCAAGCCTTAAAGCTGCAATTGACAATTGCAACAAGCAGTTTAAAAAAGAAAACCTTACTCAAATTATCGATAAGGTAACAAATGTATGTAATAAACTTGACTCAAACAATTTTGATATGCTTTCATATCAAAAACTTATGGGTATAGCAAGTATTGCGCAGTCGATGCTTATTATCGACAAATACAACAACTATTACAAATCAACAGATGTAACAAATGGTGTTGCAAATCCAGGTGCAAAACCTTTGTTTAGCTGTTTAGCTTCTGAATATGATCTTAAATACAAAGAATATGCTGCTTCAACTCAAGATGCAGTTCCGAGTATTATGATTACAGGTGTAGAAGACGCTACAAAGACTGTTTACAGCACAAATGCTTCTACAACTCAAATTACAGAGGCAATCAAAGTATTCAATGACTTCTTGGGTAGACTTATAGATCGTGGATTCATTCCTGACAAACTCAAAGAAGAAGTTCTTTGTGCTTCAGGCAGTGATTACTCTGCTCTTAAAGTTACAGACAAGGGTATTCAGGCTTCAACTGCTAAATACGGTACTGTTAAAGACGGCGTAATAGCAAATGAAACAAAAGACGGTAAGAAAGCATATACAGACGATTCATGGAAAGCATATATCGACGCTCTTACCGCTGCTGTAAATATGCTCAACACACCATCAAGTGCTGTTGGATACAAATCAGACTATTATAAACCTGCTCAGGCAGACAGCTACACAATTCAAGTTGCTGATGTTTATAATACTCGTAAAGCACTTATGATTGCTGAAAATAAACTTACTCCATTTGTAGAAGAAGCACCTACAGGCTTCAGCGTTTCTGCTGTTGTTACTGTAATGGCTGATACAACAGGAGCTACAAATAATGTTCCTATTAAGAATGCTAAGATCACTCTTAACAACGGACTTTCAGCAGTAACAGGTGCTGATGGTAGATTTACTCTTCAAAATGTACCTGCAGGTAACTATACTGCAACTATTACCTATGAATATGGTATTACAAGAAATGTAAATGTGACAGTAACAGACCACAATGTTGACTTTAAAGAGCCTGTTGCACTTGTTGCATGTGATTTTGATAAGAATGGTATGATTTCAAGTGCTGACTCTGCTGTTGTTGATTTAGCAATAGTAAGTGATAATGCAATAGAGAATTATCCATATTGTGATTTGGATGGTAATAATTTAATTTCAAGTGCTGACTCAGCCGTTGTAAATATGTTTACTATGGACAGTGTTCAATACAAACCTCTTACCATTGCTTAATCGTAATAAATAGTTTTGCAACTGCAAAGTTTTTCTTTGCAGTTGCAATAACCGGGAAAGGAGAACAATTATGGTAAAATTTCATAAGAAAATAGCTTTGGTTGTACTCTCGTTAACGGTTGCACTTTCTTGTTGTACATTTCCTGCTTATGCGAGTAAAGATAGTTTCGGAAAAGAAAATCCGAGGATAGAATTCGTTTACAATGCTTATAGCGAAAATGAAATTCAAAGCGTTGTTGCAGATGGTAACAATTTAAAACCGGGTTACTATTCAGTTTCTGTCATGCTTAATGGGATTGAAAGTATTTCTCAATTCCAGTTTTCAGCAGAACTAGATACGACCTATGCTTCGATAGGAAGTTTTGTTGAAAATGCTTGGAACGAAAAGTCTCCTAAACAAATTGCCGACTTGACCGACTCTTACCCAAACGGGTTCGATGTTGCTCTTGTCAGTTTGTATTCAAACAGAATCGAGTGTGGTTTTCTTTCTTCAAATAGAGAGAGTTACACAACGGTTGATTCAAACGGTGTTAAGGTCTTGCAGTTTTTTATAAATGTGAAAGTTCCCTGTGACGCAGAAAAAATTTTTATGGTTGAAAAAAGTCCGAACTTAACATTTTTGCAGACTGACTATACACTCGGCAAGTTTGATTGCTATTGTTTAGATGTAAATGCTTCTGATGCAGTAGCAGGTTCCGTCCTTTATCCAATGTCTTGCGACCTTTCTCCTGAACTTGTAAAAACATTTAGTGTTTCTGCAAAAGTCACGGTAATGTCAAGCACTTCGGGCGATTCAAACGAAGTTCCTGTAAAGAACGCAAAGATTACTCTCAGCAACGGCTTGTATGCATATACAGATACAACGGGCAAGTTTACTTTAAAAAATGTTCCGCGAGGTAAATATACTGCGGAAATAACTTACGATTACGGAATCACAAGAAATGTAATTATTGAAGTGGCAAATTCCGATATTAACTATGCAAATGATATTCCAATTTGTGCATGCGATTTTGATAAAAATCGTTTCATGTCAAGTTCGGATATTGCAATAGTAAATGATGCTATTATTAGTGAATTGTATGATGAGTATTCATTTTGTGATTTAGATAATAATGGTGTTATATCAAGTTCTGATTCAGAAATTGTAAATCAATTTACAATAAATGATTTTATTTATTCAGATTTAATCATAAAATAATTTGATTATTTGAAGAATGGAGGTAAATTTGTTGAACAAAAAACTGATAAAAATTGTTAGTGTTGTTCTTTCAGTTTTGATGTTAATTACAATGTTGCCATTTTCAGCTTTTGCTAAAATTGAAGGCAACCATGTCTATGGCGATAATGTAGAAAAGGACGCTCCTTTAGGAAATCATAGTCCTATAGAAATGGATGCTCAACCAAAAGTATTTGTTGAGTGGTATGAGTATAGTGGTAGAAAGAACGACGGTATTACAAATAACAAATTTAGTACTACACTTGAAGGCGATCAAAAAGCAAATTTTGAAAACACAAAGAGAGTAGATACACTCGAAGCAGGAAAATATTATTATTGTTGGTTCTTCCTTACAGGTCTTGACGCTGTACAATATGTTGACTTGAGATATCATTATGATTCCAATAAAATTTATCCTGCTGTTAAGGGCAGAGGTTCAGTTCCAGAATATGCTGAAATGCAGGCTGCTAAACTTTTAGGATTTGATGATTTGACAAGAGCAGCTCAAATATCTCCTGAAACAGATTTAAAATGGAATGTTGGTGGTGCAAGCAAACGAATAGACGCTATCACATTTGGTGCTGTTGGTCAAACAAAAGGTGCTTGGTATTTAGGTTGTGCTGATGATGAATTCTATTTAAAAGATTTCTTCTATAATTGGGATACAAGTGAAGCATCAGATTTAGTATATCAAGGTTATCCAATGGTTTGCTGGAGTTTCTATTGTAAAGAAAATATGCAGGCAGAAGATGTTCTTACACTCGATACATCAATAGTTAGCTCTCAGACAAAGGCTTGTCAAAGTAGTTTAACGCCAAGCCGTGGTAATGTATCTTGTCTTGATGCATATGCAGCTCAAGGTTTTGACTGGGATAAATCTACTAATGATACAGCAATAAATTGGCCTATCAGAGAATTTTGGCATTCAGAAAACGGCTACATTTGGGGCAAAGAAGAAGGCTTCGATGTAACAGTAAACTACAGCGATTTGGGTACAGTAAAACTTGATGAACAGGTTGTACCTAAAGACGGTTTAACAGTTAAGAAAACTGACCCATTCAAATTGAGCGCAGTTGCAAACGAAGGCGCTAAATTTGTAGGTTGGTCTGTAAACGGCAAACTCGTTTCCACAGAACCAACATTAGATGTAACTCCTCATCAGGATATTACTTTTGTTCCTGTATTTGAAGTTACAGAAGTAACAGATAAGTTCACAGTAACATTCGTTGACTGCTGGAACAATATCATTTCAGCACAGGAAGTATCAAATGCTTCTGAAATTAAAATTCCACAGGGAATTAATTACAACGGCTATACATTCAAAGGCTGGTCTATGACAAATGAAGAAATTGCTAAGTTGACATCTTCTGCAACAATCACAGCAATGATTCAGAAGTCTCAAACAGGTTTGACTTTGAATGCAGGCGATGCTGAAGTTAAATTCACAGAAGTTAAGAACGGCGAAGAACTCATTTGTGGTAAACTTGAAAACGGTCAGTATCTCTACGATACAGAAATTACCGTAACAAAACCGGGCGCTACATCTTGGTACCTTAACGGTTCAAAAGATCCTGTAGCATTCGGCGAATCATTCACATTCTTCATCGGTTCAGATACAACCGTAACATACAAGACAGAATCAGCAGAAGACAGAACAACTGTTGCAGGTATCAGCACAGGCTTGATTGAAGGTTCTTCATACAAAGTTTCGTTCCTTGCAACACGCCATGTCGGTGCAAAAGATACAATCGTAACTTCAGGTTTTGTATATGGTAAGAACATGAATGAAGCAGACCTTGTACTTGAAAAAGTAGGCGATAAGGGCAGCAACGCTGAAAGCGGTACAATCAAGTCCGCTTACTCAAATAGCTTGAGTGCAGACGCTCAGATGTCTCTTAACTACGGTATTTCAAGCGCAACAGGAACAGCTTGTGCAAGACCGTTTGTAGTAATCAAAGATTCTACAGGTGTTGAAAAAGTTGTTTACGGCTCAATGATGACATACGAGTATAAGAAATAATCGGGAGGTAGTAAACAATGAAAGAAATGTACACAAAACCTGTTCTTGAAATAGAGCAATTCAAAACAGATGATGTTATTACAACAAGTATCGACCAGATTCCCGGTGTAGATGACTAATCTAAAAGGTGGCAGTGCGAAAGCACTGCCACTGTTTTTTTATAATGAACTTTATTTGGGTAAAAAAATGACCGTTATTTTGCTCTGTTTTAAAAAATATTACTTAAAGAAATTTCACACGACGACACTATGAGTTCTGCGTTGCTTCGTATTTCACGCAATGCTTCAAGCGACTCTTCGGTGTCGTTGTTTTTTATTGTGTCAAAAAGCACTTTAAATCCCAGTTTTTCATTGTTTAAAATATCGTGGTCTATCATCATACTCAAAATATCATAACTTTTTTCCCAATTCTTTTCAGCCTTGACGCACAATTCTTCAGCTTCTTTAAAATCGTTTTTTTCTATTTCTTTTTCTATTTCATAAGAAGAAGATATTACTTTTTGGCAGGAATTGTTTAAAAAAATTTGTTCATAAGTGCAAAGCGACAGAGTGAGTATCAGAAATGCCACGGCGTACCAAATTCTTTTCATTAAACATCCTCCTGTTTTTTAATCAAGTTCAGTTTTCCGTTATTGTCAATTGTTAAAAGTTGAATATCACACATTTTAACTTCCAAAGCACCTACTATTGTTTCAATTTTTTCTTTCGGTGTTTTTGTTTGCGAAAAGTATTCCGTAATCGGTTTTCCGTCGAGTACAATCACTATCGGTGTGCCACCATCCTCGACAGTCAATTTTAAATTTTCAGCTGTCGGAGGTGATTTTTTTGTTTTTTTCAATACAGAAACGGAACCATTTGTTTCAATTACGGCATCGTTGACTTCCGAAATGTCAAAGGCATCGTTTTGTCGCACTGCGTCAACTAAATCATCCAAAGTCATTCTTACTCTTTTAAGTTCTTTTTCTTCGATTTTTCCGTTTCTCATAACAAAAATCGGCTTGCCTTGAATAAAATCTCTGAATTTGATGCTTTTCATAGACACAATCGAAACAATTATTTCAAAACTTACTAAAATCAGTATAGGCAGTATTGAACTTGCAAGAGGAATTGAGTTGTCCTGCAAAGGCTGTGATGCAATTTGCGAAACTAAAAATGTGATGATAAGTTCGTGCGGTTTCAGTTGTCCTATCTGTCTTTTTCCCATTATTTTAACTGCCAGAACTATAAAAACATAAATGATGCATGTTCTCAAAATCGTAATTGTCATATATTATCACCAAACATATTTTTAGAATAAATCGCTTTATTATGCACAAAAATAAAGTGGTGATAAAATTGGAAAAATTATTTAAGGATTTGAAGCAGAACAACAGTGTTTTTGAAAAGGATTTTTTTGATTGTTCGGATTTTTTGAAAAGAGAAGTAAAAATAAGCGGTTTTGACGCATTAATTATGGCTATGGACGGACTCGTTGACTCCAAAACAGTAGCCGAAGCAGTTTCAAACCCTGTTTTGAACTTCAATACAAATTGTAAGAATGCCGATGTTTTGTTTAATCAAATTAAAGAAATGAAAGTATCAGCGTCGGAAATTACCGAAGTTACAACATTTGACGAAGTGAAATATTTTTTAATGAGCGGTTTTGTTGCAATTATAATTGACGGGTGTAACAAGGCTCTTTGCTTGGGTACGCAGGGGTGGAATAAAAGGAACACTTCCGAGCCGTCAAATGAGGCAATGACAAAAGGTGCAAAAGAGTCTTTTGTTGAAACTTTAAACGATAACAAAGCACTTATTAGAAAAAGACTTAAAACAAGTCATTTGAAATTCCGACAACTTAAACTCGGCAAAAGTGCAAAAACGCCCATTGTAATTGCATATATTGACAACAAGGCAGAAAAAAGCATTGTTGACGGCGTTGAAAAACGGCTTAAAAGTGCCGATATAGATGTTGTACTTGATTACGGATGTCTTCAGCCGTTTATCGACACAGATGTAAAAACATTTTTTTCGTGCGTAGGAGTGACAGAAAGACCTGACACGCTTTGTTCAAAACTAACAGAAGGCAGAGTGGCAGTCATTGTTGACGGTTCGCCGTTTGTAATGTATGTGCCGTATCTTTTCAGCGACAATTTTCAGTCTGTTGACGATTATGACAATCCGCCTTTTTATGCGGGATTTTTAAGGATTTTAAAGTACTTTTCTTTTTTTGCATCTATATTTTTGCCCGGATTATATGTTGCAATCGGTACATTTCACATAGAACTTTTACCGACGCAAATCGTTTATCACATTGCTGCGGCAGAAGCAATTACACCGTTTTCTCTTGTGTATGAGTCAGTATTGACATTTTTACTGTATGAAGTGATGAGAGAGGCGGGTTTGCGACTGCCGAAAACAATAGGTCATGCAATTTCTATCATAGGTGCTTTGGTAATAGGAGAAGCGACTGTTTCGGCAGGTTTGATAGGTGCTCCGACGCTCATAGTTGTTGCCGTAACTGCCATTTCAAGTTATGTTGTATATCCTCTTTATGAAAGTACGGCTGTTTTAAGATTGTTTTCAATCATTATCGGAGGTATTACAGGGATATACGGAATTATATTGTTTGCCGGTATTGTCGGTATAAATTTATGTTCGGTAGGACCTTTCGGCATTCCTTATTCTGCTCCTTTTTCTCCGTTTACAAAAGAAAGTGCTGCCGATTCCGTTTTCAGAGCAAGTTGGAAAAAATTAAAAAATCATCGTTTTAAAATTCAAGATTTAAGAGGTGCTTCTGTTGACAAAGATGTATGAAAAAGGAAAAATTGCACCGATTAACCTGTTTATTCTGCTTTTTGTTTCAAGAACAATAATAGGGTTAACATATATTCAGTCGGTAATTTATACAAAAATGACAAGCGACTTGATTTTTTCTATTTTAATCTCGTTTGTTATAACTGCTTTTGTAATGCTTCCCGTTTTCTTTTGTGTGAGAAAAAATATAAATCCTCTTGAAAACAAGTTTATAAGCGTGTTTTATTCGTTTTATTTTGTTTTTGCCGCTATGGTAAATATAATGCGTTTTTCGTATTTCGCTTCCGGTGTTTTAAACCTTGAAACTCCTCCCGTGATTTTTTCTGTCATAATAATTTTTTGCACGGTTTACGGTTCGATGAGAGGTATTGAAGCAATTTCAAGATGGGGAAGTATCGTCTGCGTAATTTTGATTTTTTCAATTATCGTTATTTTGGGTTTCAATTTATCGGATTTCAGTTTCAATAATTTTTTGCCTTTTTTCAAAGAAAGCAGAATAAATATATTTAAGGACGCATTTTTATTGTCCTGCAATGCTTCTGAAATACCACTTTATCTGTTTTTGTCAAAAAAAGTCAACGGAAAAACAGAAAAACCATTTTTCTCTTCGGTGATTTTTGCAGTTTTAATAATTTTTATCGTATATTTCACGGCGATAGGAACCTTGGGAGACTATGCGTATCATCAGCCGTTTCCGATTTATTCGTTGTCAGAAATAACAAAAGTTTCACAGTCTTCAAGACTTGATGTTTTATTTATTTCAACATGGATATTTTGCATATTTCTAAAGGCTTCGCTTTATCTGTATTCGTCCTTTGAATGTTTAAGAAAAAGTTTTGAAAAATTGAAAAGAAAACAGGCAGTTTTTTGCTCATCACTCGTTTTGATTTTGCTGACAGTTTTTGTTTCCGTTTTGTATGAGTCTGTTTTTTCGTCAGTTTCAAAACTTGCCGTTTGTTTAATGTTTGTTACGGCATCTTTAATAATTCCTATTGCATACTTTGTTTTGAACAGAAAAAAAGGAGTAAATCACATTGAAAAAACTTAAAATTATTTCGCTTGTTTTTATTTTGTGCGTGATGTTTTGCGGGTGCAGAAATTCAAACTTGAGTATTTCAAACAGAGATATTGTTCAGGGCGTCGGAATAGATACGGAAAACGGAAAAACAAAAGTGACTGTTCAGGCTCTTGATTTGATAAGGGAAAATTCGGGTGCAGACAGTTTGTCCGGAAACTTGACATATATCATTACAGGGTACGGCTATGACATTACTTCCGCCGTGTCTTCGGCGTCAAAAAGAGCGTCTAAAGATATGCTTTTGGGTCAAAACAAAATTGTTGTATTGTCGAAAGAAACGGTAAAAGAGGATTTGAAAAAAAATATAGACTATCTTCTGAGAGCTGTTGATTCAAGGGGCGATGTTTTGATTGCCCTTGCCGAAAAAGACGCTTCCGATATTATAAAATGCACTCAAAACGATGCTTTGGTGCCTGCCGAAAGCATATCAAAATCCATTTACTCAGCGAATGAAAAAGGTTATACCTGTAAAGTGAGCGTAAAAGATTTGGTAAATGCATATTCAAACGAAACAGACGATATTTTTTTACCTGTTTTGTCATCAGGCACGGAAAAAGAAAAGTCTGTCTGTGAAATTAATGGCGTTGCGATTTTTTCAAAAGATAAAGCCGTAAAAATTTTAAATGATGAAGAAACAAGGGGAATGATGTTTCTTAAAAACAAATTAAAAGACGGAGATTTAAGTTTTTACAATGAAGATTTCGGAAATGTCAGTTTGGAATTGATTGAGTCCTCTCCAAAGCAAAAAGTTTTTGTGAAAGACGGAAAAGTTTTTGCCGAATTTACAGTTAAGGGAAAATATTTTGTAAATGAGGTGGAAAAAGGACTTGTTACGGATGTTACCGATAAAGTTATAGAAAAACTCCAAAAAGTAACAAATGAAAAAATTGAAACGCTTTGCAAAATGGCATTGAATGCCACATATAAAAACGGTTGTGATGTTTTTCAGACAGGCAGAAAGCTCAGTTTTTCAGATAGAAAAATTTATGACACTCACAAAGATAATTGGAATGAATTTGTGAAAAGTATTGATTTTTCGGTTAAATCTGAATGTGAAGTGATTATGATAAACGACAATTCAATAAAGGAATGATATTTCACTGCTGAAAATCGTTACAAGTTCTTTGTTTTCATCTGCTTCCTGCGAGGCAGATGTTTTTTCTTTTTTTTCGCTGCCCGACGGCTTTATGTCAAAGTTTAAAGTCATTGGTACAAGCAGTGTCAGTATTGCGATTATTAAAGAAATAACGGCTATTTTTTTCATTGTAAAACCTCTGTTTCTTGACTTTGAAGTTAAATAAATGTATAATATTTATAAATTTTCTTTTTTATTAGTTTAAAATTTACAATTTTTCTTATATTTGTTTTTTATTCTGATTTATAATAATTCAGTTATATATTTTATATTTATTAGGAGCTGATAAAATGCCGATTAACTATATTTCTCCGATTTCTATGGATGCTATTTCAAGTTTATGCGACGAACTCGATAAAAATAACTATATAAATCCTGCCGATTATGACAGATACCAAGTTAAAAGAGGACTTCGTAACAGCGATACAACAGGCGTTATGGCAGGACTTACCAGAATATGCAGTGTTGAAGGTTACTATATTCTTGACGGCGAAAAAGTGCCGAAAGACGGTAAACTTTATTACAGAGGTTACGATATTAACGATATTATAAAAGCGTGCGATGCAGAGGACAGGTTTGGTTTTGAAGAAGTAGTATGGCTTTTACTCATGGGTTCATTACCGACAGGAAATCAATTGTTTGCATTGAGAGAAGTTTTGGCAGAGTGCAGAGCATTGCCCGATGAGTTTGTTGAAGACTCTATTTTAAAGCAAGTGTCAAAAGACATTATGAATAAAATGGCAAGATGTACCATGACTCTTTATTCTTACGATGAAGACCCTGACAATACATCTATTGACAATGTACTTCGTCAAAGTTTACAGTTAATTGCACAGACTCCTACCATTATGATAGACGCATATCAGGCAAAAAGAAGAGCAATTTACGGTGAGTCAATGTTCCTGCACCCGATTGACAAAACACAGTCTGAAGCAGAGTATATATTAAATTCATTAAGACCGGACAGAAAGTTTTCTCACGCAGAAGCTAAACTTCTTGACCTTTGCTTAATGCTTCACGCTGACCACGGCGGCGGTAACAACTCTACATTTTCAGTAAGAGTTCTTACATCAAGCAAGACAGATACATATTCTGCAATAACGGCAGGTTTGGGTTCACTTAAGGGCCCCAGACACGGCGGTGCGAATATCAAAGTTGTCAAAATGCTTGATGATATTATGGCAAATGTTTCCGACCCGACTGACGAGGGACAGATGAGAGATTATCTCGTTAAAATCATTAATAAAGAGGCAGGAGACAGAAGCGGTCTTATATACGGTATGGGACACGCAGTATATACCTGTTCCGACCCTCGTGCAGTAGTTTTGAAGAAAAATGCTCGCGAACTTGCATATCAGGCAGGCTTTGAAAAGGAATTCACGGCACTTGAACTTGTTGAAAAACTCACACCCGATGTTTTTGCGACTGTTAAAGGCGACAATAAGGTAATGTGTGCAAATGTTGACCTTTATTCAGGTCTTGTATATAAAACTCTCGGCATACCCGAAGACCTTTACACACCTCTTTTTGCAACGGCAAGAATTGCTGGCTGGTGCGCTCACCGTATAGAAGAACTTACATCAAACGGTCGTATTATGAGACCGGCATACAAGAGCGTTTCTCATACAAGAAAGTATGTTTCTCTTGCAAACAGAGTTGAGGAATAATCTATGTTAAAAACAAAATATAAAAGTGGTATTTTTGTCGCTTTTTTGTTTTGCATTGTCGCATTTTTATTGCGTATTTATCAAATATTTTTTATTACAGACGCCCAAAGCGGACTGTTGACTGAAAAAACTTCAACCTCCTATATGTTTTACGGAGCTGTTTTTTTGATTGTGATTTTTACATTTTTTGCTTGTCAAACCAAAAAGTTTTATGATGACGGTGAAGATGTAAACGGTGGATTTAAAAGAGATAATTTTTCTTCTTTTTCTGCCGTCATTTTGGGCGTGTGTCTTCTTGTCCAGTTTGTTTCGGAGTCAATCGTTTTGTTTGATAAAAGCGGTGTTTACGGTACAGTAGAACGAAATCTGTTTTTTGTTGTTCTATTCATTTGGATTTTCAGTTTGGCGTCGAGCGTTTACTATTTTATAATCGCTCTGTCTCTTCGTGGTAATTGGTATGATTTTTCAAAGTTCTCGTTTTTTCACATTGTACCTGTTGCTTTGATAATATCGAGACTTTTTACACAACTCATCAATTCGGTCAACGCAGTTTTTGATGTAGTTTCGGTCGAAAGAATTTTATTTTTGATTTTCGCCGCAGTTTTCGTCATCTGTTTTGCAAACTATATGGACTCTTTGAATTGCAAGAAGAAAAAAAGTTTGTTTTTTGCATCATTTTGTCTTGCATTTTTAGGAATTTGCTGTGCTTTGTCAAATGCGATATTTTTGATTTCAAGCAAGACCTTTACAATACAGAGCTTTTGGATTTTCTCTGATTTGGCACTCAGTTTATTTGCTTTTTCTGTTGGAAAAAGATTACTTTCCGAATAGTATCGGATAAAAGATTAACGAAGTGTAAATATTTGTTTAAAACATACTTTTAATATTGATAAATATTTGACTTAAAGTATAAATTTTTGATATTATATAATAAATTAATTTTTTATTTATTTTTTACTAATTTAATCTTGAAATAAAGGGAGCGATTTGATTGAAACTTGTTCTTTCTATTGCATCAAATAACGATATACCTAAAATCATCAGCGAACTCGCAAAAGAGGGTTATTTTACAACCCGTCTTTCAACAACAGGTCAATTCCTTGCTGACGGTCATACTTTGATTATGAGCGGTACAGAGGACGAAAAAGTTGGCGATTTAATCGCTATTGTAAAAGAAAATGTTACGAAAAGAACTGTTGATATAAGCGGTGTTGAAAGCACTCTTGAAGGCACACTGCTTAAAAAACCCGTTACCGTTGAAAAGGGCGGGGCAGTTTGTTTTGTGATTGATGTAGAGCAGTTTATTAAGATATAATGAGATTTGAAAATTTTTTTGGAAACGAAAAAACAAAAGAAACAATAGAGTATCTTTTTAATTCAAACCGTTTTCCTCACGCCATTATTTTGGAGGGTGAAAGCGGTTGCGGTAAAAAAACACTTGCTCGAAAAATCGCACAAATGCTTGTATGCACTGCCGAAGAAGACAAGCCTTGTTCTTCCTGTACTCAGTGTGTAAAGGTACAAAAGGGAGTTCATCCCGATATTTTCGAGTATGTTCCGTCAGGCAGTGCAAACTCATTTCATATTGAAACTGTCCGTCAGGTTATAGACGATGCTTTTGTTTTGCCTAATGAAGCAAATTATAAGGTCTATATTCTTGCAGATTGTCAGTGTATGAACGAATCGGCGCAAAATTCGATATTAAAGATATTGGAAGAACCGCCTGAGTACGCTGTTTTTATTTTGACAACAAGCAGTAAGTCAAAACTTTTAACAACTGTTCTGTCAAGGTGTGTTTCTTTTCAGCTTGAAGGTGTTTTAAGCGATGAAGCGGCAGAATTTGTCAGCAAATCGACGGAGTCCGATTTTCACGAAGCAAAAGAAATTCTTTTGTCGTATAACGGAAATATCGGCAAGACGATAAATGCACTTAAAGACGGTAAAATGAAAAAAAATACGGAAATCGCCGAAAATATCTGTAATTCTTTAATCAACGGCACAGAGTACCAGCTTATGATTTACTGTGGCGAGTTTGAAGACAATTCGGAAGCAATAATCGGTGTTTTTGATATGCTCACTTTACTTTTTCGTGATGCGCTCGTTTTAAAAAACGGCTCAAAAAACTTGCTTTTCGGAAATGAAAAAGCAGCAAAAGATGTCTGCGAGTCTTTTTCTGAAAAGAAAATTTTAAATTTGCTTAATTGTTGCGAAGAAATTAAAGAAGACGCTTTAAAAAATGCAAATAATGCATTGCTTATCACAAAAATATGTTATTCTCTGCGCAGAGCAATCGGAATGTAACGGAGGATTTTTAATAAATGGAAAAAGTAGTTGGTGTTAGATTCAGCAGCACCGGTAAAGTCTATTATTTCAGTCCTGAAAAAATAAATATTTCAAAGGGCGATGTAGTTGTTGTTGAAACTGCACGGGGTATTGAGTGCGGTTATGCTGCAACGGACATAAAAGAGGTTGATGAAGATGAAATAGTAAAGCCTCTTAAACCCGTTGTCAGATTGGCAACCGAAACAGACAAAAAGACATTAAGTGAAAATAAGAAAAAAGAAAAAGACGCTTACAATATTTGTCTTAAAAAGATTGCCGCTCACAATTTGGAAATGGACTTAACAGATGTTGAGTATGCTTTTGACGGCAGTAAAATCATTTTTTACTTTACGGCAGACGGCAGAATAGATTTTCGTGAACTCGTAAAAGATTTGGCGTCAATTTTTCATACAAGAATTGAACTTCGTCAAATCGGCGTCAGAGATGAAAGCAAAATGCTCGGCGGTTTGGGTATTTGCGGAAGACCGTTTTGCTGTTCAACATTTTTGAACGATTTTCATTCGGTATCAATTAAAATGGCAAAAGAACAGGGGCTCAGTCTGTCGCCCGGTAAAATCAGCGGTACTTGCGGAAGACTTATGTGCTGTTTGAAGTATGAGCAAAATTCATACGAGTATCTTTCAAAAATAACTGCAAAGAAAGGCACGCTCGTAGATACACCGCAGGGCAGAGGAAAAGTTGTAGATGTTTCTCTTATTGCGGGTAAACTAAAAGTCCAACTTGACAGTATGCCGGAGGGTGCTCCCGTAACTTTTGCACGAGAGGAAGTCAAACCTCTCAGAAGTGCAAAACGCAATCAGCAGAATGCTGAAGAATAAAGCAAAAAAATGCTTGCAATTTGCACATTTTATGTTATATTTATATTAAGAGTAACGCATAGGAGGTGTAAACTATGGCATATGCAATTTCAGATGATTGTATTTCTTGCGGAGCTTGTGCAGCAGGTTGTCCTGTAAATGCTATTTCAGAAGGCGACGACAAATATGTAATTGATGCAGATACTTGTATTGATTGCGGTGCATGCGAAAGCGTTTGTCCTGTAAGCGCTCCTTCTCAAGCATAATTACTTAACTTTAAGGCGGAGTGTCTGAAAGGCACTCCGTTTTTTTAATTATATTATTTTTAGGCGGTATTTGTTTTGTACAGTTATGAAAAACTTTCAGACGATGTGAAAATTGCTGTCAGTGCCGACCACACATTCGGTACAGATGCAGTTATCCTCAGTTATTTTGCAAATATTAAAAGAAAAGATATTTACATAGATTTCGGTACGGGATGCGGAATAATTCCTTTTATAATTGCGACTAAATCTGCACCGAAAAAAATATTTTGTGTGGATATTCAGCAAAATGCAGTTGAACAGGTTAAACATTCAATAGAAATCAATTCTTTGCAAGACAAAGTTTTTGTAAAGCAAGCAGATATAAGAGAAATTGATAAACATTTTAAAGCAGAAAGTTTTACTGCCGTTACTATGAATCCACCGTATAAACCCGTAAATACAGGTATAGAAAGTCTTTCCGAAAGTGCAAGAATTGCAAGACACGAAGTTTGCTGTAATATGGAAGATATGGTAAAATCAGCGTCGTATTTGTTGAAATTTGGAGGCAGACTTTGTATTTGTCAAAGACCTGAAAGACTGACGGATGCAATGACCCTTTTCAGACAATATAAACTTGAACCTAAAAGATTGAGATTTGTAGTTGATAAAGAGGGCGAAAAACCGTTTTTGTTTTTATTGGAGGGCAAAAAAGGTTCAAAGCCGTTTTTGCAAGTTGAAAAAAATCTTGTAATAAAAAAAGAAAACGGAAAATTTACAGACGAAATGCTTGAAGTTTACGGAGACTATGCAAAGGGGTACGACAGATGAGCGGAATTTTATATGTTGTGGGGACGCCGATAGGAAACTTGTCGGACTTTTCGCCGAGAGCGATTGATACTTTGGCAGGTGTTGACTTTATTGCCGCCGAAGATACAAGAGTTACCATGAAACTTTTAAACCATTTTTCAATAAAGAAAGAAATGGTAAGTTATTATGAACACAACAGGCGAGAAAGAGGTCAAATTATAGTTGACAGAATTTTAAACGGAGAAAATTGTGCCATTGTAACAGATGCCGGAATGCCGGCAATTTCCGACCCCGGTCAAGATTTGGTATGGCTTTGTCACGAAAACGGAATAAAGGTTGAGTCTGTACCCGGTCCTGTTGCATTTGCCACTGCTCTTGCATTGTCAGGTATGGAAAGCGGAAGATTTACTTTTGAAGGCTTTTTGTCGGTAAATAAAAAAAGTCGATTAGACCACCTTGAAGAATTAGTTAATGAAAAGCGTACAATGATTTTTTATGAGGCACCTCATAAACTTCTTGCCACGCTAAAAGATATGAATAAATTTTTTGGAAACAGAAATATTGCAATAGTCAGAGAACTTACAAAAATTCATGAAGAAGTGATTAGAACAACCTTTGAAGATGCAATAGAAAGGTATTCGAAAATTTCTCCAAAAGGTGAGATTGTCCTTATAATTGAAGGAAAAAAACAAGATGTTTCGGAACAAATTTCACTTGAACAAGCTGTTGAGAAAGCAAAAGAACTCGTTGAAAACGGATTGAGCATAAATGCGGCGGCGAAAGAAGTCGCTTCTTTGACAGATTTTAAAAAAGCAGATATTTACAGGGAGTTGGTAAAGTGAAGTGCAATGCCTGTCCCCGTAAATGCAATGTTGACAGAAGTAAAAAACTCGGCTTTTGTCGGGAAAAAGATGTTCTTCGAGGTGCAAGAGCGTCACTTCATTTTTGGGAAGAACCAATTATCAGCGGAAAATCGGGCAGCGGTACCGTCTTTTTCAGCGGATGTAATTTGAAGTGTGTTTTCTGTCAAAATTATGAAATAAGTGCTGAAAATAAAGGTGTTGAAATAAGTTTTGAAAGTTTAAAAAGGATTTTTAATGATTTGATAGAGCAAGGTGCAAATAATATAAATCTTGTAAATCCTACTCACTTTTCTGATTTGCTTTGTGAATTTTTGTCAAAAAACAAATTTCCCGTTCCTATTGTCTATAATTCTTCAGGGTACGAAAGTGTGGAAACTTTGAAAAAATTTGAGGGACTTATAGATATTTATTTACCTGATTTTAAATATATAAGAAACGATAAGGCAAAAAGATACAGTAAGGCAGAGGATTATCCCCAAGTTGTAAAAAATGCTTTGAAAGAGATGCGACGACAACAAAAAGAAGATGTTATCGAAGACGGTTTGATGAAAAAAGGTATGATTATCCGTCATCTTGTTTTGCCGTCTAATACAAACTCGACTTTAGAAATTCTTGATTATTTAAAAGAAAACTATGAAAATTCGTATATTTCGCTGATGTCGCAGTATGTTCCTTGCGGAGATTTAAGCGAATATTCGGAAATAAATCGAAAACTTACGAAAAGAGAATATGAAAAAGTTGTCTGTTATGCGACAGATTTAGGCTTTAAAAATGTTTATGTGCAGGAACTTAATTCTGCAGAAAAAAATTTCATTCCTGTATTTGATTTTTCGGGAATATTGTGATATTCTTATTGTTAGAGATATGTTGCCTAAATGCGATAAATCTTTAGTTATATGATTGAGAGGGAAAGAATTATGAAAGTTAAAACTTATGAATATGAAAGTGCAACCGGTCAATGCGATATTAAGGCATGGCAGTGGTACCCTGAAAACAGAAAGCCAAAAGCGGCTATACTTATCCATCACGGTATGGCAGAACATTCGGGAAGATATAAAAATGTTATAAATGCACTTGTAAATGATTACGGTTACGCTGTTTTTATGAATGATATGGCAAATCACGGACAGTCGAATTTCAATGAGGAATTACTCGGATATTTCGGTGCAAAAGACGGATGGAAAAATATCATTAAAGACGCAAAAACACTTTTTGACATTATGAAATCAGAGTATCCGGATAAAAAGACAATTATATGCGGTCATTCTATGGGTTCAATGATTATGAGGTCGTTTATAAATTTCTACGGCAATCCGTTTGATGCAGCTATATTCGTCGGTACAAGCGGTAAAAATCCTCTTGCAAAAGCAAGTCTTGCACTTACAGATGCTCTTGCTAAAATTAAAGGTCCTACATATAAGACACAACAACTTTATGAGGTTGGCTTTGCAGATTATGATAAGCCTTTTGAACATAGAACAAGATATGACTGGGGTATCAGAGATACAAAGAGTGTAGATGACTATGTGGCAGATCCAAAGTGTGGATTTTTGTTTACCGTTGCAGGTTATAATGACCTTGCCCAACTTGTAATTAACTGTAACAGTGACGAGTGGTTTAGTAATGTCGGTGTTTATGTACCTGTTTTGTTCCTTTCGGGCGATAAAGACCCTGTCGGAAATTATGGTAAAGGTATAGTTGAAGTTTACGACAAACTCAAAAAGACAGGACACGAAAAAGTTACAATGAAACTTTACGGAAATGCCCGCCACGAAATATTGAATGAACTCAATAAAGAAAGCGTTTATGAAGATATGAACAACTGGATTCAAAATGTTGTTTTAAAATAATTTCTGTAAATTGAAAATCAAGAAAAAATAAGCCGTATGTTTTCATACGGCTTATTTTTATGGTTTAATATATTTAGTTTAACTGCCGTAACTTTAAGTTACGGCAGTTTTTTATGTTAGTGTTTATTAAAAATATTACTGTATTTTATTTTACTTACAACAAAAAGCAAAATATAGAAAAAGACCATGCCGAGAACTGCGCCCAAAGAGTCGATTGCCCAATCAACGAACTGACAGGAACGGCCGTCAACAAAGATTTGATGGATTTCATCGCTTACGGCATAAAGCGAAGTTGCTGAAAATGCAAAAATCGGTACTGCTTTTTTATTTTTCAATGTTTGGTAAAAAGCGTTTGAAAACAGAAGTGAAAGACCTGTAAATTCGAGCAAATGAGCAGCTTTTCTGACTAAAAAGTCTGTAAAAACATTTTCTCCGAAAATTGAAGTCAAAAGCTCAAGTATTTTACCGCTTTGCTCGGACGATTGGTTTGCAGTTCGTGAAGAAAAATAAAAAATGAGCGCCATACAAACTGCACAGAGTGTCCAAAAAACGATTTTTTTAATCTTCTCGTGTTGCATTACAGAAGTTTACCCTCCCGCTTCCTGCGTGAAATTGAATACCTGAAACATTTTTTGCACTTGCATAGTAGCTTGTTTCAAAAAATACGGGACATACGGAGTATGTCGAGAGAAGTTCATTTTCACATTTTGAATAGAAATTACTTTCTCCGTTTTTACCTACTGAATATGATAATACAGAAATTTTATCGGCAAATTCAGAACTGCCTGCCGTAGCGTAATTTGAATTATTCATAATATTTTCTATGAATGAATATGGGTTTGACGAGTGCGCTTTATATTCAGTAAATGCGATTTGATAGTCGCCTTTTGCAATCCTTGTTTTAAGCTCGTTTTCTTTTACGATTTCAATTTTCATAGTCAGAGCAACATCTTTTTTGTTATCTCCCGAGCCGTATCCCGTAGTTTTGCCTATGGATGCCTGAACATCCTGAAAAACCTCTTTTACATACTCTTCCATAGCTTCTGTTGTGATAACGGTTAGAGTGGCCGTTGATACTTTTAATTCTTTAAGACCTTTTTTCCAAAGTTCAACGGCTTCGGAGGTGTCTTGTTTATAAAATGTATCGGAAGCAGAATTTCTGTACGGTGCGTTTCCCATTGTGCAGGACGGAGGAATGTAGCCTGTCGCTTTTGTAAGAAAGTCTGTTTTTTCGAGGTCTGCGTTTCCAAATGACAGACATAGTGATTTTCTAATGTTCAGATTTGATACAATATTATCGGAACAGTTAAACACAAAACCCCACATTGTGTCTGTATATGGAACTGTTGTAATTTTGCTTTTTTTACTGATTTTTTTTGTTTCGTGACCATTTAAAAATGCTGCGTCATATACGCCTGACGCCAAGTTTTCAACAATTTTTTCTCTGTCGTTTGTTATTGAAAATGTGAGTTTTTTTGCTTTTGCGGGAGACGGTCCCGTATATGTTTCGTTTTGAATTAAATTTATAGAATTGTCAAGAACTTTTGAAACTATAAACTGACCGTTGAACATTGAGTATTTTAATTCAAGTCCGTATCTTCCTTTTGTTGCATTGAAAAATTGCCTGTTACACGGTGCCGCAACAGCTGTTGAAAGAACATTTAAAAAACCGTTTACGGCATTTTCAAGTTCAATAACCAAAGTGTAGTTGTCAACTGCGGTAACACCAAGTTCGGAAAGTGATTTTTTGCCTGCATTGATTGCAGAGGCATTTTTAATTGAAGAAACAGTGGAGTAGAGAGGACTGTTTGTATTCGGGTCAACTGCTCGCTGAAGTGCGAACACAAAGTCGTCGGCAACAATTTCGGGTTTAAAGTTTTTGCCCATTCTTTCTTCTATGGTTTTATTCGTGTGCCATTTGCAGCCTTTTTTCAAGTGAAATGTATAGGTTAAGCCGTTGTTTGTAACTTCCCAACTTTCTGCCATACCCGGTGTGACTTCGCCTTCGTCGTCAACTCGCACAAGTCCTTCATAGACATTTTCACAAATCAAAAAATCGTCTTCCGTTCCGGCAACCTGCGGGTCAAAACTTGTCATATTCCCGTCAATCGGGTATATTAAATCAATTTCTTTGTCTTTTGAACCGCAGCCGCTGAAAACAGCAGCGATAACAGACAGACAAAGCACTACTGATATTATACTTTTAATTTTTTTGTGCATTGTTTTCTTCTCCGATATATTAATTATACACATTATAACAAACGAAATTTGCAAATACAAGGTTATTAAACAATGCAGTATTTTATTTTTACAATTTTTTAAAAAATTAGTTTTCAATTTCAAAATTAACTTCCAAAACAGAGAAAAGTGTGAAAATATATTGTATCTTTAAAACACTCGGAGCAGTGTGCAATTTATTTTTAATTATATCGGTCACTTTGTAAAAAATTATCAAAAATAAGGTTGACAAAGACAAATAGTTAGTATATTATAGATACCCAAAATAAAATGGCATTGTGTACGCAAAAGGGAGTTTGAGCCGTTTTTTGCGACACAAAAAGTTTACACTTCAGACACTGAAAAGTGTGCTTAAACAGTGTAAATTCAGCCCTTTTTCACATATCAAAAAGAAGGAGTGAAATCTTAATGGTAAATGTGAAGGACGAGCAGTTAGGCGTTACAACCAGAAAGAGTTTTGCAAAAATTAACGAGGTTATGAAAGTTCCGAACCTCATTGAAGTGCAAAAGAAATCGTATCAATGGTTTCTTGACGAGGGCCTTGCTGAAGTTTTCAAAGATATCGGTTCAATTACCGATTATACAGGCGACCTTGTTCTTGACTTTGTTGACTATTCAATGGACGACGAACCTAAGTACAGCATTGCTCAATGTAAAGCGAGAGATGTTACTTATTCAAAACCTTTAAAGGTTAAAGCCCGTCTTCAAAACAAAAAAACAGGCGAAGTCAAAGAAAATGTTATATTTATGGGCGACTTCCCGCTTATGACGGACAGCGGTACATTCGTTATCAACGGTGCCGAAAGATGTATAGTTTCTCAGTTGGTTCGTTCACCCGGCGTGTACTACGGAATGACTCACGATAAGACAGGTAAAGAACTTTATACAAATACTGTCATTCCTAACAGAGGCGCATGGCTTGAGTACGAGACAGACGCAAACGATGTTTTCTATGTAAGAATTGATAAAAACAGAAAAATTTATATTACAACTTTTCTTCGTGCTCTCGGTCTTTCAACAGACGAACAACTTCGTGAGTTTTTCGGCGAAGACGAAAGAATAGAAGCAACGATTGAAAAAGATACTACTAAAAATGAAGAAGAAGCACTCCTTGAAGTTTATAAAAAACTTCGTCCGGGCGAACCGCCGACACTTGACACTGCACAGGCTCACTTGAATGGTCTTTTCTTTGACGCAAGAAGATACGACCTCAGCAGAGTCGGCAGATACAAGTACAACAAAAAACTCGGTATGTTCGACCGTCTTGCAGGCCAGAAACTTGCTCAGCCCGTAATTTCTCCTGTCGGCGAGTTCCTTGCAGACGCAGGCGAAGTCATTTCAAAAGAAAAAGCTGCCGAAATCGAAGATGCAGGTGTAATGGAAGCATTTGTAGATGTTGACGGCAGAGAAGTAAAAATTTGTTCAAACGGTATGGTTGACATTAACAAGTATGTTAATTTTGACTGTAAACCTCTTGGTATAAGAGAAAAAGTTTCATACAGAGTATTAAGTGAAATTCTTGAAAAATGCGGCGATGATGAAGACGCACTTAAAGAAGAAATTGAAATTCGTCAGGATGACCTTGTTCCTAAACATATTATTATTGACGATATTTTCGCTTCTGTATCATATCTCATCAACCTTGCTTTCGGTATCGGCAGAACAGACGATATTGACCACTTGGGTAACAGAAGAATTCGTGCAGTAGGCGAACTTCTTCAAAACCAATTCAGAATCGGTTTTACAAGAATGGAAAGAGTAATTCATGAAAGAATGACTCTTCAGGCTCAAGATGATGAAGAAATGATTACACCGCAGGCTCTTATCAATATCAGACCTGTTGTGGCAGCTATTCGTGAATTTTTCGGTTCATCACCACTTTCACAATTTATGGACCAAAACAACCCGCTTGCCGAACTTACTCATAAAAGAAGACTTTCGGCACTCGGCCCCGGCGGTCTTTCAAGAGACCGTGCAGGTTTCGAAGTTCGAGATGTACACTATACTCACTACGGTCGTATGTGTCCTATCGAAACACCTGAAGGTCCTAACATCGGTCTTATCTCGTATCTTGCTTGTTACAGCCGAATTAATGAGTACGGCTTTATCGAAGCTCCTTACAGAAAAGTTGACAAAGAAACAGGTATTGTTACAGACGAAGTTGTATATATGACAGCAGATGTCGAGGACGATTTTGTAGTTGCACAGGCAAACGAACCGCTTGATGAAGACGGCAGATTTGCAGGCAAAAAAGTTACTTGCCGTTACAGAGACGAGTTCATTTCTACATCGGCTGATAAAGTTGACTATATGGATGTTTCGCCGAAGATGGTTGTATCGGTTGCAACAGCAATGATTCCGTTCCTTGAAAACGACGACGCAAACCGTGCTCTTATGGGTGCAAACATGCAGCGTCAGGCAGTTCCGCTTCTTAAAACAGAGGCTCCTGTTGTAGGTACCGGTATGGAATACAAAGCAGCGTATGACTCAGGCGTTGTTGTTATTGCAAAACACGGCGGTACTGTTGTTCATCTTGACGCTGAAAATATTGAGATTAAAACAAAAGACGGTTCGATTGACAGATATGAACTTATCAAATTCAGCGGTTCGAACCAAGGCACCTGTATCAACCAAAGACCTATCGTTTCTCTTCATCAAGAAGTTGAAGAAGGTCAGGTTATAGCAGACGGTCCTGCAACAAGCAACGGCGAAGTTTCTCTCGGCAAAAACGCTCTCATCGGCTTTATGACATGGGAAGGTTACAACTACGAGGACGCTGTTCTTATCAATGAAAAACTTGTAAGAGAAGATGTTTATACTTCTATTCATATTGTAGAACATGAATCAGAGGCAAGAGATACAAAACTCGGCCCTGAAGAAATTACAAGAGATATACCTAATGTAAGTGAAGAAGCACTTAAAGACCTTGACGAAGACGGTATTATTCGCATCGGTGCAGAAGTTCACTCAAGCGATATTCTTGTAGGTAAAGTTACACCGAAGGGCGAAACAGAACTCACATCTGAAGAAAGACTTCTTCGTGCTATTTTCGGCGAAAAAGCAAGAGAAGTAAGAGATACTTCAATGCGTGTTCCTCACGGTGAGTCAGGTATCGTTGTAGATGTAAAAGTATTTACAAGAGCAAACAGCGATGAACTCAGTCCGGGTGTAAATAAAGTAGTTCGTGTTTATATAGCACAAAAGAGAAAAATTCAAGTCGGCGATAAAATGGCAGGTCGTCACGGAAACAAGGGTGTTGTTTCAAGAATTCTTCCTCAGGAAGATATGCCGTTCTTACCTGACGGTCGTCCTCTTGATATCGTTCTTAACCCTCTCGGCGTACCTTCTCGTATGAATATCGGTCAGGTACTTGAAGTTCATCTCGGCTATGCCGCTATGGCTCTCGGCTGGAAGATGATGACTCCCGTATTCGACGGTGCTCACGAGGATGACATTAGAGAATGTCTTAAACTTGCAGGCAAAAGAGAAGACGGTAAAACAATTCTTACAGACGGCAGAACAGGCGAAAAATTTGACAATCCTGTTACAGTCGGCTATATGTACTATCTCAAACTCCATCACCTTGTAGATGATAAAATTCACGCTCGTTCAACAGGTCCTTACAGCCTTGTTACTCAACAGCCACTTGGCGGTAAAGCTCAATTCGGCGGTCAGCGTTTCGGTGAGATGGAAGTTTGGGCACTTGAAGCTTACGGTGCTGCTTATACACTTCAGGAAATTATGACAGTTAAGTCGGACGATGTTGTGGGCAGAGTTAAAACATACGAAGCTATTGTTAAAGGCGAAAATATTCCTCGTGCAGGAACTCCGGAATCATTTAAAGTATTGTTCAAAGAACTTCAGGCTCTCGGTCTTGATTGTCGTGTATATGACAGACAGGGCGAGGAAGTTGAACTTAAACAAGACCTTGACGACGGTGTGCCTGTTCAGAATGTTACTGACGATAAAGCATTCACCACTGTAAATGATTTCGGTGAAGAAACAGAAGGTTTCGAAATTGAAAATGCAGACGGTGAAGAGGAAGCAAATCAGCAAAGTGAGTCTATTTTCGAAGATTTTGATTTTTCAGACTCAAATGACGATTATGAAGACTGATATAAGCTGAGTTAAAACAAAAACCTATATTTATGATAGATAAGGAGATGCTTCCAATGACAGATATGGAATTTTCATCAATTAAAATCGGTCTTGCTTCACCCGAACAGGTTCGCTCATGGTCATACGGTGAAGTTACCAAACCCGAAACTATAAATTACAGAACTTTAAAACCTGAAAAGGACGGTCTTTTCTGCGAAAGAATTTTCGGACCTACAAAGGACTGGGAATGTCATTGCGGAAAATATAAAAGAGTTCGTTATAAAGGAAAAATCTGTGAACGCTGCGGAGTAGAAGTTACCCGTGCCAAAGTAAGAAGAGAAAGAATGGGACATATTGAACTTGCTGCCCCCGTTTCTCATATTTGGTACTTTAAGGGTATTCCGAGCAGATTAGGTCTTGTTCTTGATTTAAGCCCGAGAAACCTTGAAAAAGTCCTTTATTTTGCACTTTATATCGTTACAGACCCAGGTGATACACCGCTTGAAAAAATGCAGGTACTCACTGAAGAAGAATATCGTGAGATGCGTGAAAGATACGAAGACGATTTTGAGGCAGGAATGGGTGCTGAAGCAATTAAAAAATTGCTTCAAGATATAGATGTTCACGAACTTCAGCAACAACTTAAGGAAGAACTTGAAACTGCAACAGGTCAAAAGAGAGTTCGTATCCTTAAAAGACTCGATGTTGTAGATGCTTTCTGTTCGAGCGGAAACAAACTTGAATGGATGATTCTCGACGCAATTCCGGTTATTCCTCCGGATATTCGTCCTATGGTACAGCTTGACGGCGGCAGATTTGCAACTTCCGACCTCAATGATTTGTACAGAAGAGTTATCAACAGAAACAACCGTCTTAAAAGACTTCTTGAACTCGGAGCACCTGAAATCATTGTAAGAAATGAAAAGAGAATGCTCCAAGAGTCTGTTGACGCACTTATAGATAACGGACGCAGAGGCCGTCCCGTAACAGGACCTAACAACAGACCTTTGAAATCACTTTCAGATATGCTTAAAGGTAAACAAGGTCGTTTCCGTCAGAACCTTCTCGGTAAGCGTGTTGACTATTCCGGTCGTTCGGTTATCGTTGTAGGACCTGAACTTAAAATGTATCAGTGCGGTTTGCCTAAAGAAATGGCTATCGAACTTTTCAAACCGTTTGTAATGAAACGCCTTGTTGAAACAGGTGTTGCTTCAAATATTAAATCAGCAAGAAAAATGGTTGAAAAAGCAAGCATTCCTCAAGTATGGGACGCTCTTGAAGTTGTTATTAAGGATCACCCTGTAATGCTTAACCGTGCCCCCACACTTCACAGACTCGGTATTCAGGCATTTGAGCCTGTTCTTGTTGAAGGTCGTGCTATTAAACTTCATCCGCTTGCTTGTACAGCATTCAACGCCGACTTCGACGGTGACCAAATGGCTGTCCATGTTCCTCTTTCGGCAGAGGCACAGGCAGAGGCAAGAATTTTGATGCTTGCAGCAAATAACTTGCTCAAACCTTCAGACGGTAAACCTGTTACTGTTCCTACACAGGATATGGTTATCGGTTCTTACTATCTTACAATGATTAAAGATAATGAACCGGGTGCACCGCATACAGAAAATATTAACGGCGAAGAAGTAACCGTTTACAATATTTACAGAGATAAAGACGAGGCTATGATGGCATATCAGGAAGGTTCACTCGGTCTTCACTCTCTTTGTAAAATCAGATACGAAAAAGAAATTGACGGAAAAATGCAGTCAAAACTTGTTGAAACAACAATCGGTCGTGTCATCTTCAACGAACCTGTTCCTCAAGACCTTGGTTTTGTTGACAGAACAGACCCTGAAAAAGCATTTGACCTTGAAATTTCATTCGTTGTTAAGAAAAAACAACTCGGTCAAATTGTTGACCGCTGCATTAAGGTACACGGCGTAGCAGTTTCTTCAAGCGTACTTGACGCACTCAAAGCTCAAGGTTACAAGTATTCAACTATTTCAGGTACAACAGTTGCCGTTATTGACGCACTCATTCCTGAAAAGAAAAAAGAATTTATTGAAGAAGCAGAAAAGAAAATCGACGCTATTACCTATAACTATAACTTTGGTCTTATTTCTAATACAGAACGCTCAAGTCAAGTTATTAAAACTTGGGAAGACTGCACAAATAAGGTTTCAAACGAACTTACTTCAAACTTTGACGGTGCACATAACCCAATTCATATGATGGTTGACTCAGGTGCTCGTGGTAGTATCGCTCAGTTGCGTCAGCTTGCAGGTATGCGTGGACTTATCGCAAATACGGCAGGTAAAACAATCGAGGTACCGATTAAGGCTAACTACCGTGAAGGTCTGAATATTCTTGAATACTTCATTTCTTCTCGTGGTGCTCGTAAAGGTCTTGCCGATACTGCTCTTCGTACAGCTGACTCGGGATACCTTACAAGAAGACTTGTTGACGTATCTCAAGATGTTATCATTCACGATGACGACTGCGGTTGCAGCGAAGGTATCGAAGTTTCCAGAATTATGGACGGTAACCGTGAACTTGAAAGTCTTAAAGAAAGACTTATCGGCAGATACCTTTCAGAGCCTGTTGTTGTTGACGGCGAAGTTATTATGGAAACAAATAAGATGATTACTGATGAAGACGCTGACAGAATTTGTGATGCAGGCGTTGAAACAGTTAAAATTCGTTCTCTTATTACTTGTAAATCAAGACACGGTGTTTGCCGTAAATGTTACGGTGCAAACCTTGCTACTAATGAGCCTGTTCAAGTCGGCGAAGCAGTTGGTATCATTGCAGCTCAATCAATCGGTGAGCCGGGTACACAGCTTACAATGAGAACATTCCACACCGGCGGTGTTGCAGGCGGTGCAGATATTACACAAGGTCTTCCGAGGGTTGAAGAGTTGTTCGAGGCAAGAAAACCAAAACAACTTGCTATTCTTTCGGAAATCAGCGGTAAAGTTTCATTTGAAACTATTAAGAAGAGTAAACATGTTGTTGTTACTTCAGATGAAGACGGCGAAGTTAAAAAATACCTTATTCCTTACGGTGCAAGACTCAATGAAAATATTGTTGAGGGTGCATATATTGAAAAGGGTACGGAACTTACAATGGGTGCAGTTAACCCGCACGATGTACTTGCTATTTGCGGTAAGAGTGCAGTTTACAACTACCTTATTAAAGAAGTTCAGTTTGCTTACCGTACTCAAGGTGTTGATATCAGCGATAAACATATCGAGGTTATTGTTCGTCAGATGCTCAAGAAATGTGAGGTTGACGATGCAGGAGATACAGACCTCATTTCAGGTATTATGACTGATGTTGCCGAAGTTGAAGAGGCAAACAAAATCATTAAAGAAAGAATTGCAAACGGCGAAACAGGTCTTAGGGAAGCAACATACATTCCTATTCTTATGGGTATTACAAAGGCTTCACTTGCAACAGACTCATTCCTTTCTGCCGCTTCATTCCAGGAAACAACCCGTGTTCTTACAGACGCTGCTATCAGAGGTAAGAGCGACAAACTTCTCGGTCTTAAAGAAAATGTTATTATCGGTAAACTTGTTCCTGCAGGTACCGGTATGGATGTTTTCAGAGATGTTGATGTTGTTCCGAGTTATTTCAGTGCTGAAAATAAGGACGAAATTTTAAATCTTGAACAATTACAAGAACTCTTGACAAACAATACTGCACAATGATATAATGCTTAATTGTGTAAGTGGTGCTTGGCACAAATTGACAAAATTAACTGTCTGTTTTTGTAAAAAATCACAAATCTTTGGGGCAAAGTATATCTTTGCCCCAAGATATGCGTATAAATGATACTTAAATTATATTGTTTTAAGTATGATTTATGCGTATATTACGCAAATTTTTATTGGAGGTGAAATAATGCCAACCTTTAACCAGCTTGTTAGAACAGGTCGTAAATCACTTGAGAAAAAAGCTAAGGCTCCGGCACTTCTTCACGGACTTAACACAAAGAAGAATGTTGTAACAGACAACGCTTCTCCGTTTAAAAGAGGTGTATGTACAGCCGTTAAAACTGCAACTCCTAAAAAGCCTAACTCAGCACTTCGTAAAATTGCCAGAGTTCGTCTTACAAACGGAATTGAAGTTTCAGCTTATATCCCCGGTGTAGGTCACAACCTTCAGGAGCACTCTGTTGTAATGATCAGAGGCGGACGTGTTAAGGACCTTCCCGGTGTTCGTTACCACATCATCCGTGGTACACTTGATACTCAAGGTGTTAACGGAAGAATGCAATCTCGTTCCAAATATGGTGCGAAAAGACCTAAGGCTGCTAAAAAGTAAGCAGAAAAATTCACTTGAAAGAGAAAATCTTCTTGTTTGGAAATCCGACAATGAGTTTATATATATATTACCTCTATTGTTGGCGCCACGGGAAATTTTGTCACGAGTACCTATGATATCATCAATATGAAGGAGGGAAGCGAAGTGCCAAGAAGAGGCCAAATCGCAAAACGTGATGTATTGCCGGACCCACTTTACAACTCAAAGCTTGTAACTCGTCTTATCAATAACATCATGTATGATGGAAAAAAAGGTGTCGCTCAAAAAATCGTTTACGATGCATTCGACATCATTAAAGAAAAAACAGGTAACGACCCACTCGCTACTTTTGAGGAAGCAATGGAAAATGTTATGCCTGTACTTGAGGTAAAAGCTCGCCGTATCGGTGGTGCTACTTACCAAGTTCCGATTGAGGTTCGTCCTGAAAGAAGACAAACACTCGGTCTTAGATGGATAACACTTTACAGCCGTCAGCGTTCTGAAAGAACGATGAAAGAAAGACTTGCATCTGAAATTCTCGATGCTGTTAACAAAACCGGCGGTGCTGTTAAGAAGTGTGATGACACACACAAAATGGCAGAAGCAAACAAAGCATTTGCTCATTTCAGATATTAATCTGATTTGTGTTTTAATTGTTAGGAGGATATTATGCCAAGAAAAGTATCTCTTGAAATGACAAGAAATATTGGTATTATGGCTCATATTGACGCCGGTAAAACAACTACAACTGAGCGTATCCTTTTTTATACAGGTGTAAACCATAAAATCGGTGAAACTCACGACGGCGCTGCTACGATGGACTGGATGGCTCAAGAGCAGGAAAGAGGTATTACTATCACTTCTGCTGCTACAACTTGTTTCTGGAATGACCATCGTATCAATATCATCGACACCCCCGGACACGTTGACTTCACAGTTGAAGTTCAGCGTTCACTTCGTGTACTTGACGGTTCTGTAACTGTTCTTTGTGCTAAAGGCGGTGTTGAGCCTCAGTCTGAAACTGTATGGCGGCAGGCTGACGAATACCAAGTGCCCAGAATGATTTATGTAAATAAAATGGACATTATGGGTGCAGACTTCTATAATGTTTTGGATATGGTTAAAGACCGTTTCAAATGTAACGCACTCCCAATTCAGCTTCCTATCGGCAGCGAAGACACATTCAAAGGTATCGTTGACCTTGTAAATATGGATGCTGAAGTTTATTATGATGACCTCGGTAAAGATGTTCGTCGTGAACCTATCCCTGAAGATATGGTTGAACTTGCTAATAAGTATCATACAGAACTTATTGAGCACGTTGTTGAACAAGACGAGGCTCTTATGGAAAAATATTTCGAAGACGGTGAAGAAGCTATCACTGTTGACGATATTAAAAAAGTTATCAGAAGATCAACTATTGCAAACGAGATGGTTCCTGTTGTTTGCGGTACTTCATACCGTAACAAAGGTGTTCAGCCTCTCCTTGACGCAATCGTTGACTATATGCCTGCTCCGACAGATGTTCCTGCTATCAAGGGTGTAAATCCTGATACAGACGAAGAAGAAGAGCGTCATTCTTCAGATGACGAACCGTTCTCAGCACTTGCATTCAAAATCGCAACAGACCCGTTTGTTGGTAAGATTTGCTACTTCCGTGTATATAGCGGTAAAGTTGATGCAGGTACTACTGTTTATAACTCTGTTAAAGACGGTAAAGAAAGAATGGGTCGTATTCTTCAAATGCACTCAAACCACAGAGAAGATATCGACACATGTTACGCAGGCGATATCGCTGCTGCTGTTGGTCTTAAAAATACAACAACAGGTGACACACTTTGTGATGAAAAAGCACCTATCATTCTTGAGTCAATGAATTTCCCTGACCCTGTTATCAGAGTTGCTATTGAACCTAAAACAAAAGCAGGTCAGGAAAAGATGGGTATTGCTCTTGCTAAATTGGCAGAAGAAGACCCGACATTCAAGGCTTACACAGACGAAGAAACAGGTCAGACAATCATCGCAGGTATGGGTGAACTTCACCTTGAAATCATTGTTGACAGACTTCTTCGTGAATTCAAAGTTGAAGCAAATGTAGGTGCACCTCAGGTTGCTTACAAAGAAACAATCCGTCAAAACTCTGAAACTGATATGAAATATTCTCGTCAGTCAGGCGGTAAGGGTCAGTACGGTCATGTTAAAATCAGAATTGAGCCTAATATCGACGCTGAAACAGGCGTTGGTGCAGGATACGAGTTTGTTAACCAAATCGTAGGCGGTGCTATTCCGAAAGAATATATTCCGGCTGTTGACGCAGGTATCCAAGGCGCAATGAAGAGCGGTATCCTTGCAGGCTATCCGGTTGTAGATGTCAGAGTTACTCTTTATGATGGTTCTTACCATGAAGTTGACTCATCTGAAATGGCATTTAAGATTGCCGGTTCTATGGCTTTCAAAGACGCTGCTAAAAAAGCAAACCCGATTATTCTCGAACCAATGATGAAAGTTACAGTTATTGTTCCTGAAGAATATATGGGCGATGTTATCGGCGACCTTAACTCTCGTCGTGGTCTTATCAGAAGCTTTGAAGACAGAAACGGTGCTAAGCAAATCAATGCAAGAGTTCCGCTTTCAGAAATGTTCGGATACGCTACTGACCTTCGTTCAAAAACTCAAGGTCGTGGTCAATACACTATGGAACCTGACGGTTATGAGCCTGTTCCGAAAAATATTTCTGAATCTATCATCAGCGACAGAGCTAAAAAAGATTAATTTTACAAAAACCACTTGAATTTGTACGCTGTTTTTGATAAAATATCGTTGCAAATCTAAACTTATAAATTTTTTAGGAGGAAATTCCAAATGGCTAAAGAAAAATTTGAAAGAACCAAGCCACACGTTAATATTGGTACTATCGGTCACGTTGACCATGGTAAAACAACATTAACAGCTGCT